>Ga0224512_10000729_pt1 | contig 33824 bp, 30 predicted proteins | sample SF_May12_sed_USG_4_FD_169103 | JGI IMG/M metagenome (GOLD analysis project Ga0224512, IMG submission 169103) | Sediment microbial communities from San Francisco Bay, California, United States - SF_May12_sed_USGS_13 | ecosystem: Environmental > Aquatic > Marine > Sediment | place: USA... | reverse complement strand
CGACGACCTCGTCGTCCTCGACCTGCTCGAAATGGCGGTAGAACTGCCCCACCGCCATGAACTCCTCGGGCGCTTCAAGGCACACGAGCTCGTCGGCGTAGGGCCGGATGTGCTCGAGGCTGTCGGGCGGCGCGACCGGCACGGCGCACACCAGCTGCGCGGGTTTTTTTGCGCGCACCGCGTGCAGCGCAGCGATCATGCTTGCGCCGGTGGCAATGCCGTCGTCCACCACGATGGCGACGCGGCCCGCGGGATCCGCCGGCGCGCGCGCCGGCGTGTACTGCGCGCGACGGCGGCGCAGGAGCGCGAGCTGCTCGGCCTGCTCGCGCGCCAGATACGCCTCGGTGGCGCCGGCCTGCGCGGCGTGATCGGCGACGTAGGCCCAGCCGGTCTCGTCGATCGCGCCGACGGCGAATTCGGGACTGCCGGGCGCGCGCAGCTTCTTCACCAGCACCACGTCGAGCTCGCCCTCGAGCAGCCGCGCGATCTCGGCGCCCATCGCCACCGCACCGCGCGGAATGGCAAGCACCAGGGGATTGCGTCCCTTGTAGGCGGCGAGCGCCTCGGCGAGGCGACGGCCGGCCTCGAGGCGGGAGTCGAAAAGGCGCGGCACGAAAACATTCTCGCCCGCCAAGCTTCCGCCTCCTTGATCTAGCGCAAGCCGGCGCGCAGCGCGGCGGCGAAGAGCGGCGCCACCGTCACCACCTCGACCCCCGGCTCCGCCACGGGGCGCACGCTGTCGGTCGTCAGAACGCGGCGCACGCCGGCCGCGCGCAGGCGCTCCAGTGCTCCGGGCGCCATCACGGCGTGCACGAAGAAGGCGTGCATCTCGGTCGCGCCCGCGGCGGCGAGCGCCTGCGCCGCGCCTGCGAGCGTGCGCCCGGTGCTCGCCATGTCGTCGACCAGCAGGCAGGTGGCGCCGCGCACTTCGCCCAGCACCTGCAGCGGCACGGCGACGTCCGTGCCGGTGCGCTGCTTCGCCACTGCCGCGAGCGGCGCGCCGAGAGCGATGGCGTAGCGCTGTGCGCGCTTCATGCCGCCCGCGTCGGGCGAGACCACGGTATAGCCGCGCCCGCGCAGGAGCGGCAGCACGGCGTCGTCGGCGCGCAGCTGTGTGACCGGCATGGGAAAGGCGCTCTCCAGCGCGCTCGAGTGCAGCTCCAGCGTCACCATGCGCTCGATGCCCGCGGCGGCGAGCAGGCGCGCGGCGAATTGCGCCGAACGCGGCTCGCCCGGTGCGCCGCGCACATCCTGGCGCGCGAAGCCGAAGTAGGGCACGAGCGCCGTGACGCTCGCGGCGCCCGCGGCGCGCGCGGCGTCGGCGAGCAGCGCGAGCGTCATGAGGCGCTCGCCGACCGGGGCTGGGGTCGGCTGCACGATGCCGAGATGCATGCCGCGCACCTCGGCATCGATTCTCACGCGCGTTTCGCCGTCGGCGAAGGCGCCAATCTGCGCCGGCAGCAGCGCGAGGCCCGACTCGCGCGCGATGTCCTTCGCGAGCGCGGGGTGCGCGTCGCCGGCGATGAGTGCGGTGAGCGTCATTGCAGGAGCAAGCGGTTGTTCTGCGCGCGCTCGATGTCCAATCCGCTCACCCGCCGCAACGTGGCGGCGAGCCACTCGGCGTCGCCTTCGCCAGCGCGCTCGAGGCGGAAGCGCCGCACACGCATCGGCCGCATCGAGAGCTCGCGCAGCGCGCCGCCCGCCTCGTCGAGCGTGGCCAGGTACATGAGCACGAGATCCGGGTGGAAGGACTCGTGGCCCTCGATCCCCTCGTAGTCGTTGAGGAAGTCGCCGCAGGCGTAGAGGATGAGGTGCTCGTGGTGCAGCTCGAGCGCGCCGGGATGATGTGCGGAATGGCCGTGCACCAGGTCCGCCGCCCCCGCGTCCACGAGGCGGTGCGCGAAGGCGCGCCGCTCGCGCTCGACCTCGTAGCCCCAGTTCGGTCCCCAGTGCATCGATACCACCGCGATGTCGCCGGCGCGCTTCATGTCGGATACGTGGCGGGCGACGGCATCGGCGCTCGCCTCGGACAGATCAGGCAGGAAGCTCACCCCGGACCGGCGCTCTCCAGCCGCCCAGGCCGCGGGTACGCCCGAGCTTTCCAGGCCGTAGGCGTAGACGAGCACGCGTCCGCGGGCCCGCGTCTCCAGGATCGCCGGCGCAGCCGCTTCCGCCGCGTTGCGTCCCGCGCCCGCGGTGCGCATGCCGGCGCCATGCAGCGTGTCGAGCGTCTCTTCCAGGCCGCGCGCGCCCCAGTCGAGCACGTGGTTGTTGGCAAGCACGCAGCAGTCGATGCGCGCGGCCAGCAGGCAGGCGACGTTCGCCGGGTTCATGCGGTAATTGATGCCCTTCGGCGTGCGCTCTGGACTCGTTGTCACGGCAGTCTCGAGATTCACGATGCGCACATCGGGCCGCTCCGCCTCGAGCGCCTCGAGCGCGTCGCCCCAGACGTACTCCGGCGCGGCGGCGCGCGGGATCGGGCCGTGCGCGCACTCGGCGAGCGCCACGTAATCGCGCGCGTCCTTCACCCAAGGCTCGTCGATCGCCGAATCGCAGGGGACGGCGAGCACCTGGTCGATGCCACGGCCGGTCATGACGTCGCCGCAGAGGAACAGCTTCACTGGGGGTTGTGGCGCGTGGCCCATGCCTTCGCCTGCGCGATGCCGATGCGGATCGCCTGGCCTTCGGGGCGCCCTGATTCCAGCAGGGCATTGGCGATCTCGATCGCCTTCGCGCGCACGCGCAACGGCAGACGCTTCATCGAGGCCGGGTAATAGGCCTGGTTCCAGGGCATACGGTCCATTAGACCGCCGCCATCTCTTCGCCCCTTGACCTCAGTCAAGCGCGCGGGCCGCGTGCATGGCGCAATGGCGCCATGGAATACGCCTTCACGTCGCGCGCCTTCCGCGCGCGCGCGCTGCTGCTCGGTACGCGCCTCGACCTGCGCAACTGGCCCGAGGCCGAGACCCTGGCCCGGGCGCCGCTCACGACGAAGCTCGGCGGCGGCGGCCTCGCGGTGCTGTTCCGCTACGGCGTGGCGGTGCTTTTCGCTGCCTCGCCCGAGGACGAGCGCGACCTTCGCGCGCGGCTCGCCCTGCCCGACGAGCAGCGCGCACGCAGCCCCGAAGTGGAAGAGCTCGAGGTGCGCGTCGACGCCTCGCGGCCCGAGGGCTTGCAGGAAGGGGCGCTTGTCCTGCAATCGGCGAGCCTCGAGCGGTTGCAGCTGGTCGCCGAGGCGCTGTCCAAGAGCGTGGTGCTCGCCCACTACGAGGCGCGGCTCGCGGCCGACTTCGACCGCATCGAGCCGCTCGCCCTGACGCTCGAGCGCGAAGGTCGCATCGGCGGGCGCACGCGCGAGCACCTGAAGCGGATCGGCGCACTGCTGCTCATCGAGAGCCGCATGGTCGGGCGCGCCGAGGTCGGCGACAAGCCCGAGCTGCTCTGGGACCACCCGCGGCTGGAGGGGCTCAACGCGCTGCTGGAAGACGAATTCGAGATCCGCGAGCGCCTCGCCGCGCTCGACCGCAAGCTGGAGCTCATCGCGCGCACCGAGCGCACGCTGGTCGACCTGATGGGCGCGCGCCACGCGCTGCGCGTCGAGTGGTACATCGTGGCGCTGATCGCGTTCGAGATCGCGCTCACGCTCTACGACATGTGGGGCGGGTGGGTGCCCTAGCGCTTGAGCTCGATCAGGATACCCGCGACCTCGATCGCCACTGCGAGTGCGAGCAGCGCAAGCCCGGCGCGCGTGTCCGGAGTGAGCAGCATGAGTGCCACGCCGAAGGCGCCGAGCGCCCCTGCCGCCACGCGTCGCGTGAGCGGTTGGATGGCCATGCGGCAGGCTGGCACGGCCGGCGGGCGCCGGTTTGATCTCGGTCAAACCCGCGCCGCGCCGGCACTCGGCAGCCAGACGCTGAAGACGGTCGCGAATTCGCGCGTACCGGTGCTCGTTTGCAGGTAACATTGGGGCGCGATGAGCAAGGCGATCCCCGAGACCCCGCCCGAATACGACCGCACGCGCATCGTCGAGCGTCCCGACGGCGTCTACTGGCAGTCGAAAGACGGCGGCCGCGAGTACGGGCCCTTCGCCACGCTGCTCGAGGCGGTGCAGGACATGGAGGCCGGCGAATCCACATCGGAGCCGGGCGAGACGCTGGAAGAGGCCGAGAAGGAGATCGGCATCTCGGACTACATCGACCCCGACACCGGCGTGCCCGCCGAGGATGGCGTTCCCCGCATAGAGGACCACTGACCGGCCAAGTAGGGCCATGCCGGTCCACAACGCCGACATCGCGGCCGCGTTCGAGGAGATCGCGGAGCTGCTCGAGCTCGGCGACGAAAACCCGTTCCGCGTGCGCGCCTACCGGAACGCGGCGCGCGTCGTTGCGGGACTCTCCCTCGACCTCCCGGCTGCGCTCGCCGCAGGGCAGGATCTGCCGAAGCTTCCCGGCATCGGCGCGGACCTCGACGGCAAGATCCACGAGATTGCGGCGACCGGCCGCTGCGCGCTGCTCGAGCGGCTGCGCAAGAAGTATCCCGCCGGCATCACGGAGCTGCTGCGGCTTCCGGGCCTCGGCCCCAAGCGCCTGCGCGCGCTTTACGAGCGGCGCATCTCCTCGCTCGACGCACTCGAGCGCGCGGCGCGCGCGGGAAAGCTCGCGGATATCCCCGGCTTCGGCGAGAAGACCGCCCAGCGGCTCCTGGAAGCGGCGCGCGCGCACGCGCAGAAGAAGCAGCGCTTCAAGCTCGCGGTGGCCGCGCAGTACGCCGAGCCCTTCGCGAGGCATCTCGGCGCGGTGGTCGCCGGGAGCTACCGGCGCATGAAGGAGACCGTCGGCGACCTGGACTTCCTGGTCGTTTCCGACAAGCCCGCGCAGATCGTCAAGCGCTTTGCGGGCTACGGCGAGGTGAAGCACGTAACCGCGCAGGGCACCACGCGCGCGAGCGCGATTCTCGCGAGCGGCGTGCAGTGTGACCTGCGCGTAGTGCCCAAGGCGTCCTTCGGCGCGGCGCTGCACTACTTCACGGGATCCAAAGCGCACAACATCGCGGTGCGCAAGCTCGGCATCGCGCGCGGGCTCAAGATCAACGAGTACGGCGTATGGAAGGGAAAGCGCCGCGTCGCGGGCGAGACGGAGGCGTCGGTCTATGCCGCGGTGGGGCTGCCCTACATCGAGCCCGAGCTGCGCGAGGCAGCGGGCGAGCTGGAGGCGGCGCGCCGCGGCGAGCTGCCGCGGCTCGTCGAGCTCGCGGATCTCAGGGGCGACCTGCACGCGCACACGCGCGCCACCGACGGCCGCAATACGCTTCGCGAGATGGCGCTGGCGGCAAATGCGCACGGCCTGCAGTACCTCGCCATCACTGAGCACTCGCGGCGGCTGACGATGGCGCACGGCCTCGATCCGCAGCGCCTTTCGAAGCAGATCGCGGAGATCGACGCGCTGAACAAGACGCTCTCGGGCATCACGCTGCTCAAGGGGATCGAGGTGGACATCCTCGAGGACGGCAGCCTCGATCTGCCGGACTCGATCCTCGAGAAGCTCGACCTCGTGGTGGGCGCGGTGCACGGCAAGTTCGATCTGCCGCGCGCGCGGCAGACCGAGCGCATCCTGAAAGCGATGGCAAACCCGCTGTTCTCCATCCTCGCGCATCCCAGCGGGCGCTTGATCGAGGAGCGCGCGCCTTACGACGTCGACATGCTCGCGATCGTGAGGCAGGCACAGCGGCTCGGCGTAGCGCTGGAGCTGAACGCGCACCCGGACCGCCTCGACCTGACTGATGCGCACTGCCGCATGGCGAAGGCGGAGGGCGTTTTGGTCGCCGTGAGCTCGGACGCGCACGGCGTGGACGGCTTCGACGTGCTGCGCTTCGGGATCGGGCAGGCGCGGCGCGGGTGGCTGGAGAGAAAGGACGTCCTCAATACGCGGCCGCTCGCGGAGCTCAGGCGCTGGCTGGCGCGCGCAGCGCATGCTGATTGATATCCTATTCGTTTGTTGCACGCCTGTGTACCCGTCGGCTCAAATAAGGCGCATGATTCGCGAAGGCGTAGCTTGAGGCGCAGCGACCCTGCGCGGCATTGCCGGGCAAATCGTGACACAGTTGAAGACGGTATCGCTCGTTCTCGGCATCGGCGGCGCCCGCGGCATGGCGCACATCGGCGTAATCCAGTGGCTCAACGAGAACGGCTATGACATTCGCTCGATCACGGGCGCTTCGATAGGCGCGCTCATCGGAGGAATCTACGCCGCAGGCAAGCTCGACACTTATACGGAGTGGGTGCTGGCGCTGGAGCGCCTGCACGTGGTGCGGCTGCTCGATCCGGCGTTCGGGCGCAAAGGTCTTTTCAAGGGCGATCGCATTATCGGTGTGCTGCGCGAGCTGATTGGCGATTTCGACATCGAGGATCTGCCCGTGTCGTTCGCTGCAGTGGCAACCGACCTCGAGTCCGGCGAGGAGGTGTGGCTGCACGAGGGTAAGCTGTTCGATGCGATCCGTGCGTCGATCGCAACCCCTTTCATCTTTACGCCCTTCGGCCGCAACGGCCGCACGCTGGTTGACGGCGGCTTGGTGAATCCGGTCCCGATCGGACCCACGCACAACGACACAACCGGTCTCACCGTTGCCGTCAATCTGAGAGGCGCCACCGAGTCGAGGCCACCCCCGCCCCCGCGAGCGCCGATCCCCAATGGCAACTGCTATCGGCAGCGCATCCATGCCTTTATCGACAGCCTGCACCAGTCAGGCATGCCGGCCGCGCCTGCGCACGGCATCCTCGATATTGCGTCTGCATCCATGGAAGCGATGCAGGACACCATCATGCGTTTGCGGCTCGCTGCCTACTCGACCGACGTAATGATCGAGATCCCGCGCAATGCCTGCGGCCTTTTCGAGTACTGGCGTGCGGAGGAATTGATCGCGCTCGGCCGCGAACGCGCCGCGCGCGCATTTTCGGCAGCCGGGCACTGACACGTCCATTCGCGAACGTCGCCTTCTGGCCGTAAGCGGACTCTCGCCGGTCCATGCGGTTTCAAGACTGCACGAGCGAGAAACCGCACATCACTCCGGCAGAATCACCACCGGCTTCCCCGCCGCCAGCCACTCCTTGACCGCGGCCAGCGTCAGCTCCGGCCGCTTCACCAGCCGCCGCTCCGCTCGAATGTTCCCGCCCGGCGGAATCAGCAGCGCCGGCGCATGACCCTCCGCTAGCACCGCCTCGACGGCGCTCGCGGGCGTCGATCGCTCCACGCGGAACGACCAGTCGGTCGCGGCGGGATTTAGAATTGCCGCCAGGGCGTCCTCGAGCAGCCGCGCTTGCGCGCGCATTTGCCGCTCCAGCCCCGCCACGTCCATCGCGCGCAGCGTGGCCGACGCGAGCCCGACCTCCCGCGCGAAGGGCAGGGACGCGAAGCGCAGCAGCTCCACATCTTCGATGAACAGCCCGAGCAGCTCGGCATCCAGCTCTTGCGCCAGCCGCGCCACCGCCTCCGGACGCGCCACGCTCCCCGGCGCGAAGCACGCGACGACGCGCCGGATCCTCACTTCTTCTTGCCGGGCTGCCATGGTCTTTCGCCGCCCGCGGCGAAGGCGCGCGCCTTCGCCGCGAACTCCGCGAGCCGCGCCTCGACCCGCGCGTGGATTTCCTCGGCCGGCACGCCGGTGAGGAGTTCCACGCCTTCGTCCACGCTGCGCACCGCGTACACGGCGAACCTGCCTTCCTCGACCGCCTGCACGACATCCTCGCGCAGCATGAGGTGCATGACGTTCGCCTGCGGTATCAGCACGCCCTGCTCGCCCGTCAGGCCGCGCGCCCGGCACAGGTCGAAGAATCCCTCGATCTTCTCGTTCACGCTGCCGATCGCCTGCACGTCGCCGTGCTGGTTGACCGAGCCGGTGACGGCGAGCGACTGCTTGAGCGGCGCGCCGGCGAGCGCCGACAGGAGCGCGTAGAGCTCCGCGGACGAGGCGCTGTCGCCCTCGACGCCGCCGTAGCTCTGCTCGAAGACCAGGCTCGCCGACAGCGACAGCGGCTTCGTCGGCATGTAGCGCCCTGCCAGGTAGCCCGAGAGGATCAGCACGCCCTTGGAATGAATCGGGCCGCCGAGCTCGGACTCGCGCTCGATGTCGACGACGCCCGCCGAGCCGAGCCGTACGCGCGACGTGATGCGATGCGGCGAGCCGAAGGCGAAGTCACCGAGCTGCAGCACCGCCAGAGCGTTCACCTGCGCGACGCGGCTGCCGGCGGTGTCGATGAGCAGCGTGCCGCGCACGATCGTCTCCTTCAGGCGCTCGCGCAGCCGGTCGGCGCGCGCGACCTGGGCGTCGATCGCCTTGCGCACGTCCTCCACGCCGACCGTCTCGCGCCCGGCGACGCCCGTCCAGTAGTCGGCCTCGCGCAGCAGGTCGACCAGGCCCTGCATGCGCACCGAGAGCTTGTGCGCGTCGCCCGCGTCGCGCGCCTGATGCTCGATGACGCGCGCCGCCGCCGCGGCATCCAGCGGCCGCAGCTTCTCGCGCGCCACGCAGCCGGCGATGAGCCGCGCGAAGCGCGCGTCGTCGTCGTCGCCGCGCGGCATATCCTCCTCGAAGTCCACCGCCACCTTGAACAGCTCGGCGAACTCCGGGTCCCAGGCGTGCAGCAGGTAGTACAGATGGCGCTCGCCCACCAGCACGAGCTTCACGTCGAGGGGAATCGGCTCGGGCTCGAGCGACACGGTCGACAGGATGCCGAGCTCCTGGCCGAGCGTGCGCACGTCGATGGCGCGCGCGCGCAGGGCGCGCTTCAGCGCCTCCCAGGCATAGGGCTGGGTGAGCACCTTGAGGGCATCGAGCACCAGATAGCCGCCATTCGCGCGGTGCAGCGCGCCCGCGCGAATGAGGGTGAAGTCGGTGACCAGGGCGCCCATCTGCGCCACGTGCTCGATGCGGCCGATGAGCGCCGCATGGCTCGGATGGTCCTCGGTCACCACCGGTGCGCCGCTGGCGCCGGAATGCTCGATGAGCACGTTCACCGCGTAGCGGCGGAACGGCCCCTCGGAGCCCTCGGGACGCGGCAACGGGATGCCGAACAGCGTCGGCGCCTCGCCGTCCTTCGCCTGGCGGAACACCGCGGCGTTCGCCAGCGTGTCGGCCTTCACGCGCTCCAGGTATTCCTGCACGTGGGGCAGGGCCGCGTATGTCGCCTTCAGCTCGTCGATCAGGCTGTTCACCGCCGCGCGCGTCACGTCGCGATCCAGCCCGCGCATCCTGTCCAGCGCTTCGCGGCGCCATTTCGGCATCTGGTGCAGGAGGTCGCCGAGCTCCTTCTGCAGCTCGCCGATGCGCTTTTCGAAGCGCTGCTGCGCGGCGGCCTCCAGCTTGCCGAACTCCTCGGGCTCCATGACGCCGTCGCCCGCCTTGCTGAACGGGCCGAAGCCGAAGCCGCTCGGCGTGCGCACCAGCGCAATGCCGTCGCCGCGCGCGCGCGCGCCGAGGTCGTTCAGCGCGCGTTCCTGGCGCTCGGCGAGCTCGGTCTCGATTTCGCGGTGGCGGTTGCGGTACTCGTCGGTCTCGAAGGCGGCGGCGATCGCGGCGGCGAGCTCCTCTACGAGGCGCGCCATCGCGTCGCGGAAGGCGTTCGCGCGCCCGGCGGGCAACTTGAGCGCGCGCGGCCGGTGCGGGGCGTCGAAATTGAAGACGTAGCACCAGTCGGCGGGCGCCTCGCGCCGGCGCGCCTCTTCCTCGAGGCGCGCGCGCACCAGGCTATGACGGCCGTAGCCCTCGGGCCCCATGGCGAAGAGGTGATAGCCCTCGCGCCGCATGCCGATGCCGAAGGCGAGCGAGCTTTCCGCGCGCGCCTGGCCGGGCGCGCGCTCCAGGCCCTGCAGCGCGGCGGTCGTGGCAAATCCGAGCCGCTGCGGATCGCAGCGCCGTCGCAGCGCCGAGGCGGGCAGCGGGGAGTTCATCGTCACGCAGTGTGCCGCCGGCGCTCCCGCGGCCGTTGACCTGCGTCAAGCGCGCGGCGCGCTGCGGACGTAAGGTGCGTTCATGAACGCGCTCACCAGCCCTCTGCTCACCGACCTGTACCAGCTCACCATGCTGCAGGCGTACTACGAGCAGGACATGACCGAAACCGCGGTGTTCGAGTTGTTCGTGAGAAAGCTCCCGCCCGGGCGCGAATTCCTCGTTGCCGCGGGGCTCGAGCAGGCGCTGGCGTATCTCGAAGGCCTGCGCTTCGCACCCGAGGACCTGCAATGGATCGAGCGCTCGGGGCACTTCCGCGCGGACTTCGCCACGCGCCTCGAGCAGTTGCGCTTCACGGGCGACGTGCATGCCATGCCCGAGGGGACGCTGTTCTTCCCCGACGAGCCGATCCTGCGCGTCGCCGCGCCCATGCCCGAAGCGCAGCTCGTCGAGACGCGCCTGCTCAACCTCGTGCACTTCCAGACGGTGATCGCCTCCAAGGCGGCGCACGTGCGGCGCGCCGCGCCGGGCAAGGGGCTGATCGACTTCGGGCTGCGTCGCGCGCACGGCGCGGAAGCCGGCCTGCTCGCGGCGCGCGCCGCATACCTCGCCGGCTTCGACGGCAGCGCCACCGCGCTCGCCGCGCCGCGCTTCGGCATCCCCGTGTTCGGCACCATGGCGCACTCGTTCGTCCAGGCGCACGAGAGCGAGGCGGGGGCGTTCGCGCATTTCGCGGCGGCATTTCCAAACAACGCGGTGCTGCTCGTCGACACCTACGACACGCTGCAGGGCGCGCGCCGCGCCGCGGCCACGCCGGGCAAGCTGAAGGGCGTGCGCCTCGATAGCGGCGACCTGGACGCGCTTTCACGCCAGGTGCGCAGGATCCTCGACGACGCCGGGCATCGCGACGCGATCATCTTCGCGAGCGGCAACCTGGACGAGGCGCGCATCGCTGCGCTCGTCGCCGCGGGCGCGCCGATCGACAGCTTCGGCGTCGGCACGAGCCTCACCACCTCGGCGGATGCCCCCTACCTCGACGCGGTGTACAAGCTGCAGGAATACGCGGGCCGCGCGCGCCGCAAACGCTCCACCGGCAAGGCGACCTGGCCGGGGCGCAAGCAGGTGTGGCGAAAGCTCGATGCCGCGGGCCATTACGAGCGCGACGTCGTCACGGTGGAAGGCGACGCGCAGCCGGGCGCGGCGCTGCTCACACCGGTGATGCGCGGCGGCAGGCGGTTGGCGCAGCCGGCGCTCGCCGAAATGCGCGAGCACTGCCGCGCCGGGCTGGCACGCCTGCCGGCCCCTGTGGTCGAGATTGCGCCGGCGCTGCGGCGCCTGGCCGACGAGGTCGACCGCGGCACCGCCTAGAGCGTCGGCCGTTCACCCACGGCGTAGGTCTTCTCGTACTGTCCCTGGCAGGCGATGCAGCGCCGCGCCGCGAGCTGGGCGCGCATGCGCGCCACCGGAACGTCGGCACCGCAGTCCACGCACACGCCGTAGCTGCCGTCGGCGATGCGTGCGCGCGCGGCCTCGAGCTCGCGCACCTCGGTGAGGTCGCGCTTGACCTCGGCGTTGTCCAGGTCGGCCACCAGGTCGGCGAGCGCTTCGTCGCCGGTGTCGTGCACCGCGCCGGCCAACTCGGCGTAGGACTCGTTCCGCGCGCGCGCCACTTCGCGGCGGATCTCCGCGGCGAGCGCCGTGCGGCGCTCCTCGATGGCGCTGGCGAGCTCGATCGTTTCCCTGCGGTTCAGCGGCATCCCGCCTCCTTGCTGCATCCACACTAGGCCTGCTATGCGCGAAGCGTTTGACCAAGGTCAAGGGCATCGGTCGCCCGTGTCGTAGCGTAAACACATGAAGGCTCCGCGCAAGCACGTCCGCACGCACCGGCAGGAGCAGCTGCTCGAGCTGGTGGTGCACGATACCTACAAGTCGAAGAGAAAGCTCCCCGAGCCCGCGCGCTGCAAGGAGTGCGGCGCGCTGTGGCGGCGCGGGCGCTGGAGCTGGGCCGCGGCGCCCGCGGGCGCGCACGCCGGGCTGTGCCCAGCGTGCAAGCGCATCCGCGACCGCTTCCCGGCCGGCTACGTGGCGCTGCAGGGCGAATTCTTCGACGCGCACCGCGACGAAGTCCTCGGGCGCGTGCGCCGCTGCGAGGCGGCGGAGAAGCGCGGCCATCCGCTGGAGCGCATCATGGCGATCGGGGCCGACGGCCAGGGCGTCCTGGTGACGACGACCGGCGCGCACCTCGCGCGGCGCATCGGCGATGCGCTCAAGCACGCCTACAAGGGCGAGCTCGACTACCGCTACAGCAAGGCCGACAACCTGCTGCGCGTGCGCTGGAGCCGCTAGCGTGAAAGTACGCGACTTCTGCAGTCCCCAAATCGCGCTGGCCGAGCCGGGCGCCTCATTGCGCGAAGCTGCCCTCCTGATGCGCAACCAGCACGTCGGCGCGCTCGTCGTCGTGGAGAAGAAAGAGGGCGTGACGCGGCCGGTGGGCGTGCTCACCGATCGCGACATCGTGGTGGCCGTGATCGCGGTGCCGGGCGCGCGGCCCGAAGGCATCCGCGTCGCCGACGCCATGTCCACCCGGCTCGCGGTGGCGCGCGAGGACGACGGCTTGTTCGAGGTCGCGCAGATCATGTCGGAGCGCGCCGTGCGGCGCCTGCCCGTGGTGGCGGCGGACGGCGGCCTGAAGGGCATCGTCACGCTGGACGACGTGCTGCGCGTCGTCTCGGCCGAGCTCGGGCAGCTCGCGGAGGGCCTGCGCTGGGGCCGCATGCGCGAGCGCGAAAAGCGCGCGCCGCTGGGCGGCGCGTAGCGCTGTAGTGCCCCTGTTCGGCTCGGACGCCTACGCGCCGCGCGAGATCGCGGAGCGCGTGCGGGAGATGTGCCTGCTCAAGGCGCGCCTGCCGTTGCTGCAGATCGTCATGCTCGGTGTGCTCGCCGGCGCCTTCATCGGCCTGGGCTCGCTGTACTACGTGATCGTGGCGAGCGACCCGGCGCTGCCCCACGCGCTGCAGCGCGTGCTCGGCGGCGTGGTGTTCTCGCTCGGCCTGCTCCTCGTGGTGGTGGCGGGGGGCGGAGCTGTTCACCGGCAACAACCTGCTGGCGATGGCCTGGGCCGACGGCTGCCTGGGGACGCGCGATGTCCTGTACAACTGGGCGGTGGTGTGCGCGGCGAACTTCGCGGGCGCGGCCGGGCTCGCGGCGCTCGTGTTCTGGTCGGGCCACGCGGAGCAGTACGCGAAGACCTACCTCGCGATCGGCGCGGCGAAGTCGTCGCTGCCCCTCGGCGAGGCGTTCTTTCGCGGCGTGCTTTGCAACGTGCTCGTGTGCCTCGCGGTGTGGATGGTGCTCGCCGGGCGCAGCGTGACGGACAGGTTCGTCGCCGCTGGCTTCGAGCACTCGATCGCCAACATGTACTTTCTGCCGCTGGCGATGATGCTGCACGCGGCCGCGGGCGAGCCGGTGCAGTACGCGGGGCTGTGGAGGAATCTCGTGCCGGTGATCGCCGGCAATCTCGTCGGCGGCAGCGTGCTGGTGGCACTGGTGTACTACGTGATCTACCGCCGCGGGGCGCGCGACGCGGCGGGCCGGGAACCCTCGCGCCGGGACTAGCACGAGGTCCCGCTCGAGCATCCGGCAGCGTTTCGATCTCCCGCGGCCCGGGCGCGGGCGCGCTCGCGGGCGGCGCTCGCGCCCAGGTAGGCGCCCTGGGCGACCATGTTCGACAACTGCGCTTCGGAGATGAAGCGTCAGAAGCGGGTTGCCATTGTCTCAGCCCACTTTCCTCAGGAGCTGCAGGATGTCGAGCGGCAGCGGGAAGACGATGGTCGAGCTCTTGTCGCCGGCGATCTGCGTGAGGGTCTGCATATAGCGCAGCTGCATCGCCTCCGGCTTCTGCGCCAGGACGCCGGCCGCCTCGAGCAGCTTGTGCGAGGCTTCCAGCTCGCCGGCGGCGTGGATCACCTTGGCGCGACGCGCGCGCTCGGCCTCGGCCTGCTGCGCGATGGCGCGCACCATCGACTCGTCGAGGTCGACGTGCTTGATCTCGACGTTCGACACCTTGATGCCCCAGGCGTCGGTCTGAGCGTCGAGGATCTTCTGCACGTCGAGGTTGAGCCTCTCGCGCTCGGCGAGCATTTCGTCGAGCTCGTGCTTGCCGAGCACCGCCCGCAGGGTAGTCTGCGCGAGCTGACTGGTGGCCTCGACGAAGTTCGCCACCTCGATGATGGCCTTCTGCGGGTCGAGGACGCGGAAGTAGACCACCGCGTTGACCTTCACCGAGACATTGTCGCGCGAGATCACGTCCTGCGCCGGCACGTCCATGGTGACCACGCGCAGATCCACGCGCACCATCTGCATGATCCCGGGCACGACGATGATGAGGCCCGGCCCCTTGACCTTCCAGAAGCGCCCGAGGACGAACACCACGGCGCGCTGGTACTCGCGCAGGATGCGCAACGAAGCGATGACGAGCAGCAGCAGCAGGAACAAGGCGCCGCCGAGTCCCAGGTTGAAGTCAAACAGCATGGCCGGTCTCCTTCTCGGTTGTTTTGGGGACGACCTCGAGCTCGAGGTCCTTGATGCCCGTGACGCGCACCGCCTGGCCGGCATGCAGCGGCGTGCTGCTGCGCACCCGCCACCTCTCGCCGTGGATCCTCGCCCAGGCGCCGTCAGCGGCCGCCTCGAACACTTCGCCGGTGCTGCCGAGGAGCGCTTCGCGCCCACTCACCACGGGCCGCCGGCGCGACTTCAGGGCGAGCCGGGCGACGATGAGGATGAAGAACGCGCTCGAACACGCGAGCCCGAGGATCAGGGGCAGCGGAATGCCGAAGCCCGGCACGTCGGTGCGCATGAGGAGCAGTCCCCCGATGACGAACGCCGCGATGCCACCCGCGCCGAGTATGCCGAAGCCGGGAAGCAGCGCTTCTGCGACGATCAGCGCGATGCCGAGCAGGATAAGCGCCAGCCCGGCGTAGTTCACCGGAAGCAGCTGGAAGGCGAACAGGCCGATCAGCAGGCAGATCGCCCCGAGCACGCCCGGCACCCCGAAGCCGGGGCTCGTGAGCTCGAAATAGAGCCCGTAGACGCCGATGAGGAGCAGGATCAGCGCGATGCTCGGGTTGGTGATCACCTGCAGGAAGCGCGTGCGCCAGTCGGGCGCGATCTCGACGGTCCGCGTCCCGGCCAGATCCAGCCGGGCGAGCAGCTCGGGAACGTCGGCGGCCATCAGGTCGATGACGTTCTCGCGCAGCGCGTCTTCCGCCGGGAGGCTGACGGCCTCGCGCACCGCGCGCTCCGCCCAGTCCGCGTTGCGGCCGCGCAGCTGCGCCAGCCCGCGGATGTAGGCCGCGGCGTCGTTCACTGCCTTGCTCTCCATCGGGGAAGGTTTTTCGGCCTTCTCCCCGGGCGCGGGCAGCCCGATCGCCACCGGCGTCGCCGCACCGAGGTTGGTGCCGGGAGCCATCGCCGCGATGTGGCTCGCATAGAGAATGTAGGTGCCGGCGCTCGCCGCGCGCGCGCCCTGCGGCGCGACGAACGCCGCGACGCGCACCGGCGAGGCGAGGATCGCCTTGATGATCTGGCGCATCGAGGTATCGAGCCCGCCCGGGGTGTCCATGCGCAGCACGACGAGCGCGGCGCCCTCGCTCGCCGCGCGCGCGAGGCCGCGCTCGAAATAGTCGGCGCTCGCCGGACCGATGACGCCCTCGATGGTGAGCACCGCGACGTGGCGCGATGCTGCGGCCGGCTGCCCTGCCGCATGGGCGCCGAGCAGCATGGCGAACACGAGCACGACTACTCTCACGACGCCTCGGCGCTCAATCCGCCGGCTTCAATGCCCAGCATGAGCAGCATGCGAATATTGTGGCAAGCTCACGCGCCGCGAGGTTGACGCCGATCAAGCGCGTAAGCTGACGCGCAATGCATCCTTGCGCGGCTCGGCCGCCGCCGCGCTCGCCTGCTCCAGGCCGTCGCGGTGCCCGCTAGATCGCGAAGCGTCGCGTCTCGCCGGCCTTAAGCGTGTGGATTTCGTCGACCACGCCGAGCGCGATCGGCGCGGCATTGGAGGCGCGCGCGTGCACCGCGAGCGCGTCGTGCCGCACCTCCAGGTCGAGGGTGAGGCCGCGATAGCGCACCGCGAGGCGCAGGCAGTCCAGCTCCTTCGGCAGCCGCGGGTTGAGCCAGAGCACGTCGCTGCGCGTCTCGATGCCGGTATAGGTGCGCTGCACCAGGTCCACGCTGCCCGCCACGGCGCCGAGGTGGATGCCTTCCGCCGTGGTGCCGCCCTGGATGTCGCCGACGTCGCTCTCCAGCGCTTCCTGGAAGAAGCGCCAGGACCCGGCGCGGTCGGAGCGCGCGAGCACCCAAGAGTTGACGACGCGCGAAAGCGTGGAGCCATGAGTGGTGCGCGCGGCATAGTAGGCGACGTTGCGCGGGATGGTGTCGGCCGGAAACGCATAGCCGAGCCGCGCAAAGAGTTCCTCCAGCTCCTCGGCGGAAAAAAGGTAGAACAGCATCAGCACGTCGGCCTGCTTGGATACCTTGTAGCGGTTGATGTCGTCGCCCTCGGCCTCGAGGATGCGATCGAGCCGCTGCAGGTCGCGGTAGCGCTCGCGGTAGCCTGCCCAGTCGAGCTCGTCGAGCTTCTCGTAGCCTTCGAACTGGCTGATCAGGCCTTCGTCGTGGAACGCCACCCGCATGCGGCGGCTCGCCTCATTCCAGCGTGCGAGCTCCTCGTCACCGAGCGCGAGCGTCTCGCGCAGCTCGCGCCGGCGTTCTTCGGGCAGCGCCGCCAGCACGTCGAAGGCGCGCGCCAGCACCCAGGCGGCCATGACGCTGGTGTAGGCGTGGTTGTCCAGCCCCGGGCGGCCGGTCTCGGCGTCGGCGGTGTGGAACTCGTCCGGGCCGACGACGCCGAGGATCTCGTAACGTTTTTGCGTCTCGTTGAACGTGGCGAAACTGCCCCAGAAGCGCGCGATCTCGAGAAACATCTCGGCGCCGTAGTGCGACAGGAACTCGTGGTCGCGAGTGACCTGCCAGTACTGCCAGATGTTGTAGGCGATAGCGGCATTGACGTGACGCTGCAGGTAGGTGTGGTCCGGGGTCCAGCGCCCCGAGCGCGGGTTGAGGTGCAGCACCTGGCTCACCTCGCGCCCGCTCGAGCCGCTCTGCCACGGGTACATGGCGCCGCGATAGCCGGCGGTGCGCGCGTTCTCGCGTGCCTCGCCGAGTCGGCGATAGCGGTAAAGCAGCAGCGCGCGCGTGATCTCGGGCAGGCGCAGGTTCAGGAGCGGGAAGATGAACAGCTCGTCCCAGAAGACGTGACCGCGGTACGCTTCGCCGTGCAGGCCGCGCGCCGGCACGCCGGCGTCGAGCGCGATGGTGTTGGGCGAGGCCGTCTGCAGGAGGTGAAAGACATGCAGCCGCAGGATGAGTTGCGTGCGCTCGTCGCCGCATTCCAGGGCGATGTCGAAGCGCTCCCACAGGTGGCGCCAAGTGCGCGTGTGGCTCGCCGCCAGCGCGGCGAAATCCGGCGCGCGCGCCGCTGCCGCGCACGCCGCCTCGCCGCATTCCGCAATGGCGTGATCGCGCGAGGTGTACAGCGCCACCACCTTTTCGATGCGCAGCTGCTCGCCCTGCGCCATCTCGACATGGAAGCTCCGTGCGGCGCGGTCGGCCTCGCCGGTATATCGCGACCTGCCCTCCCGGGGCGCCTCGAGCCGGGTGCGCGCGGCAAGCGCGATTTCCAGCCGCGACTGCAGCGTGCGCACCTTCAGGTAGACCGTGTCGTCGCCCACGGCACGCGCCTCGAGAGGCTCGAGGTGCCGCCGTGCGAGATCGCGGTAGCGCGCCACGCCGGCGTTCTCCACGCGGCCGTCCAGCGCGCTGCGCACCTCGAGCGCCCCGCTCCAGTTCTCCGCGGTCAGAACCGTTTCCAGCGCGGCGAGGTGCGGCTCGCTCATGTGCACGAGCCGCCGCTGCTCGAGCCGCGTGCGCCGGGCCAAGGCGTCGCGGAACGTTACGGTGCGCATCAGCAGCCCGCTCGCAATGTCTAGCACTTGGCGGTATTCCAGGATCTCGACCGCCTTGAGGTCGAACCAGTTGGCGCCCTCGACGCGCAGCGCCAGCGCCAGCCAGTTTGGCAGGTTGACGAGGTCCTCGTTCTCCACGCGGCGCCCAGCGATTTCGGTCGCCTGCCGGTCGTAGCCGCCCGCGAGGTAGGTGCCCGGGTAGTGGGACTCGCCGGCCGCCGCCTCCGGCGCCGCGCCGCGGGTGGCGAAGTAGCCGTTGCCGAGCGTGCACAGTGCCTCGCGCAGGCGCTCTTCTGCGGGCTTGAACTCGCGGTAGTCGAGCGTCCAGCTCACGCCAGACCCGCCAGCAGCGTCCGCACCTCCCCGGGGTCGCGCAGCGCGTACTGCGCCGCGGTCGGCTGCGGCTTCTCCTGCACGGCGATGCCGAGGCCGCGCCCGGCGAGCGCGCGGAACGCGTCCTCGTCAGTGACGTCGTCGCCGACGTACACCGGCAGCGCGTCCTCGAGATTCAGCGTGTCGATCAGCCAGAGCACCGCGCGCCCCTTGTCCCAGTCGACGTCCGGCTGCAGTTCGAACACCTTCTTGCCGGCGGTCACGCGCAGCGCCGGATGGCGCGCCTGCGCGCGCTCGACGGCCTCGCGAACGGCGCGCACGTCGGACTCGCGCGCGCGCCGGTAGTGCACCGCGAGCGTGAAGCGCTTGCGCTCGAGCTGCACGCCCGGCAGCCCCCGGGTGTCGCGCGCGACCTGGTCGGCGGCAGCGGCGAGCTGTGGCGCGGCGGCGGCCGCGGCGCCGTGCACGCGGTTGCCGCGCGGGCCGGCGATCTCGAAGCCGTGGCAGCCCGCGTATTGGAGGCCCTCGATGCCGACGCGCGCGCGCACGTCGTCGAGGTCGCGCCCGCTGACCACGGCCACCGGGTGATGCTCGGCGAGCTTGCGCAGCGCCTCGCGGGTCGCCGCGTCGAGCACGGCGTCCTCGGGGCGCTCGACGATCGGCGTCAGCGTGCCGTCGTAGTCGAGGAAGAAGGCGAGCCGGCGGCCGCCGGCCGCGGCGCGGATCGCCTCCGGCGTCGCCCGGTTCACGCGGCGAGCTCCAGCTCGCCCAGATCGCGCACCACGCGCGTCGCGCCGTGCTCGCGCAGCGCCGCCGCCTGCCCGGCGCGGTCGACGCCGATCACCTCGGCGAAGCCGCCCGCACGCCCGGCCTCGACCCCGGCGAGCGCGTCCTCGACGACCGCGGCGCGCGCGGGCACGACGCCGAGCAGGCGCGCCGCGTGCAGGAACGTGTCCGGCGCCGGCTTGCCGGCGAGGCCGAGCCGCGCGGCGTCGTTGCCGTCCACGCGGGCGTCGAACAACTCGAGCGCACCGGCGGCACGCAGCACCTCGATGCAATTCCTGCTTGCCGACACTACCGCGGTGCGTACGCCGCGCCGGCGCAGATCCCTGATCAGCGCGAGCGAGGTTGCGAAGACTTCGACGCCGTCCTTGAGTCGCTCGTGAAACAGCGCGTCCTTGCGCGCCGCGAGGGTGCGTATCTCGTCCTCGGTCGCGGCGATGCCGCGCGCAGCGAGGAAGCTGCGCACGCCGTCCTCGCGCGGCTTGCCGTCGACATGGCGCAGATAGTCCGCCGCCGGGTCGAACGGCGCTTGGCCTGCGGGCGCCAGCAGCGGATCGAAGGTTTCCTTCCAGGCGCGCGCGTGCACGCGCGCGGTGCGGGTCACCACGCCGTCCAGGTCGAAGATCACCGCTGCGAGCCCGTCAAGATCGCCCCTCACCGTCGTGCATCCGGGATTTCGATCGTCGAGCCGTCGCGCAGGGCATCGGAGGGATAGACGATCACGCGCTCGCCCGGTTTCAGCCCGTCCTCGACCATCGCCTCGACGCCGTTCCTGCGCGGCACCTTGACGGCGCGCTTCGCGGCGGTGTCGTCCTGCACTACGAACACCGCCCAGCCGTCGCCCTCGGGGAACAGCGCCCCCACCGGCACCTTGACCGCGTCCTCGATGCGGTACGTGACGATATGCGCTTCGACGCGGAAGGCGTCGCCGATCGTCCACACCTGGTCGAGCGGCCCGGCGAAGTCGAGGATCACGTTGACGCGCTGCTCCTCGACGCCGAGCGCCGACACCTTGGTGAAGGCCGCGGGCTCCACCAGGCGCACCAGCGCGGGCAGCGGCGCCACGCCCTGGCCGAGCTCGACGCGTGCCGCCATGCCGGGGCGGATGGCGACGGCGTCCTGCGACAGCACGTCCACCACCGCCTCGAGGCTGCGCGCGTCGGCGACTTCGAGCAGCGGCGCGCCGAGCGCCACCGGGCTCTCGCTCTTCTGCACTACCTTCAGCACGGAGCCGTTCACCGGCGAGGTCACTTCCCATTTCGCCGTCGGGTCGCCGCTCTTGTAGCGCGTGAGCGCCGCGCGTGCCTGCGCCAGGTCGTGGCCGGCCGCGTCCTCGGCGAAGCGCGCCGCATCCACCGAGCGCTCCGCGGTGCGCAGTGCGAGCGCCGCCTGCTCGCGTGCGGTCGGGGACACGAAGCCGCCGGCGGCGAGCGTCGCCTGGCGCTCGAGGTCGGCGCGCGCCTGGTCGCGCTGCGCCAGCACCTTCAGCGTCTCGGCACGGGCGCGCGCCACCTGCGCCTGCGCGGCGCCGATGCGCTCCTGCAGCTCGCGCGCGGTGCGCGCATCGAGGAAGGCGGGCGCAGTCGGCGCGAGCAGCGCCACCACCTGATCCAGACGCACAGGATCGCCGGGCTCGAGCCGGATGCGCGCCACGCGCCCGGCGAGCGGCGCCGCGATCACGTAGCGCTCGCGCACGCGCGTCTTGCCGTCGTCGACGATGGTCTGCTCGAAGGGCCCGCGCGCGACCGCGGCGGTCTCCACCGCGATCGGCTGCGGCCGCAGCGCCCAGGCGACGAGCGCGGCCACCGCCAGCACGGCGACGCTCAGCAGGATCTGGTTGCGTGTCTTCATTCGCGTGTCTTCAGCACTCCGACGAGGTCCAGATTATCGATCCGATTGCGCACGATGAGCGCGCTCGCCACGCCGGCGGCGGCCACAACGGCGCCCGCGAACAGGTAGGTGCCGGGATAGATGACCAGCGGAAAGGAGATGACGTCGTGCGGCATGAACCACAGGAGCAGCGCCGCCAGCCAGAAGCCGGCGACGAAGCCGAGCGGGATCGCGGCGGCGATCTCCAGCCCGAGCTCGCCGAGCAGCAGCACCGACACCTCGCCGCGCGTGAAGCCGAGTACGCGCAGGCTGGCGAGCTCCCAGGCGCGCTCGGCGAGCTGGATGCGCGCGTTGTTGTACACCACCCCTACCGCGATGGTGGCGGCGAAGACAGTGAGGATCGTGGTGAAGAACAGCACGTTCTTCGCGCTCGTCTCGCGGAAGGTGTCCACCAGCGTGCGGGTGACGATGACCACCGCCGCCGCCGGGATCTGCTTGAGCCGCTCGAGGAGCGCGCGCTCCCCGTCGCGGTCCACCAGCAGGCCCGCGCCGGAGACGAGGTCTGCCTCGCGCGCCAGGTGGTTCAGGTCTTCCAGGCGCATCCAGGCGTTCATGCCCGCCATCTCGTCCACGCTGCCGCCAACGCGCAAGCCGGCCTTGATGCGCTCGCCTTCCAGCAGCTCGGCCTGGATCGTGTCGCCGGGCCGGACCGCCAGGCGCTCGGCCAGACGCGTGGTGAGGAGTACCGCGCCCGGCACGAGCTTCGCGGCGTGCAGGTCGGCGTCGAGGATGCGTTGCAGCTGCGCATCGTCGGCCAGTCCCGTGATGGCCGTGCGGTAGCTGCGATGGCCGGCGCGCAGGCGCACGGGAATGGCGCGCTGTACCTCGACCTGTTTCACCCCCGGCAGGCGCTCGAGCTCCCAGCGCGCCGCGCGCGGCACCGCCTCGGCGAAGCCCACGCTCACCTGCGCGCGCTGCACCCGGTTGAACTGCACGTCCATGAACCACTCGATGGCGTCGCCCCAGAAGATGCCGGAGATGAGGATCGCCACGGAAGCCGCGATGCCGGCCACGGTGATGAGCGCGCGCAAGGGCTTGCGCTCGAGGTTGCGCATGATCATGCGCTGCGAGGGCGTGAGGAGCTGCCCGTAGCCCAAGCGCTCGACCAGCAGCGGCCGGAACTCCGCCGGCGCTGGCGGACGCAGGGCCTCCGCCGCGCGCAGGCGCACCACGCCGTGGATCGCGGCGAGCGCCCCGCCGAACGCGGCGGCCAGCGTGGCGCCGGCGCCCGCGAGCACGAGCCACGGTTCCATCCGGTAGTGGAACTCCGGGAAATGAAAGAAGTCGGTATACAGCCCGGTCATCGCGCTGCCCAGCCAGTGACCGAGCCACACGCCGAGCGCCACGCCGAGCAGCACGATCACCGAGGCGAACTTGAGATAGTGCACGGCGATGTCGCGGTCGGGGTAGCCGAGCGCCTTCAGCGCGGCGATCTCGCCGCGCTGCGCGTTCACCTGCCGGTGCAGCACGACGTTGAGGATGAAGGCCGCGACGAGCAGGAACACCGCCGGCAGCACCGTGCCGAAGATCTTCTGCTCGTTGATCTCCTGCGTGAGGATCTTGTCGGAGACCTGGTCCTCGCGGCCGACGGCGCCGAACCCGCCGTAGGGCTCGAGCAGGTGATCGAGCGCTTCCACCGCAACCCCGCTCGAGGTTCCGTGCTGCAACCGCAGCAGTACCGAGTTGAAGGCGCCCTCCATGTTGAATGCGGCGGCCAGCGACCGCTCGTCGATCCACAGCACCGCGAACCACTCGTCGTCGGGCATGCCGCCGCCGCGCGTGGCGTAGATGTACTCGGGACTCAGCGCGGTGCCGACCAGCGTGAGGCGCTCGAGCTTGCCGTTGAGGAGCACGGTCATCGTCTGGCCGAGCTTGAGTCCGCGCGCCACGAGGAAGCGCTGGTTCACCGCCACTTCGCCCTTCGCGCCCGGCGCGGGCCAGCGCCCGCCCTTCAGCGTCAGGCGGTTCATGCCCGGCGGATGGGCAAAGTCCAGGCCGATGAGGCGCGCGATCATCGGCGGCACCACGCCGGGCAGCGAGAGCTGCGCGTCGCGCACCACGCGCGTCTCGGCCTCCGCCACGCCGGGGATCCCGCGCAGCTTCGTTGCGAGCGACGCCGGCGCGCGCTTGGCGGTGGCGAACACGTGCGCGAAGCGCGCTGTGTCGTAATAGTGCTGGCGCGACCACAGCAGCGAGCTGTGCGTCGACAGTGAGCCGATGAAGCCGCCGATACCGCAGGCGATGACGAGCGCGATCGACACTACCTGGGTCTTGAGCAACCAGACGTCGCGCAGCAGCTTGCGGTCGAGGGACTTCACCAGGAAATCTCCGCCGGCGTGAGCTTGCGCGCGGGCTTCTCCTCGCCCACGATGCGGCCGTTGCCCAGCCGCAGCACGCGGTCGGCCATGCCCGAGATCGCGGCGTTGTGCGTGATGACCATCGCCGTGGTGCCGAGCTCGGCGTTGATCTTGGCGATCACCTCGAGCACCAGCTTGCCGGTCTCGTAGTCGAGCGCGCCGGTGGGCTCGTCGCACAGCAGCACCTGCGGGCGCTTGGCGATGGCGCGGGCAATGGCGACGCGCTGCTGCTCGCCGCCCGAGAGCTGCGAGGGGAAGTGATCCAGCCGCTCGCCGAGCCCCACCCAATCGAGCGCCTCGTGCGCGGGCATCGGCGCGACGGCAATGTCGGTCACCAGCGCCACATTCTCCTGCGCAGTGAGGCTCGGAATGAGATTGTAGAACTGGAACACGAATCCCACGTGCTCGCGCCGGTAGCGCGTCAGCTCGGCCTCGTCGGCGCCGGTGAGCTGGTGCTCGAGGAAGCGCACGTCGCCTGCGGTCGGCGTATCCAGCCCGCCGAGGATGTTGAGCAGCGTCGACTTGCCGCTGCCCGAGGGCCCGAGCAGCACGATGAACTCGCCGGCGAAGATCTCCAGGTCGACACCGCGCAGCGCGTGCACCTCGGCTTCGCCCATTCGGTAGACCTTGGTAAGGCCGCGGGCCTGGAAGACCGGCGCGCTCAAAGCTTCCTCGTCACGCGCACGAGCGCCGGCTTCACGGCGTCGGGCGTGAGCTCGAAGCCGAGCGCACTGGCGAACTTCAGCATGTCCTGGTTGTCGCTCAGCACCAGGCCTTCCATGGTCTCGAGCTTGCGCGCCTGCGCGGCGCGGATGAGCGCGTCCATGAGCAGCCGCGCCATGCCGCTATGGCGCCAGTGGTCCGCCACCACGACGCCGAACTCGCAGCTGCGGCCGTCGGCGTTGGCGACGTAGCGCGCCTCGCCGACCAGTTCGCCGCCCTCGGCTTCGCAGACGAAGGCCATGTGGCGGTCGTAGTCGATGTGCGTGAAGAAGTGCACCAGCCGGTCGCCCGGCGCCTGCACGTAATTCAGGAACCTGAGGCGCTGGCTCTCGCCGGACAGGCTCTCGAGGAATTGCGCTTCGGCGCGCTCGTCCCCGGCACGCACCGGGCGGATGGTCACCGTGCGTCCGTCGGCCAGCTTGCGCGTGCGCACAAGGTGCAGGGGAAACTCGACCATTGGGCATTGTCGCGAGCGCAGCGCGGCGCCGGTTGACGAAAGTCAAACGCGGCGCAGCCGGTTCGGCGACCATTGTTGCGTGGAGCGCCCGCCGATCATCCGCAAGAGCGCCGCAGGCCGGCGCGTGCCGCCCAGCGCGCCGCTTTCCTGGGACGAGGCGCGGCGCCGGCTCGCGGGCCTGCCGGGCGGCGGCCTCAACATCGCGCACGAGGCGGTGGACCGGCATGCCACCGGGCGGCTCGCGGACCGGGTCGCGATCCGCTGGCTCGGCGCCTCCGGCGCGCGCCGCGAGATCACCTACCGCGAGCTCGCCGCGCTCTCTAGCCGCTTCGCCCACGTCTACCGCTCGCTCGGCGTCGAGAAGGGCGATGCGGTGTTCGTGCTGTGCGGCCGCATTCCCGAGCTCTACGCCGCGGTGCTGGGGGGATTGAAGTGCGGCGCAGCGGTGTCGCCGCTGTTCGCCGCGTTCGGCCCCGAGCCGCTGAAGACGCGCATCAAGCTCGGCCGCGGCAAGGTGCTGGTCACCACCGAGGCGCTGTACGAGCGCAAGGTGAAGAAGGTCGCGGGCGACATGCCAACGCTCGCGCACGTGCTGGCGCTGGATTCGGCGGAGGCGAGCTCGATGCTGCGATCGGCGTCCGAGAGTTTCGAGATCGAGCGGACCACGCCCGACGATATCTCGTTCCTGCATTTCACCAGCGGCACGACCGGCATGCCCAAGGGCGCGCAGCACGTGCACGGCGCGGTGGTGATGCACTGCGCGAGCGCGAAGGTGGCGCTCGACCTGCACGACGAGGACATCTTCTGGTGCACGGCCGACCCGGGCTGGGTCACGGGCACCTCCTACGGCATCGTCGCGCCGCTGGTGCAGGGCGTCACCAGCGTCGTCGACGAAGCCGAGTTCGACGCCGAGCGCTGGTACTCGATCCTGGAAGCCGAGAAGGTCGCAGTGTGGTACACGGCGCCCACGGCGATCCGCATGCTGATGAAAGGCGGCGCCGGGGCCGCGAAGCGCAGGCCGCTGCCGGCGCTGCGCTTCATCGCGAGCGTCGGCGAGCCGCTCAACCCGGAGGCCGTGTGGTGGGGCATGGACGCCTTCGGCCTGCCGATCCACGACAACTGGTGGCAGACCGAGACCGGCGGCATCATGATCGCGAACACCGCGGCGATGGACGTGAAGCCCGGCTCGATGGGCAAGCCGCTCGCGGGCGTCGAGGCGGCGATCGCGCGCAGGAGCGAACGGGGCATGCGCTTGCTCGAGGGCCCCGGCGAGGAGGGCGAGCTCGTGCTGCGCGCCGGCTGGCCCGCGATGTTCCGCGGCTACCTCGGCGAGGAGGAGCGCTACCGCAGGTGCTTCGCGGACGGCTGGTACTTCACCGGCGACCTCGCCAAGCGCGATGCCGACGGCTACTTCTGGTTCGTCGGCCGCGCCGACGACGTGATCAAGTCGGCGGGCCACCTCATCGGCCCCTTCGAGGTGGAGAGCGCGCTCATGGAGCACGCGGCGGTGGCCGAAGCGGGCGTCATCGGCAAGCCCGATCCCGTGGTGGGCGAGGTGGTGATGGCCTTCGTCATGCTGAAGTCCGGCTTCGAGCCGAGCGAGGAGCTGCGCCTCGCGATCCTCGGCCACGCGAGAAGACGCCTCGGTGCCGCCGTGGCGCCGAAGGAGATCGCCTTCGCGACGGCCCTGCCGCGCACGAGGAGCGGCAAGATCATGCGGCGCCTGCTCAAGGCGCGCGAGCTCGGGCTCCCCGAAGGCGACACCTCGATGCTGGAGGAAGGCGCGTGAAGGTCCCGCCGCCGCCGTCTGGAAAGGTCGAGCTGCCGGTGGCGCTCTCGCTCGCGCTGCTCGCCGACATGCTGAGGATCCGCCGCATGGAGGAGAAGTGCGCCGAGCTCTACGGCGAGGGCAAGATCCGGGGGTTCCTGCACCTGTACATCGGCGAGGAGGCGGTAGCCGCCGGGGCGATGCGCGCGCTCGCGCCCGAGGACAACATCGTCGCCACCTACCGCGAGCACGGCCATGCGCTCCTGCGCGGCGTGTCGATGGACCGCATCATGGCCGAGATGTACGGCAAGCGCGAAGGCTGCTCGGGCGGGCGCGGCGGCTCGATGCACCTGTTCGACGCGGCGGCGCGCTTCTATGGCGGCAACGCCATCGTCGGCGGCGGGCTGCCGCTCGCCGCGGGCCTCGCGCTCGCGGCGAAGCTGAAGAAGGAATCGCGGATCACCGCGTGCTTCTTCGGCGAAGGCGCGGTCGCCGAGGGCGCGTTCCACGAGTCGATGAACCTGGCGCAGCTCTGGCGGCTGCCGGTGGCGTACTTCTGCGAGAACAACCTGTACGCGATGGGCACGGCGCTCGAGCGCTCGGAGTCGCAGACCGACCTGTGCGCCAAGGCCGCCTCCTACGGCATGGCGACGCTGAAGGCCGACGGCATGGACGTCGCCGCGGTGCACAAGACCGCCCAGCGCGCGCGTGAGCACGTCGCGACGAAGGGCCCGGTGTTCGTGGAGTTCCAGACCTACCGCTTCCGCGCGCACTCGATGTTCGACCCCGAGCTGTACCGGGACAAGGGCGAGGTGGAGGCGTGGAAGGAGCGCGGGCCGCTGCACACCTTCTCGGCGCGCCTCAAGGCGCAAGGCGATCTGACCGAGGGGCGCTTCCTCGAGCTCGACCGCGCGGCGCAGGCCGAGGTGGACAAGGCGGTCGCGTTCGCCGAAGCCGGCACCCGGGAGCCGGCGGAAGACCTGGCGAAGGACGTCACCACTCCGTCATGAGCGCGATCAGCTACCGCGAGGCGCTGCGCCTCGCGCTCGACGAGGCACTCGAAAAGGACGAGCGCGTCTTTCTCATGGGCGAGGACGTCGGCAGATACGGCGGCACCTACGCCGTGAGCAAGGGCCTGCTGGAGAAGTACGGATCCGAGCGCGTGCGCGACACGCCGCTCTCGGAACTCGGCTTCGTGGGCGCGGGCATTGGCGCCGCGCTCGGCGGCATGCGCCCGATCGTGGAAGTGATGACGGTGAACTTCAGCCTGCTCGCGCTCGACCAGATCGTGAACACCGCGGCGCTGCTCAGGCACATGTCGGGCGGGCAGTTTTCCGTGCCGCTCGTCGTGCGTATGGCGACCGGCGCCGGGCGCCAGCTCGCCGCGCAGCACTCGCACAGCCTGGAGGGCTGGTACGCGCACATCCCGGGCATCAGGATCGTCGCGCCCGCGACCGTCGAGGACGCGCGCGGCATGCTCGGCGCGGCGCTCGCCGACCCCGACCCGGTGCTGGTCTTCGAGTACCCGGCGCTGTTCGAGACGAAAGGCGAAGCCTCCGGCGGGAAGGTCGACATCGCCTCGTCGAAGGTGCGGCGCGAGGGGAGCCGGGTCACGCTGGTCACCTACGGCGGCTGCCTGCCGAAGGCGATGCAGGCCGCGGAGCAGGTGGACGGCGAGGTGATCGACCTGCGGGTCCTGCGCCCGCTCGACATGGCGCCGGTCGTCGGGTCGCTGAAGAAGACGCGCCGCGCCGTGGTGGTGGACGAAGGTTGGAGGAGCGGCGGGCTCGCCGCCGAGGTGATGGCGCGCATCATGGAGCAGGCTTTCTACGAGCTGGATGCGCCGGTGGCGCGCGTGTGCAGCGAGGAGGTGCCGGTGCCCTACGCGAAACATCTGGAAGAAGCCGCGCTGCCGCAAACGGAGAAGATCGTCGCCGCGGCGCAGGGGCTGTTCGCATGATCGAGTTCAAGATGCCCTCGCTCGGCGCCGACATGGACGAGGGCAAGCTCCTGGAATGGAAGGTGAAGCCGGGCGACACGGTGAAGCGCGGCGACCTCGTGGCGGTGGTGGAAACGCCGAAGGCCGCAGTGGATGTGGAGATCTGGCAGGAGGGCGTCATCGAAGAGCTCGTCGCCAAGCCTGGCGAGACTGTTCCGGTCGGCGGCGTGCTGGCGCATCTGCGCGGCGCGGCCGAGCCGAAGGAGGCGCCGGCGAAGCCCGCCGCGGAGCCGGAACCGAGGCCGGAAGCGAAACCTGCGCCAGCGCCCGGCGCAACCCGCCACCTCGTCTCCCCCGCCGCGCGCAAGCACGCGCGCGAGCTGGGCGTGGACGTCGAACAGCTGCCCGGCAGCGGGCCGCACGGCGCGGTGACAGTGGAAGACGTCGAGAACGCGGCGAAGGGCGCGCCGAAGAAGGAGGCCGCGCCGCCTCCCGATAAGCTCGCCGCCATGCGCAAGGCGATCGCCGCGGCGATGAGCCGCTCCAAGCGCGAGATCCCGCACTATTACCTCTCGCAGGCGATCCCGATGCAGCGCGCGGCGGACTGGCTCACGGCGCAAAACGAGAAGCGACCCGTCGCCGACAGGCTGCTGATGGGCGCCCTGCAGCTGAAAGCCGTGGCGCTCGCGCTGAAGGATTTTCCCGACTTGAACGGCTTCTGGCGAGACAACGCCTTGCAGCCGGCGCCAGGCATCCACGTCGGCGTTGCCATCTCGCTGCGGCAGGGCGGGCTTATCGCGCCCGCGATCCACGACGTCGCCGAGCTCGGCCTCGACGAGCTGATGAAGGCGCTCGCCGATCTCGTGCGCCGCGCACGCGCGGGCAGCTTGCGCTCCTCCGAGATGAGCGATCCGACGGTCACCGTGACCAACCTCGGCGACCAGGGTGTGGACGCGGTGTTTCCTGTGATCTATCCGCCGCAGCTGGCGATCGTCGGCTTCGGGCGCCTCGCGCCGCGTCCCTGGGCCGAGGACGGCATGACCGGCGCCGTGCCGGTGGTGGTGGCGAGCCTCGCGGGCGATCACCGCGCGAGCGACGGCCATCGCGGCGCGCGCTTCCTGGCCGCGCTCGCGGCCCTGCTGCAGGAACCGGAGAAACTGTGATGGACGCGAACGAGATCAGGAAAGTCGTGCTCGGCGAGCTCAGGCGCATTGCGCCCGAGCTGGAGGAGGTCGCGCCGGCGAAGCCGCTCCGCGACCAGGTCGACCTCGACTCGATGGACTGGCTCAACTTCCTCGTCGCGCTGAACGAGCGGCTGCAGATCGAGATTCCGGAAGCCGACTACCGCAAGCTCGGCACGCTCGACCAAGTGGTGCAATACCTCGCGGCAAAGGCGCGGTGAAGGGGCTGAGCTCCGCCGAGGCGGCCGCGCGCCTCGCGGCCGAGGGACCGAACGCGCTGCCGACGGCCGCGCGGCATGGGATGCTCGCCCTTGCGCTCGGCGTGCTGCGCGAGCCGATGTTCCTGCTGCTCATCGCGGCCACCGGCATCTATCTTCTGCTCGGCGATGTGCACGAAGCGCTGGTGCTGGGCGCCTCCATCGTCGGCGTGATCGCCATCACGGTGGCGCAGGAGCGCAAGGCCGAGCGCGCGCTTGAGGCGCTGCGCGACCTCTCGAGCCCGCGCGCCATGGTATTGCGCGACGGCGAGCGAAAGCGCATTGCCGGGCGCGAGGTGGTGCGCGGCGATCTGCTGATCCTCGCGGAGGGCGACCGCGTGCCGGCCGACGCGCGGCTAATCACGGCCACCGACCTGACGGCGGACGAATCGCTGCTTACCGGCGAATCGCTGCCGGTGGACAAGCGCGCGGGCGACACCGTGTATTCCGGGACCCTGCTGGTGAAGGGCCACGCACGCGCCGAGGCGAGTGCTACCGGGCCACGCAGCGAGCTGGGGCGCATCGGCACCTCGCTCGCTACGCTCGAGCCCGGCAAGACGACGCTCGAGCGCGAGACGGCGCGCGTCGTGCGGCTGGTGGCGGCCTTTGCGGTCGTTCTCTGCCTCGCGCTCGCGCTCGCCTACGTGCTGGCGCGCGGCGACTGGCTGGGCGGCGCGCTTGGCGGCCTGACGCTCGCCATGGCGATCCTGCCCGAGGAGTTCCCGGTGGTGCTGACCGTGTTCCTCGCCCTCGGTGCCTGGCGCATCTCGCGCCACGGCGTGCTGACGCGCCGCATGGCGGCGATCGAGATGCTCGGCGCCGCCACCGTGCTGTGCGTGGACAAGACCGGGACGCTGACCGAGAACCGCATGGCGCTGGTCGATACACCGCAGCCGGTGGCTGATCTCGCCGCGCTCGCCAGCGAGATCGACGCCTTCGACCCGATGGAGAAGGCGATCGTCGCCGCGGCCAGCGCGGACGCCCGCAGCGTGCGCAGCGAATGGAGGCTCGAGCGCGACTATCCCTTCAGCGACGAGTTCATGGCGGTGTGCCACGCCTGGCGCTCGCCGCAGGGCGAGCGGCGCATCGCGCTGAAGGGCGCGCCGGAAACGGTGCTTGCCCTGTGCGGGCGCATGGATGCAATGGAGGAAGTGCGTGGCGCCGCGCAGGAGGGCTTGCGCCTGCTGGCGGTGGCCGAAGGCGAATGCGAAGGCGAACTGCCCGAGGATCCGCGGCGCTGCGCATTCCGCTTCGCGGGCTTCGCCAAGCTCGCCGATCCGTTGCGCGCCTCGGTGCCGGACGCGGTGGCGCAGTGCCGCCGGGCAGGGATCCGCGTGGTGATGGTCACGGGGGACTACCCGGGCACCGCCCTCAACATCGCGCGCGCGGCGGGCATCGAAGCGCGCGCGGCGCTGACCGGCGATGACATCGCCGAGATGGACGACGCGGCGCTCGCCGCGACAGTGCGCACCGTGCAGGTCTACGCGCGCGTGCGGCCCGAGCAGAAGCTGCGCCTGGTACAGGCGTATCGCACGGCGGGGGAAGTGGTCGCCATGACCGGCGACGGCGTGAACGACGCGCCGGCGCTGAAGGCCGCGCACATCGGCATCGCCATGGGCAGCCGCGGCACCGACGTCGCGCGCGAGGCGGCCGCGCTCGTCCTGCTCGACGACGACTTCACCTCGATCGTGCGCACGGTGCGCCTGGGGCGGCGTATCTACGAAAACATCCGCAACGCCATGCGCTATCTCGTGTCCGTGCACGTGCCGATCGCCGGCATGGCGTTCCTGCCGGTGGCGCTGGGCGGGCCGCTGTTCTTCCTGCCGGTGCACGTGGTGTTCCTCGAGTTCGTGATCGACCCGGCCTGCACTCTGGTGTTCGAGGCCGAGCCTACCGAAGCCGGGGCCATGGAGCGCCCGCCGCGCGATCCGGCCGAGCCGCTGTTCAGCCTGCGGATGCTCGGCATGAGCCTCGCGCTCGGCGCGACCATGCTGGGGGCGGTGTTTGCGTTGTACGGTTTGACAGTCGCCGGCGGCGCGGCCGATACCGAGGCACGCGCCGCGGCGTTCACCGCCATCGTCCTTTCGAACCTGGCGCTGCTCTTCGCTACGCGCTCGCGCACGCGCAGCGTCTTCGCCACGATGCGGGAGCCGAACGCGGCGCTGTGGTGGATCACCCTCGGCGCGCTCGCAGCGCTCGCCGTTTCGATCTACGTGCCGGGGGCGGCGGCGCTGTTCAAGTTCTCCGCGCTCGGGCCCGCGCAGCTTGGGCTCGCCGCCGCGGCGGGCATTGCCGGGGTGGCGTGGGTCGAGCTGCTCAAGCTCGGGAGAAAGGCGCGGTGAGACAATGTGCGCAATGAAGCATCACGAGACCGTAGGCGCCCACCTCGTCGCCTCGGTGCTGCACGCGCGCCCGGCGGAGCGCGTGCGGGAGGTGCTCGCGCGCCTTGCCACCGAGAAGCCCGCGAGCCTCGAGCTGGTGCTGGTGACCGACGCCCACGGGCGCCTGCTCGGCGCCGCGCCGCTCGCGCGCGTCGTGGCGCTGGAGGCGGACGAGCCGATCGACAAGGCGCTCGCGCGCGACTTTCCGCGCGTGCGCCCGAACACCGACCAGGAGCGCGCCGCCTCGCTCGCGCTGCACCACGGCGTGGACGCGCTGGCCGTGGTCGACGCCGAAGGCTGCGCGCTCGGCGTCATGCCGGCGCAGGCGCTGATGCAGGTGCTGCGCCGCGAGCACGTCGAAGACCTGCACGTGCTCGCCGGCATCCAGCGCGAGACGGCGCAGGCGCGGCACGCGATCGAGGACCCGCCCCTGCGGCGCGTGCGTCACCGCCTGCCGTGGCTGCTCGCGGGCCTCGGCGGCGCCGCCTTCGCCACCGCCGCCATGGCGGGATTCGAGGCGACACTGAAAGCGCACGTCGCCGTCGCCTTCTTCGTACCCGGCATCGTGTACCTGGCGGACGCGATCGGCACGCAAAGCGAGGCGGTGGCGGTACGCGGCCTGTCGCTCACGCGCACGGGTGTGGCGCACCTGCTCGGCGGCGAGCTGCGCACCGGCATGACGATCGGCGCCTTGCTGGGGCTGCTCAGCTTCCTGCCGGTGTGGGTCGTCTTCGACAGCCTGCAGCTCGCAGGCGCCGTGGCCGTCGCGATCTTCGCCGCGGGCGGCGTCGCCGCAGTGCTCGGGCTCGCGCTGCCGTGGTGGCTCGCGCGCGCGGGCCGCGACCCGGCGATGGGCAGCGGCCCGATCGCCACGGTGATCCAGGACGTCCTCAGCCTGCTCGTCTACCTGGGCGTGGTGCGCGCCTTCGGACTGTAGCGGCGCGCGCCGTGGACCGCGCCGCGCTCTCGCGCCTGCATCCCCACGCGCTGCCCGCAGGCGAGGTCGCGGCGGCGATCGGTGCCGCGGCACGCGGTCTGGCGCGCGACGAGGCCGCGCGGCGGCTCGCGCTGTTCGGGCGCAACACGCTGCCGCGCGCCGCGCCGCGCTCGCTCGCCGCGATCTTCCTGCGCCAGTTCGCCAGCCCCCTGATGCTCGTGCTGATCGGCGCGGCGCTGCTGTCGCTGCTGCTGCGCGACTGGGCGGACGCCGCCTTTATCCTCGCCGCCGTCCTCATCAACGCGCTCATCGGCACGCACCAGGAGTCGAGCGCCGAGCGCGCCGCGGAAGCGCTGCGCAACCTCGTCAGCGCGCGCGCGCTGGTCGAGCGCGACGGCGAAGAGCGCGACATCGACGCGGGCGAGCTCGTGCCCGGCGACCTCGTGCTGCTCGAGTCGGGCGCCAAGGTGCCCGCCGACCTGCGCCTCGTCGCCGAGCAGCGCCTCTCGGTCGACGAATCGCTGCTCACCGGCGAGTCGCTGGCCGTGGTGAAAGACGCCGAGCGCGTGCTCGAGCGTGAGGTGGTGCTCGCCGAGCGCGTCAACATGGTCTTCGCGGGCACCATGGTGCGCAGCGGGCGGGGGCGCGGGCTCGTCGTGGCCACGGCCACCGACACTGCGCTCGGGCGCATCGCCACCTCCGTGCTCGGCCGGGAAGCACCCACGGCGCCGCTCGTGCTGCGCATGACGCGCTTCACGCGGCTGCTCACCGTGGCGGTGGGGGTGGCGGCGCTGGTGGTGGCGGCGGTGTCACTCGCGCGCGGCGCCACGCTGGTGGAGGTGTTCG
>Ga0224512_10000728_pt1 | contig 33851 bp, 31 predicted proteins | sample SF_May12_sed_USG_4_FD_169103 | JGI IMG/M metagenome (GOLD analysis project Ga0224512, IMG submission 169103) | Sediment microbial communities from San Francisco Bay, California, United States - SF_May12_sed_USGS_13 | ecosystem: Environmental > Aquatic > Marine > Sediment | place: USA... | reverse complement strand
CCAATAAATGTCAGCGTCCCATCTTCGACAAACGGCAGGAATGCATCCTGCTGCGCCTTATTAAACCGGTGCACTTCATCGAGGAACAACACGGTTGCCTGCTGCGGCCGCCGGCCGGCAGCGGCTACGGCTTCGCGAATATCTTTGACGCCCGCCATGACGGCCGACAGCGCGATAAACTGGGCATTCGCGCCTTGCGCCACGAGGCGTGCCAGGGTGGTCTTGCCGGTGCCGGGTGGGCCCCACAGAATCGCGGAATGCAGCGATTGCCCCAGCACCAGGCGGGTCAATGGTTTGCCCGGACCGAGCAGATGTCCCTGACCCACCACATCCTCGAGCGCGCGCGGCCGCATGCGATCGGCAAGCGGACGCAGGCTCGGGTCCGCTGCGCGTTCTTCCGGCAATGCCATGTTCACTAAATCGGACCTCTGTCAGCACATAGCGCAATAAGCGACTATGGTACTCGCAGCTGCCCCGCTTCAGGAACCTTTAGCCGGCAAGCGCGCCTCGAGCAACGCCGTCCACCGCGCGAAGCCTGCGGCCGCAAGGCCCCATCCAAGCAGAATACCGCCCGCATCGGCCACCACGTCGTAGAGTTCTGCCGAGCGATGCGGAAGGCGGCTTTGAATAATCTCTATCAGGATGCCAAAAGCCAGCAAAGACAGCGCCACCCATGGCGTTACGCGGCCACGAAACACGCCGCAAAACCAGAGCATCAGAACGAGAAAGACGAGGAAATGAGCGCTCTTGTCATTAATACCCATGTTCCTGCCGATACCCGGGGACAAGCTCAAATCCAGCACCACGATCATCAGAGCAATGCCCGCGGCCAGCCAGAAATTGGTAAACCGCAACGATCTCGTGGGAGGCTTGATCAAAGCTCTGTTTCGCCAATGACATCAACACCTTCGGGTATGACGAACACAAAATCCTCTGCGCGCACGCTGGTGGGCCGTTCTATCTCGGTCAAATACAGCCGGGTGCGCTGTGCAAGGCGATCAAGTAATGCGATCTGCACCAGCATGTCGCCATCGAAGCCCAGGATAATGCTCTCGAAATCTGATTCGGCCGATCTGGGTCGCAGTTGAATCAGTTCGAGCCCCTCGACAGCTGATGCGTCGACATACTCGAAATGATCGAGCACATCCGCCGTGCCGGTTAGCAGTGACGCCGGCGTTTCACCAATTCCGGCATCGAGGCGCCGCACGGTAACCTGCTCAAGATCGGCCTCGTATAACCAGATTTTATCGCCATCGGACATGATCACCCGTTCAAAGGGCTGCTCGTAATTCCAGACGAAACGACCTGGTTTTTTTAATATGACCTCGCCGCTGGCCTGCTCCACTAATTCCATATCTCGATTAACGACTTCCTGGCGAAATTTTGCGCGCAGCGACTCAAATTGGTCGAGGTAGGTGCGCAGTCGATCCAGGCCCTGAACCGAAGCGTCCATGCCAGCGGCATCGTCCGTGGCAAACGCAGCCGGGCCCGCGAACAACGCCAGCAGGCTCGCGCAAAGCAAAGCCGTGACAGACTTACACGAGGCCGGATAGCGCACGGCTTAGCTTTCTTCGGGAGGCGGTGGAGCGAGAACTTCTCTTGAACCGTTTGACTGCAATGCGCTGACCAGTCCTGCTTGCTCCATGGTCTCCACCATACGAGCAGCCCGGTTATAGCCGATCTTCAAACGCCGTTGAACGCCAGAAACGGATGCTCGCCGTGTTTCGGTAACAATTCTCACGGCCTGATCATAAAGCGGATCCGTTTCACCATCCACTTCGCCCGCCGCATTTGCTTCGCCGCTAAGCCCCGGAATCGGCTCGGCCGGGGCATCCGTAACGCCTTCAAGATAATTGGGGGCGCCGGTGCCCTTAAGACTTGCGACCACGCGATGCACTTCCTGATCCGCGACAAACGCCCCGTGCACGCGGAGCGGCACGGAGCTGCCGCCGCCCATAAACAGCATGTCGCCATGGCCCAGCAAAGCCTCTGCTCCGCCCTGGTCCAGAATCGTACGAGAATCGACTTTAGCCGATACCTGGAATGCAATACGCGTCGGGATATTTGCCTTGATCAAACCGGTTATTACGTCCACTGAAGGGCGTTGCGTCGCGATAATCATATGGATACCCGAGGCGCGGGCTTTTTGTGCCAGCCGCGCGATCAACTCTTCAACCTTCTTGCCGACAATCATCATCAGGTCCGCAAGTTCGTCGATCACAATTACGATTTGCGGCAAAGGTTCCAGCATGCGCTCCTGCATCCCGCCGCTTGCCGACTCGGGGGGCTTGAAAAACGGATCAGGAATCGGATGGCCATTGTCTGCCGCAGAACGAATCTTGCGGTTATAGCCGCCGACGTTTCGCACGCCCAATGTAAACATCAGCCGGTAGCGCCTCTCCATTTCCGCCACACACCAGCGCAGCGCATTGGCGGCGTCTTTCATATCCGTCACCACCGGACAAAGCAGATGTGGAATGCCCTCGTAGACCGATAACTCGAGCATTTTCGGGTCGACCATGATCAGGCGGACTTTTTCCGCATTGGACTTGTACAGCAGACTCAGGACCATCGCGTTGAGCGCCACGGACTTGCCTGATCCCGTGGTACCGGCGATCAATAAATGTGGCATGCGCTGCAGATCGGCGACCACGGGTTTGCCGCTGATATCCTTGCCCAGGGCCAGCGTCAACGGCGAGCTTTGATCATCATAGGTTTTCGACCGCAGGATCTCGCCCAGGGTCACCAGTTCACGAGTTTCATTGGGGATTTCCAGTCCAACGGTGGGCTTGCCCGGAATCACCTCGACGACCCGCACGCTGATCGCCGACAGGGAGCGCGCCAGGTCTTTGGCAAGATTGCTGATCTGACTCACCTTTACGCCGGGCGCGGGCGATAATTCAAAACGTGTTACAACCGGGCCTGGATGCACCGACTCCACGTCAACTTCTACGCCGAAGTCACGTAATTTCAATTCCACGAGGCGGGACATGGCCTCCAGCGCTTCACTGGAATAGCCGGGCACCTGGTCCGGGGGTTCGTCCAGAACCGACAGCGGCGGCAATTCGCCGGGCATCGTTGCATCGAACATTTGCGTCTGACGCTCTTGCTCGGCGCGGGCGCCCGTCACCAACGTGGGCAACACCGGCTCAATCCGTGGCCCCTGCTTCTCGGCGGTTTTCTTGCGCTGAATTCGCACCACTTCCTGGCGCCGCTCCTGGGCCTTTCGCGCAACTGACTTGTCCCTGACGGCCAGCGCCAGCGCCCTGACTCTTTCACATCCGTTTAATACCGTCTGCCCGATACGATCCATGACGGCGAGCCAGGAAATGCCGGTAAATATCGATATTGCAGCCAGCCATAAGGCCAGCAGCAACAGGGTCGAGCCCAGTGGGCCGAGCGTGTTCGCAAACGAACGGCCAATCAACTCACCCAGCGCACCGCCAGCCGACTGCGGCAGCTGGCCATTCTGGAAATGCAGCGTGGCGAGTCCACAACTGGTCGCCAGAGAGATCAGGAATCCCGCGAATCGGGTTCCAAGGGCCTTGCGATCCAGCGGCGCCGCCTCATCGCGCGCGGAAAAAATAAACCAACCGCCCAGCATGGCCATTAACGGAAACAGGAACGCCGGGGTTCCGAACAGGCTGTAGGTCACATCCGCAAACCAGGCGCCCGCGGCACCGATCTGATTCCGCACGGGTGTTCCATCGCCGGTGTGGCTGAACCCCGGATCGCGAGGATCATAGGTCATCAGTGCGACCAGCATGATCACGGACAACGCGGCGAACACCCACAATGCGGCTTCTCGCAATGAATAGGCGACGTTAGAAACCCCAGCCGCCGGAGACTGAGGTGGCATTCTAGCTACTCTGGCCACGCGCTATATTTGACCTGATCAAGCCCAAATATGAGAGATTGCAACAACAACACAAGTTAACTACTTCAATCGTAAGCAGTTAGCGGGCGGAATAATAACAGCAATTAGTGCCTTGTGTGCAAGCCCGCCTGGATTCCCCTAAACTAGCCGCCGATCTGCAGATTTTCATGAATTCATCGCCAAACCGGCACGCCAGTTCGGCGCCGCCGTCCATTCGCAAGTTATTCGTTGATCCGCAAAAAATATGTCAGAGCCAAGACACTGCCGTCTATTGATCCTTGGATCCGGTCCAGCGGGTTATTCCGCTGCGGTATATGCCGCCCGGGCGAATCTGGACCCGGTGCTGATCACGGGAATCGAACTCGGCGGCCAACTCATGACGACGACAGATGTCGATAACTGGCCGGGCGGCGCCGAAAACTTGCAGGGACCTGAGTTGATGGACCAGCTGCGCCAGCATGCCGAGCGCCTCAGCACCAAGATCGTCAGCGATCACATCAACAAGGTGGATCTCAGTGACCGACCGTTTCAGCTCTGGGGCGACGCAGGTGAATACCGTTGCGACGCGCTGATCATCGCCACTGGCGCAACAGCCCGCTACCTTGGCCTGGAAAGCGAGGAGCGATTTAAAGGACGCGGCGTGTCGGCGTGCGCAACCTGCGATGGTTTTTTCTATCGTAATCAACCCGTGGCCGTCATCGGCGGCGGAAACACGGCTGTCGAAGAGGCCTTGTACCTGTCCAACATCGCGTCGCGCGTGACATTAATACATCGACGGGATGCGCTGCGCGCCGAAAAAATGATGCAACAACAGCTATTCGCGAAATCGATCGATAATGCCGCAGACAGCGGCAACGTCGAAATACTATGGAGCCATGTTCTTGACGAAGTATTGGGCGATGACAACCGAGTGACGGGAATTCGGGTACGCAGCACAATCGACGCACAGGCAACTCAGGATCTGGAAGTCTCCGGTGTGTTCGTCGCGATTGGCCATGATCCGAATACGTCGATGTTCAAAGATCAGCTCGACATGAAGGATGGTTATCTAATCGTTAACAGTGGGCCGGACAGTCGTGCCACGGCCACCAGCATTCGCGGCGTCTTTGCGGCCGGCGATGTCTCGGATCCCGTTTACCGTCAGGCCATCACATCCGCCGGCGCAGGCTGCATGGCGGCCCTCGATGCGGAAAAATACCTGGAGTCGATCGACTGATCGCGCCGGTCGCAAGGAAGCCAGTCAATTGCGCGCGGAGATCATCGACGGCATAAATGAGGTTAAGCCCAGCGCCTGGAATAACCTGCAAGGCACCGATTACCCATTTCTGCGCCACGAATTTCTGGCTGCACTGGAAACGGCCGCTTGTGTCGGTCCCGGCACAGGCTGGCATCCGTGTCATGCCGTGCTGTACGACGCCGAGGAGAATTTGATTGGCGCCATGCCGCTATATCAGAAAACCAATTCCTGGGGAGAATTCGTTTTTGACTTCGCCTGGGCCGATGCCTACCGGCAAGCTGGATTACGCTATTACCCGAAACTGGTTTCGGCCGTGCCATACACGCCAGCCACGAGTCCGCGGCTGCTGCTCGCGCCGGGCTGCGACCCGACCGCAGTCCTCAGCAAGCTGATCGATGCGGCTCGGCAATTGGCCACGCGCTTGAGGCTCTCGTCTCTCCACCTGTTGTTCCCCACCGAACAACAGGCGAAACAGCTGGCTGGACAAGACCTGCTGATCCGAAAAGATTGCCAGTTTCACTGGCATAACCGCGACTACGAAAGCTTCGAGGATTTTCTCGGGGAACTTACTTCGCAAAAGCGAAAAAAGCTGCGCAGGGAACGGCGACGGATTGCCGAATCCGGCATTTCGTTTCGGATCATGCACGGTGACGAGCTGAACGACGATGTATGGGAACAGATTATGCCGCTGTACGCGAGTTCCTTCTGGCGCCGCGGTCGCGAACCGTACTTGAACCAGAAATTTTTTGCTGCAATTTCACGCGAACTTCCGGAGCAAATTGTCGTATTCGTCGCAATGCACAGCGACGAACCCATTGCTACTGCAATATGCTTTCGCAGCGCCGACACCTTGTACGGAAGATATTGGGGAAGCTCCGCGCGCTACCATAGCCTGCATTTTGAAACCTGTTATTACCAGGGCATTGATTACTGCATTGCTAACGGACTTGCACACTTTGAACCGGGTACCCAAGGGGAACACAAGATCGCTCGTGGATTCGTCCCGACCGAAACCTGGTCAGCGCATTGGTTGTCGCACCCGCAATTCGCGGCTGCTATAGATGACTATCTGAATCGCGAACGGGCGTACATTGACGAGTATATGGATGCCGTGCAGGAACACGTGCCATATAGAAAAACTGCCGACTAGGATGCACCATTCGGACTGCTATGACCGCTACTCTTCATTGGATCAAGACAACCGATCCGCCCGATCATTTTCCGGATCCGAATCAGGCTTTAATCGAACCCGATGGATTGCTGGCGGTTGGAGGTGACCTGTCCGTCGAGCGACTGTTGGTCGCCTATCGACACGGGATATTTCCGTGGTATCAGGACGGCCAGCCGATCCTCTGGTGGTCACCCGACCCACGCGCCGTATTATTCCCTGCGGAGCTGCATGTGTCGCGCAGCCTGCGGCGAACGCTGCGAAACAATCGGTTCACCGTGTCGATCGATCAGGATTTCGCCGGCGTCATCGCCGGCTGTGCGAGGGGGCGATCCGATACCGGCACCTGGATTACGGTCGATATGGAGCACGCCTATCAGCAATTACATGACACGGGCCACGCACACGCCGTAGAAGTTTGGCGCGATGAGCAAATGGTTGGTGGCCTGTATGGCATAAATATCGGTCGCGTATTTTTTGGTGAATCTATGTTTTCACGCCAGACAGATGCCTCCAAAGTGGCATTGGTGCAATTAATCCACATCTGCCGCGAACTCTGCATTGACCTGGTCGACTGTCAGATCGCCTCGACACATCTGGCCAGTCTGGGGAGTCGACAGATTTCCCGCACTGAATTTCTCAAACATCTGAACCGCTCTACACAATTTCCTTCACCCACCGGCTGGGCACGCGCAAAACTTGAAACCAGGCCGCTGGCCTGAATTGGAATAACTCAGACTTAATTCTACGGGCTTTGTAAGGTGAGTCACGCATGGGTTCGACGCTGCCAAGCGTTCGTGACCATCCAGGCCTTGTCTGCGGCCGGTCTTTTGCAGGGAATAAAGCGGACCGCAGGGAGCCATCCCAGCAAAGGACCGGCCGCAGACAAGGCCGAACATTTGGCAGACAGTGTCCGGTCGAGAAACTTTTGGCTTTACCGGTATGCACCAGAGCTCGCGGCAGGTCGCCAGAGACCCTTTCCTGGGGATGGCTCCCTGCGGTCCGCTTTATTCCCCAGGAAAGGGTCTCTGGCGACCTGCCTCCCACGGTAGATTGCAAAGTCCGTTTCTCGCTGGCGCGAACAATGGGGACAGAAAATCCGATGGTCTCGTGGAACATCCGCCCCGCTGACCGCAACCCCTGATGAAAGTGCTATTACGGCGCCGATATCCAGCTCCGTCGCTTGCACGCGGTGGTAAGTTCTTGCACAATGCGCCCGCGCTATTTTGAGTTACAGGATGCCGAAAGAAGAAGCGATACAAATGGATGGCCTGGTGACCGAGACCTTGCCCAACACCACTTTTCGAGTGCAGCTCGACAATGGGCATACGGTCACTGCGCACATCTCGGGCAAGATGCGCAAACATTACATTCGAATTTTGACCGGCGACCGCGTTACTGTTGAACTGACGCCTTACGACCTGGCTAAGGGCCGCATCATTTATCGCGAGAGATAATTCTGGGCGCCAATCAGGGCACGCTGCGGGAAACTCGACAAAGATCAGGATTCAGATTTCGACGCGGATTCGGACTGCGAGAGATGCTCGAGTTTCTTGGTATTTGGCGAGGGCACCAGAACCAGTTCATCGTCTTTTAGAATGATGCGCACATCACCTCCATCGGCGAGATCACCGAACAGCAGGATTTCCGCCAAAGGCCGCTTGATATTTTCCTGAATGACCCTGGCCATCGGCCTCGCGCCCATGGCCGGTTCATAGCCTCGTTCAGCGATCCAACTGCGCGCAGCAGGCTCGAGCTCCAGGGTGACGTCGTGGTCTTCGAGCTGCGCTTCCAGTTCCAGCACCAGCTTATCGACCACCCGAAGAACCGAGTCGCGGTCAAGCGCATCGAACTGAATTATCGCGTCCAGTCGATTACGAAACTCTGGCGTAAACATCTTCTTGATCGCAGCCAATCCATCAGTGCTGTGATCCTGCTCGGTAAAACCGATGGTCGAGCGGTTCATCTCGGTGGCGCCTGCATTGGTCGTCATAATCAGAATGACATTGCGGAAATCTGCCTTACGTCCGTTGTTATCGGTCAAGGTGCCGTGATCCATCACTTGCAGTAACAGGTTGAAAACCTCCGGATGCGCCTTTTCGATTTCATCCAGCAACAAGACCGCGTGAGGCGTTTTACTCACCGCTTCGGTCAACAGACCGCCCTGATCGAAGCCGACATAGCCGGGCGGCGCCCCGATTAATCGCGACACTGTATGGCGCTCCATATACTCGGACATGTCAAAGCGTATTAATTCGATGCCCAGGCTGTGAGCAAGTTGACGCGTTACCTCGGTTTTACCCACACCCGTGGGGCCGGCAAAAAGGTAGGCGCCCACCGGTTTCTCCGGCTCACGCAATCCGGAGCGAGACATTTTGATCGCTGACGCCAATACATTGATAGCCTTGTCTTGGCCGAAAATTACCAGCTTGAGATCTCGATCCAGATGTTTTAATAAATCCCGATCCGAAGCCGTGACGCTGCGCGGCGGAATTCTGGCCATCTTCGCCACGATTTCCTCAATCTTATCAACGTCAATCAGCGTCGGCTCATTGCCGGCCAGATCACCTAATCTTACGCTGGCGCCCGCCTCGTCGATGACATCGATCGCCTTATCCGGCAGTTGCCGATCGCTGATGTGACGTGCCGCCAGTTCAGCCGCCGACTCCAGCGCCTCGTCCGTATACTTAACGTTATGATGTTCCTCAAAACGCGACCGCAAGCCTTTCAGAATCTCAACGGTTTCCTGAGTCGTCGGCTCAATAATGTCTATCTTCTGGAAACGGCGCGCCAGGGCGTGATCTTTCTCAAAAATCCCACGATATTCACGATAGGTCGTCGAACCGATACAGCGCATCTGTCCGTCACCCAGCACCGGCTTGATCAGGTTCGACGCGTCCAGCACGCTGCCCGATGCGGCCCCGGCACCAATGACGGTATGAATCTCATCGATAAATAGAATTGAACCCGGGTCTTTCTGCAGTTCCGCGATGACGCCCTTGAATCGCTTTTCAAAATCACCGCGATATTTGGTGCCGGCCAACAGCGCGCCCATATCCAGCGCGTAGATCGTCGAATCCTTCAAAACCTCCGGCACCTGCTCTTCGACAATCATCTTTGCCAGACCTTCTGCCAGAGCCGTCTTGCCGACGCCGGCTTCACCGACATAGAGCGGGTTATTCTTGCGGCGCCGGCACAGGATTTGAATAGTGCGTTCAATTTCAGGCGCGCGGCCGATCAACGGATCGATTTTTCCGTCCATGGCGCGTTGATTCAGATTGACGGCGAAGCTGTCCAGGGGCGTGGCCGATCCTTCCTCATCGCCCTCTTCACCTGAAACACTGCTGCCCCGGGACTCGCCGGGTATATCGCCGGACTTACTGAGACCGTGTGAAATATAATTCACCACATCCAGGCGCGCGATATCGTGCAGCCCCAACAAATAGACAGCATGTGATTGTTTCTCGCCAAATATGGCGACTAATACGTTCTCGCCCTTTACTTCCTTTTTTCCGCTTGACTGGACATGAAAAACCGCGCGCTGCAACACGCGCTGAAAACCAAGCGTCGGCTGGACTTCCTGCTCCTCATCGCTCGCCAACCGAGGCGTTGACTCGTCAATGAACTCAGCCAGATCCTTTCTGAGGCGGACCAGGTCAGCGCCCGTCGCGCTGAGAATTTCCGTGACTTTCGGAATGTCTAACATTGCCAGCAACAGATGTTCGACCGTCATGTATTCATGGCGCTCCGACCTTGCGCGCTGAAAGGCTTCGTTAAGACAAAATTCTAATTCGCTGCTGAGCATCTGTTCGTTAAGTTTCCGTACCTGGGACGTCTAAGCTTAAATTCCGCACCAAAGCTTTTGCGTCAAATTTCCTCTAGCGTGCACAATAATGGGTGCTGGTTCTGGTCGGCGAAAGAGCAGACCTGGGCGACCTTGGTTTCGGCGATTTCGTAGGTGAAAACACCACATACGCCCTTACCCTTAGTATGCACCTCGAGCATTATTCTTGTCGCCTTGGGCCGATCCATGGCAAAAATCAGCTCAAGGACCTCCACGACGAACTCCATCGGGGTGTAGTCGTCATTCAACAGAACCACGCGGAATAACGGTGGTTTCTTGGTTTTCGGCCTCGCTTCCTCGACTGCCAAACCACGATCTTCGTCCGGCCCTGTCAAAAAGTCCTTGTTATGATTGCCGCTCATATCCCTCATGCAGCAAGAAATTACCTATAGTCCATACCATACTACAGATCTGCGGGTACGAAAATTCCGCCCCAAATCAGGCTCTGGCCAGTCAGTGACTTTACAATATCAAAGCCGCCCAAGCCGTTTCGTGCACTGGCTCACGCTATCCAGCCCGGCCATGGCAGTCCGTAAAGCCCGCCTGCCCCGAGCCGCGGGGCGCCGTCAGCGACGATCCCGACGCGATGCAGAAGAAATCTAAAAATACGGCTGTACGTCAATGCTTTTCAAGGAGATTATGTGCCAATATATTGCGCTTGCTAGCAGACTCTTTATTATGGCCGGATTGCCGGGTACGTTGCTGGCGAACCCGCCACTTACAGGCCACTGAGCGCGGCACCGACTTATCAGGACACGCTTTTTTGGCAAGAGCAGATATGCAAGAGTTACCCCAGTGAATGTGCAGAATGTTATGTCAGGTTGGCGGGTTGAATCACCCGAGCGACTGCTGGCCAAGGCCAGCGAGCGCATGCCGTTTTGGGTGTCGCTGATATTCGTGATCCTGATTGCCTATTACATGGCGCGCGCCACCTGGTCGCTGTATCCGTCATCAGACGACGCTTTGTGGGCGCCACCACAATCGACAGTCATCGGCCAACCTGTCGCAAAGCAGGGCAACGCCGACGAGCAGTACGGGGACATTGTAGCGGCCCACCTGTTCGGCATGGCGACGGAGTCCGGCGCGGCGCCTGAACCCACTCAAACGGAGGACGCACCTGACACGCGCCTGAACTTGAAATTACGCGCGACGGTTGCGACCAGCGAAACGGAAATTGCCCATGCGATTATCGCCGACGGTTCAGGCAATGAAAAAGTCTACTTCATGAAGGATTCGGTGCCGGGTGGCGCGGCGCTGCATCAAGTTCACGTGGACCGCGTAATACTGAACCGCGGTGGCGTGCTCGAAGCCCTGCGCTTGCCCAAAGAATTTTCCGGCAGCCCCGTCCCGCCGCCGCGGTCGCCGAATCAGCGCACGAGTGCGGCAAGGACGAATGTTCAAGAGTTGCTTAATCAGAATGCCGCCACATTGACCGAGATTATCCGCCCACAGCCTTTCATGCCCAATGGTCAGCTCAAGGGTTATCGGGTCTTTCCCGGTCGCAACCGTCAGCAATTCATAGCGCTGGGACTCAGGCCCGGCGATCTGGTCACAGAAATCAATGGTGTGGCGTTGAATAATCCGGCGCAGGGCATGGAGGTGTTTCGCAGCTTAGGGGAATCAACCCAGGTCAGCGTCACCATCGAGCGAAACGGACGCTCGCAGGTGTTGAACCTGGATTCCAGTCAATTGTCTGCGGCGGCGCCGACCGGGGACGGGAACGCAACCGACACACAATAATGATTTATCGCTTCCAACATTTTCTGCGCCGACGGTATCGTCACACTTCAATCAAGTGGTCGGCGGCGTTTCTCATCGTCGGCCTGGTTGCGGCGAGCGGGGTCCAGGCGCAGGAAGCCACCATCACGCCGAATTATAAAGATGCGGACATACGCCAGGTGATCGAAGCCGTCGGCGAAATTACCGGCAAGAATTTCGTCCTGGACCCGCGCGTCAAGGCGCAGGTGACCATGCTATCCTCGGCACCGATGACGCCCGATGCGTTTTATGAGGCGTTCCTGTCGATCCTTCAGGTCTATGGATTTGTTGCCGTGCCGTCTGGCAATCTGATCAAGATTCTGCCGGATGCCAACGCTCGACAGTTGCCCGGAAGCGAGCAAGCCGGAGCCGATAATCTTCGCTCGGACGATATCGTCACCCGGGTCATTCCGGTAGAAAATATCGCGGCAGCGCAATTGGTGCCAATACTCAGGCCACTGATACCTCAATACGGGCATCTTGCTGCCCACCCGGCCTCCAATATGCTGATTATCTCGGACCGGGCTGCAAACGTGGATCGAATGCTGCGGATAATCTGGCGTATCGACAAGGCCGGCGATGACGACTTCGACGTGATCCGGCTTGAGCACGCTTCGGCCGCAGAGATCGTGCGCATAGTAAATTCTCTGAATCAAGGGGCGGCAGCGGCACAGGGTGGCGGCACACCGACGTCCGTGGTTGCGGATGATCGCACCAATAGCGTTCTGATCGGCGGAGACAAGAACAAACGGCTGCGCATTCGTGCGCTGATTGCGCACCTCGATACGCCGCTGGAAACGGGTGGTGATACACAGGTACGCTATTTGCGTTACGCCGATTCGGAAGAACTTGCGACTAAACTGCAGACGCAATACCAGCAGCAAGCCACCGAACAGGGCGGCCCTGCTGAAACGGGTGATATCACGATTTGGGCGGATCAACCGACCAATGCGCTGATCATCACGGCTCCACCCAAGGTCATGCGTTCAATCATGGCAGTCGTCGATAAACTGGATATTCGCCGGCTGCAGGTGCTCCTCGAGGCGATCATCGTGGCGGTCGAGTCCGAACGCGCGGCAAGCCTTGGCGTGACCTGGGCGGTCGGCGATGGCGATCTCGATAACGCGGCCGGCGTGACCCAATTCGACGATGTAACCGGCGTGACCGGCCTGGCCGGCGCGATCATTGGCGCCGGCGACGGTGTTCCGCAAGTTTCATTGCAAAACGGAGTCACGCTTGGGGTGGGAAGATTATCGGAGACGGGCCTGAGTTTCGTCGCACTGATCGAAGCCCTCGAGGCCGACACCAACAGCAATATTATGGGAACGCCTGTTTTGACCACGCTGGACAACGAAGAAGCCGAGATCAAGGTCGGACAGGAAGTGCCGTTCGTCACCGGCGCGTTCACAAATACCGGCGCAGCAGCCGGGTCCGTGAACCCGTTCCAGACGGTCGAGCGAGAGCAGGTTGGCCTGACGCTGAAGATCACGCCACAGATCAATGAAGGTGACGCCGTTCGCCTGCAGATCGCCCAGGAAGTCTCCAACGTTTCGGAGAGCACGCAGGCGGTCGACTTGATCACCAATAATCGCAACATCAACACCAGCGTCATCGTCGATGATGGCGGCATCCTGGTGCTCGGCGGTCTTATCCAGGAAGAAATGCGCGATAAAGAACAGAGGGTGCCGTTACTCGGCAGTATTCCGCTCCTCGGCGCGCTGTTCCGGTCCACGAGCACGGCGAAGGTTAAGACCAACCTGATGTTCTTCATCCGGCCGACTATTCTGCGGGATGGCGCCCAGGCGGCCTTTGAGACCAACGCAAAATACAACTATATTCGCGACCTGCAGATGACGAGGGAGCCTGACAATGTCCTGCCCGCCTGGGAAGCCATGCAGCCGGCGCCACCGGTAATTCCGGAAATATCACCGGAACAGGAACAGGCGCCCGTTATTGATTTACGCGAGAACGGCGGCAGCGATACCGCTGAGGAGTGATCAATGGCAACCACCTGGCCGCCCGAAGATCCATCAATCGACGACGCTGTGATTGAACCGCCGCCACCGGCAGCGCCAGCCGCTGAGCGCCGCTTGCCATTTTCGTTCGCCAAACGTCACGGGATATTGGTATACGACTATCAAGGCGAGAATGCCCTGGCGATCGTCCGTAATGATGCCAGCCCGCTGAGTCTGTCAGAAGCCCGTCGCTTCGTGCAGTGCCCGTTGCTGCCCGAGATCGTGAGCCCCGAAGAATTCGATCGCAGACTGCAGCGGACTTACGAGAGCGAGTCGAATTCCGCGATGCAAATGGTGGAGGGATTCGGTGAAGGTGATGACTTGTTCCGCGCGGCCCAGGAATTGCCCGAACCTTCGGATTTGCTCGAAAGCGATGATGACGCTCCGATTATTCGCTTGATCAACGCGGTCCTGACGGCTGCCGTAAAGGAAAACGCGTCCGATGTGCATATCGAACCGTTCGAGAACAGACTCGTGGTCAGATTTCGGGTTGACGGCGTACTACGCGAAGTGCTCCAGTCGCGACGAGCCGTAGCACCGCTCGTGGTATCCCGCATCAAGGTCATGGCTAAACTCGACATTGCCGAGAAGCGCCTGCCCCAGGACGGACGCATTTCTCTGCGCATCGCCGGGCGGGCCGTTGACGTGCGGGTATCGACGATGCCCTCGGGACATGGCGAACGCGTGGTTCTGCGTTTATTGGATAAACACGCCGGCCGCCTGGATCTCGGGGACCTGGGCATGGAACCCAGCGATACCGAGATAATCGATAACCTGATCCACCGGCCACACGGAATCATCTTGGTCACCGGCCCGACCGGCTCGGGAAAAACCACCACGCTGTATGCAGCGCTGGAGAGAATCAACGACGACACCCGCAATATCATGACCGTAGAGGATCCGATCGAATATTACATCGACGGGATCGGTCAGTCCCAGGTCAACACGAAGGTCGAGATGACCTTCGCCAGGGGCCTCCGCGCGATCTTGCGACAGGACCCCGACGTGGTCATGGTCGGTGAAATACGTGACCTCGAAACCGCGGAGATCGCCGTGCAGGCGAGCCTGACGGGCCACCTGGTGTTGTCAACTCTGCATACCAACACGGCCGTAGGCGCCGTGACCCGGCTGCGCGACATGGGCGTGGAACCCTTTCTGCTGTCCTCAAGCCTGATTGGCGTTGTCGCCCAAAGACTGGTTCGGCTGCTGGATCCCGACACTAAACAAGGTCACGCTGCGAATGAATACGAATGTCGTGAGCTCGGTATAGGGCCCGCCAATGCCCCGACGGTTTTTCGCCCGCCTAACGACGCGCCTATGGGTGAGGGTTATAAAGGCCGCAGCGGGATTTATGAAATCGTAAACATTGACGATGAATTTCGCGCCATGATTCATGATGGTGCAGGTGAACACGACTTGGAGCACTACGCGCGAACTCGCGGCCGCAGCATTCGCCAGGACGGGATAAGAAGGGTGCTGACCGGCGAGACAACCCTCGAAGAGGTGTTGCGCGTAACCAGATCGGATTGATGGGCGCCGGCTGATGGGCGCATTCGAATATACGGCGGTTGACCCGCGGGGGAAAGAACACCGTGGGGTGCTTGAAGGCGACACGCCGCGTCGCGTGCGTCAACTGCTCAGAGAACGAGATCTGCTGCCCTTGTCGGTGACGGAAATTGCCGAAAAAGAATCGACCCGCCAGCAATCTTTTACCATTCGCCGAACCCTATCCGCCAATAATCTGGCCCTGATTACCCGCCAGATAGCAACGCTGGTGCACTCCGGCCTGCCGGTCGAAGAAGCGCTGGTGGCGGTCGCGGAACAGACTGACACGCCGCGGGTTAAAAGCATCATCCTCGGCGTTCGGGCAAAAGTCATGGAAGGACACACGCTTGCCGATGGACTTGCCGAATTTCCGAAGGCATTTCCGGAACTCTATCGGGCCACTGTATCGGCGGGCGAACAATCGGGGCACCTGGATCGGGTACTGGAACGCCTTGCTGATTACACGGAAGACCGCCAGGAACTCCAGCAGACGGTACTTAAGGCGATGATATATCCAATCGTCCTGAGTGTTTTGGCTATTCTCATTGTTAGCGGCTTATTGGTTTATGTCGTGCCGAAGGTCACCGCCGTATTTGCAAATCAGGGTCAGGATCTGCCGGGACTGACGGTCGCGATCATCGCGGTTAGCGACTTCGTAAGTAATTACGGTTTATATTGCGTTGCGCTGATTGCTGTCATGATATGGGGCGCCAACCAGTTATTGAAAAAACCCGGGTTACGTCGACAGTACGATGAAGTGATGCTTCGGGTACCGCTGGTTGGCCGACTCATTCGGGGCTTCAATACCGCCAGATTCACAAGCACCTTCAGTATTCTCATGGGCAGTGGCGTTCCGGTCCTGGAATCGCTCAAAATTGCCGGGCAGGTCGTCACCAATTTGCCCATGCGGGATGCGGTTGCCGAAGCCGCTGGCCGCATTCGCGAGGGTGCTGCCATCGGCAAATCCCTGGAAACCGGCGGATATTTCCCGCCGATGTGTATACACCTTATATCGAGTGGTGAGGCAAGCGGCGAATTGGATGCGATGCTCGGTCGCGCCGCGTCTAATCAGGAACGAGAATTAAATACTCTGATTGCGATCCTGCTGGGTCTGCTCGAACCCGCGATGATCGTTATCATGGGCATTATCGTCATGATTATTGTCCTCGCGATTCTGATGCCCATCTTTGAGCTGAACCAGCTCGTCGGCTAGCCCTTGCCGATCCGGAAGCGCTGCCCCAGGCAGCGCTTCCGGCTATGCGTTCCAACTAGCGAAGCGCCGCTGCACCCGGCCAAATTGAGCACTGGTTCACGATTTCCAGAATTAACGATTGCCAACCAAAAACATTGGATTTATATAGTCACGAGAGGGTTCCATTTGGACATAAGTCCTCGAAGCCAACAGGAAGGAGGTCTTCGATGAGCACAGTGAACAGCTATCTTCATGAGATCGACGAGATGGGTCGCAGCGGCGAAGTTGATGAGGTCGATGCGACGGATGAACTCGATGAGTATGAGGAGGACGAGCCGGAGGACAGAGATTTCCTGGAAACCGCCAATGTCGGTGAGACCTCCGTCGAAATCAATGTCGAGGACTTAATCGCAGAAATCGAGGCCGCTAGCCCACCTCGCCCAAGGTGCGCAGATAAACCCGCGCGTAAGCGACTTGAGGAATTGCTTGAGGAAAGACGCGCTGCCCGGGAACTCGGCGAAGATGATCAGTTTGATTTAATGGACTGAACAGAAGCTAACTGTGAAACGTCAGATCTGCTCGGACAGACAGTGTCCGAATAATGGGGACTGTCCCCATTATTCCGTTATTCGTCGCAAATCCAATGTTGGAGGCAGGCCGCCGGAGACCCTTTCCTGGGGAATAAAGCGGACCGCAGCGAGCCATCCCGAGGAAAGGGTCTCTGGCGGCCTGCCGCGAGCTTTGGCACATATCTGGAATAGCCGATGTTCGCCAACCGAAATCCTCTGCCAGGCATTCGGTCTTTTCTGCGGCATATCCTCTGCAGGGAATAAAGCGGACCGCAGGGAGCCATCCCTGCAGAGGATATGCCGCAGAAAAGACCTGGGCAGGTCACGACTGTTTGGAATCGCTAAACCTTTGAGTTACGAACCTAACAGGGCATGTATAATTAAGTCTGAGTGATTACAAGGCAGTCAGATGCGAGCAAATCTGACACTGCTGGTCTGACTAAATACCGACTAATACACCTAACGAAAATTCCGATCTTTCATGATCAGCTCACCGAGTAGTGAGCTATAGTCTTCAAGCTTGGCTACCACGATGTGCAGGACATCGCCTTCCCTTTGTATCTTTCCCGATACTTTCAGCAATACCGAGTCCAGCAAAACACGCCGCTGACGCATCGCTACGCTGTTCCACACAATAAGGTTGATGTGCCCCGTCTCATCCTCCAGGGTCACGAAAAATACACCTTTAGCGCTGCCCGGACGCTGCCTGGTAATTGCAAGGCCGGCGGTCTGGATAAATTCACCGTGTGGATGCTCCCGGATCTCCGCCGCGCTGAGAATCCCCACAGAACTCAAGCGCCCGCGGAGTAATTCCATGGGATGTTTTCGCAAGGTTAATCCGGTGCTATTGTAATCCGCGACGACTTCTTGTCCTTCAGTGGGACGTTTCAATAGCGGTAGACCTTCTGCAATTTTGACCGTCGGCAATAACGGCAAAGGAGATTCTATTCCGGCGACCTCCCAACGTGCCCGGTACCGATGCCCGGCAATCTGCCTTAATGCATCGGCCGCAGCCAACGCAGCGCAATCCTTTTTACCCAGCTCAGCCCTTGAGCAAAGATCATCAACGTCGATGAAAGACTGCCGCTTGCGAGCTTCCACAAGCCGCCTGCTTCCCGACTCCGATAAACCCTTGACCAATCGCAATCCCAATCTCAAGGCCGGCATGGAGCCGGAATCCCGGTCATCGGCGCGTTCCAGACTGCAATCCCAATCACTGTGATTCACGTCAATGGGCCGAATTTCGACGCCATGCCGATGAGCGCACTGAATCAGTTGGGAGGGGGAATAAAAACCCATCGGCTGACTATTCAACAGTGCGCATGTGAAAGCAGCGGGTTCATGGAATTTCAACCAAGCAGACACATAAACCAGAAGCGCGAAGCTTGCCGAATGCGATTCGGGAAAGCCGTATTCACCAAAGCCGTGAATCTGATTAAAAATCTGTTGCGCAAATTCCGGCGTGTAACCCCGGGCGCTCATTCCCGATATCAACCGGTCCTCAAAGGGACCGAGGCCGCCTCTGCGTTTCCATGCGGCCATGGCTCGACGCAGCTGATCCGCCTCCCCCGGCGTAAAGCCGGCCGCCACCACGGCCAACTGCATGACTTGTTCCTGGAAAATCGGTACGCCAAGCGTCCGCTCAAGCACCCGCCGAACCTCCTGGCTCGGGTAAGTTATCCGCTCTTCCCCACTGCGGCGCCGGAGATAGGGGTGCACCATGCCACCCTGAATCGGCCCTGGACGAATGATGGCAACTTCGATAACCAGATCGTAGTAACAACGAGGCTTTAAACGGGGCAACATCGACATCTGTGCCCGGGATTCGATCTGAAACACACCGACCGTGTCGGCCCGGCAAATCATCTCATAAACCGCGGGATCTTCCGCCGGGACTCCGGCAATACTCAGACGTGTACCGCGCAAGGCCTCGATTAAATCGAAACTACGCCTGATAGCCGTAAGCATGCCCAAACCGAGGATATCTACTTTCAGTAAACCCAGATCATCCAGATCGTTCTTGTCCCACTGGATCACCGTACGGTCTTCCATTGCAGCGTTTTCCAACGGCACCAATTGGGACAAAGAGCCTTCAGCAATCACGAATCCACCCACATGTTGAGACAGGTGGCGTGGAAAACCGATTAACTCACCTACCAGGACCATAAGCCGATGAATCAGCGGGTTGTCGGGATCAAGCCCGGCTTCAATGACGCGCTCCCGGTGAACCTGTTTGCCATCCCACCACTGCATGGAACGGGCCATGCGATCAACCGAAAGCTCTGCCAACCCTAATGCCTTGCCGACATCCCGGATCGCACTTCGCGGGCAATAGCTGCTGACCGTTGCCGTTAGCGCTGCCCGCTGTCGGCCGTACTTTCGATAGATATACTGAATAACTTCTTCGCGTCGCTCATGCTCGAAATCGACGTCGATGTCGGGCGGCTCATTGCGTTCTTTGGAAATAAAGCGTTCGACGAGCATGGACATGCGTGCCGGGTCTACTTCAGTAATACCCAGGCAAAAGCAAACCGCCGAGTTGGCCGCCGATCCCCGCCCCTGACAGAGAATACCGCGACCACGAGCGAATCGAACGATGTCATGTACTGTCAGGAAATACGGCTCATAGCGAAGTTCGCCAATCAACTCCAGTTCATGATCGATAATCTGGCGTACGTTAGCCGCTATTCCTCCTGGCCAGCGCTGCCGTATGCCAATTTCTGTCAGGTAGCGCAGATAACTCGCAGGAGTATAGCCGGACGGTACAAGTTCCCGTGGGTATTCGTAACGCAATTCATCCAGCGAGAACGCTATACGCTCGGCAATATCTACCGAGGCCTGCAACAGTGCTGCTGGATAAATCTCACCCAGCCTGCGACGGTCACGCAGATGCCTTTCTCCATTCGGATGCAATCGGTAACCACAGCAATCGACCTGGGTCTTCAGCCGGATTGCAGTGACGATATCTTGCAAAGCCCGGCGACCACGCACATGCATATGGACATCACCGGTAGCCACCATCGGCAGTCCGGTAGTAACACTGAGCCGGGTTAATCTCGCTAATCGTTGCCGGTCTTCACCATCCGCCAGCAACTCTACAGCCATCCAGACCTTTGCCGGAAAACAAGCAGCCAGCCAGCCAGCATCGGCAACATCCAGATCATCTGCTGTGCAGGAACCGGGAATCCATATCACCAGGCAGTCATCCAGATTTGCCGTAAAATCCGACCGCGTCAGGTGATATTCGCCCTTCTTTGCATCGCGCCTGCCCCGGGTGATCAACTCACAAAGCTGCCCATAACCACGCCGATTTGTCGCCAGCAGCACGAGCTGCAAACCATCCGCCAAGCAAAACTCGCTGCCCACGATGAGCTGGATATCGAGGTCCTTTGCGGCAACATGCGCACGCACGATTCCGGATACAGAGCATTCATCCGTCAGCGCAACAGCAAAATACCCGAGCTCCGCGGCACGCTTGATGAGTTCTTCGGGTTGAGAGGCACCCCGCAAAAAGGTAAACGCACTGATGCAGTGAAGTTCAGCGTAAGCGTGCATCGCTGCGATCAACCAAACAGCCCATGCAAATACCAGCGAGACTCACGGCAATCCCGGAAAACCCACAGACGCAAACCATGATGGTTCCAGGCACGGTAATAATCACGCCGAATATCCCGGCCATCCCACCAACCGGTTTCGATACGCTCGGGATCATCTTCCAGATTCAGCTTACCCTGAAATGCAGGACGACCTGCCAGCATTGGAAGCACCCGCGGTTCTGCGAGTATCCATAAAGGGCGGTAGCCGGCTCTGTCATAAGCAGACCTGACAGGCATCTTCCCACTGGCGATCCTCGCATCCTCATCGCAGAGCTGCACCGCTTTCCATGCCAATTCAGGACGGTATTCGGCAACCGGTCGAATGCCATACACGGCCTGGCTGCCCAGGCGGACCTGCAATTGCTCGAGAAGCTCTACAATCCCTGCGCCATGCTCCGTGCTGCAATCAAACAGGTCTTGTCCAGACACTGTATGGATAGTCACCGGATCAGTCTGCAGCGCCATTGATACGACTGGTGCAGAAAAGTGGCTGTCAGTAAAACGAATGTGCGCCAGATCCAGCAAATAATCCGTGTCCATCACTGGCTGTAACAAGCCGATACGCAATAACGTAGATGGCTTGTCGTAGTGATGTAAATGAACCCACAGCACCTGAACAGCACGCTGGTTCGCCAGCAAAAAGATCTTCAAACTGCCCAGCAAACGCCCCAGTGACTCAAGTAATAGCTGACAATTTGACGTCTCTGCCGGCAACTCCAGCTGCGCATGAAAACGCCTGGGCGGTCGATAAAATTCGCGTGATTCGGGCTGTATACCGAAACCCTGATCGAGCTCGCGGAGTTTTTCCGGGCCAATCCTGCGCGCCAGTCCATCCCTGGGCAGACGAATACACTCGCCCAGCGTGTCTACGCCCATCTCCCTGAGCATCCTCTCGATGTTTTCTGGCCAGCCCAGCGAGGCTATCGGTAAAGCAGCCAATCGCCTCCTGCTATATTGCGGAACTGACCGGTCATCATGCTCACCAGTTCGCGCAAGCCAGATAGAAGCCAGCGCCGTCGGCGCACAGGCAACTGTCACTCGATACCCCCAGCGATCGAGATCACTGCTCAACAATTTCCACAACTTCGGCAGACCGCCAAAAAACTTTAAGCTGGCGCGAACATCAAGCAATAAGGTATTAGACGAATCGATGCTGACTGCCGGCGTAAAACGCGTCGCCCAGGCGGCCAAGCGCCGCAAAATCTGCGTCTCCAGACGGATATCCCGATGCGCTATCGCAAGCTCGGGAACCATGGCCAGAGCGGCTTTGACGGACAATCCCGGACGTATGCCAAGACGCTCGGCAACTTGATTACAAACGAGTATGCGCGCCTGGTGCTTCTGCTCGACCAGAACTGCTTCGGGTTTTGATCTAGAAGTTGAAATAGATTCAATAGGTAAATATTTGAAATATAAAGATATCCATAAATGGTTACGTGAATGCCTGCCAGGTATTTCGCGGCCCCTGTCGTTAGATGGCAGGAGCTCCGGGGTGATTGCCTGGCTGTCGAAATGTGCATTGGCGACAACTGACAGTGGCAATAAAGATTGCTGCTTAACCCCGCCCATCGATCAAAAATCGGCATCAAACCGGGATTTTTGTTTGCCGGCCCATTCTCCGAATGGCCGCGCGGGAGATTGCAGTTTGCCGTCAATTCCGACCACGATTTTTTGTGGCCGACTCTTATAATTCTTGAAAATATCCATACTGATCTCGGATAGACTCACAGCCAGAAGATGAATTCTCAGGGCGGCCGGCGATCTCTGTTTTTTGAACCGCGCCGGTCTTAACAGCACGCCCCAGCAGAGGCCTTTTTCTACCGCCAGTTGCAGCCGACGCAGCGCACGCGGATCAGAGCCTTCTGACCAGGCCAGAGCCGCTGCGCAAGCACCCGACCGCAAGGCCTGTTCCATCGCCCACAAAACATCGTTTTGCCGATCACAATGCGCCACGATCAAGCGGGAAATATCAACGCCTGCACGCACCAGGGCCGGTGCATAAGGCATATAGGGCGGCGCCACCCAGATAATCCATTTTTTTGCACCAAGGGGAGGGTTAACTTTGGAGCCAATCGGGCGCCCATGAAACGCCTTGAGCGCGGGCAGCAATAATTGCAACTCCCCTATCCCGCAAAGGTCGACGAGCAACTCGGTCAGCACCCCTGTGGGCCACCCTCCGGATAAGGCCCGATCGAGATCAGGGAAACCCGTCGATACAGTCTGATGTGGACCTGCACCCTGCCCTGCTTTCCAGATTCGAGGTTCTTGCAATAATTGATGTAGTCGATGTCTTTTCGACATTCTTCTTCTCGAACAAGTCGCTTTGTTAACTCATCAGCTTTTCCAACAAGTCAAAAAATTAACGACAGTGCCTGACTCAATAAGCGGCATACCGTTGCGCACCAGACCAACCACGACACCTTCTATAACCATGGTCTCTTTTTTCAAGTCCACTTTGATTGGCGAGAAACTGTCGTTTTCCGGTAACAGCCAGACTATCGGGCCTTCCTGGCGATAGCGTTTTACTGTGACCTCATCTTCCAAACGGGCAACGATAATCTGGCCACTACGCACTTCCGCAGTACGGTGAACAGCCACCAGGTCACCATCCAGGATGCCGGCATCCTTCATGCTCATGCCTTGCACTCGCAGCAGGAAATGAGGCAGCGTGCTGAATATGGAGGTATCGATGCGGTAATGACCCTCTATGTGCTCCTCAGCCAGGATGGGATTACCTGCGGCGACCCTGCCGATCAATGGCAGACCCAATTGATCCCTGAGGAAATCTTTGAGCTGGATTCCCCGGGAAGTACCCGGAATCAGCTCGATCACACCCTTGCGCTCCAATGCCCGCAGATGTTCTTCAGCTGCATTGACTGAGCGGAAACCCAGCTCACGGGCGATCTCCGCGCGCGTGGGCGGCATGCCCATTGCATCTATAAATTGCTGTATAAAAAGAAGAATCTCGGATTGACGCGGGGTTAGCTTGTCCATCATCTTGACCTGTATGAATATACAATACTGTAACTATATACAGTCTTTTTTTCAATCACAAGCCTGATAACGAGAATCCCGCAAGAGTCGGCTTTGCCTTGCCCAAGCCAATATCGTCCATACGTAGAAATCCCCTTTGCGATTTAACAATGTTTCCGTCATCATGGCGCCGTTTGGGGGGCCAACCATAAGGCCAATCCAGCATATGGGCGGTACTTAATTTTTGTTGTTTTAGTTGAGGACTTGTAATGAGCATGAAATTTCAGACTGCGATCAAGGCGAGTGCTATTGCTCTCGTAATACTAATGACCACAGGCTGTGCGGCCGAACTACAGAACCAGGTCGACGCATTGAACGCTAGAGTGGATAGCCTGTCTTCAGACGTTGCCCGAGCACAATCAGCTGCTGACGCTGCAAATGCCGGCTCATCAGAAGCTCGACAAATGGCTTCAGGCGCGCAAAGCACAGCAAACCAGGCACTCAATGCGGCTAATCAGAGCCAGGCCTGCTGCGATGCTACTAATGAAAAGGTTGACCGGATGTTCCAGCGCGGTATGTCCAAGTAACAAGCGAATTACTGTTTAAGGGCCGCAGCGCAAGCTGCGGTCCTTTTTTATTGCTTATTAATTCGTCTCGGATCAGTCGCTTCCGGATCCGATAATCAACTCGCCTCCCCCGACTGAGTCCTGAAGAACTCGGAGAGCAGCTGGAACTGCTCATCGCGCGCGCTCCCCTTTCGCCAGGCGAGGGCTATCGTACGGTAACTCCCGTCATTGAGGGGATGCAAACGAACACGGGTATTGCGGAGCAACGCAGAGCCCTGGGTCATTTCCGGCAGATACGTTATGCCGAGATCAGCATCCACCATCTCGACCAAAGTAAGCAGGCTGCTCGCTGCGAATCCATTGAGCTGCTCGGTTCCGCGGAGCTTGCAAGCATCGAGCGCATGGTCCCGCAGACAATGTCCGTCTTCGAGGAGCAATACGCTGCCCGCCTCGAGTCGATTGAATCGGTAACGCCGTGGATCCACCAGCCGAGTGCCGTCCCTGCAAGCCAACAGGAAACGGTCTTTGAATAGAGGCAGTGTTTCCGTACCCCGTAATTCAAACGGCAGTGCGAGCAATACGGCGTCAAGCTCACCGGTCAGGAGTCGGTCATGCAAACCTTGCGTCTGGCCCTCGGTCAATAGCAACCGAAGCCTGGGGTATGCTCGCCGCAACCTCGGCAAAGCTTTCGGCAGCAAGAACGGCGCAATTGTGGGAATCACGCCCAGCCGTAACTCGCCGGCCAAAGGCTCACACTCGCCGCGGGCAAGCTCCGCCAGGCCCTCGAGATCGCGCAAACAAAGTCTGGCCTGCGCCGCGATTTGACGCCCGATCGCTGTGATCGTCACCTGTCGATTGGTTCGGTCAACGAGACGGATGTTCAGCGAAGTCTCCAGTTCTTTGATTGCGGTGCTGAAGGCCGACTGAGAAACGTATGAAGCCGCTGCCGCCCGTCCGAAATGGCCTTCATCGGCGAGCGCGACGAAATAGCGGAGCTGTTTTACGGTGGGGAGATTCATTCATCTATTTTATCGAATACTTTATTCTAATTATTCTAATTTACAAATCAACGGCGCGAGTCGAGAATATGGCCACTGTTAATCGAAGCCCGGAGTAAACACCATGAAAGTAGAAATCGGTATCAACGAAGAAGATCGCCAGGCTATAGCGGAAGGCCTTTCAAGACTGCTCGCCGATAGCTATACCCTTTACTTGAAGACGCACAACTATCACTGGAACGTCACCGGCCCGCAGTTCAACACGCTGCATACGATGTTCGAGGGCCAGTACACGGAACTCGCCATCGCGGTAGATCAAATCGCGGAGAGAATCCGGGCGCTCGGCATTCGCGCGCCTGGATCCTACCGACAATTCGCCAAGCTTACCTGCATCGATGAGGCCGAGGGTGGCGAAAACGCTGAAGAGATGATCCGGCAACTCGTGATCGGGCAAGAGACCGTGGTGCGCACCGCGCGAGCCGCATTTCCCGCCGCCGACGAGGCGCATGACGAACCGACGGCCGACCTGCTCACGCAGCGCATGCAGGCCCACGAAAAAAATGCCTGGATGCTGCGAAGCATGCTGGAAGATCAGTCCGGCTGAGCAACGCTTTGCAAAAGCGCACGGCGTCGATGAAATCGTCTGTGTCTCTATCAATGACGCGTTCGTTATGAAAGCAGTCATTAACGCTCAATCTTATTTGAGCGGGCCCGAACAAATCGCCGGGAGTATTCGCTCAGCCGGGCTATTGCGCAAGAATTCGGCTAATCGAGCACTTCTGACATGATTTCCGGTTCATCCGCTGCCGGTTTTCGCTGGCCAACCTTGACCGGAATACCCGACTGGTTGCGAAACACTTCGTTAACAAGCTCCCAGTCTATTTCGGCTGGCTGATCCTGTGTCACTTTTACATAGGCTTCGGTGATCTCTGTCAGCGATCGCTGTGGTGTTTCATCACTCCGTGCCAATGCCGGATGCACCTCGAGAAATAAATCGTTACCCGACCAGCCGAGTTTTGACGGTTGGTTGACTATTTGCACCGGCGTATTTACCGGGATTTTCGGGAACAACCACTCGATGTCCTCCGGAAACATGCGAATACATCCGTGCGTGACCTGCATGCCAACCCCGTCCGGTTTATTGGTTCCGTGAATAAGGTAGCCGGGGATGCTGAGTCGCAATGCGTATTCACCCAGCGGGTTGTCCGGCCCTGGCGGCACCATGCTGCCCAGCTCACGTCCGTCGGCCGCCCACTCTTCCCGAATCGAAGCCGGCGGATACCAGGCGGGATTGCGAACTTTATTGGTAATCGATGATCTGCCGAGCGGGGTTTGCCAATCCATGCGACCGATACTTATTGGAAATGTGGTCACCGTCGTCGCGTCGTTCTCGCGCAAAAAATAGTACATGCGGTACTCGGCGATATTAATGACCAGCCCCTTGCGCGATGCCTGCGGCAACACGAATTGCGAAGGCAGACTCACAGCAGTGCCCTCACCAGGCAACCATGCGTCAACCGTCGGGTTGGCTCGAGTAATTTCCTCGTAACCCAGCCGATGCCGTCTGGCTATATCGAGCAGGGTTTCCTCATAGATCGATTGAATCGACGTTACTTCGCCAAAAACGCTATCGGTGTCGGGCAGAATATATTCCCGCGCAGCGACCGGCCTGATCATCAGCGCAGAAAACATGAGCGCGACAACCGTGATCTTCTGCAATGCACCGACCCGCCGTGCGGAATATCTCAGTAACGGTGCAAGAGTCAAAACAGCCATGCCATTCATTCCATAATCCCAAAAACCGGGATAATCAAAGCATACGTCAGAACCGTAAGCACCACTATCCCGACAAGATTCAAGCGCAAACCCGCGCGACTCATCTGCGGTATGGTGACCAAGCCAGACCCGAATACGATAGCGTTAGGCGGCGTCGCTACGGGCAACATAAAAGCACAACTGGCTGCAATACCCGCCGGGATGATCAACAGGAAAGGATCTATGCCCAAACCAACCGCGACCGCATACAAAACCGGAATCAAGGTTGCGGTCGTGGCCGTATTGCTGGTCATCTCGGTCAGAAATATCATCATGCCGGTAATAAACATCACTATGACCACGGTCGGGAGTTGCGCGAGAATCAGGGCCCGGCTGCCGAGGAATTCGCTGAAACCCGTATTATCGAGCGCCGCCGCCAGACTGAGCCCACCACCGAACAGGATCAACAAACCCCACGGCAATTTTACTGCCGTATGCCAGTCTATCAAGAATTCACCTTTCGAGATGTCGACGGGTGTAACAAACAGCAACAGTGCCGCAATGACGGCGATGCCCGAATCGGTCAATCCGGCGAGCGGCGCCGACCCCCAGAAATGAACGGTATTCAGCAGTGGACGACAAATCCAGGCGGCGGCGGTCATAACAAATATAGTCATTGTCAGCTTCTCCTGGCGCGACATATTCCCCAGCTGTTTGTTGAGGTTCGCCAGAAGTTCGTCAGCACCGGGAATGGTGGTCGTCGTCACCGGATAAATGCGGCGGCAAAGCAGCCACCACAAAAGAGGCAGGAATACGAGCACAAACGGCACGCCGATCGTCATCCATCGCGCAAAGCTTATCTGTTGGCCTGTCTGGTTCTGGATAAACGACACCAGGAACGCATTAGGCGCGGTGCCAATGATGGTCCCTACCCCGCCAATGGACGCAGCATAGGCAACGCCCAGCAAAAGACAAACCGGCAAATTTCGGTCCGGACGATTCGCGACGTCGGTGACGGGCTTGACTGTGGCGGGACGGTCGTCGGTTGACTCAGGCCCGGATACCATGCGGATAATGCTCAACGCAACCGGCAGCAGCATGATGGTCGTGGCGGTGTTGGTGACCCACATGCTGATAAATGCAGCAAGGCCCATAAATGCGCCGACAATTCGTGTCGGCCGTGTCCCGACCAGACTCAGCACGCGTATTGCGAATCGCCGGTGCAGCCCACAACTTTCCAGCGCCATCGCCAGTATGAATCCGCCGAGAAACAGGTAGATCAATTCGTGGCCGTATGAAGCGGCCGTCGCTTTCATGCTTGCAGCGCCGATCAATGGGAAAACCGCCAGAGGTAAAAGCGCGGTTGCATAGACCGAGATGGCTTCGGTGATCCACCAGACCGCCATCCACAGACCTACCGATGCAGCAGCTCTCGCGGCAGAGTTCAGGGCTACCCATTCACCCTGCTCGTTGAGATACTGTTCGGGGAGCCAAGCATATAGGATTAGCGCGAAAATCGGACCAACAACCAAACCGATCAACTTCGCGCGGGTTCTCATCGCAATGCAAAGTGCCGAGCGGATCCTACAATCGAATCAATGCCGAACCCCAGGTGACCGTGTCGCCCAAAGCCACTAACAACAACAAATCACCAGCGCCAATCCGACCCTCACGAATCGCCAGGTCCAATGCCAACGGCACTTCGGCCGACGCCCTGTCACCGTGATACTCGCGCGTCAGAATCACCTTTTGCATGGGTATGCCTAGATGGCGAGCCATGGCCTGAAGCACTGGCAGATCTGCCTGCTGGGGCAGCATCCCGTTGATTTCATCGATGCTCAGACTGTGCCTGGCCAGGGTTTCGTCGAGCACGGTGCGCAGCGACGCCCAGGCAGGCCTGAAGCCCTCTGTTTCTGCGGTCCCGTGCGTCTGATCCGCGGCGTTATCAGCCCGACGCGGCGCAGCTGCCCCCGGCGGAATGTTCTCATCGTCGCGATCGGCGCCCAAATGCATCGCCACGATGCCGGGTTCGCTCGCTGCTTCGAGGACCACGGCGCCCGCGGCCGCAGCGTAATTGGCAGGTGACGCCCGGTCATGGCCTTCCGAGCCGCCTGCGAGCGTGTCTGCACCGATGACCAAGGCACACTGCGCCTGTGCACTGGCAATAAAGCGATCGGCGATGCTGAGCGCATAAATAAAGCCCGCGGACCCCGCCTCCACACTGAACGCGGCACCACCTCTGATGCCCAGACGTTCCTGCAAAAGACAGCCGACATTCGGAAACACGACGTCGGGCGAGGTCGTGCCAATGATCAGAAAATCAACATCCGCGGGCGTGAGCTTGGCATCATCGAGCGCCTGCCGGGCGGCGCCCTCAGCCATACCGACAGTCGTCTGAGGATCCACAGCGCCGGCTCTTAACGCCGGCACGCCTGCGTCGCGCAATGACGTGCCTGTAGAGCGGATTCGTGAATAAGTAGAAGTCATGCCGCTAATGAACTTGCTGTTCCATTAATGCGCGTATCTGCTCCGGCACTTTTTTATCGACTTCGACCATTGCCGTATGAATAGCCTGTTGAAACGCAACCACATCGGCGCTCCCATGGCTTTTAACGACGATCCCGTCCAAGCCAACCAGACTTGCGCCATTGTAGCGGCGCGGATCTACGCGTCGCGACAGAGAGCGCAATACCGGCCAGGCGATCAGCCCGCACAAACGCCCGTACAAACCGGACTTAAACTCTTCCAGGAGAAAATGGCGAACCAGGCTGGCCGTACCTTCCATGGTTTTCAGGGCGACATTACCGCTGAATCCATCGCAAACAATCACATCGGCCTTTTGATCGGCAATCGCGTCGCCTTCGATAAAACCGGTGTAGTTCAGACCACTGGCGGATAACAGGGCAGCCGCTTCGCGAATCGTATCATTGCCTTTCATCGCCTCTTCACCAATATTCAGCAGACCGATGCGCGGTGCTTCGATATCTTCGATCCCTTTCACCACCACGGATCCCATCACCCCGAATTGAAAAAGTTGCTCGGCGGTACAGTCGGAATTTGCACCCAGGTCCAACATGTGCACACGCCCGTATTTTGTCGGTAAAACCGCCATGATCGCCGGGCGGTCGATGCCCGGTACCGTCTTCAGAACAAACCGGCCGGTTGCCATCAGTGCGCCGGTATTTCCGGCGCTGATCGCCGCGTCGGCATGCCCCTCTTTAACCAGATTTATGGCTACGCGCATCGAAGAATCTTTCTTTTTACGCAAAGCATCCGCCGGTGCATCGTCCATCTCGACAACCTGGCGTGCATCTTCGACGCGAAATCGCGACTCTGCTTTGCCGAGACGGCCGAGAAAAGGTTCAATTAACTCCTGCTTGCCAACCAGGATAAGCCGCAGCTCTTCGCGCTGACGCAACATCTCCAGCGACGCGGGCACGGCTACCTCGGCACCCTGATCGCCGCCCATGACATCGACGGCAATCGTTACCGGCTTGACCACAGGCATCCCCGCTCAACTGGCTCCGAACATATCCGTGGAGCATATCCCATTATTAAAGGATTCATGAACCAGGCACCAACAGGCGCAACAGGGAAAGCCATAACAACAAGAAATTGCGGCAACGACTGGTCGCAATTAACCCCGCTCATGGAGATTCTGATGATATTAGGAATTTGAGATCACTGCCCAGCGGCGGCGAATAAACGAGCTTACTCTAGATCGTCGTCGGGGGTGTCAATTACTTTGCGCCCGCGATAGTAGCCGTCAGGGCTGACATGATGACGCAGATGTGTTTCACCGGTGGTCGGCTCAACCGAAACCGCCGGGGTCTTTAGCTTGTCATGTGCGCGACGTTTACCGCGGCGGGATGGCGTCACTCTGCTTTTTTGAACTGCCATATATAATCTCCTGTAACAGTCTCAGTCGTCTCGATCTTTACCAGCTGCACGTAATAGTGGTGCAAGACCCGCAAAAGGTCGGTTCGGCTTTCCTGCCTCGATTTCTGATTTATATAACGCACTGCCAACCTGGGCGCATTTAGTGCCGGATCCATGCATCGGCGCTAGCGGCAATGTCGATAAAATTTCGTCTTCCATGATGACTGGTAAATTCAAACCGTCAGCAGTCATCACAATGCTATCAAACGGCTCCACGATCCGGCTCGCTTCCGCATCACTGTTCAGTATTGTCAATCGTGCTTCCAAATTGACCGGATACCTGACGGGCCGCAGACACCTCTGACATTCCAAATTCAGATCACCCTCTATCGCAATGTGCATGCAAGGATAGCCTTCGGCACTGTCTTCGAATTGCACATCAATCAGCAGCCCGATCGATGCGCCATCGAGTTCCTCGCTATCGTCCGCAGAGACATCCGGATCTTCACCGTGTTTGGCGATGACGGCCAGCCTCGCAAAATGCCGTGCCAGATTTGATGCATCCAGCCGCGTTTGCTGACGTGCTTTGCGCGCCGCGAGCTCCCGGATTTCAGCGGAATCGACACATTCACTGAGCATAATCGGCGTAGTCTAGGGATGGTGGTCCAGCCTGTCAAAATCTCGTGCGGTCCGGGACCCTTCGACTTAAACTTGCAGCAGCCCCTGAAGAACAGATCGAAACAAGATTATGCCCTCGCCCCCGCCTGTATTGCTCGCGTCAAGTTCCGCCTACCGGCGCGCATTACTCACCAGGATTTTGCCTGCCTTCGAGTGCGCCGCCCCCGGCGCTGACGAGTCACCGCTGCAGGATGAAGCGCCAGATGCGCTCGCTACCCGGCTCGCAATGCTCAAAGCCATGCAGTGTGCCGAGCAGCGTCCGGACGCCGTGATCATCGGCAGCGACCAGGTCCCGGCGATCGGCACGCAGTTGCTCGGCAAACCCGGCTCTCATGAGCGCGCCGCCGCGCAGCTCCGACAATGCAGTGCACAGTCGGTGGTTTTTTTCACGGCGGTGACGGTATTGGGTCCCGCAGCGCTGCCGGCAGAGTCCTATGTGGATCGAACCACGGTGCATTTCCGGGCGCTGAGCGACGCGCAAATCGAGCGCTACCTCGCGAAGGAGCAACCCTACGACTGTGCGGGCAGTTTCAAGGCAGAAGCCCTGGGCATTGTTTTGTTTGAGCGCATCGAATCGATCGACCCGACTGGCATTCAGGGATTACCGCTGATATGGCTGTCGGCCTGCCTGAACCGGCGCGGCGTGCCGATCCCCTAGAACCCACCTGCATATTCGAGCTAACGGGCCGCACGGAGGCGCTCCAGCACAGCCAACAACTCATCATCCAATGGACACTCAGCACGAATGACCCGGTCACCTTTTGGGCTGTCGAAAACCAGCGACTCTGCATGTAAAAACAGTCGAGCTAAGCCGAATTTCGCCGCCACCGGGTCGCAGTCAGGACCGTAGCGGGGATCGCCGGCGACCGCGTGCTCAATGTGAGCGGCATGCACGCGAATTTGGTGCGTCCTCCCGGTTTGAGGTTCTACCGTTGTCAATTGAGCCAGACGAAACTGTTCTTCCGGGATGAATCGGGTAAATGCAGTTTTACCGCGTGGATCGACGCGCACATGCCGCTCCCCACCTCTGCGCTGGGTCGTGAGTAGCGGCTCGGTAACCGTTCGGTTGCCCCCCGGCCACGAGCCCAGCAGTAACGCCGTGTAACGCTTGTGCACGTCACCTTCACGAAAACACTCGTGCAGTTTACGCAAGGCGGGGCGGCGCTTGGCCACCAGCAGGCAACCACTCGTATCCCGATCGAGACGGTGAACCAACTCAAGACCCTCGCGATCACCGCGTGCCGCGCGCAGTAATTCAATAACGCCAAAACTGATGCCGCTGCCGCCGTGCACGGCGATTCCGGCCGGTTTGTTAAGCACCAGCAGGTCCCGATCTTCATAGATTATTCGCTCTTCGAGCCACCCGACATTCATCGGCCGCGCCCCGCGGTGCGCCGTTTTTATCTCTTTATGCACCGGCGGTATGCGCACTTCATCACCCACCACCAGACGCCTGTCCGGCTTGGCACGGCCTTTGTTAACCCTGACTTCCCCACCTCTGATCATCCGGTAAACGCGGGACCGCGGCACGCCCTTTAGTCGGGTCAGAAGGAAATTGTCCAGGCGCCGATCAGCATCGTCGAGATCTACGGTGATTGTTCTGGAGCCCTGTTGCTGCAAGGGGTTTTTCATAATCTACAAGGTTTATAGGCTGTTGTGCTGGATTGAAACGGTTCGCCGGCGCTGCTATATTAACCGGGCTGCACGCCGATTGTGTGCAGATAGTCGCATATGCGGCAAAGTTGAATTCGCCGCGATCGCTATCAGCGATCGTCTAAATTTCGGCCTGCCCGGCAGGCCATCAACTGGGTACCTGGCTGACGGGTCTGAAAATTTCTGAACTTCCGTCACGCAAACATTTCGAGGGGTCTGCTGTATGAGAACGGCTGATCAGACTTTAGCAAATAACAGGCGCAGCGCCGCGCATTATTCTGTCGTAAACCAGAATACGCTAATCAGCGTCGTGGCTATTTCAGCGCTGCCAAGCAACCTCTCCTCGCCAGGCTCCCCACAACATTTACATTGTGTAGGGCTTTATGAAAAGAATGCTTATCAATGCAACTCAGGAAGAAGAGTTGCGCGTGGCCATGGTAGATGGCCAGAAACTTTATGATCTAGATATAGAGGTACCCGCCAGAGCACAGAAAAAGGCAAATATCTACAAGGGTAAGATCACGCGGGTCGAACCCAGCCTTGATGCC
>Ga0224512_10000726_pt1 | contig 33866 bp, 31 predicted proteins | sample SF_May12_sed_USG_4_FD_169103 | JGI IMG/M metagenome (GOLD analysis project Ga0224512, IMG submission 169103) | Sediment microbial communities from San Francisco Bay, California, United States - SF_May12_sed_USGS_13 | ecosystem: Environmental > Aquatic > Marine > Sediment | place: USA... | reverse complement strand
GGAAACCTCAGGGACAGACCACGCTTTTTTGTAGTCTTGCCTATAGGCTATCTGCATGAACCTTGACGCGCTTTGACGTGCGTCAACGTTACCTGCACTGCCGTGGTGGGGAAGACAAACCGTGGAGAGCTAAATCGGTAAACCGCTAAGGTAGGAAGACAAAAGGGGCCAGCGCCTGGCTAGTACGTGTCCGCGCCGGTGTATTAGGACCCGCCGGCCTATCTCGGGCCGTCCATTCGGTTCGGGATCTACGGCGCAAGGCGTGACTACCGTCGTGGCTACGGATACCGTTGAAACTGTAGCGAAAAGCATTCCAACAAGAGGGAAAGCGAACACTGGCCGGTATCGCACACAACCTCCCCAGTGGGATAGTATGATCTTGGTACATATGAATCTGCGTTAATCTGCGGCTAATGGTGTTTTGCTGTTTAAGCAAGGCAGCAGAGCAGAATCCTTCTCCTCGTGTTGCTCATCCTTCCGTTTCTATCCGCCTCGACACGCTGAGGCTCTGCCCACCGGCGGTCGGCAGGTACATCGACTTGCCGCCAGGCCCGCCGGCGACGATAACGATGAGGTCCCGCGCCTCGCAAACGATGGGCACCCTGGAGCAGTCGTCATTTCTGTCCACGAATTCCGGAAAGCGCGGTCCCTTGGACTTGCCACGGTCCTTGACCAGGCCCCAGGGCTGGCGCGCCCGCTCGAACAGCGCCTGCTTGACGTTCATCTTGCTCCAGCCGGCGGTGGCGAAATGCCGCGCGTGCTCGATACCCGTGACCAGAATCGGGTGGCCCTGGGAGTACAGATTATTTACGCCGAGTGTCGCCATGGAGGAGGCAAAGGTTTCGACGATGCCGTGGGGATCGGTCCGGATGTTTTCCGTCATGCTGTGCGGCGCCTCGGCGTTGACGACGGTGACGACGCTTTGGTCGCGTGTGAAGCCGCGCTCCACGTGCAACGGCTCCCAGGGATTCGCCGCTTCATATTCCGCGATGCAGTAGGTGTACTTGCCGGGGTGCCCGGTTTGCGCGGCATCGACCGCGGGGCCGGCGCCCCCGATATTGACAAGGATCAGCCGCAGCCCGCGGCCAATCGTCGCATTGGCACGCCAGCCGGGACCAAACAGCCCGCGGCCGCAGTTAATTCGCAGTCGCTGCACGATCGGGCCGTTCACGATGATGAGGGGGGCGCCGGCATGCGTACTCGTCTGCCGGTGCGCGAGACCGTAGGCGGGGTCGCACACCGCCTGCAATGCGGCAACCACCACTGGCAGATATTCGCGCTTGCAGCCTGCCATCACCGCGTTGACCGCGATCTGCCGCATCGTGGCGTCGCCCATGCGCGGCGGGATGGCGCCAATCACCTCGTGAGGGTTGCGCCATGGCATGCCGTCCAGCATCGCGCGGACACGCTCTTCGGTCGGCGGCACGACGGGCAGCCCGTCGGTCCAGCCTCTCTCATAAAAGTAGTCGTTGACGCGGTCGAACGTGTCGTTCGGTTCGACGACGTGAGGAAATTCGGGTGTCATCGAATGGAAGCCGAGCGGCTACCTGGGCATCACTGCGGCGGGCAGCGGGTACTGCTTTTCCTTGAACTCGCGTGCCAGCGCTTCAACCGGGGTGGTGAGGACGCGAACGCACTGCTCCGCGATGTCCTCGCCGTATCTTCTGATGATGCTTCTGTCACGGTCGCCAAGCGGGTGCGGAACGACGATGATCGGAAGACTCAGCTGTCCTATCCCTTCGCTCACCACCTGCGCGAGCGGCGCGAAAGCGGTGCTGATCACCGTAACGGTCGGAATGCCGAGCTCTTCGAGTGCGACCGCGTCACGCACGGTCCAGGGGGTCGATGAGCCTCAATGGCCGACGCCGTTGATCACGGCGTCGCATTGCGTGGCCATGTCCAGCGCGTAGGGAGACGCTATGCCGAGATAAGCCTTCTGCCAGAATTTAACGTCCGCGATACCGTGTTTGTGGTGGAGGACATCGGCCACGCCGCGCAGCACGATATCGGCGAACTCCTTGCAGTTGTCCAGTATCCCGATACGCGCACCGTTGAGCGATTGCAACCGTGGCGCGAGGGACTGCGGCCGCGCGTTGATCGCGCCAGTGGGAACATAAACGCGAACCCCGTCTACCGTTTCAAGCTCATGCTTTTCCATCGGCTCCTCCGCTACGATTTACCTGCGCCTGGTCGCACAACCTATCAGATGAGCTCAGAGTAACATCTCTGCCTTCCGGAAAAGTGACACTAACCCCGTTTTTCGCTTTAAACCCCGTGACCAGTGAGCGGACCTGCTCAGCTCGCGTTTTTCATTTTCAATCCTTGGTGGCCTTCACACCCTTCGTGGTAAAGCTTCTATTTTCCCTCGCGTGCTCGGCGGCCTTGGCGGTGAGGCTTCTGACTAAACATCAGCGGAAGGAGGCTTGTGTTGTATCCGCGTTTATTTGCGTTTGTCTGCGGCTAATTCCAGGTTCCGAACGGGGTCCGATTCATGTTTCCCGATTCACGTCTCACAATTCACCCCTGATGGGCGTCATCGTCACCGTTGCATTACCATCGCGGAAAGCGCTTCATCACCTTTATCCGCTGCGTGGCGTCGCCGGCGAGGTGGGTCCAGATGATGCCGTCGCGGACGAGCTTGTCGGCCGCCGCCGGCATGGTGGCGCCGGCATTGACCTGGATTTCCAGGTTGAGACGCGTGACGCGCTGGATGACGTCGCTTGAAAAGTTCATCACGAGAATCGGGTTCGCCGAGCCGCGCACCTCGCGGTCCATCTCCCACGCAGTGCGCATGACGAACGAGCGCAGCGCCTCGGTCAGCATGTGCATCTCGTTGAGCTTGAGCTGGATCAACTGGTGCTCCATGAGGTAGAGGCCGCCGAGCCTGTGCGTGCGCGCGCGCTGCATGGCCGATTCCACCGCGGCCTCGCACACGCCGAGCGCATTGGCGGCAAGCTCGAGATCGCCAAATTCGGCGGAGGGCCCCGAGCGCGCCCTGACCCCGCCGTTCACTTCGCCCACCACATTCGTGTGCGGCACGCGCGCGTTCTCGAAAATGAGCTCGGCGTTCTGGTAGAAGCGCCAGCCACTCTTGTTGAAGACCTTGCCGATGCGGAAGCCCGGGGTGCCGCTCGGCACCATGAACACCGTGGTGCCGTCCCGAATGGCGACGTCCGGGTTTGTGCGCGTGCTCACGAAGAAGAGCTTGCCCACGCTACCGTTGGCGATGAAGCACTTCTCGCCATTCAGGATCCATTCCTCGCCGCGGCGCTCCGCCTTGAGCCGCCAGCCGGACGCCGGATCGTCCTCGGGCGGCAGGCGGTTGTCCGAGCCGGCATTGGGCTCGGTGCTCGCCGAGCCGATGAGGTAAGTGTCGTCGGCAAGAAAGGGCTTGAGGAAGCGCTCCTTCTGGTCATTGGTGCAGAACGCGGCGATCAGGTGGCTCCACTTCCAGCACTGGCTGAAGGTCTTGGAAATGGAGCTGTCGCTTTGGGCGAGCTCCGCCATCACGACCGCCTGCGTCACGAAGTCGATCCCGTGCCCGCCCCACTCCCTCGGAACGCCCGCGGTGCGGAGGCCGAGCCGCGAGCCCTTCTTGATGATCTCCCAGTCGAACGTTTCCCGCGGATCGGGAATTTGATCGCGCTCGACCGAGATGGCGGTGATCGCTTCCTGCGCAAATCTGCGCGCCTCGAGCTGCCACGTGCGCTGTTCCTCGTTCAGTGAAAAATCCATGTCTGGTTCCCGGTGAGTGCAATGATGGGCGCGGTCCGCCCGGATGCCGATTGAGGCGCGAAACTCAAGCTCGCACCGCGACCGGCCGCTGGGCCCTCGCGGATTCTACAGCGGCTTCGAACACGCAGACACCGTGCAGCACGTCGTCGAGCGGCACCAGGTAGGCCCGGCCGGCGCGGATGCATGCCGCAAACTGCGTGAGCTCCTCCGCGATGGACTGGAACCCCGGCGTCGCGATTTCCTCGGCGTCCGGGATCTTCGCGAGGTGGCTTGCGCGGCCCTCGGCTGCGGGAATGAAGCGAAACGTGTCCATGGCGGGGCCCACGACCTCGGCAAAGCCTTTGGAGCCGTAGACCGCGACCCGGTAGTTGCGCGCGGCCGCGATGGAGCAAAATGCGAGGCCAGTGACGCCGCTTTCGAATCGCACCAGCAGACTGGTTGTGTCCGCGCCGTGCGGGCCGGCCCGTTGCTCGGCAATGCAATGCACTTCGCGGATCCGGCCGATGATGTCGATCATGCTGTCTACGAGATGGACGCCGGTCCCGGCCATGGCGCCGGCGGGTTCTTCCGCGGGATCGACGCGCCAGGACTCGCTCGGACGATAGAGGGCCGTCGTCGCGGTCAGCTCGGCGATGATGGAACCGATGATGCCGAGCGCGCCCGACTTGACGCGCCGGCGCAGCTCGCGCATCGAGGGATGGAGGCGGCGGTTGAATCCCACCGCCAGCACCACGCCCGCTGCCGCGGCCGCGTCAATCGCGCTCCGCGCACTGGCACTGTCCAGCGTGAAAGGTTTCTCGACGAAGACGTGCTTCCCGCGTCGTGCCGCCTGCGCGATCTGACCGGCATGCTGGCTGTTGGGCGTCGCGAGCACGACCGCATCGACCGCGCGATCCTCCAGGATGTCGTCAAAGCTCCCGACGAGGCGGATGCCGTTATCGCGGCAGAAGCCTTCCGCCTTCTGCGGCGTGCGGGTGCAGGCGGCCGTGAACAGTAACGCGTCGCTTTTCCCCTGCACGGAGCGCACGAGCGTCTGGCCCCACGAACCCAGCCCCACCATGGCGGTGCGGAGCATGCCGATTTCTCACTGGAAATCGGGCACGGCCGTTTGTCCGAGAGACTTGCGCAGCCGCTCGGAGACGAGAATCGCCAGGAGGTACGAAGCACCGGTCGGGAACGCCACGACCATCCGGATGTTCTTGTTGGAACAGCCCTGCGCCGCAGCGGGCAGCGCCCCCGTCAGCGTCCCGAGCAGCGACGGGCACAGCAGTGCTCTTGCAATCTTCATTCTTACCTCTCCCCTTGTCGCAGCTGCGTTGTAGTGATTAACTGCCGAGTGCTGCCGGTTGCTGCCGCTGGTTGCGCCTGAGTGTGCCAAAAGTGTGCCGAGCAAACTCGCACCCCATGACGCGCAGGCAAGTGGAAACCGGGTGCGGTGGGTAAGTGCTATGCCCGATTCGGCAGCTTCTATTCGGACTCCGAGTCGGATTTTTTCGTTTTTAACTGAGCTGCCAGCTTCCTGAGCCGACCGCCTTCCATGTCGAGGTTTTCGTCTAACGCCTCCTGTGTTATTTCTCCTTCCTCCCTTAACGCAAGCAGCGCTTCCAGGATTAACTCGTCAGGGCTCTCCGGCGTCGCTTCCGGCGGCAGAATACAGACTATCTCCTCGTCCTCCACTGGCGTCTCAGCTACATCAGGGATTGCTAGGGTTTGGTCAGTACGGGTGAGGACTGCTTCGATGTCACGCAATTTATTATAGTGCCCGGCGCCGTCGTCCTCGCGCCAACCTTCTAAGAGTTTCAAAAGTTCGTTCCGCTCGCTCCACGCAGTAGCAATCTTATCGATAAAAGTCGGACTGTCGGAAAGAGCCAGAATGTCATTAGCGCATTTCATCGCAACCCGTTGTGGAGTAAGGCGTGCCACAAAATTACTCGACACTGAAAGATTACGGCAGACCCTCGCCGCCTCCTGCAACGCAGCCTTTACTTCGGGAGTAAGGGTAGTCATAGCTTCACCTTATTTACCGCAGACTTTGTGGAGTTGCTCTCGAGCATTTCGATAATAGCCAATCTATCAGAGCGGCTGGCGCGTAGAACGCACTAGTCTGTGCGGTATTTAACGAACCATTTCTCAGAATGCGAGTATAAAGAAATCGGTATCTCGAGTTCCTCCTCCTGGCTTGGATACCCGTAATTGCCGCGCATGGTTTCTCAACCTGCGCGGATTTTTTTGTCCAGCCGGAAAGCACCACAAACAAAAACCCCGCCAAAGCGGGGTGTGTGTAAGTGCTGAAACGTGTTACGCGCCAGCTCTAGGACGAATTGCCCCCTTCTGCGTATGACATCACGTCTACACAGGCTCCAACGCCGATTCGGTGATTCTCACCGCCACACCCATGTCGGTACCACGCGGCTCCGTGCGGAGGACCTCTCCCTTGCATTTCCGCATCATCCTGCCCCCAGCCGTTTTGAGTTCTATCGAAAAGCTGATTGACTCCCCGATTGCATACGTGCCGCTTATCCAGAAGAACGCGCCCGAGGCGCTCATGTCGCGCGTGATGCCCGAAGCGTTCTCTAGGAACACCGGCAGCGCGGTATCGACCCGCTGGTCTCTTCTAACTTCTGGTTGTTTTGCTGTCATATCGGTCCTTCAAGCTGATGCGTTAGGTTTGCCCTAGCCCAAGCCCGCCGGAGTGGGGTATGTGGTTTGCAGTATCGTTTACGCCAGCTAACGTCAGGTGAGCGCAGAGCGATTTGGTGATCGTCTCCCATCGCTCATCCTGGATCGGCGCAGCCCTAATGCATGAGCCAATTGGTCGAGGCCAGAAGAGGGTTTCCGGACAATCTGGCGATGCTTCGACTTATCGTAAGCACCCTCTCTCATTGTCTCCCAAGTAATGTTCTCGCGATATTCATCGTAAATGCCTAGCTGCATCCTTCCGCAACGTACACATCGTCTCCAGGGAAAAAACGATTTCACGTCAAATGGCTCTCCCATAATCCACTTATGTGTGAATAGACAGCGCATGATTGATTCCCCTTGATGCCATCAACGCACAAGCCATGAAAAGGCCGGAACAGCTGAAGACTCAATCGAATCACTATCCGCCTAACCCTGATTTTTGCGAATAGGAGAATCATCCCTTTAGGGGCACGACAACATTTTTTTTCGTGAACTTTGTCACGTCGTGTATGTTAAGTTCGGGAATCCGGATGGTAATTGCGTAAGGTGTAGACCAATGGTTGGCGAGATTTGGGAATTGGGTGGCATAACAAGGAAGGTGCCAAACATCGTTCGTTATCGCTCACTCGGACGCTCCATTTCGTTACGCGCCGGTTAGCACAACGTTAGGCGGCGATCCGAGGCGGATGTGTTCAGGCCCGCAACCGGAACGCGGTGGACCCATGCTTGTCCTTAAAGGCCTGATAGCGAAAAGCCAACCCATGGCGGATCGCATCGTCTGGTAGGCGCGGAGCCGTGTCTATCGTCCGCTTTTGGGCCAATTGCGGACGGTCGGCCTGGCCGAAGGCGATTACGGATGGAGCGCGTGGATGCCGGCTCGCCTGTCGAGCCCTCTCGTCGGACACGATCCGAGCACGGCCCGGATTTGAATACCTCCCCGTTCGACGCTAAGCTCGGGTCGGGTCGCTGGGGCCCGGGTAACGGAGAGGAATGGGGCGGCCGGGCATGGATTGGACGATGTACTGGTTCATGTTCCCGGTGGCCATCTGCGTTGCGACGCTGGCCAATCTGAGCGGCATCGGCGGCCCAGCGCTCTTCATCCCGATCTTCGTGATCGCCTTTCCGCTGATCGGGCCGGAATACCCGATGACCACAGCGGCGGCGATCGGGACTGCGCTGTTTACGGGCGTGTTCGGTTTCTCGTCGGGCTTCCTGACCTACTACCGCAAGCGGCTGATCGACTTCCGCAGTGCGGTGCCCTTTATCGGCGTGGCGGTGCCGGTTGCGGTCATCGGCGCGCTGCTGCTCGCCGCGCTGAAGGAGCACGAGTTGCTGCTCAAGGGCGGTTACGCTGTGCTGATGCTCGCGCTCTGCCCGGTCGTCCTTCGCCATGCACCCCCGCCACACATCGATCCCACGCATCCCGATAACGACCCGTCGAACGGGAACCGCCCGATCCGGCGCCTCACCGACCGGCGCGGCAACACCTACGTCTACCGCAAGCCGACGCAGGGAGTAAGCGGCGGGCTCTTAACGGCGCTGGGCGCTTTCTTGACAGGGCTTCTCGGCGTGGGCATGGGCGAGGTGATCATGCCGCAGCTCGTGAAACGAAACCACGTTCCCGTCGCGGTGGCGGCGGCCACTTCGGTGTTCACGGTCATCCTCACTTTCATCGCCGCCTCGTTCACGCAGGTGACCGCCCTGATCGCGGCGGGCGGCGTCAACGCGATTCCCTGGAACGTGGTGTGCTACACGGTGCCCGGCGTGATCATCGGCGGCCAGATGGGCCCCAGGCTGCAGGGCCGATTCGCACCGCGCACGATGGAGCGCTCCATCGCTATCCTGTTCGGCTTCATCGGCCTCACGATGGGGTTCATCGTCCTGCGTGGCCTCCGTGCGCTGGGTTGACCGACCGATCGCACGGCGCGCCCCGCGGAAGAGCAAATCCCGGAGTCCACATAGAATCCGCCTGATCAGCTAAAGCACTCACACAGACCCCGCTGCTGCAGAGTTCTTGTCCGTCGTGCTACCCGTAGCTCTGCTTCTGGAGGTGTCCGATAACGCCCTTTTTGAGCTGCGGCAACGTCCGTTGCACTCAGGCGCGTGTCTCCGCCAGCGGCAGGCGCACGATGAACTCGCTTCCTTGTCCCTCCCCCTCGCTGAAGGCTTCCACGCTGCCGCCCTGGATTTCCACCAGGCGCCGCACAAACGCGAGCCCGATTCCCATGCCGCCGGCGTATTTCTGCTTGGCGCCCTCGAGACGGGTAAACAGGTCGAACACCCGCGTCAACATCTCTTTCGGAATGCCAATGCCATTGTCCTTAACCTTAAGGGCGGCCGCACCGTCCTCCTGCCCGATCGACAGGCGGATACGACCTCCTTCTGGGGTATACCTGGCAGCATTGAAAAGCAGGTTGGTTACGATCTGCGCCAGTCTCGCGGCATCGCCCTGCGCCCGTATCGGCGACAGTGGTATGACGATCTCCAAAGCGTGCCCGTGCCGCTCGATTAGCGGACGGCTGATCTCAACGGCCAGACGCGCGACTTCCGCAAGATCGGTCGGGGCCTCGCGGACCGCGAAGTCCCCGCGCTGGACGCGCGGGAGCTCGCCAAGGTCTTGCACCAGGCGCTGCATGAAGTTGGTCTCCTCCAGCACGATCCTGGCGGCCCGTTCGCGGACTTCAGCCGCAATGTCGGGCCGGCGCAAAAGCTCCGCGGAATAGGCGACGGCCGCCAGCGGGCTGTTCAACTCGTGGGCAAGCGTCATCAGGAACTGATCCTTGTGACGGTCTGCGTCTTCGAGCTCGTGCGTGCGCTGGCGGAGTTCATCTTCCAGGCGCCGTTGGCGAGTCATGTCGCGGACCGCGCTGGCCACGAAGAGACCCGTGTCGGTCGGCAAGGGACTAAGCGCGATGTCGATCGGGAACTCGACGCCGTCCTTCCGCAGACCGATCAGCTTCAAGCCGCCGCCCATGGACCTGGGCAGCGGATTCCTGAAGTAGGCACGGCGGTGTTCGACGTGCCGCGCACGCAAGCGTTCGGGGACCAGCATCTCTATGGGCTGATTGAGCAACTCATCGCGCCGATAGCCGAACAGGATTTCGGTCTGCGTATTGAGTTGGACAATTACACCGCCCTCATCGATGATGACGACGGCGTCGGAAGCGGCCTCGAAGAACTGGCCGACAAGCTCCTCGGTCTGCCGCGTCCGCAGCGAGTCTCGGGTAACTTCCACCACCTCGGCTGACTGTAGGGGGCGGTTGAGGTAGGGGTCTACCACGTTTGCCCGTGCCGCTGACCCGGTTAGGGCAACGAAACTTACTGCACCGGAGCCGGTAGGGGTTGGCATGTGCGACTCCTATGGGAGCGCGCAACCTTGCTTGAACGATTATTGTTGCGAGCCCCTTGGTCACTTCTCTTAAGCGACCGCCGTTCCCACCGGGGTATAGGGGCATCATCCGCCATAAGCCCGAATGGCGCAAATATATATGAGCGCGCAGCGCCGTTATCCCCTCGGCAGAGCGCCGTCTTTGCGCTAGATCAAATTTCCCTTAGAAAAGTGCGTCTCCCTATTGCTAACACTCGTCGCGCCGTTAATGTGAAATGCGTGCGGTGCTTCGCATCAGAACGCGCCCTCTCGCGAAGATGCGCTCTGCTGCGTGAGCAGCCCAAACCGAGCCTAGCCTCGCCGCGCCCCACCAAACCTAACTGAGCCCGACCTCGAACACCTGTTTCGCCGTCTGATGCAGGCACGGGCTGACGCCGTTCTTGGTGATCAGATAATTGTCGCAGATCACCGCGAAGATCGAGGCCGTCTCGTAACCCGGATGCACCGCGAAGTTCATATTTTCGGCGAGCGGCATGGGCTCGTCCTGGCGAATCAATGGCCGCTCGACCATGTCGTAGCCCTGGCTGTGCGCATAGAGCCGCATCTCCGGCGGCAACCCGCGCTCCTTCATGTAGGCATTATGCGCGGCGTGAATGTCGGCCGGCTTGGCGCCGGGTTTCATCAGGCTCAGCGTGTAATCTTGCGCCGCCTTGACCGCGGCAAAGCCGTCCTTCAGCTCCGCGCTGGCCTTGCCGAGCACGATGGTGCGCGCGATCTCTGTGTAGAAGCCGCCGGGGCCGTTGTTCTCGATCAGCAGGGAGAGATGGTCGCCCTTCTCCAACGTGCGGCCCTGCATGAAGCGCGGTGCGAACGGCGAGCGCACGCCGACCTTGGCCGAGGCGCCGAGAAAAATGCCCTGCTCGCTGCCGAGCCGCTGGCCCTCTGCCTGCGCCGCGCCCGCCACGTCGCTGTCGCGCAGGCCGGGCTTGATTACCTCCAGCACCTTGGCGAACACCTGATCCTGCATCGTGGCGCAGCGGCGGATGAGGGCGATCTCCTCCGCGCTCTTCACCGCCTTCATGGTGTCGACCCAATCGGTCACGTCGACAAAGTTGACGCTCCCGCCGAGCCCGGTTTCGAGCCGGGAGAAGAGGGCGTGGGGAAGCATGCCGGGGGCGAGCAGGCCGATCGTCTTGTAGCCGCGGGGCTTGAGGTCCCTCACCACCAGATCGGCGTCGTAGTGGTGCGATGGCGCGACCGAGACGAACGACGGCGAGCACAGCACCTGACCGACGCCGCGCTGCAGCGGATCGCGTCCGCCGAGCTTGCGGACGACATTGAACGGGCCCATCTCGACAACGGTCATCGGCTCGTTCGCGTGGAATACCACGGTGCGCGGATAGCCGTTGTTGGCGGGCAGGTCGGTGAACCAGCGCACATAGCCGCCCACCCAGTCGGAAGCGTTCTGCATGACGATGGCGTCGATGCTGCGCTCGCGCATCTGCGCGCGCACGGCGGCCCAGCGCCGCTCCAATTCTGCATCGGAGATGCGGGTCAGGATGCGATCGTGAGGTGCGGTCATGCGAGGGGCTCCTCGGTTTGAGTGTTCCGATAAAGAGAGGGACCGTCAGTGGGGCACGAGATTGCGCATCTCACCGACGCGGCCCGCCAGGAACAAGCGCATGTTCTCGATCAGGATCGGCATCATATGCGCCTCGTACTCCCGGAAATAGCCCCCGATATGCGGTGAAAGGAACACGTTCGGCAACTCCCACAGCGGGCTGTCCGGCGCCAGTGGCGTTCGGGCGACGACATCCAGGCCGGCGCCAGCGATGCGGCCCTCACCCAGGGCGTCGATCAGGGCGGGTTCGTCGACGGTCTCGCCGCGGCCGACATTGATGAACACCGCGGATGGCTTCATCGCCTCGAATACGGCCCGGCTGACGACGCCGGCGTACTCCGGCCCGCCAGGAAGCACATCGATCACGAAATCGGCCTCGGGTGCCGCCGCCGCCAGGTCTGCCAGCATGACGGAATGGTCGAACCCCTCCACGGAGCGGGGCGTCCGTGTCGCCACGACAGTCGTCATCTCGAAAGCCTGCAGCAGCTTGCCGATCGCGCTGCCGCCGACGCCGCTGCCGAGCACCAGCGCGGTCTTGCCGGCGAGCAGCGGCCAGGGATCGCCGCGCTCCCATACGCGGGCGTGCTGGTGGTCAATAAGGCGGCGCACATTTCGCGTGACGCCGAGGATCAAGAGGGCAACCGTCTCGCGCATCGGGGCGCCGTGAATGCCGCGCGCGCTGGTCAGCAGGGTCGCGGCCCGCAATCCCGGCGACCTCAGGAAATGATCGACGCCGGTAGCGAGCGACTGGATCCATTTGAGATTGCGCGCGCCGCCGATGAGTTCGTCGTTGATCGCGACGCCGAACGCAACCAGCACGTCGATCGTGTCGAGTGGCACCGTGATATTGCGAACGGTCGCGGCAGTGTGGATGCTAAGCGCCGGAAACTCATGACGCAGATGCTGCTCGTAGTCTGCGGCGAAGCGATCGAGCACGAGCACGCTCGTCCTTGGGTCCGCGGCCGGAGTCGACATCGGTTGAAACCTCATTTTGGAACTGATTTTCGAGGGCTAAGACTCAGCCCTTACAGAACACAACAGACGCCCGGCTTTCTGCGCCTTAGAGAGCAGGTTTCGGAGTCAAGAACGCTCTTCTAAGCGTTCAAACCGCGCTGATTTCACAGTGCTACGGCATCAAATCAATGCGTTGCGCTGGTCCGCCCTGCTTCAGAGATCGTCGGCGCAAACCGGTATCAGGTGTTCCCTATAAACGCCGGAACCTTTCGTTTGAAGCCCGTCAGCGCTTCGGTGATCTTGAACCGCGACGGGAACGGGAACGAGATGTGCTTCTGGATCAGCGCATCGCGCACATACTTTTCGATCGGCATGCCAGAGATAACGCCCATGCCGCCGAACAGCTCCATGCCCTGCTCGGTCAGCCGCTGCACGGCCGTGCCGGTGAAGGCCAGCGCCATCAGCTCGTAGGGCTGCCAATCGGCGCTGCCATCCGCGAACGCTTCCGGATGGTCCTTCGCCCACGCCGCCGTCCAGATCAGCCGCCGCGCCGCCTCGAGGTTCGTCGCCATGTCGGCGAGAAACAGGCCGACGGCCTGGTGTCTGACGATGGGCTTGCCGCCGGCGATGCGCTCCTGCGTGTATTTGAGCGTTTCCTCAAGCGCCGCACGCCCGACACCGAGCGTCAGCGAGGCAATGGTGACGTGGGTGCCTATGTCGGTGCGGCCCGGCGGGTTTGGCGCCAGAATGCGGCCCTTCGGCACCCGCACATTGTCGAAGAAGATTTCCGCATTGTCGCCGACGCGGCGGCCGATCTTCGACATCGGATGGCGCACGAGGCCGGGCGAATCGCCCTCGACGAGGAACGCCCGGGGGCCGTCGTCGGTCTGTGCGATGGTGACGATCAGCTTGGCCAGGTAACCGACGGTCTGAAAGTTCTTTGCACCGTTGATCAACCAGGAGCCGTCGGGCTGCTCGATTGCCCGCGTGCGGAAGCGAACGTTTTCGGGCGTCTCGGTGTAGTAGTCGAAGCCCAGATCCGTGTCGGGCTCGTGAATGGCGACCGTCGTGAAATAGAAGTCGTCGCTCAGGAATTTCGGCAGGAAATAGTCCCGCTGCTCTTGTGTCATGCGCAGTTCGAACCAGTCGCGTGCGCGCCGCGCCGTCAGCATGAAGTAATAGGCCGTGCCGATGTCGGCGGCGGCCAGTTCCTCGGCGACAAGGCAAGCGGTCAAGTGATCGGAGGCGCCGGCGCCGCCATTCTCTTCCTGCAGCACGAAGGTCCGGAAACCGAGCTGGGAGCCTTTTTTCAAGGTATCCCATGGGATGCGGTCTTCCCAGTTCGGCTTGCGGTCAAGCTCCAGAGCGATGGGCTTGATTTCCTTCTCGGCGAACTCCCGCGCCAGTTCCTGAAACGCCCGCTGCTGCTCGTTAAGCCGGATATCGAACATGATCGCCTCCCCTGCCGATAAATGGGCCAATAAAAGGAAATTTCGCGTCCTTCTATGAGCTGGTCTAAACAGTTGTCTTCATAGCGAACGTGCCCGCCCTCACTCGCCAACGCTCGCCGCAGATGTCCAGTTTTGTCACGTCTGCGTCACGTTCATTGACCCAGTGACAACGCACTCAAAAAACTCGAGCCTGGCCCCTCTAATCTGTAAACGACCCGTTAGGAACAAATGTGGTCAGTGCAACTTTTCCGGAATGACGAACGGCGAGGATTTCCGCTCACCGCTGGCGCCGTGGAATTCGCCCCGGCACCGGCGCCGTTCCGGCCGCTCGGCCGTAAATCTCTCCAAGGATGACGACTTGCCTGCAGCTTTCTTCTTCTACTGCAACTTGATATTGGCGTCCTTTGCGATGCGTTTAAATTTGGCGATCTCTTTCGCCATAAACCGGCCGAACTCAGTCCCGCCCAAATAATCCACATCTCCCCCCGCGTTCACGAACCACTTCTTTACTTCGGTTAAGGCGAGAATTGCCTTGAGCTCATTGGCCAGCCTGCCGACGATGGGCGCCGGTGTGCCAGCGGGTGCGAGGAATGACCACCAATTCGCGTTTTCGTACCCGGGTAACCCGGCTGCATCCGCGACGGTCGGAACGTCAGGCAGCACAACGCTGCGCTTCGATCCACCGGTGCCCAGTGCCCTTAACCTGCCGGACTTGATATGCGGCATCGCCTGTATGATGTTGCTGAACGAGGCGTCGCTGTGGCCCCCGAGGATATTGATAAGCGCGGGGCCGCCGCCCTTGAAAGGAATGACCTTGACATCAATGCCGGTCAGCCGCAAAAAGAGCTCGGTCCCAAGATGGGGGGCTGTGCCGATGTTTCCGGACGCCATATTCAGCTCACCGGGCCTTTGCTTTGCTAGGGCAATGAGTTCTTTCACTGAGCGGGCGGGAACGCTCGAATTGACGATGAGCAAGAACGGGCCAGTTCCCAGCTTCGCGATCGGGACAAAGGCCTTTATCGGATCGTAGGGCATCTTATGGGTTGCGGGAAGGGCGGCGTATGAGGCAGAGGCAAGGACCAGCGTATAACCGTCCGGATTCGCTTGCGCCCCTAATTCATATCCGATTACACCTCCTCCCCCGGGGCGGTTAAATACGACCACATGCTTTCCGAAGCGTTCGGACAATTTGGCGCCGATCATTCGCGCCACAAAATCGTTGGACCCGCCCGGCGACGTAGCAACAATGATCCGCAGCGGCTTCGTCGGGTAAACGTCAGCCGCCGATACGACGGATGGGAGTGTGAGCAGTGTTGATACTGCAATCAGTATTCCAAGGATCCTGATTGGCATTGGCGCCTCCTTTTACTAAAACGGCCCATCTAAACTACCCCCGCTGCTTGCAGCCTAGCATCAAGTCCGAGCTTCGCCGACACACCTGCTGCGAGCGGCCGGGAATTCGGCCCGAAGAAATTAAATTACCTTATCAGCAGAAAGGCGTTTCCAGACCTCGTTGGCATCTTTTGCTTTATTGTAATCCTGCGACATGTCGCCCGTTCCGACGGGACTCTTCACCGCAAAAAACACCGCGGGGCCTCCCAAGGCGCACACGCCGTGCCTGACGTTGCGGGGAATGTGAACCAGCATTCCGGGTTCGATGATGCGTTCTTCATCACCGAGCACCATCCTCATCTTCCCTTCGAGGACGAGCATGAATTGCTCCTCGTTCGGGTGGAAATGCGGAGGTGGGCCTTCCCCCTCCTGATACGTCACGACGCCCACTTTAATTAGCTCGCCAGCGACGCTTTTCGATTCCGAAGGACCGACCTTAGAACGCTGTGCCTTCATTTCAGAAATCTTGTAGAACGGCATCCTTCACCTCCTCTTCTTCGAGCAGCAATCGAAGGGACCGGACTCGATTAACTCGAGGACCATCGTGTAATTTGAGCCTGGCCGGTTTAATCAGGTATGGATTTTATTCCGCCTTCATCCTTCATCCATCCGCCTTCGGAAGCGGGTCGTGTTGGACTCGAACCAACGACCAAGGGATTATGAGCTGGTATAAACAGTTATTTCAATAGCGAACGTGCCCTCACTCACTCGCCAAGGCTCGCCGAAGATGTCCAGATTTGTCACGTTTGCTCTTAATGGAGTCTGTCCCCATTTGTTTCTTCTCCTCGTCAGCGCGCCGACCGCCGTATCGTTACACTGGTCCCGTATTCTTCCATGCGTAAATGTTACACTGATCCCACTTACCCCCTGACCCCATTTTGCCCCTGCCTGCGCCTGTGACGGGATCGAGCGGCACGTCAGCAGGACCTTGCGCTCGCGGATCGGACCGAGGACCAAGACCAGGAGCGTCGACGATGAAAGATTGGACCGAGTTCGGTTTACGTGGCCTGCCTCCCATGTCTGCGCGGACCAGGCCCGCCGCTTTCCCCCCGTTTCTTCAGTCCGTGCTCGATGCAGCGGGCACAGCTACCGCCGAGCCCCTCGTCGGGATCTCCACCGACGGCAAGGTGCGCCGGGGCCTGTTCCCGCTGCGGGCGACGGGCGTGGCCACCGCCCCGATCTTCGACGCCGCACAGAGCTTCCTTGCAACGCTCGACGCAACACAGCGGGCGAAAGTCGTGCTCGACCTCGAGGCCGAAGAACGTCGGTTGTGGTTCAACATCCATCCCAACGTCTTCCGTCACGGGCTGATACTCGAGGACCTTGCCCCGGCGCAGCGCAAAGCGGCGATGCGGCTGATGGAGGCGACATTGTCGGCACGCGGGTTCGCCCAGGCACGGGACATCATGCGGCTGAACGCACTGCTCATCGAAGTTACGGGGAAGCCCGAGGACTACGGCGAGTGGCCGTACTTCGTCACGCTCTTCGGCATGCCATCGGCCGCCGCTCCGTGGGGATGGCAGATCGACGGGCATCACTTAAACCTCAACTTCTTCGTGCTCGGGGACCAGCTCGTGTTTACGCCGAGCTTCATGGGGTCGGAACCCTGCCGGGTCACGAGCGGCCCCCTCGCCGGCACCGCAGTATTTGTTCCCGAAGCGCGGGCCGGCCTGTCGCTCGTCCGCTCCCTTGCCGCGAGCCAGTCCAGCGCAGCTGTGCTGCGCCGGTCGATCCTGCCCGACGACCTGCCGTCGGAACTCAATCACCCCGTCGATGGCCGGATGGCCGCTGGCGCGTTCAAGGACAACGCAGTGATCCCCTATGCGGGGGTGCGCGGCGACGCGCTGTCTGACGCGCAGCGCAGGCTGCTCCTTGCGCTTGTCGGAACCTACGTCGGCTGGGCCCGCGACGGCCACGCGGCGGTGAAGATGTCCGAGGTCGAGGCCCATCTCGACGAGACCCACTTCGCCTGGATGGGGGCGACGGGCGACGACGGGCCGTTCTACTATCGCGTGCAAAGCCCGGTCGTCCTGATCGAGTTCGACCACCACCCGGGCATCGTGTTCGACAACCTGGATCCGACGCACCATCACATCCACACCATTATCCGCACGCCGAACGGCGGCGACTATGGCACCGATCTCCTGCGCCAGCACCACGAGCGGTTCGACCATTCGAACGGGCATCACGTGCCGAGGCGCTGATCGGCGCGAAGGGCGACGGCGTCGCATCGCGTACTCGTCGCAACGTCGGTGCTACCGCGGCGGGGCAAACGGTAAATGGGTCTGTCCCCATTTGATCATTTGTTTGAGCCAATCTTAGTTAACGGCCCGGGGTATACCCGCGTCGATGGCGACCTTAGTCCACTTGGCGATCTCGACCGGAATGATCTTGCGCATTTCATCAGGCGTCTTGATGTCGATCACAGCACCCATGGCAGTCATCCTTTTTCGCATCTCGGGCGATGTGAAGAACCGGGCGATCTCGTTGTGCAGCTTCGTCACGATGGCCCGCGGCGTGCCGGCCGGAGCCGCGACGGAATACCAGTTCTGCGCATCGTAGCCCGTGATTCCCTCCTCATCGAACGTCGGCAGATCGGGCAGCAACTCAGCACGCTTCAGGGTGCCGACCGCAAGGCCCTTCAACCTGCCCGCACGCAGATGCGGAAGTGCGGGCACGCTCACGGCAAGGTGTACCTGGGCGTGCCCCCCGATGACGTCCATCATGGCGGGGAATCCGCCCTTGTAGAGAACGATGTTGAATTTGCGTTTCGAGAGACCCTGGAAGAGCGCCGAGGCGAAGTGCATGAAGCCCCCTGAGCTCGCTATTACGATCTCGCCGGGCCTGCGCCCTGCTTCGGCCAGTAGATCCTTGACCGAGTTGACCGGCAGCGACGGTCCGACGCTCAATATGAGAAAGCTCGCCCCGATCTTGGAGACGAAGACCAGTGCCTTGAGTGAATCGTAGGGCATCTTTATCGTCACGGGGTTCATCGTGTAAGCCGCTGAAATCATCACCAGGGTGTAGCCGTCTGGCGTCGCATTCGCAGCGAGGTTCGTGCCGATAATCCCTTGGTGGCCAGGACGATTGTCCACGATCATGTGCTGGCCCAGCGTCTCGCTCAGATGTGTCGCAACCATACGCCCCAGGATATCGTTGGTGCCACCTGGCGAGAACGGAACGATCAGGCGAATCGGCTTGGTTGGATATGCCTGCGCCAGCACAGTAGCCGGCAATAGGACCACGACGGATGCAACCAGCGCATAGATCAGTCTCGCAAACATAAGCTCCACCAATATTATTGATGAAACGTGATGAGAATGATTTTTGAGTAAATGGAGTCAGTGTGAGCTTTTCAATTAGGGCTAAGTGCCTTTCGGATGAAGAATAGCATGTCTTAGCACTGCCTTCTGGGAAGCATTCGATAGTCGCGGAATGTAACCTATTGACGTGCGATTTTCTTGAACCCGGGACAGCATCAAAATACTCGCGAACGCGAACTGGTCACAAATCGTGACCAGTTGTCGGCGCCGGAAAAATGTAAGTGAGAAGACACAAGGCGGAGGACGAAGTCGAAAGGAACGCTTCCCGACGGCTTGTCTGCGACTCCTTCTGACTTCCGCGTAAATTCGAGCCTGGCCCCCTTAATTATAAGGCTCGTGTAAGCTTGCGCGCACGCGGGCGGTGCGAGCGAACGACGATTCCGATCACGACACGCGACGGGGCGGAGCTTTACTGGGAGCGCGAGGGCGCGGGGCCGGCGCTGGTGCTCGGCTCAGGGCTAGGCGGCGCCGGGAGCTGGTGGGACCCGAACCGCGCCGCGCTCGCCGAGCGCTTTACGGTGATCACGTTCGACCAGCGCGGCACGGGGCGCTCGTCGAGAGTGCCGGTGGCCTCGATCGAGCAGATGGCGGCCGACCTGGTCGCGGTGCTCGACGCCGCAGGGCTCGAAGCGGCGCACTACCTGGGGCACTCGACGGGCGGGGCGATCGGTGTCGCGGCCGCGCTCGATCATCCGGGGCGGCTGCGCTCGCTGCTGCTCTACGCCAGCACCACGCACGGCGACGCGTACCGGCGCCGGGTGTTCGCGCTACGCGAGCGCCTGCTGGCGGCGCTCGGCGCCGAGGCCTACGCGCAGTACAGCTCGCTGCTGCTCTATCCCCCGTACTGGATCAACGCCAACGCAGAACGCCTCGCCGCAGTGGAAAAGCAGGCCGCGGGCGCTCTGGGCGGGCCCGCGGTGCAGGCGAGCCGGCTCGCGGCGATCCTCGAGTTCGACCGCCGCGCCGAGCTGGGGCGGATCCGCATCCCGACGCTGGTGCTGTGCACCGACGACGACATCCTCACGCCGCGCTATTTCTCCGAGGAGTACGCGCGGTTGATCCCCGGCGCGCGCAGTCGCTGGGAGCCGCGCGGCGGCCACGCGCTATCGCGCACGGAGCCCGAGACGTTCAACCGCATCGCGCTCGAATTCTTCACCGCAGCCGAAACTTCATAAGGAGCCCCGCATGCCGATCAAGCCCGTCGTCCCCGCAGGATCCCCGCCGCCGCTCGCGCCCTACTCGCCCGGGGCGCGCGCCGGCAACGTGCTCTACGTAAGCGGCACGCTCGCGCTCGACGCCGCCGGCAAGGTGGTCGGGGGGGCGATGTTCGCGCACAGACGCGCCACGTGCTCGAAAGCATCAAGTCGGTGCTCGCGGCCGCCGGCGGAAACATGAGCGACATCGCGTTCAACCAGATCTTCCTCAAGGACCTCGCCGACTACGCGGCGATGAACGAGGTGTACCGCGAGTACTTTCCCGCCAACCCGCCGGCGCGCTACTGCATTCGCGCCGACCTGGTGAAGCCCGAGTTCCTGGTCGAGATCGCCTCGACCGCGCACCTGGCGGGCTGAGGCGGCTCCGAGCGGCCACCAGCGCGCAGCGGACGTATGTACAAAACAATCATGGTTCAGAATTGAACCGCCGAGACGCCGAGAGAAACAAGAATTAAAAGCAAATACTCATCACCCGTCACCCGTCACGCATTTACGAATCTAAACCCTTTCGACATTCGACTTCGGGTGGTGCCTTTTGCCTTCATCCTTCGTGTGAAGTCGACGTGGTTGGTCCCTAAGGACCCTCGCTATAATTTCCGCTATCATTCCAGCATAAGAGAAAAAAGCACCGTCCGTGACCTCCATCAGAAAATTCAAGCTGCATTACGCCTGGGTCATCCTGTTCTCGGCGTGTGTCCTCAATATCGCCAGCCGTGCCGACGCAGGCTCGTTCGGCGTTTTCGTTGAGCCCCTCGTCAAGCTCTTCGGCTGGTCGCGCGGCGACATATCGATTGCCTATTCCGTGGCCTTTCTGGTCGGACTGCCTGCCGTCGTGATCATGGGCTGGCTGGGTGATCGCTACGGGGCCCGTCTGCTGATGATAGGGGCCTCCATACTGATAACCGCGGGCACGTTTCTCCTGGGGACCATAACGGACCTTTGGCAGTTCTACGTCTATTACGGGTTTTTTGTCGGGTCGATGGGTCACGCGGCTTTCACCGTGTTGCTGCCCGTTATCCTGACCCGATGGTTCAATCGCTATATGGGTCTTGCGGTCGGCATTTACTGGGCCGCGATGGGGATCGGCCCCATGATTTTTGCTCCCGTGTTCCGCTGGCTGATCGAAACTCGCGGCTGGGAACGGGCGTTCACGCTCATAGCAATCGTTGTCGGCGGCATTCTGGTCACGTTTTCCCTGTTGATCCGAAGCAGTCCGCGGGAGAAGGGTCTGTCCCCGTATGGAGGGGACGACTCGCCCAGGGAGCCGCGTGCCCCTGCCGCAACCGGTATCGCGCCGGCAGGCCTGAACGGGGTTCTGACCCGGCGGCCAATATGGCTCCTGATCGGCATCCATCATCTCGGCTGCGTCGGACACTCGATCATTCTCGCCCATATCGTGTCCATGGCGATCGTGCAGGGCGTGTCCGGGATGGAGGCAGCGGGCGTGCTGAGCACGATCGCGGGCGCCTCGGCTGTCAGCCGCTTCGCTTCCGCCGTCCTCGCGGCGCGGTTTGGCGGCCGGATACTGCTTACGATGGCGCTGATCGGCCAGAGCGCCCCGATTTTTATCCTGTTCTTTGCCCACGAAGCCTGGGTGTTCTATTTATTCGCTCTCATCTTCGGGCTGTGCTACGGCGGCGAGATGGTGGGCTTCCCCATCATCAACCGCCAGTTGTTCGGCGCAGCGGCGCCGCTCAGCACGATCTATTCCTTCCAGATGGTGGGTGCGGGCACCGGCATGGCCCTGGGTGGCTGGCTGGGCGGCTTCCTTTTCGATGTGTCTGGCGCCTACACGTGGTCGATTGCTGCCGCCGTATTGACGACCTGCTTGGGACTGCCGTTGGCGCTTGCCCTGCCGCGCCACAAGAAGCCGCCTGCGTCCGGTGCGAAAGCCGCGATAAAGCCCGTGCCCGTTGCCGGATGAAGCCCAAAACAAGGATGAAGGATGAATTGAAAGACAGTTAGGCAACCCCTCCGCCGTCATCCTTCCGCCTTCATCCTTCTGCGTCACGTCGCAGCTTGATTTCCTTGCCGACGGGATAGCCGAGAATCCCGTTGTGCGCGAAGACGTAGCAGCTGTTGCGGCCCAGGTCGCCCGTCACGGCAATCATGTAATCCTCCGGCTTGAATACGATGGGAACCATGCGGTTCGGATCGTCGGACTCGTGGAACACCTTGGGGATATGCCCGGCCTCGTGCTCCGCGGCGAGATTCCAGATCGGCTTCTGCGTCCAGTCGCGCAGGATGCGCTCGAACTGGTGCGCGGGCATGCGGGCATGATCGAAGAGCTTCTGCTTCAAGTCCTGCTTGGACCAGCCGCCGCCGGCGATGGTCTCCGCGAGAATCGGGGAGAGCAGTATCAGCGGCCGCAGCGTCCCCATGCCCTGACCCACCGTGAACATGATCTGCCACGAGTACTGTTTCACTACGGCGTCCGCGATATACGGCAGCAGCGCCTCTGGCGTCGCGCCTGACACCGACGAGATATGGTTGCCGCCGGTGTAGCGGCCGATGGCGACCGCGTTGGCGCCCGCGGGAAAACCGAACTCCGTGCAGTTCGGCGGCCAGCCAATCTTCGCCAGCACATCCTCGTTTTCCGCCACGACGACGCGCCAGGTGTTGCCGAACGTTGCCTTGTCGTTCTGGTGCGGCAGGAAGCCGGCAACGTTGCGCAGATAAAGCCGCCAGAAGCGGCCGACGGTCGTGTTGGCCTGGAAACCGTCGCGCATCACGCCCTGCGTGTAATTGAAGCCGAATTGCTTGATGACGGGGCCGTTCAGCACGATCAGCGTTTCACCGCCCGGCGTATTGCCGCTGTGCTCGACGCCGTAATCGGGGTCGGCCATGGCCTCGACCAGCGCGATCAGGACCGGCATGTACTCGGGCCGGCAGCCCGCCATCACCCCGTTGACCGCCACGCTCCACACGGTCGCGGTGCGGCTGTCGGGCAACAGCACGCCCAGCACCTCGTCGGGCTGCCGGTCCGTGAAGCGCAGGAAGGCTTCGACCTTCTCGAGCGTCGGCGGCACGATCGGCAACCCGTCGGAGAGCTCGTGGGCGATGAAATACTCGTTCACCTCCTCGAACGTGCCGCTGCAAATGATGTCGCGCGCGCCAGGTTCACCGGCTGCCGCCACCTGCGCCGGCAGCTTGAGGAGGTTATCCGCCACGCCGACGAGGGTCACCTCGCGGACGTTGCGCTGGAGCACTTCCTTGCTTTGCAGGCCGGGATGGCCCGGCACCGGCGCCACCTGGAGATTGGGCATGCCGAGGCCGCCCGAAGCCGCTTTCGCGAGCACCATGAAACTCTCGCAGACGAGCGTCGAAGACGGTATGCCCACCGCCTCGGCCGCTGCACTCGCCCGCAACACGGCGGGCGTGCAACTGCCTCAACACCCCATGCCGGAGACGACGGCGTCGACCCCCTTCGCCTTCAGCTTCTGCGGCAGCGCCGCTACGACCTCGCGTTCGTCGCTCCCGTGCGTGTTCCCGAACTCGCCCCAGTGCACGAACTTAACGCCCGGGTAGCGCGCCTTGAGACTCTCCTCGAGCTGCGCAAATACCTCATCGCCCCGGAAGACGTAGTCCCACAGCCACCCGATGGTCTTGCCTTCGAGCGTGTCGAGCCGCTTCGCGAGCGACTTCACCTTGGCCTGGCGCGGGCTGCGCGGCCACAGCGCCTGGTACTGCGCGCCATCTGAGCGCGTCATACGAAGTCCTCCTTGCTAAATGGGAACGGAGCCCAATTCATTCTCGGCTCGGCGCAAAAATTTGGGAAGAAATTGGGCTTCGGCCCCATATTGCTCTTTCCAGGGGGTCTGACCCCATGCATTTCTCAGGAAACGTTCCACGTGCGGGCTTTGTTGTTTCTGGGCTAGGGCGCAAAGCGAACGGGGTGCCGCTGTGGCAGTGGCGGCGTTACTGTTTGCAGGGAAATGTTCGCGACAGTCCGCGAAGGAGAAGCAACTCCACGGGTGTATTGTCTCGTAACCCGTCTGGCTTCTTGCTTTCGTCGAGTATTTGGCGATCGAGGATGGCAATATACTCGTCTGCGTCTAGTTTAAGCACTCCGGGCGGACAATACAGTGATGCCCGATTAGGACGTGAGTTGGCCCAACTAATCCCATTACCAACACCGAGGATATAGGTCTTGAACCATTCGCTGGATTTAGCGTGGGGATAGTCTTTTACCTCAATCTGGGAACATGCTTGGGATGACGCAAATAAACAGAACAAGAATACGGCTACTTGCTTTATATTTTTACACATGAAAGCCCCCTAGGTCGTAGGAGCAAGGTTACTCCCGCTGCGCCTGGAAGGGGAACGTAATGGCGCGCTTGCCCCGTTAGGGCCTTTGGGCGGATGATGGTCCTATCCCGCCCTGGGAGTGGCGCAGAGAATCCGTAGCCCCAGAGAAAACCCGCCGAAGCGGGGGGTGTGTGAGTGCTGAGACGTGTTACGCGGGGGGCGCTAGGACGAATTGCCTCCTTCTGCGTATGACATCACGTCTACACAGGCTCCACCACCGGTTGGGTCATTCTCACCGCCACACCGACCTCATTACCACGCGGCTCGACGCGGAGGACATCTCCTCGGCATTTCAGCATGAATTTGCCGGATTCGGTTTTTCGGCCCATCGAAAAGCTGATTGAGTCCCCGAGTGCATACATGCCGCTTATCCAGAAGAACACGCCCGAGGCGCTCACGTCGCGCGTGACGCCCGTAGCCTTGTCTAGGATCACCGGCAGCGCGACATCGATCCGCTTGTCTCTTCTTTTTTCTGGTAGTCTTGCTGTCATGTCGGCTCCTCAAGCTGATGCATTGAGTTTGTCCAAACCCGCCCAAGCGGGGTGTGTGGTTCGCAGTAACGTTCACGCCCGCTAACTTCGGGTCAGCGCGGAGCGTTCTTCTGATCCCGTCCCATCGCTCATCCTGCTTCGACGCAGCCCTAATGTATGAGCCAGTTGGTCAAGCCCAGAAGAGGGTTGCCGGACAATCTGGACATGCTTTGGCTTGTTGTAGGCACTCTCTCTCATTGTCTCCCAGGTAATGTTCTTGCGATGTTCATCGAAAATGCCGCGTTGCATCGTTCCGCAACGTCTACATTTTCTGTAATAAAGAGCAGCCCTGACATGAGACGTGACGTTAAGGACCTTTCCCTTAAACCATTTATGTTTGAATAGACAGCGCAGGATCAATTCCCCACCTTAGCGCATCAACGCAATGCTGAAAGTCTATGCTCGTTCATCGCCCCCCGGAATGATCAATCTCTCCTATCCCCGGTAGAAGAAACCACCTTTTCTTAGTGGCATATCCCGATGACCGGCATCCTCGCGATGCTGGTTGCCCTCGCAGCCTTCAGCCCCTCGACACGTTCCCATAAACAAAAACCCCGCCGAAGTGGGGTAGGATAAAGCCATGACGATCACCAAACAGACTGTCGCCGACAAGATCGCGGACTACCTGCACCATCGCATCACGCAGGCAGAGCTCGTGGACTGGGCCGAAAACGCCTCGATGCAAGGCGAATTCGCACAAGAGAACGCGGCTACCACCGCCGGTGTGGTGTCGCGCCTGGGCGTCGCCGACGTCCGCGCCTTCGGGCTGACTTGGGCCGATTGCGAGCAGCTTCTCGCTCAGCTCGGGTTTTCTGCCCGCATCGAGATCACTACGGGTTGACCGGTTCGTGATTCGCTCTAAGGTCACATTCTGTGACCTTAGACGCGCAGTATCCGCGGTTGCCTACTGCCTTCTGCCTTCTGCCTTCTGCCTTCTGACTTCTGACTTTGGGTGAGTGGGTCGTGTTGGATTCGAACCAACGACCAAGGGATTATGAGCTGGTCTAAACAGTTTTTTTCATAGAGCGAATGGCCCGCCCTCACTCGCCAACGTTGTCCAGACTTATCACGTTTGCGTCACGTTCATTGACCTCGTGACAACGCGCTCAAAAATTCGAACCTGGCCCCTTTAACCCAGCGGCGGCCGGAGATTTGCCATGGATTGAGGGCCCGTGCCCCCGTTACCGCTTCGGGCTTCGCGCCGGACGCCGGCGGCCAGAACTTGCGCCGTATCCGCTAGCTCCCCGATGCACCAGCGCTCGCCCGCGGCAGATCCCTCTTGTGCCGGTACATGACGCGGTCGGCACCGCGAATCAGGTCATTCAGGTCATGCATTTCGCGCGGATCGAACCGAGCAGACCCCATGCTAAATGAGATCACGTATGGCCTGCCCAAATCCCGGTTGAACGCGTCCCGCTGATCCTCGATGTGCCGGATGACAGCGTGCTCAAAATCAACGGCCTCCGCCATCGTCAGCAGCACAACGAATTCGTCTCCCCCGAACCGCCCAACGATGTCCGCTTTGCGGACCGATTGCCTGAGTATCTTCGCGACATCCGCAATCAGCCGGTCGCCTTCCGCGTGTCCGAATTGATCGTTGATCGACTTCATGTCGTCTATGTCGATGAAGAGGGCCGCCACCGCGAGCCGGCTGCGCGCCGCGACCTTCAGCTGTTGCTCGGCGAGGAGCTGAAATCCCCTGCGGTTCAGAACCCCTGACAGCGAATCCGTTAGTGATGATTCGCTGTCCTTAAGGCTGTCGGTGCCGCGGTAGCCGAGTAATTGCCCGTTCCTTCCTAGGATCGGAAATCCGCTGGTCGCGAGCCAAACCGAGCTGCCGTCTTTATGCACGTTGCGGTTGATGAAGTTTCGGAATGGCTGCTTTGTCGCAAATACCTCGAACGCCGCCTGCGTCAGCGCCTCTCTTTCGTCATCCGCGAAGAAATCATAGAAATGCTTCTGCAGCGTCTCCTCCACCGTATAGCCCAGGATTCTCTCTACCATGGGGCTTGAGTAGGTGTATCCGCCTTGCGCGTCGACCTCCCAAATCCATTCGTCGGCGTTGGCGGCGATATCCTGGAACCGATTCTCACTCTCGCGCAGCAGCTGTAGCGCCTCATCGCGGCGGGCTATCTGGGTCTGTATCGGCCGGTACGCCAAGAAGTACAGCAGCGGCGTCAAGATCACCAGCAGCAACGCCGCATTCAGCAATGAGTCCGCGAGGGGTACCGACGCCACACCCCAGAGGTCGAGCAGGATCATGATGAGCAATTCCGACGCGAAGATGCAGGCGGGAATGACGATGAGCAACGGCCACGGTCGCCCCTCGGGCATTCGGCTGGATCCCGTGTCGCGCTGGCGTGACTGGCCGGATTGCTTCATCGATCGATGCTCAAGACGTCATCCTTCCATACGATGCACACGGGTCGCTTCGAAGCCACGTTTGGTTTGCCTTGTGGCGCGCCACATTTTATTCGGAAGGTCACCAGGCATTGTAGCCGGTCCCTGCTCGGCAGCTTGCACTGGCTCGCTTGCGGCCGCCACGCTGCCAGGACCCGATTCATCATCAAAAGGCATCAAAAGGGGCCAGGCTGATTAAACCATCGCGTAATTTGAGCCTGGACCCTTTAATCGGCGCTTTAATCGTTCCTTTTCCCCGGCGCCTGCGGGGCACCCGGGCCCATGCGGCATTGCGCGCAGTTTGAGCGCGCGTTCGATCTCCTCTCGGAAACGGCGGCTGCCGATCGCATAGCCGCCATGGATTGACAACCGGATCGCGCGCAAGAGCTGCTGATCCGAAACCGTCCGTCCCAGAGCGAGCCACTACGCCGATAGGTCTTTTTGATGTACTGCACGTAGCGCTGTCCGAGCAGCTTCATCAACAGCGACGGGCACCGCGCCAAATACGGCGTGAGCAGCAAATGGAAATGGTTGGTCATCAACGCGTACGCGTGCAGCTCGCACTTGAAACGCCTGGCGAGCGTGGCAAGGTGATGAAGGAAGAACTGGTAATCCGCCTCGGCGTAGAAACATGCCTGGCGGTTGTTCCCACGTTGGATGATGTGCACGGGGAATCCAATTACCTGTAGCCGCTGGCGTCGTGCCATGCCGGTTACAACGAATGGACTGCACGGCGGGATGACTTGACGTCAGAGCATCAATCTAAGCTACGGTTTTGATTGCCCTTTTCAGAGGGTCTGACCCCATGGATTCTTCCATATGCCGTACAACCTTGCTCACAGTGAGTTATTCTTGACCCCACAATCATCACCAGGAGGAAGCAATGAATATCATTTCCGGTTGCCGTAAGAAACTGCCTTTGCTGCTGGTCGCGTTGGGCCTGGCCATTCCGATGGCGTCAGCGCAGGCTGCGGACGATTATCCGCGTCGCCCGATCCGTATCATCACGCCGGCGAATCCAGGCGGCACGACGGATTTTCTTGCCCGGCTGCTCGCAAGGCATCTCACCGAGCTCTGGGGTCAGCAGGCCATCGTGGATAACCGCGGAAGTGCGTCAGGCGTGAATGGCGCAGACATTACCAAGAACGCCGCACCCGATGGCTACACACTGTTCATTCCCTACCATCAACACACGGTGAATGCAGCCCTCATTTCCAAGCTGCCGTATCACCCGGTGAACGACTTCACGCCGATTACCCAGATGACGGCGGGCGGCCTGCTGCTGGTCGTCAACCTGAAGCATCCGGCGAAAAACGCCAAGGAATTCGTGCAGTGGGCCAAGACCACCAAGGAACCGATCAACTACGGCTCGGCCGGTATCGGCAGTGGCGGCCATCTGTCGGGAGAACTCTTCATACTGATGACCGGGATCAAGGCACAGCATATTCCTTACAGAGGGACGGGGCCGGCGATCGTTGGTCTCCTGGGCGGGGAATATCACTACAACTTCATGGGGCTGACCGGCGCGTTTGGGCAAGTGCGTGGGGGCAAGCTGCGTGCCATTGCGGTGACTGCGCCCAAGCGCCTCGCGACGGCTCCGGATATTCCGTCGATGAGCGAGGTGTTGCCCGGATTCGAGGTGGTGGGCTGGTATGGCGTGATGGCGCCGGCGAAGCTGCCCAAGCCGCTGCTTGCAAAGATACACGCCGGAGTCGTGTCCCTTGTGAAGTCGCCTGCATTCATCAAGATCATGAGAAACAACGGCTCCGAAGCCGTCAGCAGCACGCCCGACGAGTTCCGTCAGTTCATGCTCAACGACATGAAGAAGTGGGCGGATGTGGTGAACCGCGCCGGCATTAAAGCGCGGTGACCATATCAGGGCAGTTTATGACCGATGGTTTGTCGCGGTGATGGTCTGCTGAAACACAGAAACAAGAACGAAAAAGGGGCGGAGTGATCCGCCCCTTCTTTTTGCAATTGCTTCAGGTCCTTGATTTTCACCTGACGTGCGGCGCAGTGGGTCTGACCCCATAGGTTTTCTCCAGCCTGGCACTTACGATACTTTTTCTAGATACATTGCCTGGGAGACGCTGAGAGAGCGCACCTACATTAAGTCGAAGCAAATCCCGATTGTTTGGAAGCCCTCTTCTCCGCTCGAATAATTGGCTCATTCATTAGGACTGTGTCGGGGCAGAATGGGCGATAGAACGGGATCAGGCACACGCTCGGAGTTGATCCGAAGTTAGCTGGCGTAAACGTTCCTGCTAACCACACACCCCGCTTCGGCGGGGTTTCTTGTTGCCGCTGGCTATTCAGACGGCATGGGCCTTCGCTTGCGCCAGATCAATAAGCCTGCGAAAAAGGACGTTGTCTTGCCCCAAGAGGGTGGTTTCTCCTATTCCCAAGGGCGAGGGTTAGGCAGATAGTCGTCCTCGTAGGTGTCTAGCTGTTCCGGCCTGTCTTTTTGGCTGGGGTTTCCTGAAAATCTCAGCATTGCGTTGATGCGCTCAGGGGGAGTTGATCATGCGCTGTCTACTTACACATAGGTGGATTATGGGGAAGGCATGTCTTCGTTTTCTTCATCCTTACAGAACGTGCTCACGGTGCGGAACGATGCAGCGCGGTATTTACGATCGTTTTCGGAGAGACATTTCCTGGGAGACAATGAGAGAGCGCGCCTACCTCAAGTCGGAGCAAATCCGGATTTTTCGGCAACCCTCTTCTCGGCTCGACCAACTGGCTCATTCATTAGGAGTGCGTCGGAGCCGGATGAGCGATAGTATGGGATCAAGAAACAGCTCTGCGCTGACCTGAGTTCGCTGACGGAAACGTTACTGCGAACTACACACCCCGCTTCGGCGGGGTTTGTTTTTGGCGTGCTGGTTGGCCGAATGAGCGCAATGGGTCGGAAACTGACGTTAGCGGAGGTCGGCTTGCGGCCAATTTGGCCAGTCAGTTGTCCCGAAAGCGGAGGCTCGCGTGTAGCGCCCGTTCGAGTAGCACAAGCGCCTATCGCAACACAAAAGCCGCGCTAAACGGCAGGCTACTGCTACCGGCCGATGAGGGCAAGGCCGGCATCCGTGGACTTCGCGAGCGACCGCTCTGAATGCCCGCATCCGACCAAGAACTGCCACCCGTCGAACCGACTCAGGGTCGGGATAGAAGCCGCCTAATCAGCTACAGCACACACACCCCGCTCCGACGGGGTTTTTGCTTGTGCGTCGTGCTTTCCGGTTGGACAATAAAAAAACCGCCCAAGTCGAGAAACCATGCGCGGAAATTACAAGCACCCAACAGGAGGAGGAACTCCGGATACCGATTTCTTTATACCCCAATTCTGAGAAATGCTCTGTGAAATACCGCACAGACCCCGCTTCGGCGGGATTGATATCTTCTTAGACCTTGGCAAGATCCGATATCTGCCGCGCAAACACGAGGTCGATCCCGCCTGGGATAGGAGAGATCGATGATTCCCGGCGGCGAACGGCGATCATAGAATTCCAGCATTGCGTCGATGCCTTCGGGGGAAATTGATCATGCAATGTCAATTGACACATAAGTGGGTAACTTTATGGGAAAAGAGTCTTGGGTCTCTTGTTCCTTACAGAACATGTAAATGCTGCGGAAGGATGCAGCGCGGCACTTACGATACTTTTTCTAGATACATTGCCTGGGAGACGCTGAGAGAGCGCACCTACATTAAGTCGAAGCAAATCCCGATTGTTTGGAAGCCCTCTTCTCCGCTCGAATAATTAACTCATTCACGAGGACTGCGTCGAAGCAGGACGAGCGATGGGAGAAATCAGAAAGACGCTCCGCGCTGACCTGAAGTATGCTGGCGTAGACGTTTCTGCGAATCGCACACCCCGCTTCGGCGGGGTTTTTGTTTTGGGAAATGCACGACAAATGGCCATGGCGCGATCTTGTCCGGCGCTTCCGCGAATCGTCATCTGCGGCTAGTGTTGTTTTTCGATTTTTGAGACACGTTTCAGTCAGAAGTCACGACCAGCCTGACCTCGTCTCTCCCCTTTCCTCCTGATTTTCAGTTCCCCTGCGTTCATAGTCGCCTGATCACGCAGAACTGTCGCTGATTAGCAAACAGGATTCCCTCTACGAATCATCCGATTGCTGGCTGCGCACCGACGTGCGTTGCTGCCCGGCGACAGGTAACGCTCGACGCCGGACGCTGAGCACAGGTTAACAACCTGAATCTGTGCGGTTTGGCACATCTGGCACGGATATCGCTCTAGGCCGAGCGAGCCGGTCGCGAGCCGGTGGTTTTCATTTGAATCCTTTAAAGGAGTCCATCCAATGGAGTTGGTGAAGAAACGTTCGTGCCTGTTGATGCTTGCCTTCCTTGTGGGCTATGGCGGTGTGGCGCTCGCTGCCGATCCGAGTGACAAAGCGATCGCCGAGGCCTGTAAAGGCAAGAAGGCTGGCACGGTGGTGACCATCGGCGGTAAAAGGGTAGATTGTCCGGCACCGAAGAAGTAGCAACGCAACCCTGTCGGGGCGAAGCCGCCAGGCGCGGCGGCTTCGCATTCTCCTCCCTCCAATGCTAATTCCTCCCCCAATGCCAATGATACGTTGTCTATTCACACATCAGTGGGGTAGAAAGGTCTTCGATAGGTCTGCTCTTTATTTCAGAACATGTGAACGGTGCGGAACGATGCAGCGCGGTATGCACGATACTTGGGAGACGATGAGAGAGCGCACCTACATTAAGTCGCAGCAAATCCGGATTGTTCGGCAACCCTCTTCTCAGCTCGATCAATTAGCCCATTCATTAAGATTGCGTCGAAGCCGGACCAACGATAGGACGGGATCAGTAAAGCGCTCTGCGCGGACCTGAAGTTAGCTGGTGGAAACGCTACTGAGAACCACACCCCCGCTTCGGTGGGGTTTTTGTTGGCGGGGCGTGCTTTCCGACTGGGCAAAAAAACCGCGCAGGTCGTGAAACCATGCGCGGCAATTGCCAATATCCAACAGGAGGAGGAACTCCGGATACCGATTTCTTTATACCCCCATCCTGAGAAATAGTTCGTTAAATACCACACAGACACCGCTTCGGCGGGGTTTTTGTTTGTGGGGCTGCTCGGTGAATGTCCGCTTTCGGCCAAGAGCGGACGGCTGCTTTCCAGCTCAACGTGGACGCCACCGCTGCCCTACCGGGTGGCCCATCGTAAATATTCGGTCCAGATCCCTCGCTACGTAAGGTTCGTGTAAGGCTGTTCTGTTGAACTTATTTATTGGACATGCGTCGATTTTCGGAATCAATCTCTCTAACTTACCGTAATATCTCCTCGCTGTGGCGAACTGCTCTTCGTGGCGCCGGACTTGCTCGTTGTCCTCCTTGCCATAGCAGTCGCTCACCTGTTGTGGACAGTTAGCGCTGCGCATCGAATCGTCCTTGAACGTCGCTTGCAAATACGGGACACTGCCGCGGCTGCCGTCGACATGTCTATCCCAGAAAACCAAGCCGGCGCGCAGCTCTCGAAACAGCGGCAAGTTTGTCGCTCGACTGACAGCCTTGCCGGGGAGACGCATTTGGCAGATTGAATAATGACATAGGGAGAGAGCACATGCTTCGAGCGTTGACCGCACCTTTGGTGGTTGCCACAGTTCTTGCGCTGGTCCCCGTCCTCCCCCGAGCTCAGGGCAAGCCATTCGGCCTGCCCGAGGGCGCCGGTAAGGACCGGGTCGAGGCGCTCTGCACGGTTTGCCACCGGGCCAGGGAAATCTTGAACAGTTCCGGCTACACGCGGGAGGGCTGGAAGGAGTTGACCAGCACAATGGTCGACCTGTCCAGCGTTCCTGAGGAGCAGGACAGGATCATGCAGTACCTCGCGACGCATTTTCCGCCGAACACCAAGCGCGCGCCCAAGCTGGTGCCCGGCAGCGAGCGGATTGCGTTCAAGGAATGGCAGACGCCCACTCTCGGCCAGCGCTCGCGCGACCCGATCCAAGCGCCCGACGGGACGATCTGGTGGGCCGGACAATGGGCCAATGTGATTGGGCGGATCAATCCCTCGACCGGCGAGATGAAGGAATACGCCCTGCCGGCCAACGCGATGCCCCACACGGTCACCCTCGACGCCAAGGGTAACGTCTGGTACACCGGCAACAAGAACGCGACGATCGGCTACCTTGATCCCGGGACCGAGAAGATCACCGAGTTCAAGATGCCCGATCCCAATGCGAAGGACCCGCATTCGGCCGTTTTCGACGCGAAGGGGATTCTTTGGTTCACCATGCAACTCAGCAACCGGGTGGGCCGACTGGACCCGGCAACGGGAGAGATCAAGATCGTCGAGATGACGGCGCCGAAATCGAGACCCTACGGCATCAAGATCGCGCCCGACGGCGCTCCGTGGTTTGCGTGCAACGGCCGCCCGTGCATCGTTCGAATTGACCCGGCGACAATGGAGCTCACGGCAGTCAAGGTGCCGGGCGAGAAGGCGAGGGTCCGGCGCCTCGCCTTCGATAGCGACGGGACGATCTGGTACGTCAACTCGGGCGAGGGCCGGCTCGGCCGGTACAGTCCCAAGACCGACGCGATTAAAGAGTGGCCTTCACCCAGCGGACCGAAGTCTCACCCCTATGCGATCGTCGTCCTGAACGGCATCGTCTGGTACAACGAGTCGGGCCAGAGGCCGGATACGCTGGTTCGATTCGATCCGAGGACCGAGACGTTCCAAAGCTGGGCGATTCCATCGGGAAACGTCCATGCCGGCATCATCAGGCACATGCGCGCGACGCCGGATGGCAACCTGATCATCCACCAGAGCAGCACCAACCGCATCATCCTAGTGACGCCCAGCGCCGCGAGCCGGTAGGCGATACCGTTCGCCGGTTACCCCACACGGCCAGGATCGGGCCCATGACCGGTCTAGCGGATTGGCGACTTTCGACGAGCACGCCGCGAGTG
>Ga0224512_10000725_pt1 | contig 33873 bp, 25 predicted proteins | sample SF_May12_sed_USG_4_FD_169103 | JGI IMG/M metagenome (GOLD analysis project Ga0224512, IMG submission 169103) | Sediment microbial communities from San Francisco Bay, California, United States - SF_May12_sed_USGS_13 | ecosystem: Environmental > Aquatic > Marine > Sediment | place: USA... | reverse complement strand
AAATGTAGAGAAACCCGGCAAGGGAAACAAAGACAAGGATGATGACAATGACAAAAAAGACAACTCCAACAAAGGTAACTCAAATGTAGAGAATCCCGGCAAGGGAAACAAAGACAAAGATAATTAAAAGTATGATAACTAAATTCTAAAGTAGTTTAATCAACTGATCTTCTAACTTTTGTTTTGCAATAAATCCTAATTCAATTTTTGCAAGCGTTACATCTGCAACACTAAATTTTATCTCACTTTTATTTTGTTTTTTATTTTTCACCTCAATTTTCTTATCAGCTATTCTTAAAATCATCTTTACAAGTTCATTAATGCTAATAGATTTACCAGTTCCAATGTTAAATACATCTCCTTTTTTTCCCTGAATGTTTTTAATTGCACAATTAAACGCCTCTACCACATCTAAAATCCCAATAAAATCCCTAGTTTGTTCTCCGTCACCATTTATTTCAATAGGTTTATTTTTTAAAATATTTTCAACAAATTTTGAAATGGCTCCGTAATATTTTTCATTTTGTCCTATGCCAAACACATTGAACATTCTCAACGAAATTGCATCTATTCCATGTTCTTTTGAAAATTCTTTTATTTTTTTCTCTGCTACAAGTTTACTTTTTCCATAAGGAGAAACAGGATTTGTTTTTGCATTTTCATTTATTGGAACTTTTGAATCCTCATAAACTGCAGAAGACGATGCAAAAATTATTTTTTTAATTTTATTTTCAATACAACATCTAATTACATTTTCAGTTCCTACAATGTTTACTTTATTTGTAATCTCTGGGTGAATTACAGAGTCAGCTACATCAGATTTTGCAGCAAGGTGGATTATCAAATCATATCCAATACATGATTTTTGTAGCTTTTCATAATCTAAAATATCTGCATGTACAAATTTGACTCCTTTTTTTAAGAGAAATTCTATATTTTTTTTTGAACTATTTGATAAATTATCATAAATTGTAACCTCGTGATGACTTGATAAAGAATTCACAAGATATCTTCCAATAAACCCAGCCCCTCCTGTAATTAGAATTCTCAATGAAATAGTGTATAGTCTGCCAATTATCTTGGTTTCCATGGGCTTGGAAATAAAAAACACCAAAAAAGCATAGAATTTTTAGTGTTTATCAGAGTAAATCTATTAAATTTTAAAGATCAAAATTTCAAAAATAGATAAAATTGTAAAATTTACATCAATTTTTATAAAAATTACATATACCTCTTCTCAGGCATGAAAAAACTATACAAAAGTGGTATTTTGTGGACAATTCGTCCATTAGGGTTAAATACAAACTATCAAGAAAAAATACAATAACATGAATAACGAAATAGGACGTAAACTAACTAGTCTTACAATAATGACAATTATGATTGCCGGTGGACTAACTGTTGCAGCACCTGGTGTAATGCCAGTCGCTCATGCAGCCAACGCCAATCTATTTGTATCCGCAGAAAACTCGCAATTTGACAACTATATGTCAGGACCTCAAGTAATTGAGGTCGTTGTGATTGATTCGGACATTAATGATACAGATGATGCAAAAGGTGAGCCAGACGTTACAGTAAACGGTAAGATCCTCAGAATGGTTCAAGCCGTAGACGGTAACTGGTATGGTTACTTTGCAGACAGAGACATGGCACAAATTGCAGACAATACTTCAGCAGTGCCTGGAGTAGGTCTGGACTTTGGTACTTTCTGTGATAACACAAGTAACTTGGGAATCGGTGCAAATACAGTCTTCGTAACAGATACTGTAGGTATCGCAATCCAAAACACTAATGGTGGAGCAGGATCTGCAACTGGTGGACCAATTACTGGCCCATCCTGTTCAGGACCATTCCCCGCAGGTGATTTACAAAATGTTCTCAGAGAACAAAAACAGATCAATCAAGCAGTTACAGCACCAGGACAAATTGGTGTTGACCCAGCTGTTTGGCCATTCATTCAACTTTATCCTCTAAATCCAACTGGTAACGTAGTCATTCAGTACAACAAAGGTGGTGGTGCTCAAACAACAACACTTACTTTTGATACTGTTGAAGGCTTTGCCGGAGCAGAATTAGACAAAAGTTCGTATGGACAAGGTGATCAAGTACATGCAACAATTACAGATTTGTGGCTTAACATTGACCCAACAGATGAAGACTCTTGGACATTTGGTACAACTGGCGGCGCTTTAATTAAAGCTGCATCCACAAACTACCAAGTTTTCGATGAGAACGGAAATGCTGTAGGTAATGTAGCTTCAAATGCTGGTATTGGCAATGCTCTTACTGCCCAACTTGGTAACTTGATGTGTGAAGACAACTGTGTACTGATAGTAGATGCAGATCTACAAGGTACAGGTGCTGTTATTACCCTTCAAGATACCGATGATTCTGTATTATCTCCTATCGATGGTGATGCTGATACAATCGTAGATCCACAAAACCCATTAGATTGGGGTACTGGATCTCCAGCAACCAATTTGATAGGTGCAGTCCCAATCACAGTAACTGAACAAGGTCCAAACTCTGGAGTATTTGGTTCATATGATGAATCAGATACATCTAGTATTGTAATTACAAAGAATGCAGCAAGGGGAACCTCTGCATCATTTGATTACAATGAGACCCCAGTTTCAGTACTTGTAGCTTTCGCATTTGGTAGCATAGACATTCAACTAGTCGATGATGAATGGTCTTCTGGTGAAGAAGTTCCAGTCATCCTCGTTGATGCTGATGCTAACCTAAACTCACGTGCAGACGAAGACCTTGATTTCAACAATCCTGATGTAGCTCTTATTCCAACCTTAAAAACCGGTACACCTGCAACCCTAGCTAGCTTAACCGCTGCTACATATTCAAGTGCTCCTGGTTCTACAATTGGTTGTGGAGCAGACACATTAGGTGGAAATAGCTGTGTGCAAGCATTCAGCCAAAGAGCAATGTTGACTACAACTGGCGCAACCTCAACAGGTGGTGCTGCTGCAGACACATTAACTCTATTCCAAGGATCAATGTTAGACTTCTTCGGCGCATCACCAGTAAACAATCCTTCTTTCAGAGGTGTAGCATTATACAACTATGATATTAGGTCACTTGGTGATAGTCTAGGTGCAACATCAATCAGTTCACTAACCATCGCTGGAATACCAATTCCAGCAGCAGCTGGTGCCCCTCTACAAGGTCTAATCTTAATTGACAATACCATTGGAGGTGCCTCAACATTTGGTGCATTACCAGCAGGCACTCCACTAAATGTAGTGTTTGTGTTGAACACAAGTGGTCCAGTAGCAGCTCCAGCCGGTACCGTGATGCCAATAGCATCTGATATCTTTGGCTTTGGATTTACTGATGATGGTGTAGAGGCTTCCGAAAGATTTGCTAATCAAATTATCAGACTCGAATTAGAAGAGACTGGTGATAACACTAGCACTTTTGAAGGATCTCTAGAATATACTATGATAAACCAATTGAACGTTTTGAATCCAGCAACATACACTGGCTTGAGTACCATTGCAAATGATCCAACCTTTATCGTGTTTGAAGATCTAACTGATGAAGATTCACCTAGAGTCAATTATCTTGACTTAGGTGCAGACGGTGTATCTACACAAGTCTCGGATCAACAAGAGGCACCAAGTCATTCAGGTGTTGTTTCATTTGATGGCGATTCATACAAGGTTGCTGACACAGTCAATATTACATTAGAAGATGCAGATCTTAACGTAGACTCTGACCTCATTGATATTTTCACAGTCGTTCCAGGAACCATCTTCACTGAGCCTGCACGTGATGCAGTAGGTGTAGCAGGATTACCGGTCTATTCATTTGGACCACTAGGACGATTAATGGATGTCACCTTTGATGATCAACCATGGCAAGTCTCTAACACTTGTACTCTACCAGCAGGTATTGATACCGGCTTAGGAGCAAGTGGATTTAGCCTAATTGAACAAGGTGATACTGACTCTGGACTCTTCAGAGGAGACTTCCAAATCCCAACTCAATGGTGTAGACCAGGTGCAACAGCTCCTGAGACCACCACTGGTTTAGATATTGAAGTAAACTATGTTGACTTTAGAGACGCTTCTGGTGAAATTATCGAGGTAGGTGACAGCGCAGGAATTCGCGCAAACACCGGTTCAGTAAGTCTCGACAGAACAGTCTATCCAGTACCATTTGGTGTACCAGCGGACTTTGGAGGTCTTGCCGGACAAACTAGTCCGGATAATACATCCGTATTCCCAATACACGCAACTGGTGTTTCCTCTGATGGAAACAGCAATAATGCTGATGATTTGACTGATCCAGGTAGCTTCCTACCTAACGGAGATCTGACTATTCACATACGAGTTAACGACCCAGATTATGATATATCCGCAAGTGGTGAAGACACAATTAATCAAAACACTGCAGCAAAACCAATTGGTCCAGTAAAGGTCTCTGTAATCAGAGGTTCTGAAACTGTGATCCTTGGATTTGCCGGTGGACCATCTGCAAGAGATGGTACGATTAATGTTGGAACTAATCTAAAAGGTGACGGTCAGGTAGTTGCAAGTGAGATAAATATTCTCTCAAGTACTCCTGGCTTTGGTACAGGTGCTCAGGGCAATCCTGGCACATTTACTTCTGGCCCAGGAATTAGTATTTCGCAGCCTCCAAACTTTGGATCTGCAACATTTACTGATACTGGATCAGCAGGACTTGGTGCAGGAACTGAACTAAACACCTTCATCGGCGCTGGTTTGCCTTTCTTTACAAATGGTTTAATCACCATTAGTCAAGGAACAAACACAGTAGCTGCACTCTTTACTGATGGCTCCAATAACGGTCTTGATCAAGGTTCCGAAATTACCAACATTGGTGGTTTCGCAGCAACTGACGTACTTATTTGCCAACCAGGTATGGCACCTGCAAATTGTGCATTAGGAACGTTCACAAATCTTGGCACCAACCAGATTGCTATGTCTGAATTAGATATCTCAACTTCCATTGATCAACTACTCCCACTACCAACCAATGTCGTCTTAGATGACGCCCTTGCAGGTAGTTTGATTACCACAAATACTGCTCCATTTGCTACTACATTAGCTACAGCAGTATGGACTGATATCAATGGAGACAAGAATGTTGATGATAATGAGTTGTCCATTACTAATCCTGGAGCCGGTTACACAACCGGTAATTCCGTGGATGTAGTAATACAAGGAACCTCAACAAGTATTGCAACTGCACTATTTACAGATAACACATCTACCATCGAGAACGGAGAATTAACCATAAAGTCTCCTCCAAGTGGTAATGGATTTGTAAATGGTCCTTGTACTATTACACCAAGCCCAGCTATTGCTAGTGTAAGTGCAAAGTGTATCTTCACTGATTCACCAACTGTTAGACAGTTTGGTCCAATCGATGAAATTGCACCAGATGCAGGTATCTTTGAGATTGATATTGGATTAAGATATACCGACGGTCCAGCAAACGCCATCTGTCCAGAAACAGAGGTATTTAGTCCTCTTGATGGTTCAGGTGGAACTGGCGAACTTAACAGATTCTCAACAGCTTCAGATGCTGGTAAAAACTATTGTATCTTACAAGGAGATATTCTCCAAGTAGAATACACTGACCCAGCTGATGCATCTGGTGATGTAAATACTGTTACAGATTCAGCTACCTTTGACCTTAGAAATGGTGTATTGCAATCCGATAAATCCGTATATATCATTGGATCCGATATAATTCTCACATTAATTGAACCAGACTTAGATCTGGACAATGATGCTGCAGAAACATATGACTTGGACTTAATTGAATGGGACTCTGATGCCGCAACCGTCTCCATGGGAGACGCTGACGGCGAAGCAGCCGCATTTGACCCAGAACCAACTGCCTTTAGAGAAACAGGTGATAGCACTGGAATCTTCCAGATTATCATTGAAGTACCTGAAGTGTTGCAAGGTGACAGATTGGAAAGAGGAGAAGAAATTGTTCTCGAGTACACTGATTGGGGCCCAAGTGGATCTGACTTTGTAGGTGACGAAGATGAAGATGTCAACTTGACAATCTACACTTCAAACTTCGGAGCAACTGTTGAACTTGACCAAAAAGTCTACACATGGACTGATAAAGTATACATTACAATTGTAGCACCAGATCACAACTTTGACAGTGATCTAGTTGACGAAATCGGTAACACTGACTTGGACCCAGTAAAGGTCGCAACCAGAGGTGACGATATTGACAACTACAAACTTGTCGAAACTGGTACCGACACAGGCATTTTCACTGGTGAGGTAATCCTTACTGGCTTTACACACAATGCTGATGGCGATTCCAGAACTGGTGATGCTAATGGTAATGATGTAGTTTCTAGATCCCCATCCGGATCTGGTCCAACTGATGGACTCTTACCAGCTGATGATGATGACGGTATTACTGTCTCCTTTGAATTCTCAGAGGATGAAACAGTAGTCGGCTCAGCACTTATCAGATGGAACATTGGTGAGGCACAGTGGCTTGAAGCAAGTTATCCTGCAAGCGGAACTGGCGTTGTTAGAATAATTGATCCAGACATGAACTTAGATCCAGAAGCAGTCGACAACTTCGATGTCGACGTATGGTCTGATTCTGACGCTGGTGGTATCGACTTAACTGTAACTGAAACTAATGAGGCAACCGGTATATTCGAGGGAACAGTGTTCTTCACTATTCTTGATGAATCATCTGGTCACAGACTCAGAGTAGCAGAAGGTGACACTGTCACTGCAGAATATGAAGATAACACCTTACCTGATCCATATACAACAGCAGATGAACTTGATATCACTGCCACTTCACTCATAGGTACTGTTGTGCCACCTCTAGAGAGAGCTCCGGCTTCTAACTGTAGAGTTGTTGATGCCTTCGGTAACACTCTAAGTAGTGTCTCCGTAGACCAACAGGTACAAATCACTTGTGATGTTTCAAATGGCCAAGATAGAGAGCAACCATTTGCTTACTTGATACAGATTCAGGATGGAAACGGCGTTACAGTCTCACTAGCATGGATTACTGGTTCATTGTCACCAGGACAATCATTCAGCCCAGCTTTATCGTGGATACCAGAGAATGCAGGTAACTTTGATGTGACCGCATTTGTTTGGGAGAGCGTTGATAATCCAACTGCTCTATCTCCACCTGTAGATACAAGCATAACTGTCATCTAAGACTAGAAAATTCACACTATTCCTTTTCTTTTTTTTGAATCTTCTCTTAACGATAGTTGTAAACAAATTTTCCAGAAGTATTATCTAGGTGATTATTATCAAGTACTCTAACATGAACAAAAAAATCTTCACTTTGTTTTTAATTCCATTATTGACTGTTACAATTCAAAATGGCTATTCAGACCTTGCAGTTGAAACCAATAATCGTGTTTTTTCAGAGGGACAACCACTTTTTGTATACGGTAAAGGATTACCAAATGAAAATCTAATAATTAGATTATTTGCACCAGATGAAACAATAACTAGATTTAATCAGGTAACTACAAATGATGACGGCTCTTTTAATCATGTTTTAATAACTTGGCCTACTTCTTCTGCAAGTCTTCCTTTTGGAACTTATACAGTAGAGGTAATTAGTACTGAGCAAAGTGGAGTATCGCAAAAAATTAATGTTTCATTTACCTCAACGACGGAACTAGTTGATGTTCCAGTTGAAAGAAATGTAAACACACTAGTATTTGCACCAGAGACTGCAGCAATAAATAATTCATTTCGGGTCTTTGTTCAAACCACAAGTGATGGTCTTTTAATAGGCAATGATCCTGCAGAACTTCTTGAATCAAGTCATGTCCATCTTCCCTCAGGACAGGTAGAGACCTTAACTGATTCTTTTACGACCTTACATCAAGGATTATTTTTTGTAGATTATATCCCCAAACAGGAGGGGACTTTTGTTTTTCATGTAGTTGCATTTAGCCAAGGAACAACATCTAATGGCTCAGCTGCCACTCTAGTTCAAAGCCAAGACATAAGTGGAATCTCGGATCAAATCATTGAATTAAATTCAGTATTGGATGAAACATCCAAAGAACTAGATACCTTAAAATCCGAAGTCAAAGAATTTGGCTCTACTTTAGGAAATGCCAGCAGTAATATCGATGCTAGTGTAGCTTCAGTTTCCAAATCAGTACTAAATATTGAAGAGGCATCATCTCAACTAAATTCGTTATTGTTTCCAGTAGTAGCATCAATTGGAATCATTGTTGCACTTCAAGTTGCAATTCTTGCGCGAAGAAGATAGTTATAATAACTAAGAATTAAACACTAACTGTATGCCCACGGTGGCAATCTTTTTTATGTTAATTTTGCTCTCATATACAATTTCAAGTTCATATGGATTTACAGGCGGTGATGTAGTTGATGATAATTTTGTTCAAAAAAATTATGACACTTTTTTTGATTCAAATATAGTAGATATTGCCCCAGATTTTTTTACAAAAAATAATTTCAAAAGATACGTGATATTTGGCACAGGTGTCAATGATTTTGATTTTTTACAAAAAAATTCGATGTATGGTATAGAGTCTGAGCAAGGATTTTTTCATGTGGCAGTATTGGATGAAAATTCAGTTTCTAAATTAATCTCACGGGGCTATAACGTAATTGAAGACTTTCCACTGGATTTTCACTCTGAGAAAGATATTCCAGATGCTTCAGTAATTGGAAAAATAACTGGAGCTAATTTAGCCGAGATTAATTACAATGTTACAGGAAAAGGAATTACAATTGCAATTGTAGATACAGGTGTAGATTTTTCCAATCCAGATATTCAAGACTCTGTTGCAAGGGACAAATCTAATCATCCAATAATGATTGATGTAGACGGTCAAGGGATTGTTTTGACTAATGCTACATTTTTTGCCTTTAAGGATAAGGATAACATCATTAGAAATTATAGCAAACCAATTCCTGAGGGAATAACTTCAGGTGTATATCAATCAAAGGAAGGTATCTTTTTAGACATAGTACAAGATGGAAAAGGAACAAACATTCCAATTTACAATTCTTTTTTTCCTCAGGCTGGATTTGATATTATTTTTAATGGAACACTAAATACTGATATAAAAATTGGCAATAATAATAGAGATTACATTAAATCAAAAAGTGGAATTTATCACCTTGGAATAATGTTCCAAGGTGGTCTTTCTGGTCCAGAAAGTAGGGTTCAGGTGGTACCTGTTCTTTTTGTAGATTCTAATATTGCAGGCAACTATGACACAATAATTCCAGATCTTTCTACGTCATGGGAAGATTTTACTAGATATGATTTAGAGTCAAATGAAACACCCAATTATGATTTTGATTTTACTGATGAGAAACCAATTATTCTAGGAAGTGGAAATGAATTTCTTGTTTATGATTCCAATGGTGATGGAAAGATCGATTACAGTGCAGGTGCAGTTGGGGCTAAAGTCTTAGACGTCTATGGAGTTATTCAAGATAAAAAAAGCAAAGTTGAAGATACTGTAAATGCAATAAATGGAACTTTACTTTCTTCAATTGATCCCGACGGGGAGTATTTTGGTGTAATGACTGATTTTATGGGACATGGAACCAGTAGCACAGGTTCAATCACTTCAAGAGGAGTACAAGAATATGATATTTACAACAACACAAAAAAATTCATAATAAAAGGTGTTGCTCCTGATGCAAAAATAGTTCCAATAAAGGCCCTATGGTTTGGAGATACAGTTTATGCATGGTTGTGGGCTGCTGGTTTTGAAAATGAAGAAAATAATTGGAAATTTACTGGTAAAACAAACGTAGATATAATTTCTAATAGTTGGGGAATATCAAATTTCCCAATTCTCAAATCATCTCCTGGTATGGACATCTTATCACTAATCGCAAGTATACTTGCAACCCCAAAATCACTTGATGATGATTACCCTGGAATTACTATCGTCTCAAGTGCAGGAAATTCTGGACCAGGGTACGGAACAATGGGAATGCCAAATGTTTCACCATTTGGGATTTCCGTTGGAGCAACTACAAATAATGTTTTTGTTGGATATGGTCCTTTTAAAAATGAACCACGATTTGGAAATTCAACTTTACATAATAACGACGTAGTGGATTTTTCAAGTAGAGGTCCAGGAATTATCGGTGATCCTAAACCTGATATTATGAGTATAGGTGCTTATGGATTTACGCCATCAAATATGTTGAAAATTCACAAAGATTCAAAAAAAGAATCCTTTTCTTTATTTGGTGGAACCAGTATGGCAGCACCAATAGTTTCTGGAAGTGCTGCTATTTTGATGGAAGGCTTACAAAATCAATCAAAAGATTATGATCCTTTTACCATTAAAAATATCTTAATGTCTACTGCTACGGATTTACAAAATGATCCGTTTAATCAAGGTTCAGGTTTGGTAAATGTAAATTCCGCACTCCAATTTGTAAATGGAGACAATGAAACTTTCATAGTTTACAATGATGCCTCGTACACCAACATAAAAAAAATACTAGATCCAGCAGTTGAATCTATAAATTCTACAGCATTAGATTTTGAGAGATTTAAAATCCCCTCAAGGTCAATGCCTATGACAAGTTGGTTTGCAGGACATTTATCCCCTGGAGAAAAAAGTTATGCAAAATTCACGATAGAAAATCCTGGTAATACACAAATTGATATTAAAATAAAACCACAAAAATTATCTCTAATCAAAAAAAATCAATTTGATGGTACCACTAAATTACAACAACTAGACACAAACTATCTTAAGGATCCAGAATTAAAGGACAAAAATGCATATATTCCAAATTACATTAAACTCTCCGATGTAAAATTACATCAAGGTTTAGGAGAATTTTTTGACGAAAAAAATACAATTCCTGAAGATGCATCTTTGTTAGTTTTAAATGTAAATTTTCCTTTTAATTCCTTTATGAACAAGACTGACGATATCTATGCAAATGATTTAAAAATTTCATCACTTTATCTTTATGATTGGAATGATCTTAATAATAATACTAAAGTTACTAGTAACGAATTATCGCTAATCAACCGTGCAGGTTCCTGGGGAACAGTACAAGAACTAAGAGTCACCGATCCAAATGAACAATTTGAAGGCATTCCTCTTGTTGGAGTTTATCCTATTCCAACTAGATACTCATTTTGGTCAGGTGATACAAGACAAAATTCGACTGCAATGGATTACACATTGTCTGCAAGTTATTATAAAAAACAAAATTGGTCTGTTATGTGGCCTGAATCTTCAACAATTACAGTTCCACCTCAAGATACAGCTGATGTAAAATTAAATTTGATTCTACCAACTGATATTCAACCGGGAGTTTATCAGGGATTTTTAACATTTGAAAGTGTCAAACATACGGTAAATGCTCCTGTCTCTTTTGTAGTCAAGCAATCAGTAAACCAAAAAGATACTCCAATTTTGATTAAAGGTTATCAAAGTGAGGATGTACTTTATGGAAATGGATATGTAAAAGGTGCCTTTGACATGGCTAATCGCTATATGGCAGGAGACTGGCGACAATATTATTTTGATATTCAAGATGAATTCATTAATTCAGCTGCTATTGAATTATCTTGGCTAACAGATGATACTAATCTCTCTGTATTTGTTATGAATCCAGAAGGAAAAATAATTCAAACTAATATGCCACCAGGAATTTTTGGACATTTTATGGGATGGGTATCACTTGATTGGTTAGGAAATTCAATGTTTAGTCAAGGCGGTGGATTTTTTCCAGTGAAAAATAAAGATAATACATCAACTGTAATTTATGTCCCAATTAATCAAACTGGAACTTACTCAATTTTAGCACATAGCACATTATTTGGAGGAAATTCTACTACTGAACCAATTACTCTTGCTGCAAAATTCTCCACAATTTCTGCTGATGTTCAATCTGAAATAAATGAATTGAATCAAACCAAAATTCAACTCGAACCAATTCCTCTAAATAAGACCCAAACAAAACCCGAAGTCAAAGATGATTCCAATGATTCATCAAATATCATTAAACAAGATGAAATTTTAGAAGTGTCCTTTCCATTAGAATTAATTGTTGGAATTGGAATCGGAATTGCGATCGCATTAGTATTCGTGTTTGTCACTCGACGAAATTCAGACAATTAATTGAACAAGGTTTATAAGCAATTTGGCGAGTACGTCAGCTTGAATGTCAGAGCAAGGGACACAAAAATCTGGCGGGTTATCCAGAAGAGACTTTTTAAAATTAATTGGAGCTGCAGGAACAGGTCTAGCATTTGCACCCTTTATTCCATTTGGGAATTATATGCCAAATCCATCATCAGCTACACTTGAAAAAGTTCCAGTAATCTTACCTGATGGAACTCAAGCTCATATTGATACTTACCCTACAAATCATGCAGAAGTTATCACATATCCTTCCACTGGTGATGCAGCACTTGATGCAGAGGCCTTTCGAAAGTGGCAGTTCATCAGATTGCCTGAAGAGCTAGGCGGTTCTAAAAAAGATATTTCTGCTTTTCGAGGATATAGTATGATTTGTCTTCATCTTTGGTGTTTATGGAAATACTGGCCTGATGAAGGAAGAAAAAGGGGAGAATGTCCTTGTCATGGTACGATGTATGATGTTCTTTCTGGAACAGCTTATGTTGGACCTGCATCAGTTCAAGCAGCACCATCAAATACTTTACCCAAATTAAATTTTGAAATTGCCTCAGATGGCTTTTTATGGATTGTCCCACCAAAGTGGGGTGTGAATGATAATGGAGTAATTGGATATGGCCGTTTCATTAAGTAGAAGAACAGGTGTTACAGCCTTTTTCTATTGGTTATGGGATGGATTAGATAGATCTATTTTTACTGCAATTAAATTTTCATTTCCTGCAAGATTTGTAAGTCCATTTGGATTTTTGGGAATGCTTACTTTTGTTGTTTTTGTTATTCTAGGAATTTCTGGTGCATTACTAATGTTCTACTATCAACCAATTTTAGATAGGGCTTGGGACAGTGTACAATTTATCAACGATGAAGTTCCATTTGGTTTTCACATAAGAAACATTCACTACCACGGCTCAAATGCCATGGTGTTATTAGCAGTACTTCACATGTATTATCAATATTTTAGTGGACGATACAAAATTCGAAATGAAATTTTATGGGTTACTGGTGTCATACTTGGTGTTATTACAATTCTTGAGGCCTTTACTGGATATGACGTGATATTTAGCGAAAGAGCCGAACTTGCAATTAGTATTGCAGCCTCGCTTACAACTTCGATTCCTGTAGTTGGACCTTTAATGCGTGATGCGATGTTGGGTAGTGGGTTTTCAGACTTTGTTTTAAGATTTTATGCACAACACGTATTTCTTTTACCAATAGTAATGTTAGGTTTGATGGCAGTACACTTTCCAAGGTTTTTGGTATTTGACGTACCAATGGTCATGGCAATTGGTGGAGCCATTTTGATTACCGGTGGTGTCTTTCCAATTGATATGGGATTCAAATTTGAACCCACGGTACCGCCAGGTGTAACAGTTCCTGAATGGTATCTAACAGGAATCTATGCTTTTATGAGAACTCAGTATGACAAGTTTGTAACAGGACTGCTGTGGCCTTTGATGTTTATCATAGCACTTGTATTGATTCCATTCATAGACAGATACAAGAAATTCTCTTGGAGGGATCGTCCTATGATTACAGCATTTGGAATTACAGGACTAGCCCAAATTATGGTTACAACTTACTGGGGATTCTATATTTCTCCAGATACGACTGTGCCATTAGTAGAACGTCTTGTGATTGATCCAATATTCTTCTATTCTGTAATGATACTATTAGTCCCAATGGGATTTGGATTCACTTACATGATGATAAAACTTGCAAATGAGTCTGAAAGAAAAGCAAAACTCCACAAAGAAAATGCACCTCAAAAAGTGGCTACGATAAACCTTTCAGAAAAATGGATAAATTGGGTTTTAGTCGCATTGCTTGCCTTCCAAGTTTTACTAAACATTGCAGCATATAACGCAGCATTGACGGGAATGAAAAACATCTCATTGTTCTTTATAGGCTTAATCTTGGTAGTATTTGCTGGATTCTTCCATATCTACAGATATGGATTAGCGCAAGCAAAAAATCCTCCACCTCCACCTCCACTCAAAGAGCCTGAAGAGAAACCAAAACTTCAAGAACAACTATCAGTTCCTGATAGTAAAAAACTCCCTGAGGGATCAAGTAAACCAGATGACAAAAAAGAACTAGCCCCAGAAATCAAAACCCCAAAAACACAAGCTGATGTTAGTTTTGATGTTAATCGTGAAACAAATATTGGGTCTTCAGATATTTCAAAACCCTAATTTTCAAATTCTAAAAAAGCTTTATAAGAACTCTGAAGGAAAAAAAAGACATTGAGCGCCAATACGACAAGTCATGCATATGGCATTGGAGTAATTACAGTAATTGTTGGACTTTCAGTTGGCCTTATTTTCTATACTGGTTTTTACCTTCCAGAATCCTTGGCAAAACCATCCGTTTCTGAACACATTTTAGAACCAAGCGGAATCCTTGAAATTGAGATTCCCATGGGGGCAGTTATTGAGGGCAATCCAAGTTATGTTCCAAATAAAGCTGTTTCTACACTTGAAATAGACAACCGTGTAAATTGGACAAACTACGATGATACACCACATACTGTTACTCCTGATCACAGAACTTCTGACTCTTACAGTGGTGATTTTGGATCACCTGGTGTTATTAAATCAGGAGAAAGTTATGAATTTCTTTTTACAGAACCTCAAGAAATCCTTTATCATTGTGAACCCCATCCTTGGATGAAGGGATCAATAAAAATTGAGAAGAGTAGATTCTAGGCAGAATATTGTGCAAAAATTATTTGACTTTCAATTTCTTTATGCTGTTCAATTATTGATGCTCTGAATTTAATTTCATGTATCTTTGTTGGTTCAAAAGAAATAATTGCAGTAAATTCAGCTTTATTGTCAGCCATTACATCTTTGTTGATAAAAAGTCGAGAAACATTTTGAGAAATTTTTTTTCCATTATATGATTTGTAAATAATATGTTCATTAGAGTCCATAATTGTTGTATTGATTACCACCCCGTCATATCTACCTGGATAATTCACTGAAATCGTACCTTTGATTTCAGAATTTGGATGAATTTCTTTAGAATTTAAATTAAATTCAATGTCTTTCATAAGATAACATGACTTTCATCTGAATAAATTTGTTAAAGCGGGCCCAAAGGGCTTCGATCCCTTGACCATTGGATTAGAAGTCCAACACTCTATCCATGCTGAGCTATAGGCCCAAAAACCAGCATTGTAATTGCCATTTTAAGGGTTTACAACCATTTTTTTTCGTAATTCTCTCTTTCCATTTTAAACAAAAATTGTTGAGCATACCCTGCATAAGGACCAAAATAATTTGCAATTTTCTCATGCAACATTGCATACTGTTTGTGTGTAAGTGTTTTGGTAGATAATTCAAAAATACTAGGATAGTATTGCTCTAAGATTCTAATCATCCATCTATCTAATGGAAAAGCTTCTAACTTGTCAAGTGAAAATAACAATATACAATCTGCAACTTTATTTCCCACTCCAGGGACCTGAGATATGATTTCCTTGGCCTTGTAATATTCACATTTTTTTAGTAATTCAAAATTAATTTTATTTGAATAAACCATCTCCGAAGCCGTAATAATAAAATTTGATCGATAACCAGTGCCACATTTTTTTATTTCCTGAATTGATGCAGTGGCTAAAATTTTAGGTGTCGGGAACAAAAAGAACTCCTTATTATCAAAAATAACCTTTTCTCCAAAATTTTCACAAATATTTTCCAGACATCTTTTTATTTTCTGAATATTTGAATTAGAAGAAACAATAAATGAAATAAAACATTGAAAAGGATCTTGTCTTAATATTCGTAGTCCAGAATAATTTTTTATTGCATTCTTTACCATCTTATCTTTTGAAATTGATTTTAAAATTTCTTCCAGATTATCTTTTTCTCTAAAAAAATCTATCTTTTTCCTAGTATTTGACTTGATTTCACCTATTTCATTTATTTTTAAAACATTTTGACCATTAATTCCATACCAATTCTCTTGATCTTTTTTCCAAAGAAAAACCTGTCCACTATTTATGGTATTTTCTAAATTAATTTTACAATAATCAACCATTTCAAATGGTTGTGATTTCATCAACTGATGGAGCATGAGCATCTAGGCCAAATTGATCATGGATCTCTTGAGAAAATTTCTCACAAGATTCAGTATCACCGTGAACTGTCAAAACTTTGGGATTCCCTTTTATTTTTCTAATCACTTCAAATAATTCATCTCTATCTGCGTGTCCAGAAAATTGAAATTGCTTAACTTCTGCAGCTACATTTAGGTCCTTTCCCCTCGTGTTAACTTTACCAGTATCAAGAAGTTTTTTACCGGGAGTTCCTTCACCTTGATAGGAAACAAGTGCAATACCATTTTTACTATCAAAGGATAATTGTTGTAGATAATATGTAGCATTTCCACCAACAAGCATTCCTGCAGGAGAAATAACTACACAAGGATCTTCAATAGCACGTTTTCTTTTATCGTGATCCTTTATTGCAATAGCCTCATTAATTGCATCTGCAAAAACTTCTGGATCCCTAAGATAATTTGGGTGACGAAACATAATGTCATTTACTTTAAGTGCCATCCCATCCATTATTATTTTGTGTTTAAATCTGGCGCTTCTTAAGATACATGCAATCTCTTGGGAACGCTCAACTGAAAAAGAGGGAATAAATAACACTCCTTTTCTATCCATAACTTCATTTGCAAATTCTATTAATTCTCTTTCAGATTCCTGTCTTGGTTTTTGATCTGATTGAGAATATGTGCTTTCGATAATTAAAAGATCAATATCTCCAACATCTAAATCTGCCTCACGGAGCATTCTAGAGCCGTGAGTTTTAATGTCTCCAGTATAGAATAATTTCTTTTTTTCAGATTCAATTAAAACACTGCTTCCACCAATCACATGACCAGTTTCTCTTAACTCAAATGTTGCATTTCCTTTGGTAATTTTTTGCTTATAATCAATTTCTTTTGCATTTCTCATCATGTTGTTTAATTCAGGCAATCCAAAGGGTTGAGCGTCTTTGGTAATTTTTAGCATATCTTCGATGAGCAACTGGGATAAATCAAAGGTAGGAGGTGTGGCAAAAACATCTGTATTTCCACTTACAAATAATGAAGGAACATTTCCAGAGTGATCAAGATGGGCATGAGTGATAATTATTGCATCCAAATCTTTAGGTTTTACATGCAACGGGTATTGTGGAAGAGAGCCTCGTTTTCCAAACAATACTCCATAATCCATTAATAATTTGGTCCCATTACAATCTACTAAAAAACCAGATCGACCCACTTCATTTGCTGCACCTAAAACTTTAACATTCAAGAAATAACCTGACTTTAATCTATGTTAAAACCTTACCAAGATGAATCCGATCATTACATACAATATAGAATCTACAAAAGCTTTAATTAGTGCAAGCTAAGATCCGATCCTCATGGGAAGATCCTATGATGAGTGGATAGCTCAACAAGACCAAGCTGTCGTAGCAAAAACTCGTGCAGGCGATGAAGGAAACAAAGTACTTCTTAACCAAATTAATTGGATTTGGGTTCACAATCTTATGAACAAGAAGGCAGATCTTAATCCTTCTTCAGCAGAATTACTCGATTGGGTAACTTCTGGCCAAATCGATGCAATGAGAAAATAAACGTGCTAAACACGTTATCTTTTTGTTTTTTAAAAATTATCTTGTCCTGACCACATACAGTTTTTACAAATGTATACTTTCATCGATCATTTTCATAACAGGGTTATGGGATTCAATCATGGTTTAAATAGCAACCAAGCATTAAAGAATTGAATAAAATGCCAATCGCAATACTTCCAGACATTGATGAGCAAAGATGTATCGGATGTGCACTATGTGTAGAAATCTGTACAACACTTGGTCCTGATGTCCTTAGAGTAAAACCAGTAGAAGGCTGGAAGAGAGGTAAAGCATTTGTCTTTTACCCAGAAAGATGTATTTCTGATGGTGCATGCATAGGTGTATGTCCAACAAAATCAATCTTTTGGATGAGACCAATGAATTACACAGCTGGACAACCAGTACCTCTTCACAAAAACGGTGTCTTCATCAACGGCTGGGCAGAAGACGCAGCCTTATAGACTGTATCTTTCAGCACAATTTTTTTCTTATTTTTAATTTAGAGATTTTTTCTTTATCCCTTTTGGAAGAATTTTGATAAATCTTTTCAAAAAATCATCTTTTTTATCGAAATAAATTTCTGTAAAATCATTGATATCAAAAAATTTAATCCAAGTTTTTTCAAATTCTGAAAAGTCTTTTGGATGAAAAATTACTCTTGCAGTCTCATGATGAGCCGCAGGAAAAACATCTGAAATTTCGTTTGGAATTAACCCTAATTGTGGATTATAATAACAAACTTGAATTGATTTAATGTTTTTAAATTTTCGTTTTAGAGAAAAATAATCTTGAGATAAATATCCTGGTTTTATGTTTGGTTCTTTCAATATGATTACGATTTTTTTCTTTGTTTTGAATCTTCTTACCATCTCATGATAAGCCATAACTTCTGGTCGGTATTGATCATTTTTGTCAAAAAGAAAAATTGCTCTCTCCTTAAATCTTGGAGTGGAGATGGCTAATTTATTAGAATTATTAAAAAGAATTTCCGTCATTTCAAATAACTTTGGATGGGCCCTTGCTTTTTTTATGACATATTCCCATAATCTTCCTTCATAAATTGCCTGCTTTACCTTATCAACCTCAAGTTTTATTGCATGTAAATTATGTATTGCAATTTCATTAATTTTGTCCTGACCTTGTAATTGACGTAATTCATTAGGGGTATACTTGGAACATATTTCACAATTACAAGGAAAGACCGAAATATCTGAGAGGTATCTCGTGCCATCATCTGTAATGTATCTATCTTGTTTTGCATAGAGCATGTATGATGCCGAATCAAAGGTATCACACCCTAGTGCAACTGCAAAAGGAATTGTTAACGGATGCCCTGCTCCAAACAAATGTAGGGGAATTGAGTATGGCATTTGTTTTTTTGCAGAAATTATCATTTGCGCTAATAATCTAAACTCATAAGATTCCATGAATTCTACTGGACTTCCAAGAGCTAACATCTTAAAACCCATATCCACCAATGATTTTGTAGATTTTTCTACCAAGTCAAAATGTTCCCCTCCTTGAATGGGACCAATCCAAATCTGCCCATTATCTTCTTTATCTTGTAGTGTTGTTTTTGAAACCTTTAGAGTATGGTTAACAAATGCTTCGGCTTTTTTCCTTGCAAGTCCATACCCTGTTGGTTTATCCAAAGGTATAGCAAAATCTGTTAAGATCCCTTTTTCAAAATTTGCCATTTCTGGGGGTAAAACATCCACATCTCCATATTCAAGAACTTGATATCCACCAGAGTCTGTCATGATGGCTCCATCAAAATTAATTATTTTGTGAATTCCTTTTTTTATTGCGTCATCTCCATAATGATTTCTTGTAATGTATGCATTTGTAATCACTAAATCAAATCCAATCTCTTTAATTTTCTTTGAGGGAATCGTTTGTTTGACGGGGTGAATGACAGGTACAAATGCAGGTGTCTCTATCTTTCCATGATTTGTGGTAATTATTCCAATCCTTCCAGCCAAATCATTTTTTAAAATTTCAAACAATAAAGTATTAGCCTCCAGAGGTTTTATTAAATTAATAAGCAAAAAATTCCTTTAAATCATTTTTTTCAGAAATTGTAGTTAACCAGTCTACCTCTTCGGTTTTAATTTCTCCATTAAGAGCATCCATTACTTTTTTTATTGTTTGCAAAACACTATGTGAAGAGACATCTATTTGTACAGTTTTTTCTGGACCAAACTGAGAAATAGCGTCGTGAAGAATTATTCCAAGTGCTTCACCTCCTAAATTTTCTCTAATTTTCTCTTTTGAATATCCTCGCTCTATATAGATTGAAATCAAATCATAAGGATTTTTTCTCAATACAATAACTTTTTTTATTTTATCTGAAGATAAAACATATGGGGCTAAATGTCCTACAAACAAAACAGGACGTGAGAATTTTTTCCTGATTATTTCTCCCAATTTTACCACATCTACATCATTAGTTTCTCCATTCTTTTCAAATAATTCAAAGTCTTGTGCAATTTTGTTAATATCAATTATTTCCATTTGTAATAATTTACTGATTTTCTTTGATATGGTATGTTTTCCTACACCAGGATTTCCAGTTATTACATAAGACATACAATGAAATTAGAATAAACTACATTAAACAATTTCTGCAATACTAATATGTATAATACATGTTCTGCCGTTTATGCAAATTGGATTACTGGGCAAGGCAAATGTGGGTAAATCAACATTTTTCTCTGCTGCAACTGAAACACCGGTTCCAATAGGAAACTTTCCATTTACAACCATAGAGCCCAATATTGGGGTCGCATATGTAACCTCTGATTGCGCTTGTAGTCATTTTGGGATCCCACATAACAATTTGTTATGTGTAAACAAAGTTCGGTTTATTCCCATAAAGCTAATTGACGTTGCAGGTCTAGTGCCTGACGCTCATAAAGGAAAAGGTTTAGGAAATCAATTTCTAGATGATGCAAGGCAAGCTGAAATTCTTATTCATGTAGTTGACATTGCAGGAACCACCGACATTCAAGGTCAACCCGTTCCTATAGGTACACATGATCCTCTTGAAGATATTGAATTTGTTCAAAATGAATTTGATCAGTGGTTTGTAAATATTCTACAAAGAGAGTGGGATAAAATCACGAGGGAAATTGATCAAAAAAGAGCTAAATTAACTGATGGTATTGCAAAACGGTTCACAGGTTTAGGAATTAAGGATTACCAGGTTTCAGATGTATTACAAAAATTAAATTTAGTTTCAAAAAATCCAAAAGAATGGCTAGATTCTGATATCCAAACTTTTGTAAAAGAACTCAGAAAAAATACCAAGCCCATAATAATTGCTGCAAACAAGGCAGATCTTTGTAAAGACCTTGACATAATCAAAAAAATTTCAAATACTCGTATTGTTCCGTGTAGTGCAGAAACAGAATTATTGCTAAGAAAAGCTTCAAAGGCTGGATTAGTTAATTATTCACCTGGTAATGAAAATTTTTCTATCATCGAAAACAAGGAAATTTTACCTCAACAAAAAAAGGCATTAGAAGTTGTAAAAACAGTTTTCTCAAAAATTGGATCCACAGGGATCCAAAAAATTCTAAACATTGCAGTATTTGACTCTCTAAAATTCATTGTTGTATTTCCCGTTGAAGATGAAACTAAACTTACCAATAAGGATGGTGATGTTTTACCGGATGCAAAACTATTACCACAAGACTCTACTGCAAAAAATCTTGCTGAATTGATTCATGCTGATATTGCTAAAGGATTTTTGCATGCAATTGACTGTAAAACAAAACAAAGGATTGGAGGAGACCATAAACTAAAACATGGCGATGTAATTAAAATTGTGTCAACACTAAGTAGGGGTTAGATTGATAGGGTTAGGTATTGAAAGCACAGCACATACATTTTCATGTGCAGTTATTAAAAAAAATGGAAAAAACGGAAAAATATTATCAGATATTAGGAAAATCTATCGCCCACCTGAGGGTGAAGGCATACATCCTCGAGAGGCCTCACGACATCATATCGAAAACAGTTCAATAGTATTATCTGAATGTCTTCAAGAGGCAAAGGTCACAATAAAAGACATAGACATTGTTTCATATGCTGCAGGACCTGGTCTTGGCCCTTGTTTAAGAGTAGGTGCAGTTGTAGCTCGTACCTTGGCATCATACTATAAAATTCCAATTTACCCAGTCAATCATGCAATTGGACATATAGAATTAGGCAAGCTCCTAACTGGTGCTAAAAACCCTCTAGTTCTTTTGGTTTCAGGTGGCCATACTATGATCCTTGCATTTCTAAACAAACAATGGAGAGTATTTGGGGAGACTTTGGATATCACTTTAGGACAACTTCTTGATCAATTTGGAAGATCAATTGGATTTGCTTCTCCATGTGGCGTAAACATAGAGAATCTGGCTAGCACTTCATCTAAATATGTTCCATTACCATATTCTGTGAAAGGAAATGATGTTTCATTTTCAGGTTTACTTTCTGCATCAAAATCAATTGTTTTAAAAAGCAAAGCTGATGCATGTTATTCTTTGCAAGAAACAGCCTTTGCGATGATTAGTGAAACAGTTGAGAGAGCTTTGTCCTTCACTGAAAAAAAAGAATTGTTAATTGTTGGTGGTGTTGCCGCCAACAAACGATTATCTGAAATGTTAAAAGATGTTTGTAAACGCCATGGATGTAAATTTTTTGTAACTCCTCTAAAGTTTGCAGGTGATTGTGGAAGTCAAATTTGTTGGACGGGTCTTTTGGAAAACCAAATTAAAAAAGGAGTTTCTTTAGAAGATACTTTTGTCACACAATCTTGGAGATTAGATTCAGTGACTGTGAATTATTGACTTTTACTATTCTCAATTGCAGACTCTATGTTTTTTAACCAATCTTTGGTATTGAACACTCCAAACTTGAAAGTTTTTTCATCATTATCAATCTTAGCAGTAAAGCAAACTTTCTTCATTAGTCTTCCTTCTTTCCAAACTTTTACAATATTTTGTAATTCTACCTCAAATATAGTATCTCCAAACCTCTTTGAAAAATCCATTATTCTGGCGCTTGTTTTATCAAAGGCCAACCTCTTATTTGTCAGAGTAAGAATTCCTGAACCTAGATTATCTTCACTACAATCTTCTTGTTTTAGCCTTTTTTCTCCTTCATCCATAAACAAAAACTATTGTGGGGCGATTTGTATGTTTATCAAAAACTTCTAAATTATGAAACATTTTTCTGAAATCTAATGAACATAATTAAAAAAGGAGCAGAAGCAGATATCTATACTACTAAATGGCAGAATAAAAGAGCTATTCTAAAAATAAGAAAGACGAAACATTATCGTAATCAAAATCTTGATTCTAACTTGCGAAAACTGAGGACCATTAAAGAATCTCAAACAATTTCTGAAGTAAAATCATTTGGTATCCCAACACCACTTGTATATTTTGTTAATTTAGAAAAAACAATGATAATTATGCAACAGATACCTGGAAAGCCAATACATGATTTATCAAATCCTAAAATAATTTCATTATCAAAGCAAATGGGAAAACTTGTAGGATTAATGCATAAGAACGGAATTATCCATGGGGACTTAACTACTTCGAACTTTATTTATTTCCAAAAAAAGGTCTATGTAATTGATTTTGGTTTATCACATAAAACCACTAAACCAGAAGATCAAGCAGTAGATTTGAGATTAATTAAGGAAATTCTAAACAGCGCACATGCTACAATCATGAAAGAAACATGGAAAAACTTTTTGGCAGGCTACAAATCAATAGTTGGAAATTCCAAATATCTACAGATAAAAAATTTAGTATCAGAAATTGAGGGTAGAGGTAGATATGCCACAGTCGTTTGATCTTTTTTTTGCTACCTCAAATAATCATAAATTTCAAGAAGCAAAAAAAATTCTTGAGGGTTTTGGAATTAATTTAGGATTTTTCAAATGCGAGTTAGAAGAAATTCAGTCTAATTCGTTAAAAGAAATTGCTAAAAATAAAGCTGTGCAAGCATTCCAAAAATGTAAAAAACCAATCATAGTTGAAGATGATGGACTCTTCATCGATTCTCTAAATGGATTTCCTGGTCCATATTCGTCATATGTTTTTAAAACAATTGGAAACAAGGGCATCTTACAACTTTTAAAACAAAACAGAAAAGCAAAATTCATATCAATAATTTCATTTTACGATAAAAAAAATCGTGAATCATTTGAATCCAAAGTGGATGGAAAGATTTCCAGATCAATTATTGGAACTGGTTGGGGGTATGATCCGATTTTCATCCCTTTAAAATCCACAAAAACATTTGCGGAATCAAAAAATAACATATCACATAGATTCAAGGCTTTAAAAAAATTTTCTAATTGGTATTTTGATAAGTAGGAATATATCTATCAATATTTCTTTTATTGTTTTGCAATACTACAATTCTTGAAATAAAACTTTCATCCATAATTGAAAATATGCGACTCTTTTTTGCTAAACCTTCACTAAATTTCCTTATCTCATCCATCTCTAGCATATTTTCGCGATCTAATCTATTTGTTGAACGACCAATGTGCATGTAGGATTTTATTTCAACAAAATGAGGACTTGATTGTTCTAACATTTTTGCAAACGCTACAGTCATTTCTGGGTGATCATTGTAATCTCTTATCAAAGTGATTCGAAGTACAGTTCTTGTGTTCAAATCCTTTAACATGTCTAAAGTTTTATTCCATCGTTCCCAAGAATCGTCATACCTTGGTTTGTTTATCCGCAAAAAGGATTCATAATCCGAAGCATTTGTTGATAAATACAATTGAGTTGGTAATGCATCTTCTTGTTGTAATTTCTGAATCATATCTGGTTCTTGTCCGTTTGTTACAAGAAAAATTGATTTTGTTTCCTTTAGAGATTTTAAATATTTTATTAGTTCAGGAAGCTTGGGATACATGGTCGGTTCACCTGACAAGGAAATCGCATAATGATTCGGTTTTAGTGATTCATCTAACCTTTTTTTATCACTTTTCGGATCTCCATAATGTCCCATGATCAAATTTCTTCGCTCTTCCATCAACTTTGACATTATCTCATGTGGTTCAGATACATGTTCAGGTTCCATTTTCATTGATTCATAAAACTCCATTGGTCTCCAACAATATACACAACGATTTTCACAATACATACCTGCTGGGGAAAATTCCATACAACTATGAGTCAAAATTCCATAAAACTTGTGTTTGTAACAATTACCTTCATTTTTGAAGGATTTTTTAGTCCAATGACAAAGTGCTACGGTGGAGTGATCCGACACGCCATACTTTGCCTTTTTTAACTGCTGAGAAACCATAGGTTTAATCTGAATTATTTGATCTTCCTCAACTGTTTCACCAGAACAACTCATAAAATAAAATCCAATTTTGGTTTACTTAAAGTGATCTAGATTTTGGTAAATTGCCAAAATTATTCTCAAATTCGATCGTAAATTTACTCTAATCGGGAGTGAGGTTTAATAACTGGATCTTCGGGGTAAATTTGTAAGTTGAAGCCAAAGTATTTTGTAGCATTCCTAGTATTGCTTATTACTACAATAACAAGTGTCCCGTTAAATCCTACTTTTGCAGCTCATGATTTTGATCGTGATGGTGTTTTAGATGAGATCGACGACTGTCCTAATCTTCAAGAAGATTATGAGGGAGCAATTGATGGTTGCCCATCAAACTTTGTTCCCTGGTATGATGAAGACTATGATGGAATTGAAGATCATATCGATGAATGTCCCAACTTAAAAGAAAATTATAATAAATTTAAAGACTATGATGGTTGTCCTGACAATTCCCCAGAAAGTGGTAAATCAGTAGCAGATACTGACGGTGATGGGTTTATTGACTTAGTTGACTCTTGCCCAAATCAGCCTGAAACATTTAATGGTATTTTGGATAGAGATGGTTGTCCTGATAGTTTTAGCATGACAGGTGATAGGGATAGAGATGGAATTATTGATGGCCTTGACTCTTGCCCGTTAAAAGCTGAAATCTATAACCGTTATCAAGATGATGATGGTTGTCCTGACAGTGTAATTGATACTGAATTTGTTGACTCAGATAATGACGGACTACAAGACAAGGTAGATGTTTGTCCTACACAACCAGAAATCTTTAATGGGTATTTAGACTATGATGGCTGTCCTGATACTGCACTTGATTCAAATTTTGTTGATACGGATGGTGATGGCATTGCAGACAGATTTGATATTTGTCCAAGACAAGCTGAAACTTTTAACCGATATGCTGATTATGATGGTTGTCCTGATTCAGGACCAATTTTAGGTACTTACAATGACTCTGATAATGATGGCGTTTTAGATGAAGATGATTCTTGTCCAACAGAAGCTGAACGATATAATGGATACGAAGATTTTGATGGCTGCCCAGATTTTCCTCCTTACTCAATTGACAGGGATTCAGACTCTGATGGAATTTTAGATAGCATCGATGAATGTCCAACTATAAAAGAAAATTATAATAATTTCCAAGATGTTGATGGTTGTCCTGACTATGTCAACCCAACTAGTGAGGCACCAGACACTGACGGTGATGGAATTTTCGATTTTGCTGATTCATGTCCTACTCAACCAGAAACATTCAATGGCTTTTTTGATAGAGATGGTTGTCCTGATACTGCATCAGCAACTGATAGAGATTTAGATGGAATAATTGATTCTCTTGATAAATGTCCAGCGGTAAAGGAGACGTATAATAATTTCCAAGATGATGATGGTTGCCCAGACTCTGTTAGTGGTCTATCTGATTCAGACTTTGATGGAGACGGAATAATAGATTTATTAGACAAATGTGCAAAAGAACCTGAAACTTTTAATGGATACAACGACCATGATGGTTGTCCTGATATTGCGTTGATAGATTCTGATGCTGACGGGATTTTAGATTCATCAGATTTGTGTCCAGATCAACCAGAAACTTGGAACAGATATGTTGATCATGACGGTTGCCCAGATAGTATTCTAGATAATGATTCTGATTTTGACGGTATTTTAGATAGTGTGGATAAATGTATCATGGAAAGAGAACGATACAATGGGTTTGAAGATGAAGACGGTTGCCCAGATTTCCCAGATTACCTGAGAGGAGGTGATTCTGACTTTGATGGTATTGCAAATGATATTGATGAATGTCCATCCATTCCTGAAATTTATAACAAATACCAGGATGAAGATGGTTGTCCTGATTCAGTAGTTGATGGAAAGAACCGCGCAGATACTGATGGTGATGGGATTTATGATCTTGAAGATAATTGTCCAAATCAACCTGAAACATTTAATGGTATTTTGGATAGAGATGGCTGTCCAGACAATTACATTCCAAGTGCTGATAGAGATCTAGATGGAGTACCAGATGCAATTGATGCTTGCCCACAATCACCTGAAACCTACAATCAGTTCCAAGATGCTGATGGTTGTCCTGACAAGATTATAGAATCGCTGATAGTAGATTCTGACAATGACGGTATTGAAGATAGATTAGATGCCTGTCCATTTGATGCGGAAACCTATAATGGATTAGAAGATCTAGATGGCTGTCCAGACATTGACATATCATTACCTGATTCTGACGGTGATGGAGTAGCTGATGTAATGGATTTGTGTCCAACACAGATGGAAAATTGGAATAGATATATCGACTATGACGGTTGCCTTGATGTACTTCCAATCGGCAATGGATCTATTGACACTGATGGTGATAGAATAGATGATTCAATTGATCAATGTCCAAATGATAAAGAGACATGGAATAAGTATAAAGATCTAGACGGTTGCCCTGATACTCTTCCAGAACAATCAAGATACAAACATGATGCAGATCTAGATAATATCGTTAATGCTAATGACCAATGTCCTTTGGAGCCAGAAGATTATGATGGAGATCGAGATCTTGATGGTTGTCCGGATCTTTAGGAGTATTTGAATTGAAAAAATATAAAATTTTAGGATTTTTAGTTTTACTTGTTTCAACAATCGGTCTGTTTCAAACTACTGTCTATGCGCAGTCAAATGATGATGATGGAGATGGAATTCCAAATAATGTTGATCAATGTCCTAATCAGAAAGAAGACTACGATCCACAATATGGCTATAACATAGATGGTTGCCCAGCAGATTTTGTTCCATGGTATGATGCAGATTATGATGGAATTGAAGATCACATTGATGATTGTCCAACCGTAAGAGAAAATTACAATCGATTTGAAGACGATGACGGCTGCCCAGACGTGTCACCAAGTAGTGGTGCAGGAATAAAGGATTCTGATGGTGATGGTATTTTTGATTATTCTGATTTTTGTCCTACTCAACCAGAAACGTTCAACGGAATTGATGATAAAGACGGCTGCCCAGATAGTATTCTAACTCTTAGGGATAATGATAGAGATGGACTCTCTGATAACATAGATGAATGTCCAGACATTCCTGAAAATTATAATCGATTTGAAGACGATGATGGTTGTCCTGACATTGTGCCCGAGGATGAAAAATCATATACATTCCCTGATACTGATGGTGATGGAATCCAAGATAGATGGGATGCATGCATTGACGAGCCAGAGAACTTTAATGGAATTCTTGATAAAGACGGCTGCCCAGAGATTTCAGGTAGTACTACTCAAGAACGTTTAGATTCTGACTATGATTCAATTCCAGACTCTATTGATAATTGTCCTCTTGAGCGAGAAAACTTTAACAAATTTGAAGACACTGACGGCTGCCCAGATAAGTTAAATTTTACATTCAGTGATGATATTGATCATGATGGAATTTTAGATAGAAATGACTCTTGTCCATATAATCCCGAAACCTATAACAAATTTGAGGATGATGATGGCTGTCCTGATTTAATTGCAGATAACAAATTCGTTGCAGACACTGACGGCGATGGAATCATGGATAATGTAGATTTTTGTATCTTACAACCTGAAATATTTAATGGATACAAAGACAATGATGGCTGCCCAGATAAATTAAATCCAACACTTGATAGTGATCGGGATGGAATTATTGATGAACTTGACCAATGTCCCCAAGAGCCTGAAACTTATAATCAATTCCAAGACTCAGATGGCTGCCCTGATACAATTGTATCTGAATTATTGACATATCAATTCCCTGACACTGATGGTGATGGTATTCAAGATAGATGGGATGCATGCATTGACGAGCCAGAGAACTTTAATGGAGTTCTTGATAAAGATGGCTGCCCTGAAATTTCTGGCGTAACTGTAGACCCAATTGCAGATTCTGATTATGATGGAATACCAGATTATAGAGATCAATGCCCAACGATTGGAGAGAGGTATAACAAGTTCCTAGATGATGATGGCTGCCCAGATGCTGTTTCTCATGATTCTATTGGAGATGAAGATAATGATGGTATCATGGATGACGTAGACGAATGCCCTCTTGTCTCAGAGACCTACAATAGATTCTTAGACTCTGATGGCTGCCCAGACTTTGTTCCTGATTATAAATCCACATCTGATACTGATGGGGATGGAATAATTGATAACATAGATTTGTGTCCTGGACAACCAGAGACGTTCAATAACTATATTGACAATGATGGCTGCCCAGATAAATTAAATCCAACACTTGATAGTGATCGGGATGGAATTATTGATGTACTTGACCAATGTCCTCAACACCCAGAAAATTATAACAGATTTGAGGACTATGATGGCTGTCCTGATGTCGTTGTGGAAGATGTGACACCATATCAATTCCCTGATACTGATGGCGATGGAATTGAAGACAGATGGGATCAATGTATAACAGTGCCTGAGAATTACAATAATATTACTGATTGGGATGGCTGCCCTGATGTACCGGGTGCAAAATCAACTAGTCCTACGAGAATTGATTCTGATGGCGACGGATTTAATGATTCAGTAGATGCTTGTCCAACTGCTCCTGAAGTTTGGAACAAATATGATGATCATGATGGCTGCCCCGATGCAGTCCCAGAACAAGACCGATTTGTACACGACTATGATTTGGATAATATTATCAACGATAAAGACTCATGTCCTCTACAACCAGAAGACTATGATGGAGACAGAGACTTTGATGGCTGTCCTGATTATTAGGGGTCCTAAAGAATGAAAATATATTATCTTGTAGGATTTTTACTTTTTTTTATATCAATGGCTGTTATGTTGCCAGGTAGTGTCTATGGAGCAGGAATCAATGATAATGATAATGATGGAGTTCCAAATAATGTAGATAGATGCCCTCATCTTTTAGAAGATTATGATCCACAATATGGAATTAATATTGATGGTTGCCCAGCAGATTTTGTTCTATGGTATGATGTTGATTTGGATGGAATTGAAGATCACATCGATGATTGTCCAACCGTAAGAGAAAATTATAATAAATATCAGGATGAAGATGGTTGTCCTGATTCTGCACCATATGATGGAAAAAATACAGCTGATTCTGATAATGATGGCTTTGCGGATTTTCTAGATCGTTGTCCTAATCAACCAGAAACCTTTAACGGTATCGATGATAAGGATGGCTGCCCAGATGACGTTTCCTCGTTACTAGATACCGATCGAGATGGAATCTCTGACAATCTAGATGAATGCCCTGAAATTATGGAAACTTATAATCAATTTGAAGATAATGATGGCTGTCCTGACCAAATTTTTGAGTCTGATGAGATTTACACATTTCCTGACACCGATGGTGATGGTGTTCCAGATAGATGGGATGTTTGTATCGAACTAGCAGAGAACATTAATGGATATCTTGATTGGGACGGTTGTCCTGAAAATCTAGGATTTGACTCTCCTGGTTTGATTGATTCTGATTACGATTCTATTCCAGATTCAAAAGATAATTGTCCTTTTGAGCGAGAAAATTTTAACAAATTTGAAGATGATGATGGCTGTCCTGATATCGTAGATTATTTGATCTCAGGTGATACTGATGGGGACGGAATCCCAAATCAAAATGACTTTTGTCCATACAATAAAGAAACCTATAACAAGTTTGAAGATACTGATGGTTGTCCTGATATGGTACCTGATGGAAAGGCTACCAAAGATACTGACGGTGATTTAATTGTAGACAACTTGGACTTATGCCCCACCCAAGCAGAGGTTTACAATGATTTCCAAGATTCAGACGGTTGCCCCGATAAATTAACCCCAACTCTTGATAGTGACCTGGATGGAATTATTGATGTACTTGACCAATGTCCTCAAGAACCTGAAACTTATAATCAATTCCAAGACTCAGATGGCTGCCCTGATACAGTTGTATCTGAATTATTGACATATCAATTCCCTGATACTGATGGTGATGGAATTCCTGACAGATGGGATGCATGTATTAATGAACCAGAAACTTTTAATGGTTATTTAGATCGAGATGGGTGCGCTGATACTGTAATAATATCCGAAACTGCTTTAGCTGATTCTGATTATGACGGAATTCCAGATCATATTGATATTTGCCCCACAATACGAGAAAATTACAACCGCTACTTTGATGAGGATGGCTGCCCTGATGTTCTTGATTATCTAGATATGGGAGATTCAGATGGTGATGGAATTCCAAATCAAAATGATCTTTGTCAATTCAGTAAGGAAACTTACAACAAGTTTGAAGATGATGATGGCTGTCCTGATATGGTACCTGATGGAAAGGCTACCAAAGATACTGACGGTGATGGAATTATAGATAACTTGGACTTATGCCCCACCCAAGCTGAGGTTTACAATCAATTCCAAGACTCAGATGGTTGTCCTGACAAAATTGTATCAACGATAGATACTGACATGGATGGAATTGTAGATGTAATTGACTCTTGTCCAATGACACCTGAGGTTTACAACTTTTATCAAGACTCTGATGGTTGCCCTGATAGTGTTTTAGAAGAACAAACATCATACCAATTCCCTGATTCAGATGGTGATGGAATTGATGACAGATGGGATCAATGTATCTTATTGCCTGAAACTTTTAACGATTATACTGATTGGGATGGCTGCCCTGACTCAAAGGCAGCAGAATCATCTGCGCCAACCAAATTTGATTCAGATGGTGATAGGATTTATGACAATGTAGACTTATGTCCAACCAGTCCTGAAACTTGGAACAAATACCGAGATACTGATGGCTGCCCAGATATTGCACCAGAACAACAAAGATTTGTTCATGATGATGATTTGGATGGAATTATCAACGATAAAGATTCATGTCCAGCAGACCCTGAAGACTATGATGGAGACAGAGACTTTGATGGCTGTCCTGATCCATAAAATAATCCCTAGTTTTAATTTTTAATATAATAAATATACTCTAAAAACAAATTCTATATGCTTCCAAAATTTTCTAGTCAAGCTTTTCTGGCACCAATGGCAGGGGTTAGTGACCCTGCACTTAGACTTCAATGTAAAAAATTGGGTGCAGGATTAGTTGTTACTGAATTTACAAACATTCACAGCATAGTTGCAAAAGAACAACAGCTAAAAGAAAATCAAAAAACCATTCAAGAATTTATTGAATACTCTGAAGGTGAGCGACCACTATCTGTTCAATTATTTGGATCTGATCTTACAGCCTTAGAAAAAGCTGCAAAAATTGTAGAGCCTTTTTTTGATATAATTGATTACAATATGGGATGTCCAGCGCCTCACGTAACAAAACAAATGGCAGGTGGCGCACTTTTACAAGAAGCAAATCTTACACAACAAATTTTTAGCACTTTGGTAAATGCTGTGAAAAAACCGGTTACACTAAAGATTAGACTAGGTGTTACTGAGGCTAGTAGATATTTGTTCAAAGACATAGCCCAAATTGCAGAAGATGAGGGAATTGAAATGATTACACTTCATCCTAGAACTGTGAATCAGGGTTATTCTGGAAATGCTGATTGGACGATGATAAAACAGCTAAAAGAAATTTCAAATATTCCAATTGTGGGAAATGGAGATATTACAACTCCCGAGGATGCCAAAACAATGATTGATGAGACAAACTGTGATTATGTAATGGTAGGGCGAGGCGCTATGGGAAATCCCTTTCTATTTGAACAAATTGATGATTATCTTAAAACTGGAACCTATAACCAATATTCTTTTAAGAATAGATTGGATTCATTTTTTGAATATCTTCATCTCACTGAAAAATATAAAATAAAATTTGCAAATATCAAAGGACAAGCAATGAGATTTACAAAAGGAATCAATGGTGGTTCAAAGATACGTTCAAAAATTACCTTGTCAAAGAACATTACAGAACTTGAAAAAATAATGAAAGAGGCCTATCATCAATAATTTTAATTCAAATGAAATCGAATAAAAAATAAGTTTGTACAATTAAAAACTTTTTTCTTAATATGAAAATATTTTAATTAATTTCAGAAATTTTCTAAGAAATATTTAAAAAAATATTATTATTACTTATATATTTCCACTTTAAATTTAGGTTACAGCATTGGGAATTAAAAAATAAAATGGCAACCGGATATGTTCTAATAAACTGTGAATTAGGTTCTGAAGAATCTGTAATTTCTGAATTAAAATCAATTGATGGAGTAAGTGATGTACATGGTACCTTTGGTGCCTATGATATTTTAGCAAAAGTAACATCAGAACAAGTTGAAAAACTTCGTGAGATTATTACTTGGAAAATTAGAAAGATCCCTAAGATAAGATCAACATTAACTCTAATGGGAATTGAAGGTCAAGAATAGAATTTCTTGCTTTGCAATTAAAAATACAATTTTAAACCTATTCACCAAAGAATTCACTCCAATCTTTTCCAAGAATCTGGATTATCTTGTAAGCTAATCTATCCAAATTTACATTAGGTTCTGCGGTAATCAACAGAATCATATCTTTTAAAGGAAAACTCATCATAACTAATTTCTCTCTTCTTGATGCAGAATATTTTACGGCTCCCATTGCATAGTCAAAATTTTTCCTAGTTGAAATTCTCAATGCTAGTTCTCGAAAAATACTCTTTTGCTCCTCATCATTTTCAAATGGCACCAAACCATCTTGATATTTA
>Ga0224512_10000724_pt1 | contig 33881 bp, 22 predicted proteins | sample SF_May12_sed_USG_4_FD_169103 | JGI IMG/M metagenome (GOLD analysis project Ga0224512, IMG submission 169103) | Sediment microbial communities from San Francisco Bay, California, United States - SF_May12_sed_USGS_13 | ecosystem: Environmental > Aquatic > Marine > Sediment | place: USA... | reverse complement strand
GAGAGGATGCGATGCGCGGTGGACGGGTGAAGTCTCGTCTCGGTGGCGAGCTGCTTGAGGTTGACCGGCGCCGCATGCCGGGCGAGGGCCGCAAGCAGGCTCATCATGCGCTCAATAACCTGAATCGAGGACTTGGCTTCGGTCTGTGCCACGGTGCGGGTGCCCATCGCGAACTTTGGCGGGCGATTTTATATGATGAAATGTACTGGAACAACTAAAAACCCGGAGCTAACAGTGAGATGACGCGCTCAAGATGATTATCGCCAGTAATGCTTTGTTTTTGCTATACTATAGCGCTCCGCAATTCCCGTGGTGTCCTATGAGCAAGTCAGCTACCCGTAACCGCAATGGCCGTCATGCGGCCGCACTTCAACAACCGGCGCAGCAGGACGTCAAGAATTACATGACGTCGCAGGGTTATACCCGACTCAAGGCCGAACTCACACGCCTGCTCGATGTCGAGCGCCCGGAGTTGGTGAAAGTCATTTCCTGGGCGGCGTCGAATGGCGATCGGTCCGAGAACGGCGACTACATCTACGGCAAAAAGCGGCTGCGCGAGATCGACCGCCGCATCCATTACCTGACGAAGCGCCTCGATAACGCCTCGGTGGTCAACCCGGCGCGGCGCGGCGACAGCGACCAGATCTTTTTCGGCGCGACTGTCACGTATGCCTATGTCCATGGCGGCGGCGAAGAGCGAACGATCACCATCGTCGGCATGGACGAGGTGGATACCAAACGCGGTCACGTGAGCTGGCAATCGCCCATTGCCAGGGTCTTGCTCAAGCGGCGTTCCGGCGACGTGGTGACGCTTGCCACCCCGGCGGGCGAGTCTGAAATCGAAATTATCACCGTACGTTACGCCAACGGGGCGTAACCCGCCCCTTCCCGGGCCCCGTTGCTGCGCGGCGGGTGCCCCTATAAGATTGGACTGCGGGCGCAGGGCTGGCGGACGCCAGCACCCGCTCCACACTCGCTGATTCTCCTACTGTGACGGTCTCGTTTTTCGCAGCCACGCTTTCGGCTTGGCGCGCCGCGCACGTCGCGGTACCCGACCTGCGCGCCGACTCGCTGTCGCTCGACGCAGTGGTGAAGCTCAGCATCAAGACGGTGCCCGAGGCCCGCACCGCGGACAACCTGGGCGCTGAGCGCGAAGGCACTGGGGTCGTGATCGATAACAAGGGCCTCATCCTCACCATCGGTTACCTGATCCTGGAGGCGGAATCGATCCTCGTCGTCACCGGGGACGGGTGCGTATTTCCAGCGAGTGTGGTGGGCTACGACCATGCCACCGGTTTCGGTCTCCTGCGTGCGGGCCTGGACTGCCGTCCGGTCCAGCTCGGAGACTCCGGCGAGCTCGCGGAACTATCCACCGTCCTCGTCGCCGCGCACGGCGCTGCCGGTGGGGCCTCGCGCGCTTGCGTGGTCGCGAGGCGCCGCTTCACGGGGTGGTGGGAGTACATGATCGAGGATGGTATTTTTACCGCCCCCCCGCGCTTCGAGCACAGCGGGGCGGCGTTGCTCGATGCGGAGGGGCGGCTCGTCGGCATCGGCTCGCTTTGGGTGAGTGATACGCTGGAGATCGGCGCAGCGTTTCCTGGCAACATGTTCGTTCCGATCGATCTGCTCAAGCCGCTGCTTGGCGACCTGCTGGCGAGCGGCCACCGGCGCAAGGCGCCGCGACCTTGGCTGGGCGTCTATTCCGAGGAAATCGAGGGCCACGTCGTGGTAACGCGCGTGCTGCCCGGGTCGCCCGCCGCCAAAGGGGGCCTGTCCCGCGGCGATGTCATTCTCGGCATTGGGGGCCAGGCGATCGGTCATCAAAGCGAGTTCTATCGGCGGTTGTGGGCCAGCGGAGAGGCGGGAGCGTCGGTAGTGCTGCATGTCCTGCAAAAGAAAATAGTGCGGCAGCTGACTGTACGCTCTGCTGACCGGATGGAGTATCTGCGCCCTTGGCGCGCTTAGCCCAAAGCCGTGAGTGGTGAGCGGATTGATCCGATCTTGCCGATTACCACTCGCCGATCACGGAGGCTCCTTACGCTGCGCATCGACGCGTTACGAAAGGCGCGGGTGTGCGGCCCTTTTTCTGAGATAATCTCTGGCACGAAGGTTGTCTGAGCAAGGCCCAGCACCCGTCAAAAGTCACGCTTTTCCCGCAAATGCGCGTCGGTCTTTTCGTCACTTGTCTCGTTGACCTGATGCGGCCGCGGATCGGCTTCGCGGCCATCCGTTTGCTCGAGGCCGCTGGTTGTGAAGTCGTCGTGCCTCAAACCCAGACCTGTTGCGGCCAGCCGGGCTACAACGCGGGCGCGCGCGACGCCGCGAAGGCGCTCGCGCGCAAGGTGCTCGATGAATTCGAGGCTTTCGAGTACGTGGTCGCGCCCTCCGGTTCATGTGCCGGCATGATTCGCACGCACTATCCGGAGCTGCTTCGCGACGCTCCGGATGAACTGGAGCGAGTACGGAACCTGTGCGCGCGTACATACGAACTGACAGATTTCCTGGTAAACGTCGCCAGTTTGGGCGCCGTCCCAGGAAAACTAAATGGAACCGTTACTTATCATGACTCCTGCTCCGGATTGCGGGAACTGGGTATCAAGAGTCAGCCGCGTCAGCTCCTCGCCAAAGTACCGGGCTTGAAGCTGATCGAGATGGAGGAGGCGGAGACCTGCTGTGGCTTCGGCGGCACGTTCGCGCTCAAGTTCGGCGAGATCTCCGCGCACATCGCGGAGCGGAAATGCGCAAACGTAACGGCAAGCGGTGCGGACGCGGTGCTGCTCGGCGATCTGGGCTGCATGCTCAATATCGAGGGACGGCTGCGCCGCCGGGGTGACATGAAGACGAAAGTGCTCCACGTCGCCGAAGTGCTCGCCGGCGTGGAATTGAAACCGCAGATAAACGCAGATAAACGCGGATAAAATCAAAATCAATTTAGCCGCCGATGGACGCCGATACACGCCGATAAAATCAAGAACAATTCCATTGGCCGCAGAGAGCACAGAGAACACGGATAGAAGAAGCTTGAACCTCCAAACATGTCCTGAGTCCATCGCAGGGTCGCCAAGAAAAATCAAGATTAAGCCGCAGATTCGCGGGTTCCGGAGAACCGCTCTCTCGTTCTACAAGCCTCGCGAAAGCATTCTGACTTGTCGCCATTGGAACACCTGACACACCGGTTCTATCGGCGTTCATCGGCGGCTAAGATTTCTTTCAAGTTATCTGTGTTTACCTGCGGCTATATGATGTTCATCGGTGTTTCGACTCGCGACTCACAAATTGCCAGCCACGCCTTATGAAAATCCTGGTAATGGGCTCTGGCGGTGTCGGCGGCTTCTACGGCGGGCGACTCGCGCACGCGGGTTGCGACGTCACCTTTGTCGCACGCGGGGCGCACCTCGAAGCCATGCGCAAGCACGGACTCGTCATCGAGAACGAGCCGCAGGGCGACATCCGGTTGCCGCAGGTCAAGGTGACTGATGATCCGGCCACGGTCGGCCCGGTCGACCTGGTGCTCATCGCTGTCAAGCTGTGGGACACCGAGGCGGCTGCGCGCGCCGTGAAGACCATCGTCGGGCCGAGTACCGCCGTGCTTTCCCTGCAAAATGGCGTGATCAAGGACGACATTCTGCGCCGCGAACTGGGCGACGAGGCGGTCATTGGCGGCGTGGGCTACGTCGCGACCCGTATCTCGCGCCCCGGAGTAATTCACCAGACCGGCACTATGCAGCGGGCGATGATCGGTGAATACGACGGTCGCCGCACGCCTCGCGTCGAGGCGCTTCTGGAGGCCTTGCTGCGCGCCGGCATTCAGGCCGAGATCGTGCCGGACATCCGGCGCACGCTGTGGGAAAAATACACTTTTCTCGTCGGCCTGTCCGCGACCACCACGACGATGCGCATGCCGATCGGCCCGATCCGCAAGAACGCACAAACGCGTGCGTTCTTACTTGACCTTATGAGAGAAGTTGTGACTGTTGGACGCGCTCATGGTGTCGCGCTGCCGGAAGACTATGCGGAGCAACGCCTCGCGTTTGCCGACACCGTGCCGGAGGACATGACCTCATCCATGCACCACGACTTGGACAGCGGCAATCGTCTGGAGGTCGAGTGGCTTTCCGGCGGCGTGGTGCAACTCGGCGCCAAGGCCGGCGTGCCCACGCCCGCCAACCGCGCGGTGTGGGACATTCTGACCTTGCACGCGCAGGGCCGCCGTGAATACTAGAGCGCATGTCAAAATCCAAAAACATCATGCAACCGCAGATAAACGCAGATAAACGCGGATGAAACAAGAACCTTGAACCACAGAGGTCACAGATTAAAAACGAAGAACATCAGCCGCCGATGGACGCCGATAGAATAAATCGAGTCTGACTTTTTTGAAATGCGTTCGTGAAGCAGCCCAAACTCACCGTCAGGAACATCCGCGCCGTCGGCGTGAAGGTGCCGATGACCTATACGCTCGGCACCAGCGCTGGAACGGTGCGCGAGGCACCATTGCTCCTCGTGGACGTCGAAACCGAGGAAGGGATCGTGGGGCGCGCGTACCAATTCTGCTATTTGCCTGCTGCCGCACCCGCCATTGAGTTACTCCTGAAAGAAGTGTTGGGTACCGTAAAAGGCGACCGAGTGGAACCGGTCGCCCTTTGGGCGAAGCTCTACCAGCGTTTCACGCTGATCGGTGTGCAAGGTATTGTGCGCATGGCGATGGCGGCTTTCGATGTCGCCTGTTGGGACGCGCTCGCGATCGCTGCGGACCAGCCGCTCGCGGTTTACCTCGGCGCGGCACCCCGGCCGGTGCCGGCGTACAACAGCTGCGGCCTGGGACTGATGGCGCCGGAAGCGGTCGCGGATGAGGCGGAGAAGCTGCTGGCGGGCGGGTTTCGCGCAGTCAAGCTGCGCCTGGGGTATCCCACGCTGGAGGCCGACCTCGCGGCGCTGCGAGCGGTTCGCCGGAGAATTCCCGGCGAAATCGAGCTCATGGTGGATTTCAACCAGGTGCTGTCGGTGGACGAAGCGTTGCGACGCGGGCGCGCGCTCGATGCGGAGGGCGGCGTCTACTGGATCGAGGAGCCGGTCCGGCACGACGACTACGCTGGCTGCGCGAGGCTCGCACGCGAGCTCACGACGCCGATTCAGATCGGAGAGAATTTTTCGCTCCCCTTCGCGATGGAGCAGGCGCTGGCAGCCGAGGCGTGCGACTACGTCATGCCGGACCTCGATCGCATCGGAGGCGTGACTGGCTGGTTGCGCGCGGCCCAGCTCGCCTCGGCGCGGGGCACGCAAATGTCCTCGCACCTGTTCCCGGAAATCAGCGCCCACCTCCTTGCCGCGACGCCGACCCGGCACTGGCTCGAGTATGTGGATTGGGCCGACGTGCTTTTGCGGGAGCCGCTGCGGATTGCAGACGGCCTAGCCGTTCCCTCCGCGCGCCCCGGCAACGGGCTCGCGTGGAACGAAGACGCCGTGCAGCGTTTCCGAATCTGAATCAGTCGAAGAACCTGCGAATCCAGGCGCAAGATGAAAGAGCTGTCGGTGCTGCGCGGGGTGCTCGCGATGGTGGCGGGCGCCGGACTCCTTAAGCTCAACGACGCCGTTTCCAAGCATCTGACCCAGCACTTCCCGATTGGCCGGGTGATGTGCCTGCGGCAGCTGGCCGCTTTCATGGTCGCCAGGGGCGTCTACATGATCCGGCTCGTGGCGCCGCGAGGTTGAACCGCAACCCGCGCTATAATTGAATTCTCGGGTATCCTGCCGCCAACCTTCCCAGACACGCGCATGCAAGTAGCCTCCATGCATTTCAAGGCGCGGGCACGCGATAAGCTCGCAGACCGCAATCTGCAGAACGCGCTCCAGAAATTGCAGGGCAACTTCGTGCGCGGTCGCGCCCAGCGGGTCGCGGAGATGGACAACTTCGAGGCGATCCGGGACGCGGCGGCTGCGATTCGCGAGCGCGTGCTGGCCGAACTCGATATCTATCTGGAAGAGTTCGAACGCAACGCGAAGGCGCGCGGCGCCGAAGTTCACTGGGCCGAGAGCCATGACGACGTCAATCGCATCGTCTGTGAGCTCGCGCGGCGCCATGGCGTGCGCAAGGCGGTCAAGTCGAAGTCGATGGTTACCGAGGAGTGCGCGTTGAATGACGCGCTCGAGGCCGCGGGCGTCGAGGTGCTGGAGACAGACCTCGGCGAATACATCCTGCAACTCGCGAAGGAGCCGCCCTCGCATATCGTCGCGCCTGTCGTGCATAAAACGCGCGATGAGGTCTCCGACCTGTTCGCGGAAAAGCACGGAACGCCGCGCAAGACCGACATCGCGGAGCTCACGCGCGAGGCGCGCGATCGGCTGCGCGGGCATTTCATCACGGCGGACATGGGCATCTCCGGTGCGAACTTCGCGATCGCCGAGACTGGGTCGACGCTGATCGTCACCAACGAGGGCAACGGTCGCATGGTAACGACGCTTCCGCGCGTGCACGTTGCGATCACCGGGATCGAGAAGATCCTGCCCACGCTCGAAGATGTCGCGACGCTGATGCGTCTGCTGCCGCCGCACGGTACCGGCCAGTCGATCTCGAACTACATCTCGGTGACGACTGGCGTGAAGGGCGAAGGCGAGCACGACGGCCCCGAGCATTTCCACGTCATTCTGGTCGATGGGGGCCGCACGAGCCTCATCGGATCCGAGCTGCAGCCCATCCTGCGCTGCATACGCTGCGGCGCCTGCATGAATCACTGCCCGGTATACCAGAGCATCGGCGGGCACGCGTATGGTTGGGTCTATCCGGGCCCGATGGGCTCGGTGTTGACGCCGACCTACGTCGGGCTCGAGAACGCGCTCGATCTGCCGAATGCCGCAACGATGTGTAACCAGTGCGGGGTTGTCTGCCCCGTGAAGATCCCGCTTCCCGATCTCATGCGCAAGCTGCGCGAGCAGCAGTTCGAGCGCAAGCTGAAGCCGTGGACCGAGCGAGCCGCTTTCGGTCTTTGGCGCTGGGTGGCCCAGCGGCCAGCGATCTATGCGGCGGCGGCGGCAATGGGTGCGCGGCTGCTTGCCCTGATGGGCGGCCGCGACCGTCTCATCCATCGCATTCCAATGGCTGGCGGCTGGACCGCCACCCGTGACATGCCGGCGCCGCATGGCAAGACGTTTCGTGGGATGTACCGGAAAGCGAAAAATGGACGACCAGCGGTCTCGAAAAGCTGATTTCAGCCGCCGATGGACGCCGATGAGCGGGCATAACTCAAAACCAGAATGGACAGGATTAACAGGATTAACAAGATCCTCAAGGCCCCGCTTTAATCCTGTAAATCTTGTGAATCCTGTCTATTTTTACGTTTTTCGATCCGCGTTTGTCTGCGGCTAACGTCTGTTTTGGGTCTTTGAGATGAGTTCGAGCCACTGGACACAGAGGTCACTATGAACAAGCCAGTTGAAACGCAGGGCGCCGGGAGGGTCGAGTTGTGGATCGGGGGCAGGCGCGAGCGCGCCACGACCGCTCGTTTCGGTGACGTCACCAATCCCGCAAGCGGCGCCGTCACGCGGCGCGTGCCACTCTGCAATGCGGCCGACATCGATAGAGCCGTAACGGCCGCGGCAGCGGCGTTCCCGGAATGGCGCGATACGCCCCCACTGCGGCGTGCGCGGGTGATGCAGAAGTTCCTGCAGCTGCTGCAGGCGAACCAGCAGGAACTCGCGCGCCTCGTCACCGAGGAGCACGGCAAGACGCTGCCCGATGCGATGGGGTCGGTCCAGCGCGGCCTCGAGGTGGTGGAGTTCGCCTGCGGCATTCCGCATCTGCTCAAAGGCGAGCACTCCGAGAACGTCGGCACCGGCGTCGATTGCCACACGGTGCGCCAGGGCGTTGGCGTGTGCGCCGGCATCACGCCGTTCAACTTCCCGGTGATGGTACCGCTTTGGATGTTCCCGGTGGCAATCGCCTGCGGCAACACGTTCGTGCTCAAGCCTTCCGAGAAGGTGCCGTCGGCCTCGATGCGAATGGCGGAGCTGTTCAAGGAGGCCGGGCTCCCCGACGGCGTCTTCAACGTCGTGCACGGCGACAAGGAAGCGGTGGACGCCATTCTCAACCATCCCGGCGTCCACGCGGTCAGTTTTGTCGGCTCGACCCCGATCGCGAAGTACCTCTACGAGACCTGCGCGAAGAACGGGAAACGTGTGCAGGCCCTCGGCGGCGCCAAGAACCACGCAGTGGTGCTGCCGGACGCCGACCTCGAGTTCGCTGCAGACGCGTTGATCGGCGCGGCCTACGGCTCCGCGGGAGAACGCTGCATGGCGATCTCGGCGGTGGTCGCGGTCGGCGCGGCGGCGGATCCGCTGGTGGCGCTGCTCAAGAAAAAAGCCGAGGCGATCATGGTTGGTCCGGGCGACAAGGAGGGCGTCGAGATGGGGCCGCTCGTCACTCGGCAGCATCGGGACAAGGTCGCGGGCTACGTCGATCAGGGGGTGAAAGAGGGCGCGAAGCTGGTGCTCGACGGCCGTGGCCTGAAGATCCCGGGACACGAGACCGGTTTTTTCCTCGGCACGACGCTCTTTGACAACGTCAAGACGGACATGAAGATCTACCAGGACGAAATCTTCGGCCCGGTACTCGTCGTCCTGCGAAGCAAGACGCTGGAGGACGCGATCGGGCTCGTCAATGGCAATCCGTACGCCAACGGCACCGCGATTTTCACGGAATCGGGAGGTGCGGCGCGGCGCTTCGAGAACGAGATCCAGGTCGGCATGGTGGGCATCAACGTGCCGATTCCGGTGCCGGTCGCGTTCTATTCCTTTGGGGGCTGGAAGAACTCGCTCTTCGGCGACCTCCACGTGCACGGCATGGAGGGCGTGAAGTTCTATACGCGCACTAAGGTGGTGACGACGCGTTGGCCGCACCAGGACACGCCCGCGCCGGGACTGAACATGCCCACCCTCGGATAAGGCGTGACCGATTGAGCGTAACCCGCGACTAGATTGGTGCTTCTGGGCAGATACTGTCGCGGCAGGCTAGCGTGCCGGGTCAACCGGCAGTGGCCGCGCTTGAAAAGACAACGCGCACGATGGTCCCGGTGCCATCACCTCTCGCGGTAAGCGCGGCCTCGGCCCGGTGCCTTTGCGCGATCTCGCGCACGATGGCAAGACCCAGTCCACAGCCTTCCGCGCTCGTGCCGAGCACGCGGTAGAAGCGCTCGAATACCCGTTCACGCTCCGCTTCCGGTACGCCCGGGCCATCATCTTCGACACTGAGGATAATCTGGCCTTCCGCAGTGTTCACCCGGACCGTGATGTGGCCTCCCGACTGCGTGTAGCGAATGGCATTGTCGAGAAGATTGTTTAGCATCTCGCGCAGCAGGAAAGGGTCACCTTCGATGCGCGCTCCGCCGGGCGGACCCTCGAAGCCGAGGTCGATGTTCCGGGCGAGCGCTTGCGGCACCCAGTCGGTCGTGGCTTCGCGAGCCAGCTCGGTAAGATTGATCCGCTCGGTCGCGCTGGCACGCCCGGCGTCCGGCTCGGCGCGTGCCAACCACAATAGCTGGTTGACGAGCCGCGCCATCCGCTCGATAGCGGTGTGCAACTGCTCGAACGCAGCCTTAGCCTCGGTCGCGGGTGTCTGGCGCAAGGCGAGCTCGGTCTGCGTCTTGAGCCCGGCAATCGGTGTGCGGAGCTGGTGCGCCGCATCCGCGATGAAGCGCTGTTGCGCCGCGATGGATGCGCTCAACCGTTCGAGCAGGCCGTTCATCGCGTGGATCAGCGGTTGCACTTCCCGCGGAACCGTCGACTCAAGCAGCGGCGACAGGTCGCGGTGCGAACGATGCTCGATTTGACGCTGCAGCTGGGAAAGCGGAGCCAGCCCTCGTCCTACACCGTACCACACCGCGAACATGGCCAGGAAGATCAGCAAGGCCTGCGGCAGGACCATGCGCAGAAGGAGTTCCGTCGCGAACTTGGTGCGCAACGTTACGCGCTCGGCGACCTGGATCCGCACGACACCCTTGCCCGATCCGGGCTCCACCGGCACGTGCATCGCCACGACACGCATGTCGCGGCCGAGGAAAACGTCGTCGTAGTAGCGAACGCGGTCCGCGCTCGTGTCCTCGGACTCAGGAAACTCCTCGGGCTTAGGAAACGAGGGTTCGCCGCTGATGTACTCGCCGTTCGCTCCCGTGACGCGATAGCTCAGGCGCCCGGACTCCCAGCTCTGCAGCATTTGCAGCGCGGCGGCGGGCAGGTCCAGGTAGCTCTGGTTGTTGACGCGCTTGATGTTCCGCCCGATGTCGAGCGCCACCTCGAGGAGCGCCCGGTCGTAGGCGAGGTTGACGAATTGTTTGGCGATGTCGTAGTTGACGATGATGCTGATCGACCATAGCACCACCAGCGGTGTGGAGAGCCACGCAATCAGCTGGCGGCGAAGGGTCCTAGTCCTGAGCATGCCCCGGTTTCTCGAGCAGGTAGCCCAATCCCCGAATCGTGCGGATCGACACGCCGCCAGGCTCGACTTTCTTGCGCAGCCGGTGAATGTAGACCTCGATGGCGTTAGCGCCGACTTCTTCATTCCAACTGTAAAGCTTTTCGGCGAGCTGTTCCTTGCTGACCACGCGGCCGCTGCGCATCATCAGGACTTCGAGGACCCCGAGCTCGCGGGCGGAGAACTCGATCGGCTCGCCATTCAGCATTGCGCGCCGGCCGCTCGTGTCGAGCGTAAGGGCCCCGCAGGACAGGAGTGCGCTGCCGCCAGACTGCCCGCGTCGGATCAGCGCCCGCACCCGCGCCTCGAGCTCGGGCAGGTCAAATGGCTTGGTCAGGTAGTCATCGGCGCCGAGATCGAGCCCTTTCACACGGTCCTCGAGGGCGTCTCGCGCCGTGAGAACGAGGACTGGCGCAAGCGAACCGCGCCGGCGCAGGCGCCGCAGGATATCGATACCATCGATCTTCGGCAAACCCAGGTCGAGGATGACGAGATCGTAGTTCTGGCCAACCAGCACATGATCGGCCTGGGCGCCATCGCTTACGCAGTCAACTGCGAAGTTGGACTGGCGCAGGGAGCGCGTGAGGCCGTCGGCGAGGACGGGATCGTCTTCGACAATCAGAATGCGCATCTCGGGTGCTCCGAGAATTCCGAGGACAGTAGTTTAGCGCATTGCGTCGCCGGTGCTTCGGCCACAAGCCGGCACTCCCCGGTTTCTTCTAAGTGATCTGCTCCCAACATTTCCTTCATTGCGCCATGTCACGATGAGCTGGCATGAAGACGCTCGAAAGCGGTGCGCGCAGTCCCCTTTTGTAAGCTCTCAGTAAGTATGCCGTACGTAAGGCCTGCGTAAGGCGACAAGACTAATGTGTGCGTGCGCTGGAAATGTTTCCGGCGCAACGGTTCGGAGGAGCGCGCGATGAAGACTCCATCTCTGACGTGAGAAGTAAGGATTGAGTTAGTCCGAGGACTGATCGTGAATTTGTCTGGTTTTTTTAAGGAGTAGGGCGATGATCGGATCAAAGCAATTAACCATAGCGCGCGCGCTGATGGTGGTGGGCGTGGTAGTGGCCTCCACGAGTGTGAGCGCGCAAAGCGGTTTGTGGCTTACCTGTAATGGGAAACCGGCGACGATTTACGTGTTGAACGGAAAAATCGTCGGCGGGCCGGACGATGGGCAGCCGTATACCGGGACGCTGCGCGGAACCGATGGCAATGATGTGATCGTGGGGACGAGCAGCGACGACCAGATCTTTGGCGGTGGGGGCGATGACATGATCTGCGCTGGACCGGGCGAGGACGTGGTCGAAGGCGGTCCCGGCAACGACTACATCGAAGGCGGCCCGGGTGATGATCAGCTGCGTGGCGGACCGGGCGGGGACACGATTCAAGGCGGTCCCGGCGACGACGACATCAGCGCTGACTAACGGAAGCTCGGTTGGCTCACAACGTTGTTTTGAAGCGAGAAGCAGTTCAATTGACACACAAAGGAGACGGAAATGAACAAACGCATAGTCATAGTTCTTGCAGCACTCATCGGCTCGTTGGCGCTATTGAGCGCCCCATCAGTCAGTTTTGCGCAGGCTGGCGGTTCGGACGACACTGTCGAAGGCGGTCCAGGCGATGATCTGATTCGCGGTGGCCCCGGAGCGGACGTTCTGATGGGTGGACCTGGCGACGACCTGATTGAAGGCGGAGCGGGTAACGACACGATCGAAGGCGGTCCTGGCGATGATGTGATTGAAGGCGGTCAGGGCGCCGACAAGATCGAAGGCGGTACGGGCGATGACGAGGTTACGGCTGACTAACGATGTAGGGTTGGCCAGAGCATCGAGAAAGAAGGTGCCGGCGGCGCGTAGGTCGCGCCGCCGGCACTGCGCGATTAGTTTGCGCACCGCAATTCGCGGGCTACTCGAGCGCTAGCCCCAGCGTTTCGAGTAACCTGAATGCCCGGAGCGGCCAGCCTGGTGCGCGTTCACTTGCCAATCCGCGCTCAGCGCGCGTAGATTCGTCGCGCGCAGATTCATCATGAAGGTACGTGTTAAAATAGTCATGGTCGGCGATTCACAAGCTGCTGTCCGCCCCAGCGGCTGCTGTCCGCCCCAGCGACTTGCTTCAGTCTGAAATGGAAGGGTGTGCACCCGTCGTGTCGAGAGCGGGCGCCCCGATGTCCCACTGGGACTCAGGTTCCGCCAATCACTGCCGTTTCCAGAGCGTAACTGACAGCACATTATTGTCGTGAGATTCTTGACTGCTCGAGGGTGAGATGATTCGCACGATCTTGTACCGCCCCGCTACTGGTGGGATCACGACCGGGGACGACGAGCTGCTGGCAGCCTGGCAGCGCGAGCCCGATGCGCTCATCTGGGCCGACTTCGCCGATAACGAGCCGGAGGCCGAGAAGCAGATCCTCGTGTCGCGTTTTGGTCTGCATCCTCTGGCTATCCAGGACGCACAACGGGGGCGGCACCCGCCCAAGATCGAGTCATTTTCGGATAACCTATTCATCCTGCTGAAGGGGCTGGCCACAAGCTCGGACAAATTCGAGTTTGAGACAATCCAACTCGCGCTCTTCATCGGTCAGCGTTTCGTGGTCACGCGCCACTCTGGCCACTCCCGCAGCATCGACGAGCTGCGACAGGAAGCAGAGCAGAACAAGGCGCTCCTCGCCGGTGGCCCCGACGCGGTCGCGCTGCGGCTCTGCAGGATCGTGGTCGACCGTTATACGAGAAGGCTGCTCGCACTCGAGCCCCGGCTCGACGATCTTGAGGTCGAGATCATCGCGAGCCCCGACGATTCCATGCTCGCCGAGTTGATCGGCTACAAGACCGACTTGAGGAAGTTCCGTCGGGTTCTCGTATACCACGTCCAGGTCTTCTCGGAACTGATGAAGAACCGCCAGCCACAGGTGCGCGCCGAACGCGTGCATGAGATCCGCGATGTATACGAGCACCAGGAGCGGGCGAGCAGCCTTGCTTCCCTCTATTACGAGGTCTCCTCCGACCTCATCGAGGGCTATATCTCACTCGCCTCGCACCGTCTGAACAACATTATCAAGGTTCTCACGATCATCACGGCCATCTTCGTGCCGTTAAGCTTCCTAGCCGGGGTCTACGGGATGAACTTCGAGTACATGCCCGAGCTGAAGTCGCACGCGGGGTATTTCGTGCTTTTGGGGATCATGGCCTCGATCGCCACCTTCCTGGTGGTGTTGTTCCACCGCAAGCGCTGGTTGTGAAGCTCAGGGAGATAGGGAGAACGACAATGAGACTTTCAGAATGGTTGTGGACGCTGTACGGCACCGTTTTGTCCTCGGCCACCGTGTTCGCAGCCGAGTCAGTCTTGCTCGAGGACGATTCGGGTGCCAATGGAGGGCCCTGGCAGATCCTCTCCGGCTGGCTTACGAGGACGTTGTTTGAGATCGGCGACGTCCCGGTCACCTCGATTGGACTCATCCGTGTCGTCGTGATCATCACCGTGGCCTGGTGGCTTTCGAAGCTCGGCCAGAGCGCCCTCACCCGCGTCGCCGCATACCGTCCGAATTTCAACCAGGCGGCGCTCTATACGGTGAAACGGCTGATGCACTACGTCGTCCTGACCGTCGGCTTCCTCATCGCGCTCTCGTCCATCGGCATCGATTTGAGCAAGTTTGCGCTGTTTGCCAGTGCGCTGGGCGTAGGTGTCGGATTTGGCCTGCAGAACCTGATCAGCAATTTCGTGGCCGGCCTCATGCTCCTGTTCGAGAAATCACTCAAGGTCGGCGACTTCATCGAGCTCGAGTCGGGCATCATGGGTGAAGTGCGTGAGATCAACATCCGCAGCACAATCGTTACCACCAACGACAACATCGACATCGTGGTCCCGAATTCCGTATTCGTGAACGGCCACGTGACGAACTGGACCATGCGCGACGTCTATCGTCGTACCCATGTGCCGTTCGGCGTCGCCTACGGTTCGGACAAGGAGCTCGTGCGCAAGGCGGTATTGGAGGCCGCGGCCAACGTCCCGCATACGCTGGAGGGAGACGACAAACGCCAGCCGCAGGTCTGGCTGACCGCGTTTGCCGACAGCAGCCTGAACTTTGAGCTCATCGTCTGGCTGACTTCGGCGGCCGTGAAGCGGCCCGGCGCGGTGCAGGCCGACTACCTCTGGGCGATCGAGACCGCGCTGAAAAAGTACAAGATCGAAATCCCATTCCCGCAGCGCGATCTGCACGTGCGCAGCTGGTCGCCAAACGCCCGCCCGCCCGCACAGGCCGCGGGGTAATGCGAACGAACCGTGCCAGCTCGCGAATCGTGAGTGATGAGTTGTGACAGTTTAGTCGAGGATGCTTTTACCGCATGAGTATGCGTGACAACATTCTGGCGCGGATTCGCGCCCGGCAGGCGAGAAGCGCGCTGCCCGCTGCGGGTGAACGCGAAGCGGTGCGCGCCCATATCGCGGCGCACCCGCAGAACCCGCGCCCCGCCGCGAACTGGGATCCCGTCGCGCGTTTTCGTGAGGAGGCGTTGAAACTTGCCAGCACGGTCGACGAGGTGGAGTCGCTTGACGCCGCGCCGGCAGCGATCTCACGCTACCTCGAGGCGCAGCGCTTGCCACGAGAGGCGGTATGTTGGGAGGCCTTTGGCGCGTTGAACTGGCGCGCAGCTGGAATCGGGGTTGCGGTGCGCGCCGCGCGCGAGACCGATCTCGTCGGCATTACGGGCGCATTCTGCGCCATCGCCGAGACCGGCACGTTGATCACGTTGTCGGGCTCGAAAACGCCGTCTGCCGTCAGCCTGCTGCCGGAGACGCATGTTGCCATCGTCGAGAAGTCGCGCATCGTACGCGGCATGGAAGAAGCGTGGGAACTCATGCGGGCCGAGCGCGGCGAGTTGCCGCGGGCGGTGAATTTCATTTCCGGCCCTTCGCGCACGGCTGACATCGAGCAGACTGTGACGCTGGGTGCGCACGGACCGTACCGTGTGCACATCATTCTTGTCGGCAACGGCTTGTGACCGCTTCAGTGGATATGAGACGGGTTTCTCTATGCCGTATAATAATCGGTTCTTCGCCGCAATTTACGAGGTCGCTGGTTGGTAACGCTTTGGATCGAATTATTTTTTTCGCCGGGACGCGCGGGAACTTTCCTTGGTGCGTTGTCAGCAAGATCGATAAAATCTACAATTTTCATTCGTCGCGGGCGCTGCGGGCCAAGCTTGGGACACTTTTCGTAGGATCGTGTGGAATCGTGAACGCGAGAAGGGTGTCGCGCTCACCTATTGCCGTTGAGTCGCGCTGCCGCCTCAACAACAAAGCAACAAAGTTGACAGACAATGCGTCGCGAGACACTCGCACGGTCTCGGCACATAACCGGAAACCACCGACGCGTAAGGACAATAAATGCAGGTGCTGACGCCAAGCGTCGATCTTGACGCCTTTTACGCGACGCTTTCGGGCGCAAGCGAGCGGATCCTGATGCTCGACTACGACGGGACGCTGGCGCCGTTCAAGATCCGGCCCGAACAGGCGGTGCCGTATCCCGGTGTCGTCGAGCTGCTCGACGCGGTGATGGCGCAGGACGACACGCGCGTCGTGATTGTAAGCGGCCGGCGCACGTCGGAGGTTGCCGCGTTGCTGTCATCGCAGCGTTCACCGGAGATCTGGGGCGCACACGGCTGGGAGCGTATGTTTACCGATGGCGTCGTGCGCGTGCAGGAAACCGCTGAGGAACTGCGACAGTCGCTCTCCTCGGCTGAAGCATCCGCCGAGGGATTCCGCCGCGTAGGGGCGCGAATCGAGTGCAAGCCAGCAAGCGTTGCGCTGCACTGGCGGGGTCTGCCGGCGATCAAGATCGCACGGCTGAGAGAGCAAGTGCGATCCGCTTGGGAGCCCTTCGCCGCGGATGGCTTGCTCGAGTTGATCGCTTTCGACGGCGGCCTGGAGCTGCGTGCGCGCGGCACCAACAAGGAGCACGCGGTGAGGACCGTGCTTGCGGAAAGCGGCGCTGCATGCGTCGCGGCCTATCTCGGCGATGATATTACGGACGAAGACGCGTTTCGCGCAATCAAAGGCCACGGCCTTGCCGTGCTCGTGCGGTCCGAGCCGCGGGAGACGCTCGCTGATCTGTGGCTCAGGCCGCCGCGCGAGCTGATCGTTTTCCTGCGGCATTGGCGCCACCCAGTGGTCAAGGTGGCGCGGCGTGCGGGCGCGTAAGCGCCCGGACAGGGCCGCATCGAGATGCGCTGATCGATAGCGGCAGGAAATTCCGGGGACGGATTAACGGAGTACTGAAGAGATGCCAGTGAAAACCAAATCGACACCAAAACGGGCAAGGCCGCCGCAAGCTGCAGGCAGCGAGCGACGGGGGGCAAGCCCCATCCTGACCGAGCACGACGTCTACCTCTTCAAGGAGGGGAGCCACGTGCGGCTATACGAGAAGCTGGGGGCGCACCCAACGCAGCTCGATGGCGAGCCCGCGACGCGTTTCGCCGTGTGGGCCCCCAACGCGGCGGCGGTCGCGGTGATCGGCGACTTCAATCGCTGGGATTCACGCCGCAATGCGCTTCAGGCGCGCCAGGACGACTCCGGAATCTGGGAGGGGGTCGTGCTTGGGGTACCGCAAGGCGCTCACTACAAGTACCGTATCCGCTCCCACGTGCACGGGCACGAGGCGGACAAAGGCGACCCCTTCGCGTTCTATTGGCAGCTTCCGCCCGCGACCGCGTCACGCGTCTGGAGTCTCGACTACGAATGGGGTGACCAGGAGTGGATGATGCGCCGCGCGGCGGCCTCGGCGCGCAATGCGCCGATGTCCATTTACGAAGTGCATATCGGTTCGTGGCGCCGCGTCCCTGAGGAGGGCAACCGTTCTCTCACATATCGCGAGCTAGCCGAGCCGCTCGCCGCCTACGTGCGGCACACCGGCTTCACGCACGTCGAGTTGATGCCGGTGATGGAGCATCCGTTTTTTGGCTCGTGGGGCTACCAGACGACAGGCTATTTCGCGCCGACCTCGCGCTATGGCACGCCGCAGGATTTCATGTATCTGGTCGATTACCTGCACGGCCAGGGAATCGGCGTGATTCTGGACTGGGTGCCATCGCATTTCCCCAACGACGGCTTCGCGCTCGTGTACTTCGACGGCACGCATCTATTCGAGCACTCGGACCCGCGCCTGGGTTATCACCCCGAATGGAACAGCTGCATCTACAACTACGGGCGTCACGAGGTGCGCGCGTTCCTCGAGAGCAGCGCGCTCTTCTGGCTCGACAAGTATCACGTCGACGGTCTGCGCGTGGACGCGGTGGCCTCCATGCTCTACCTCGATTATGCCCGCAAGGCGGGTGAGTGGGTACCCAACGAGCACGGCGGGCGGGAGAACCTGGCGGCGGTGAGCTTTCTGCGTCACATGAACGAAGCGGTCTACCGTGATTTTCCCGACGTGCAGACGATCGCGGAGGAATCCACCGCGTGGCCGATGGTCTCGGGCCCGGTCTCGGGCGGGGGCCTGGGTTTCGGCTACAAGTGGAACATGGGCTGGATGCATGACACGCTCAAGTACCTGTCCCAAGACCCGATCTACCGCAAGCATCAACACGACCAGCTCACCTTTAGCCTATGGTATGCCTTTGACGAGAATTTCGTGCTGGCGTTGTCGCACGACGAGGTCGTGCACGGCAAGGGCTCGCTGATCGGCAAGATGCCGGGCGACGAATGGCAGCAGTTTGCCAACCTGCGGCTGCTCTACGGCTACATGTGGGCGCATCCAGGAAAGAAGCTGCTCTTCATGGGCTGCGAGTTCGGCCAGCGGCGCGAGTGGCAGCACGACGAAAGCCTGCAGTGGCACGTGCTGGGCTACCCGCTGCACGAGGGCGTGCGCGAGTGGGTGGCTGATCTCAATCGCTGCTACCGCGCCGAATCCGCGCTGTGCGATTTCGATTGCGAGCGCGGCGGCTTCGAGTGGATCGACAGCAACGACCGCGAAAATAGCGTGCTGAGCTTCATTCGCCGCAACGCTCGCGGCGACGAGGTCGTGTTGGTCGTGCTCAACTACACGCCGGCCTTGCGTTCAGGCTACGTGCTTGGCGTGCCGCGGGGCGGCCGCTGGGAGGAGATTCTCAACAGTGATGCGGAGCGTTACGGCGGCTCGGGCGTGGGCAACTTGGGCGGCCTCGAGGCGGAGCCTCAAGCGGCGCATGGCCGTGATTGGTCGTTGCGGCTCACGCTGCCGCCGCTCGGTGCGCTATTCTTCAAGAGCACCGGGCGCCCGTGAGGGGTCGTTCCGGACGGAGGAATCAAGGATGACAGGAAAAAGCATGCCGGACGAGGGACGCCGCCGCGCGGTCATCGAGCACCTCTACCCTGCGGTTGACGGCGGGCGATTTCCCGCCAAGCGGGCCGCCGGCGAGCGCCTGGTCGTTGAAGCAGACGTGTTTGGCGATGGCCACGACACCCTGCGTTGCATGCTGCGTTACCGCAGGGAGGAAGCGGCGGCATGGACCGAGACCGAGATGCGGTTTGCGGACAATGACCGGTGGCGCGGCGAGTTTCAGGTCGGAGCGCCGGGACGTTACCGCTACACCGTGAGCGCCTGGGTCGACGGTTTTCTCTCCTGGCGAAAGGACTTCGCGAAGCGCATCGAGGCGCCTGACATGGCGCTCGCGCTGCAGACCGGCGCAGAGCTCGTGGCACAGGCCGCCGCGCGGGCCAAGGGCGTTGATGCGCGGACGCTATCGGGCATTGCAGACAAGATGAAAGGCGCGGGCGAGCTCGAGGCGCGCCAGGTGCTTACCCTCGGCGACGAATTACAGACGCTGATGAACCGTTATCCGGACCGCAGCCTGGACCAGACTTTTTCGCCCGAGCTGCCGCTCACGGTCGATCCACCGCGGGGACGCTGCAGCGCCTGGTACGAAATGTTTCCGCGCTCGACGGCCGATGCGCCGGGGCGGCACGGCACCTTCCGCGATTGCGAGACGCGGCTTGCGTATGTAGCCGAGCTCGGCTTCGATGTGCTCTATCTGCCGCCGATACACCCCATCGGACGCGTGAACCGCAAGGGCCGGAACAATGCGCTCAAAGCGACGCCGGACGATCCCGGCAGCCCGTGGGCGATCGGCTCTCACGAGGGCGGGCACAAGGCGGTGAATCCCGCGCTGGGCACGCTCGACGATTTCCGGCGCCTGGTGGCAGCGGCGCGCGAGCTCGGGATCGAGGTCGCGATCGACATCGCCTTCCAGTGCGCGCCGGACCACCCCTACGTCCAGCAGCATCCGCAGTGGTTCCGCTGGCGCCCGGATGGAACCGTGCAGTACGCGGAGAACCCGCCCAAGAAGTACGAGGACATCTATCCCTTCAATTTCGAGTGTGACGACTGGCTGGCGCTGTGGCAGGAGTTGAAGAGCGTGTTCACATTCTGGGTGGAGCAGGGGGTCACGATCTTCCGGGTCGATAATCCGCACACCAAGCCGTTCGCGTTCTGGGAATGGCTTATCGCGGAAGTCAAGCGTGATTCCCCGGAAGTGATGTTCCTGTCGGAGGCGTTCACGCGGCCCAAGGTGATGCAGCGGCTGGCGAAACTCGGGTTCACTCAGTCGTACACCTACTTTCCATGGCGCAACACGAAGCCGGAGCTGACCGAATATTTTACTGAGCTCTCGAGCCATGCTTCGCGCGAGTACTTCCGGCCCAATCACTGGCCCAACACGCCCGACATTCTCACCGCCTACCTCCAGCACGGCGGCCGTCCGGCCTTCATAACGCGCCTCGCGCTCGCCGCCACGCTCGGCGCGAACTATGGCATCTACGGGCCGGCGTTCGAGCACTGCGAGAACGTGCCGCGCGAGCCGGGCACCGAGGAGTACCGCAACTCCGAAAAGTACGAGGTTCGGTTCTGGGATCTGGCCAGGCCCGAAAGCCTGCGCGCGCTGGTCGTCGCGGTGAACCGCGCCCGGCGGGAGAACCCGGCGCTGCAGCAGGAATGGAACATCCGGTTCATCGTGGTCGATAACGACGAGCTACTCTGTTATGCGAAATACACCGATGACCGCTCGAACGTCGTCATCATGGTCGTCAATCTGGATCCGCATCACCCGCAGTCGGGCTGGCTCGAGGTGCCGCTCGACGAGTTGGGTATTCATCGTGAACGTTCCTATGAGGTCGAAGACCTGCTCAGCGGAACGAGCTACTTGTGGCAGGGCGCGCGCAACTATGTGGCGCTCAATCCGCAGGTTTGTCCGGCGCACGTCTTCGTGGTGAAGAAGCGCCTGCGCTCCGAGCGTGATTTCGAGCAGTTTGCCTGAGATCCGTCATGGCCGAATCCGTTCGCAACCGCAAGAACGAGCTAGAAGGCGATCCCCTCTGGCACAAGGACGCGGTGATCTATCAGGTGCACGTTCGCGCGTTCAATGACAGCAACCGGGACGGCATCGGCGACTTCCAGGGGCTGACGGAGAAGCTCGAGTACGTTCGCGACCTGGGCGCCACCGCCATCTGGCTGCTGCCGTTTTACCCCTCGCCGCTCAAGGATGACGGCTACGACATTTCCGACTACCACAACGTTCATCCGGACTATGGCACGCGCGCCGACTTCGGGCAGTTCATGCGGGAGGCGCACAGGCTCGGACTGCGCGTGATCACCGAGCTGGTGATCAACCACACCTCGGACCAGAATCCCTGGTTCCAGGCGGCGCGGCAGGCGCCGGTCGATTCGAGCAAGCGAGATTTCTACGTTTGGAGCGACACGGACCAGAAGTGGCCCGAGACGCGCATCATCTTCACCGATACCGAGAGCTCCAACTGGGCCTGGGATCCGGTGGCCAAGGCCTACTACTGGCACCGCTTCTTCTCGCATCAGCCGGATCTGAACTTCGACAACCCAAGCGTGGTGAAGGCGGTACTGCGCGTGATGCGGCACTGGTTCGACATGGGGGTCGACGGGATGCGGCTCGATGCCATTCCTTATCTCATCGAACGCGACGGCACGAACAACGAGAACCTACCGGAAACGCACCAGGTCCTAAAGCGTATCCGCGCCGAGCTCGACCAGCACTACCGCAACCGCGTGTTCCTCGCTGAAGCCAATCAATGGCCCGAGGACGTGTCGGAATACTTCGGCCGCGGTGACGAGTGCCACATGGCCTATCATTTTCCGCTGATGCCGCGTATCTACATGGCGATCGCGCAGGAGGACCGCCACCCCGTGGTCGACATCATGCGGCAGACGCCGGATATCCCCGAGAGCTGCCAGTGGGCGATCTTCCTCAGGAACCACGACGAGCTGACGCTCGAGATGGTGACGAGCAAGGAGCGTGACTATATGTACCAGACGTACGCGGCCGATTCGCGTGCGCGCATCAATCTCGGCATCCGCCGCCGGCTCGCGCCGCTGATGCAGAACGACTCGGACTGCATCAAGCTCATGAACAGCCTGCTGTTTTCGATGCCCGGTTCCCCGATCATCTATTATGGGGACGAGATCGGCATGGGCGACAATATTTATCTCGGTGACCGCAATGCAGTGCGCACGCCCATGCAGTGGAGTCCCGACCGCAACGCGGGCTTCTCGCGCGCCGATCCGCAGCGGCTCTTCCTGCCGCCCATCATGGACTCGATCTACGGCTACGAAGCGGTCAATGTCGAGTCGCAGTTGCGGGATCCTTCCTCCCTCCTTCACTGGATGCGGCGCATCCTGGCGGTGCGCAAGACGAGCCAGGCGTTCGGGCGCGGCAGGATCACGTTCCTGAGACCGGGCAACCGCAAGGTGCTCGCGTACCTGCGGGAGTACGGCGAGGAGGCGATCCTGTGCGTGGCCAACGTGTCGCGATCGGCGCAACCGGTCGAGCTCGACCTCGCGCGCTACCGCGGCCGTGTGCCGGTCGAGCTGTTGGGCCGAAACCCGTTCCCGCCGGTCGGCGAGCTGCCGTACCTGCTCACGCTGCCCGCGCACGGTTTCTTCTGGTTCCGGCTGGCGGTGGACGTGGAGGTGCCGCAGTGGCACGCGGAGCGCCTCGCGCGCGAGGATCTGCCCGTGCTGGTGCTGTTCGATGGCTGGACGAGCTTTTTCCGCGATCGCGTTGTGCCGTGGCGCATGCGGATGGCCGAGAAGCTCCGCGCGCAGTTCGAGCAGGAAGTGCTGCCGCGTCATCTCGAATCCCAGCGCTGGTACGCGGCAAAGGGCGAGGTCATCAAGCGGGCCAAGCTGACCGACTACGCGCAGTGGAGCGTCGGGCGCCAGACCTGGCTGTTGCCCCTCGTCGAAACGGAGGGCGGCACCGAGGCCGCGACCTACTTCGTGCCGCTCGCCCTCGCCTGGGAGTCGACCGACGAAGAGCGATTGCGCGCGCTGGCGCCGGCAACGATAGCCAAGGTGCGCCAGCAGGCCAACGTGGGGGCCATGGCCGATGCGCTCGCCGACGAACCGTTCTGCCGCGCCGTGGTGCAGGCCATCGCAAAGCGCGTCGAGCTGCCGACGGCAAATGGAAAGCTGCGCTTCGTTCCGACCGAAGCGTTTACGAGGCTGGCCGGCGAGTCGGTGGCCGAGCTCGCTGTGGGCCGTCCGCAGGCGCAGAGCAGCAATACCGTCGTGACGCTCGGTGATCGCCTGTTCCTCAAGGGCTATCGCCGCATCCGTGTGGGCGTGAACCCGGAACTCGAGATCGGTCGCTACCTGACCGAGGTCGCACGCTTCGCGAATTGCGCGCCGGTCGCGGGCGCGCTCGAGTATATCGGCAAGGACGGCACGCCCATGACGCTTGCGCTGCTGCAGGGGTATGTCGCGAATCAGGGCGACGGCTGGGCCTACACCGTGGCTTATCTGGAGCGCTTTTTCGAAAGCAACCGAATGGTCGCGGACGCAGTCGCGGCGGATGCGCACGGTGCCTATCTCGCGCTCGTGCGCACGCTCGGTCAGCGCACGGCAGAACTGCACCGGGCATTCGCAATGCAATCTGGCGACCCCGCGTTCGAACCCGAGCCCGTTACACCCGATGATCTGATGAAATTCAAACGCTCGGTGCGCGAGGAAGCTGTTGCGACGGTCAAATTCCTGGAGCATCAGATGGGCCAGCTCGTGCTGACGTCCCGCCAGCAGGCGCAGGTGCTGCTCGACGGGCAGAAGCAGTTGTTCGCCCGCATCGATGGCTGTGCCATGCCAGCCGGGCCGACGTTGAAGACACGCTACCATGGTGATTACCATCTGGGACAGGTGTTGCTCACGAACAACGACTTCCTCATCATCGATTTCGAGGGCGAGCCGGCGCGGCCCCTTACCGAGCGCACCGTGAAATACTCGCCGCTGCGCGACGTGGCGGGCATGCTGCGCTCGTTCAACTACGCGCGCTGGACCGCGCTGCGGAAGGTGATGCAGGCGCCCGAGGACGACGCGCGGCTCGCGCCGCTTGCCACGACTTGGGAGCCACAGGCGCGCGGAGCGTTTCTCGTAGCCTACGACGAGGCGACCCGGGGCAGCGGCCTCTACGCGTCGTTCGAGGAAGTGCAGGGGCTGCTGCAGCTCTTCGAGCTGGAGAAGGCGCTCTACGAGCTGCGCTACGAGATCAACAATCGTCCAGGTTGGGCGGGGATTCCGCTGGAAGGCATACTCGCGCTGACCGGCCTGCTTCAGGCTGGCTGACGCGGGCATCACAAAACGTATCGGAGGAGGTGCACATGGAAAAGGTCGATATGCTTCTTGAACCGCTCAAGGCCTTTCTCGCGCAAGTCGGCATATTTCTGCCGCGGCTTGCGCTCGCGTTTACCGTGCTCGTCGCGGGCTGGCTGTTCGCGAAGATCATCCGGTTCGTGGTCGTGAGGGCGCTGCGGGCAGTCAATTTCAACGTGCTGACCGAGCATGCCGGGATGGACGCCTTTCTGCGGCAGGGCGGCATCGAAAGCGATACGACTGACATTTTCGGTACGCTCGTCTACTGGCTCGTGATTTTCGCGACGCTGGTGATCGCGTTCAACAGCCTGGGGCTTACCTACATCACCGATCTGTTCGGTCAGGTGGTCACGTTCGTGCCGAAAGTGATCGTGGCGCTGCTGATTCTCGCGTTCGGCGCCTACTTTGCGCGCTTCATCTACAATAGCGTTGTCGCCTACTGCAGCAATGTCGGGATCCAGGATGCCGAGCTGCTCGGCAAGCTCTCCCAGTACGCGATCGTCGTGTTCGTCGTGCTGATTGCGCTTGACCAGATGAACGTCGGCGGCGACATCATTCGCCAGAGTTTCCTCATCATTCTGGCGGGTGTCGTGTTCGCGCTTGCGCTGGCATTTGGGATCGGCGGGCAGCGGTGGGCCGCCGGGCTGCTCGAGCGCTGGTTGCCGCGGCAGGACAAAAAAGACGAATGACGCCGTCTCGCGTGCGGGGGGGGCGGCAGCGTCGCTCGCGGCCGCGCACTCGTGCGATGAAAGGAAATTCCGGTGAGCGTACCCATTTCTGCCGTATGGCCCGGAAAACCCTATCCACGTGGCGCGACGTGGGACGGCGAGGGCGTTAACTTCGCACTGTTCTCCGAGCATGCGGAGAAAGTGGAGCTGTGCATCTTCGACGAGAAGGGCCGGCGCGAGGTGCAACGCATCGGTTTTCCCGAGAAGACCGATCAGGTCTGGCACTGCTACCTGCCCGAAGCGCGGCCGGGGATGCTCTACGGCTACCGCGTGCACGGGCCGTACGAGCCTGAAGACGGGCACCGCTTCAATCCCAACAAGCTGTTGCTCGATCCGTACGCCAAGGCGTTGACCGGGTCGATCAACTGGAGCGATGCCAATTTCGGCTATCGCATCGGTCACGACCACGCCGACCTGTCATTCGACCGGCGGGATTCCGCGTCGGGCATGCCCAAATGCCGGGTGATCGATCCAGCCTTCACGTGGGGCGACGACCGACGGCCGAACATCGCGTGGCACGATACCGTGATCTACGAGCTGCATGTAAAAGGGTTCACCATGCAGCACCCGGACATTTCGCCGCAGCTGCGCGGCACCTATGCCGGGCTTGCCGCCGCGCCCGCGATCGAATACCTGCAGCGTCTTGGTGTCACGACGGTCGAACTGATGCCGGTGCACGCCTTTATCGACGACCGGCATCTGGTGGAGAAGGGTCTGCGCAACTATTGGGGCTACAACTCCATCGGTTTCTTCGCGCCCGATAACCGTTATGGGGTTGACCGGGTGGTCTCGGAGTTCAAGACCATGGTCAAGTCCCTGCACTCGGCCGGCATCGAGGTGATCCTGGATGTGGTCTACAACCACACGGGCGAGGGCGACCAACTCGGGCCGACGCTCTGTTTCCGCGGCGTGGACAACGCGTCCTACTATCGGCTCAATCCGGACGAGCCGCGCTACTACATGGACTACACCGGCTGCGGCAATACCCTCAACATGGTGCACCCGCGCGTGCTGCAGCTCATCATGGATTCGCTGCGCTACTGGGTGACCGAAATGCACGTGGACGGATTCCGCTTCGATCTTGCCTCGGCGCTGGCGCGCGAGCTGCACGAGGTGGACCGGCTCGGTGCGTTCTTCGACATCGTGCGCCAGGACCCGGTGCTCTCGCAGGTGAAGCTCATTGCAGAGCCGTGGGACCTCGGCGAGGGCGGCTACCAGGTCGGCAATTTTCCCAGCGGCTGGACCGAGTGGAACGACAAGTACCGCGACAGCATGCGCGCTTACTGGAAGGGCGATGGCGGCATCATCGGCGAATTCGCGCAGCGGCTCACAGGTTCGAGCGATCTATATGAGAGCGATGGCCGCCGGCCGCATGCGAGCATCAACTTCATTACGGCACACGATGGCTTTACCCTGCACGACCTCGTCAGCTACGACCGCAAGCACAACGAAGCGAACCTCGAGAACAACCGCGACGGGAATGATAACAACCTGTCGTGGAACTCGGGGGTCGAAGGGGATACCGACGACACGCAGGTAAATGTGTTGCGCGCGCAGCGCAAGCGAAATTTCCTCGCGACGGTGCTGCTCTCGCAGGGCGTGCCCATGATCACCGCCGGCGACGAGATCGGCCGCACGCAGCACGGCAACAACAATGCGTACTGCCAGAACAGCGAGATTTCCTGGGTCGACTGGGCCCTCACGCACGACAAGCAGCAGCTGCTGGAGTTCGTGCGGCGCATGATTCGGTTACGGCGCGAGCACGCCGTGTTCCGGCGCCGCCGCTTCTTCCAGGGCCGCCCGATCCATGGTTCGGGCACCAAGGACATCATCTGGCTGAAGCCCGACGGCACTGAGATGAGCGATGAAGAATGGCAGCACGATCACGCGCGCTGCCTCGGGGTCGTGCTGAGCGGCGAGGCAATGACCGAGGTCGATCAGCGCGGCCGTCGCGTGAGCGACGGCACGTTTCTGATGCTCTTCAATGCGCACCATGATGAGCTGGCATTCACCCTGCCGCGCCGTGAGGCCGGCATGCGCTGGCTGGTGGTGATGGATACCACGCACGAGGAGGGGCTGGCGAGAAACGGCGCCTTCGAGGCGGGCAGCATCTATCCCCTCAAAGGCCGCTCGCAGGCGCTGCTGCAGCAGCAAAGAACATGAAAAGAATGCACCAGATGCCGTTCGGCGCAGAGCCGGCCGAAGGGAATCGCACGCGCTTCCGGCTGTGGGCGCCCACGGCACAAACGGTCGACCTGGTGCTCGGCGGCGGCGGCGCGCCCTTGCCCATGCCGGCTGCGGGCGAGGGCTGGCGCGAGCTCGTGGTCGAGGCGCCGGCCGGAACGCGTTACCGCTATCGTATCGACGGCGAGCTGGAAGTTCCTGACCCCGCTTCGCGCTTCAACCCGGATGACGTGCACGGTGCGAGCGAGGTGGTCGTGCCCACGGCATTCGCATGGCCCGACGACGGCTGGCGCGGACGCCCGTGGGAGGAAGCGGTCATTTACGAGTTGCACATCGGCACATTTTCGCCCGAAGGGACGTTCGCGGGCGTTGAGGCCCGGCTCGACCATCTGGTCCGATTGGGCGTCACGGCTCTCGAACTGATGCCGGTCGCCGATTTCCCCGGAAAGCGCGGTTGGGGCTACGACGGCGTGCTGCCGTTCGCACCGGACGCCGCGTATGGCCGTCCGGAGGATCTCAAGCGACTCGTGGCGGCGGCGCACGCTCGCGGGCTGATGGTGTTTCTCGACGTGGTCTACAACCACTTCGGGCCGGAAGGCAATTACCTGCACGTCTACGCGAAACAATTTTTCACCGAGCGCCATCACACGCCCTGGGGCGCGGCCATCAATTTTGATGACCTGGGCAGCCGCCCTGTGCGCGACTTCTTCGTCCACAACGCGCTCTACTGGCTCGAGGAATTCCACCTGGACGGTCTGAGGCTCGACGCGGTGCACGCGATTGCCGACGACTCGACGCCCGACATCCTGGTGGAGCTGGCTGAGCGCGTGCGCCGGGGGCCCGGCGCCGGGCGCGAGGTGCATCTCGTGCTCGAGAACGACAAGAACCAGTCGCGTTACCTGGTCAGGACCGATTCTGGCCGGCCCCGCTGGCACACGGCGCAATGGAATGACGACATTCACCATGCCTTTCACGTGCTGCTGACGGGCGAAGCCGACGGCTACTATTCCGACTACGCCGAGCGCCCGGCGTGGTATCTGGGACGCTGCCTCGCTGAAGGCTTCGCGCAACAGGGGGATATGTCGCCCTATCGCGATCGAGCCGCGCGCGGTGAGCCGAGCGCGCAGCTCCCGCCGGCGGCATTCGTGTCCTTCATCCAGACGCACGACCAGGTGGGCAACCGCGCCTTCGGCGAGCGTCTGTCCATGCTGGCGCAGGAAGCGCCGCTGCGTGCTGCAACCGTGGCCTGGCTCCTGGCGCCGGCTCCACCGATGCTGTTCATGGGCGAGGAGTTCGGGGCCAGCACTCCGTTTCTTTTCTTCTGCGATTTCGGAATGGAGCTCGCAGCCGCAGTAACGGAAGGCCGGCGCCGCGAGTTTGCGCGTTTTGCCCGGTTCAGCGATTCGGCGGCGCAGGCCTCGATTCCCGACCCGAACGCGCCAGACACCTTTGCGCGAAGCAAGCTCGACTGGAATTGCACGGGCCGCGAGACGCATGCGGGCTGGCTGGCATTCTATCGTGAGTTACTCGGCGTGCGCCGCGAGCACATCGTGCCGCGACTCGGTGGCATGGGCGGCCACGCCAGCCGCTTTGAGGTGCTCGGTGATGGCGCACTCGCTGTCGCCTGGAAGCTTGGAGATGGCAGCGATCTCACCGTGTACTTGAATCTCGCTTCGATACCGGTTGCGATTTCTGGGCCGCCGGTCGGCGCCTTACTCCATTGCGAGCCGCGCGACGCAGGCACCGCGCTTGCGGCCGGCCGGCTGCCGGCATTCGCCGCTGCGGTCTATCTGGCAGCGGGAGACGAGTGAGATGAGCGACGCCCGCAGCGATCTGCATCTCCTGTGCGAGCACGTCGGGATCGCGGCAGACTACACGGATATCTGGGGCGGCACGCACGACACGTCCGATGCGACGCGACTCGCGTTGCTCCAGGGAATGGGCGTGATCGCGGACGAGTCCGGCGTGGCGGCGGCTCTCGAGGAACGCGAGCGGCGGGTTTGGCAGCGCGGGCTTCCAGCCGTCGTGGTTTGCCGTGCGGACGCACCGACCTATCACTGGGAAATCTGCTTCGACGAGCAGGCTGCGACCCGGTCGCTGCGCTGGACGCTCACGCTGGAGACGGGCGAGACGCGCAGCGGCGAGACCCGCGCCTCGGCGCTGCAGAGAATCGCCAATAACGAGATCGGCGGCGTGCGTTACACCAAGGCCGTCTTCGAATGGCGCGAGCGTCTTCCCAGCGGCTATCACCGTTTTTCGCTCGAGGAGCTGCAAGCGGGCGCGCCCGTCGCCATGACGCTGATCATCGCTCCCGCGCGCTGTTTTCTTCCGCCGGGGCTCGGGGAGGGCGGCCGGGTGTGGGGTCCCGCTCTGCAGCTCTATGCCGTCCGGAGCGGCCATAACTGGGGCATCGGGGATTTCACCGACCTGAAGAACGCGCTCGAGATTGCGGCGCGCGCGGGCGCCGGCATCGTGGGGCTGAATCCCCTGCACGCGCTTTTTCCTCACAACCCGGGGCACATCAGCCCGTACAGTCCGTCGAGCCGCGTCTACCTCAACCCGCTCTATCTCGACGTCGAGGCCGTTCCGGAGTTTGCCGAGTGCGAGGCGGCGCGAAATCTCATGGCGGAGCTCCCGTTCCAGGCGCGGCTGCGCGCGCTGCGCAGCGCGGAGCTCGTCGATTATCCGGGGCTCGCCGAGGCGAAGCTCGGTGCGCTGCGCGCCGTCTACCGCCACTTTCGGGAGCGGCACCAGTTGGCGGAAAGGCCGCGGGGCGCCGCGTTCGCTCGGTACCTCTCCGAGGGCGGCGAGCCGCTGCTGCACTTTGCGCTGTACCACGCGTTACAGGAGAGTTTCCACGCTCAGGACGCGGACGTGTGGGGCTGGCCGGTCTGGCCGGAGCCGTTTCGCAATCCTGCCGCGCCGGCGGTGCATGAGTTCCTGGACGCCAACCGCGAGCGCGTCGAGTTCTACGCCTGGCTACAATGGCTCGCCGAGGAGCAGCTCGCTGCGTGCGGACAGCGCTCGCTGGAGCTCGGGCTGACGGTCGGTCTCTACCAGGATCTTGCCGTGTCCGTCGACCGCGCGGGAGCCGAAGCGTGGGCCTGGCAGGAGCTCTACGCCGAGTCGGTCAGCATCGGCGCACCGCCCGACGAGTTCAACCTACACGGGCAGAACTGGGGCCTGCCGCCGATCATTCCGGAGCGGCTGGTCGAATCGGCGTACGCGCCGTTCATCGCAACGTTGCGCGCCAACATGAAGCACTCGGGCGCGCTGCGCATCGACCACGTGATGGGCCTCCTGCGCCTGTACTGGGTGCCGCCGGACGCGTCCCCGGAGGAGGGAGCCTATGTCCATTATCCGCTCCAGGATCTGGTCGGCATCCTCGCGCTGGAGAGCCACCGCAATCGCTGCATGGTGATCGGCGAGGACCTGGGCACGCTGCCCGAAGGCCTCGCCGAATACCTGCAGGCGGCGGGCGTGCTCTCCTACCGGCTGCTGCTCTTCGAGAAGGAGGCGGATGGCAGCTTTAAGGCGCCGGCCGAGTATCCCGACCAGGCGCTCGCCGCCGCGAGCACACACGACCTTCCCACGCTGAAGAGTTTCTGGCTGGGACACGATCTTGATCTTCGCGCGCAGCTGAATCTCTATCCCTCGGAGCAGCTGCGGACGCAGCAAGCGATTGACCGGGCCCAGGATCGCACGCGGCTTCTGGTCGCACTGGAACGCGAAAAGCTCCTGCCGGCGGGGATGACGATACATGCGGTGTCGGCGCCGGAAATGACGCCGGAATTGGCGCTTGCGATCCATGTCTACATCGCGCGCAGCCGCGCCCAGTTGATGATGGTCCAGATGGAGGACGTGTTCGGCCAGCTCGAGCAGGTGAACCTGCCGGCGACGACCGATCAGTACCCCAACTGGCAGCGCAAACTTCCCCTCAATCTCGAGGATTGGGAGGCGGATGCCCACGTGAAGGCGCTTGCCGAGGCCCTGCGGCGCGAGCGCGGCACGGGCGCCCGCGCACAGCAGAAGGCGCCCGCCGTTCCTGAGGCGGTGGCGATCATCCCGCGTGCGACCTACCGCTTGCAGCTACACCGTGATTTCCGATTTTCCCACGCGACCGAGCTGGTGCCGTACCTCGCGGCCCTTGGCATCTCGCATGTCTACTGCTCGCCCTACCTCAAGGCGCGGGCGGGAAGCCTGCACGGCTACGACATCATCGATCACGGCATGCTTAATCCGGAGATCGGCTCGGAGGAGGATTTCGAGCGCTTCGTTGCGGCGCTGAAGGCGCACGGCATGGGCCAGTTGATGGACATGGTCCCGAACCACATGGGGGTGATGGGGGCCGACAACGGATACTGGCTCGACGTTCTCGAGAACGGCCCCGCCTCCACGCACGCGGACGTATTCGACATCGACTGGAATCCCGAGAAGGAGGGCATCGAGAACAAGGTGGTGGTCCCTGCGCTCGGCGAGCCGTACGGCGCCGTGCTCGAACGCGGTGAGCTGAAGCTCGTCTTCGATCCCGAGCACGGCGAGTTCAGCGTGTGGTATTTCGGGCACCGCTTTCCCATCAACCCCCGTCAGTACCCGCGAATTCTGGGGCGAGCGCCGGAGCGCCTCGACGCGCGCCTTGGCGTCGAACATCCCGACGTGCACGAATTCAAGAGCCTCGTCACGGCGTTCCAGAACCTGCCGCCCCGCACCGAGGTGCAGCCGGAAAAGCGCGCCGAGCGCCGTCGCGACAAAGAGGTGCACAAGCGGCATCTCGCCGGGCTCGCGACGCGTTCGCCCGACATCGCGTGGTTCATCGGCGAAGCCATGAAGGAAATCAATGGTACGCCCGGCGAACCGCTCTCCTTCGCCGAGCTGCACGCGCTGCTGGAGGCGGAGGCCTACCGGCTTGCCTACTGGCGCGTGGCAACGAGCGAGATCAACTACCGGCGGTTCTTCGACATCAACGACCTGGCCGCGCTGCGGATGGAGAACCCGGAGGTCTTCGAGTTCACCCACCGGCTGGCGCTGCGGCTGCTCGACGAGGGCAAGGTCGATGGATTGCGCATCGATCATCCCGACGGCCTGTTCGATCCGCTGCAATACTTCCGCCGGCTGCAGTACCGGCGCGCGCAGGTGCCGCCCGTGCAGGCCGAAGGGGCCGTGCCGTTCCGCTCGACGTATGTCGTCGTGGAGAAGATCCTCGAAACCGAAGAGCGGCTGCCCGCGGAGTGGCCCGTGCACGGCACGACGGGTTACGAATTCATGAACCTGCTGAACGGGCTGTTCCTCGATTCGGCGGCAGGCGCGCGGCTCGAACGCTTCTATCGCGCCTTCACTCACGAGGTGCTGCCGGCCGAGGAGATCCTCTACCGCTCGAAACGGATCATCATGCGCAACACGCTCGCGGGCGAGCTCAACGTGCTCGCCAACGCCCTTGCCCGCATTGCGGAAGCCGACCATCACACGCGCGATTTCACGCTTCATAACGTCCGTAACGCGCTATTCGAAGTCGTCGCCTGCTTCCCCGTTTATCGCACCTATCTTTCTCCGGGTCGCGTCAGTGACGACGACCGCCGTCACGTGGACACGGCGGTGGAAGCCGCGAAGCGGCGCAGCACCGCGGGCGATATCAGCGTGTTCGATTTCGTGCGCGAGGTGATGCTCACCTCGATTGCCGACGGCAAGAGCGACGTTTTCCGGGAGCGGGTCGTGACCTTCGCCATGAAACTGCAGCAATACACTGCGCCGGTCACGGCGAAGGGTATGGAGGACACGGCCTTCTACATCTACAACCGTTTGATTTCGCTGAACGAGGTCGGGGGAGATCCGCGTCGGTTCGGGGTCACGCTGACGACCTTTCATCGCGCGAACCGGGAGCGGCAGAAGAACTGGCCGCATGCGATGCTTGCCACCTCCACGCACGACAACAAGCGCTCGGAGGACGTGCGCGCGCGACTGAACGTGCTCTCGGAGATACCGGATGAGTGGCGTGCCAATGTCATTCGCTGGGAGCGCGTCAATCGCGCAAAGAAAGGCAAGCTGGGAGCGGAGCGCGCCCCGAGCCTGAATGACGAGTATTTCCTCTACCAGAGCCTGCTCGGCGCCTGGCCGCTGGAGGGACTCGAGGAGGCCGGTCTTGCCGTGCTCCGCGAGCGCATGCGGGGGACGATGCTGAAAGCCGTGCGCGAGGCAAAGGTGCATACCTCATGGATGACGCCGAATGCCGCATACGAGGAAGCGACTCTCGGTTTCATCGACGCGCTGCTCGTGCAGGGCTCGGGCCACACCTTTCTCGATGAATTCCTGCCGTTCCAGCGCAAGGTTGCGCGGATGGGGCTTATGAACAGCATCTCGCAGGTCGTGTTGAAGCTGACGGTACCGGGGGTGCCCGACGTCTACCAGGGCAACGAAATGTGGGATTTCAGCCTGGTCGATCCCGACAACCGCCGGGCCGTGGATTACGCGCGCCGGACCGCCTGCCTTGCCGAAATGCAGCGCGTGGCGGAGCACGGTGACGCAGCGTTGGGGCCCTACGCTGCGGAGCTTTTAGCCGCGTTGGACGACGGGCGCTTGAAGCTCTACGTCACCTGGCGCCTGCTGCAGTTGCGCGTGAAACTCGAAACGGTGTTTCGCGAGGGCGACTGCACTCCCTTGCGCGTGCGCGGCCCGCGCGCTACTTACGTGTGCAGCTTCTGGCGGCAACACGGCGACGTGGGGCTGATCGTGGTGGTGCCGCGGTGGTTTGCGCGGCTTAACCCGACGGGGCTCGCGCCGATCGGCGATGCGGTCTGGCATGACACGGTGCTCGAATCGCCGGCGGGCGATTGGTTGAACGTGCTCACCGGGGAGAGCGTCTCGGTGACGCAAG
>Ga0224512_10000723_pt1 | contig 33921 bp, 31 predicted proteins | sample SF_May12_sed_USG_4_FD_169103 | JGI IMG/M metagenome (GOLD analysis project Ga0224512, IMG submission 169103) | Sediment microbial communities from San Francisco Bay, California, United States - SF_May12_sed_USGS_13 | ecosystem: Environmental > Aquatic > Marine > Sediment | place: USA... | reverse complement strand
GGCGAAGCAAGTCCATGGATACTTCGACAGTTGGATCCGACATCATGACGACCGTTGTCGTCGCACGGAACCGCCGGTCGACGTCCGCAACCACATAGCGGGCCACTTCACGGGGCAGATCAGGTCCGATCACCAGCAACTCCGGATTGGCTGCGCAGGAGTCCATGGAGACCTCGGCAGAGTCGCGCCATTGGTTTGACCAGACGCGCCTGACCGCGGCCCGTTTGCCGAAGCCGGACACGAGCGACTGCTCGATCTCGGCGTTTCCAGACAGTAGTGTTATCCCGCTCATGGTTGATTTGCGTCCTCGGTCTCGGCGTTCTCCGTCTCAGTGGTGTCTTCGGCGTTCTCCAGGATGCCGGTCAGGAGGTCACCGTCGGTGGCGTCGGATTCGTTGTAGATGTTGGTGCGGGTCTTGATCGCGTCCTCGCTGTCGGGGACGGTGTCTCGGTCGATGGCGAGCCAGATCAATCCGAACTCCTGGGTGAACACCAGCCGTTCGGCGTCGTTCGGGCTGAGGGCCAGTGTGACCAGAAGTACGTCTTCGGGCGCCGTGTTCAAACGATCCTCTTCCTCGCTGGAGCCGACTCTTCCCGCGAGCCGGGCCTCCTGGACGGCGGTCACGAGGGCCCGGCGAATGATGATGTCGGTGGTGTTTGGTGTAGCCCCGTCGACCTCGTCGGCGATGGCTTGAGGTAGAGCGACCTCCTCGCCGTTGATCTCGACCACGGTTGCGGTCAAGTCGAATGGCTCAAACGAGGCGATCACAGCGACCGTCTGACCGGGTTCCAAAAGACCACCGATCGCCCTCTGCGGGTCCATCTCGATGGTCAGCTCGAGAAGATCCTCCGGCACTTGAACCCCGAGTTCACGGTCGTTGAACTCGGCGACCTCGACGAAGCGGCTTTCGATGAGCTGCTCGCCAGGTTGTAGATCCACGGCCGCCACCCGACCCCGCAGCGAGGCGAGATTGTCGACAGCGTCGGCTGGGCGAACCTTGGTTGGTACTTCTTCGACGACTACCTGTTCCTCGATGTCCTCACCAGCGGTGCCACCGAGGATGGGCTCTGTCACGACATAGACCTCGACCAGCTCCTCGCCTTCGAGCGCTCGCTCCTCGGCGCCGGCGACGAAGGCAACGAGGGCCACGGTACCGATCAGCGCCAGGAAAACCGCAGCAGCCAAACCAACAACACGTCTACTCATTAGCTTCCAAACTTTGTTTCGAAATTCGATCAGGGGGAGTTATCAGGGGAGACATCCGGAGAGGTCGGTCGCATCGACGGCGCAGATGGATACCACCTTGCTGCCACCGGTTCCGGAGCCGCTCCCTCCACCTATGCCGGGAACAAAGCCCGGTTCCACCAGTAGGCGAAGGAAGCGCTTGTCCTCCGCGCCCACGACTTTGTGTTGGAGGATTTTGACTCGTACGATTCCGACGACGTGGTAGCGGGCGTTGGCACCGTTGCCCTCCACGAAGTTGAACAACGGAAGAAGGATGTACTCGTCGCGGCTCACCAGGGTGTTCAGGTAGGACTGTGAACCCGCCAGGTCGGCACCGGTGTCGCCTTCGAGGCAATGCTCGTCGGTGCAGCTGGTCACTACATGATCGGAGAACTCGATCAAGCCGGGATACCCGTCGAGGAGCCAGTCGTTCATGTCCTGGTGCGAGTTGCCGTTGCCATCAAGGTCGATCGGACCCCAGTTGCCAGTGGTGCTTCCGCAATCGTTGGGGTGTTCCTTGGTGTACTCGACGACGATCTCGACGGGGTCGGCGTCCGGATTGTAGACGGCGTTCTGAAGGTCGGCATCTCCGTTCAAGCAGAGGCCGAGTGGGCGCAACCCGTTAACGCCGCTGGGATCGCTCCACGCTGCCGTCGAGGCCGATGTCACGGTGTAATCGCCCAGTCCGAGAACCGCGGCGAACCACGTTTGGACGTTGTGGGAGGCGGCGACGGTGACATAGCCGTTGGTGCCCGACGCGTGGGGATCGCACAGATCCAGCACGGCGGCTCCTTCATTGCTGGCCAGGTAGTTGCCGGCCGATAACGAACAACCGTCGAGTCCTTGGGCGTAATCCTGGGCTGCGGCCAGCGCCGCTGCGTCGGTTGCCGGGATCAACGCCCGACGAGTCCTCCAACCGCTCCCGAGGTCGACGACCAAGGATGCCATTCCCATGATGACGACAAGCATGAGTGCGACCAGCGGAAGCGTCACGCCGTCGTCGTTGCGCCAGCGAATTCGCACAGCTCGTTCCCTCCCTTTCATGCTGCCGCCTCACATCGGAAGACGGCCGTACCGTTCAGATTCACAGAATAGTTGTTCAACACGAGCGGAATGTTGATCATGTGGGTCGTGCTAACCCCGACGGTCACACTTTCCCCCGGTCGATTCGTACACGTTCCGGGGGTGACCGAGACGGTTGGTGGACCCGACATGGGAATACCGGTCAGGGCGTCGTTGACCCGGGCCTCGATGTCGCCAACCGTGCTCGACTCGATGGATGCGAGACGGGCTCCCTCCCGGGCGGCGGCCTCGATGGCCTGCGCCTTGGTGAAGACGATGCCGAACTCGATGATTCCGAACACGATCATCACCAGAACCGGAAGGACAAGAGCGAACTCGGCGAGCGATGCGCCGGAGTCCCGCCGAAGGTGGCGGCTGAGACGCCGTCGTGCCTGGAATCGAGATCGTGGATCGATTGGTTTCTGCATCTGGCCCTCCTGCCAGAACGGCCAACTCAGAGTGGGTTGCCGGACGAGTTACAGGCGCTTCGCCCCGACGCTGGTGTGTGCCGATGATAGCGATCGAGTGTGAGCTGCCGCACCGGGCAATTTCCCCACCCGAGCTGGGCCCGTCGACCACGCACCGTGTCTGCGACCAGGTATGAAGCGGGCGAGATCGAGAGATCAGAATGCCGCAGCCAGTTGCTGAAATATGTTGATGATCGCCGTTCCCAGAGCCGGAATCGCCAACGACACGGGGATTGCAATGAGCACCAGCAGCAGAGCGTACTCCGCCAACGAGGCTCCGTCCTCACGATGAACACGGCAATCCATCAATCGATCTCGGAAGTGGGTACTGGGCCTTGCACTCGTTGTCTTCACCTGGACTTACCTCTTCCTCCTAGTTCCGGGTCGCGTAGGCGATCACCGTAGGGGCGGTGGCTCCGAGCCACCGCCCCAACAAGCCGCCTCTGTTAGTTGATGGCGCCGGCGATGTTGTTGAACGCAGCCGCGATGTTGCCACCGAGCAGGGTGATTGCGCCGATACACACGACTGCAATCAGTGCCACCAGGAGGCCATATTCGGCCAGGGCCGCACCCTTTTCATTCTTGGCGTTCTCGGCAAGGCGCTGCATCATGACGTACAGGTAAAGCATTGTGTTCTCCTCCTACGGATCACGGAGCCCGACGGACTCCTCCGCTCCGGGCTTGTCGAACCAGGTTGGCTCGCCGTAATCATGATGGAGGCTGGTCAAGGGGCGGCCATCCCTCAAATTGGGTATCCGGGTTCGCCGCGGCAGAATTGCCTAGTGTTCGGCTGGGGCGTGCTCGCCTAGCCTTGCAGTTGTGAGCCCACGACCTCGTGGCGACCGCGGTTGGGCAGTGAGTAGAGGGATCAAGCGGGTGCATCGACTGGTAGAGATTCTGTCTCGGTTCGTATCGGCCGAACCGGCCGACCCGTCGGACGCGCCCGTCTACTCCTCGGCTCCCATCGGGAGGGCGTTCGTCGCATTCACCGTGGCGCTGGCCGCAACCTTTGCCGTAGCGCTGGTTGAGGTCAGGCAGGATTTCGCCATCTCCCCCAGCGGACTGTCCCAGCTGGGTGTCGTGGCAACAACCACCTTTTTCCTGGCCGCACTGGCGGTCGGCTATCGCGCGATGACCACCAGCTCGCCGGCTCTCGCTCCGATAGCCCTCCTGCTGCTCCTTCCGTGTGCCGTGTGGTGCTGGTATGTGCTCGTGCAGGGTTCCTCGACCGGGATGTTGGCCTCCACGATTGTGACACTTGCCGTCACGGTGGTCGGAGTGACTCTGCTGGTCGAAGGTCTGGTGAGGGCCCGATGGCTCGGCGTGTTCTGCGGGCTCGGTGCCGCCGGTCTGACCATGGCGGTCACTCTTGTGCACAACAATCCCGACACCCGGCAGACCTTGTCACTCGCCTTGCTTGCCTGTTTCTCAGGCATCGCTTGCATGTATGGCACGCTCGTCGAGATCGAGTCGACCGGTCGGCGCTCGTTCGAGGAGCTGTTGGACGCAAAGCGGAAAATTCAAGCCGAGATCTCCCAGACCGAGGATCTGTTGCATGACCTCCGCTCGGGACTGCTGTCGATCGAGGTGGCGATGGCGTCACTCGATGATGACATCGGCGAGCCGCTCCGGACAGAGACGGCCCGTTTGCGGACGCTGACGGCAAAGCGGAAGCGTCAACCACACGAATTCGATATGGTCCCCGGGATTCGAGACATGGTCAAGGCCCGGCGCTCGACCGGCGTGAACATCGACCTGCGAGCGCCGACGTCAGCCCAGATCCTTGGGGAGGAGAGCGAGGTCATGGCCATCGTCGATAACCTCCTGTCCAATGCCATGCGCCATGGGGCCGACCCGGTTTACGTCGACATCGAGGAACACAACGGTCGCGTGCAGGTGAAGGTCACGGATTCCGGCACGATCACCGAACCGGTGCAGACCAATGGCTTCTTCAAACGAGGATTCAGCTCTCACAAGGACGGCGAGGGTATCGGGCTTGCCCGAGCCCAGATGTTGGCCGAATTGCATAACGGGACTGTTGTCTACGAGCCGGGTGACAACGGCAAGACATCGTTCGTGCTGACACTGCCGAACAGCGAGACCGCCGAAGCCAAGGACAAGGAAACGCCCAAAGTCGTGGCCTGGAGCCCGGTGGGCCGCTGATGGGTGTGACGGCGGAGACCATTGTCGGGCGGGAGCGCGAGCCGCACCTGGTCGTCGTCGACGATCACCCGCTGCTTGCTCTGGGTCTCAAGACCCAGTTGGAAAAGGCCGGGATGATGGTCGACATCGTCGACCCCGTGGGTGCGACGGAGCTCGTCGACGAGATCACCGCCCTGGAAGCCGACCTGATCTTGGTCGATCTCGACTTGCCCTTCGAAGACGGCGGCGTTGGGCTCACGGCGAAGCTGGTCGAGGCCGGTGAAACCGTGGTCGTCCTCACGGGCAGCATCGATCGGGTCCTGTGGGCCCGTTGCCTCGAGAACGGTGCGATCGCCCTCCTCACCAAGGACGAATCCCTGGATTCGCTGATCGACGACATCTCCAAGCTGGTGGTCGGCGACCCGGTCCGCCAGAACCATCGGTTGACCATCATCAGCGAGCACCGCGAGCGTCAAGCCGAGCAGGCCATTCGCCTGCGCGGATTCGACGAGCTGTCGGAGCGGGAGAGCCAGGTGCTCAGCGGACTGATGAGCGGGTTGAGCCCGTCCTCGCTGGCGGAACGCGATTACGTGTCGGTGCAAACCGTGCGTACCCAGATCAAGACCGTCTTGTCGAAACTCGGTGTCAACTCCCAACTCGCCGCCGTGGCGCGGGCCTACGAGTCGGGCTGGCAATCGAACGGCCCACGGCCCTAAGGCGGCGACGCAACGGATGGCGGTCCCGTTGAGTTCACACAACGAAACAAGCGCCGTCTTGAGCGGCGGCGGATCGGGCCGTAAGATCGCAATCGTGGAAGTCGCTGAAGCCCGGGCGCTCGCCCGCAGGTTACTGGCCGACGACATGCCGCAACGCTGGAATCATGTGCAGGGCGTGGCCAAGCGGGCGGAGTTGTTCGTGGACCTCGTACCCAATTGGGATGCCCTCGCCGCGGCCGCCAATCTACACGACATCGGTTATGCCTCAGAGCTGGTCGACACCGGCTTCCATCAGATCGACGGCGCCCGCTACCTCCGCCGGGAGGGTTGGGACGAGTCCGTCGTCAACCTCGTCGCCCATCATTCGGATGCGCAGATTCGAGCCGATCTGAACGTTCTTGGCGACATCTACGCCGCTGAGTTCCCTCGCAACGAGACGCTGCCCCATCGCCAGCTCCACTTCTGCGACTTGACCGTGGCGCTCGATGGAACGCCGACCACGGTGGAGGAACGCCTGGCCGACATGCGGCGCCGTCATCGCAACAATCCGCCCATGCTCGACTATCTCGATCGCCGGGAGGATGCGTTGATCGCGCTGGTCGCCGGTACGTGGGCCGCCCTCGAGCAGACCGGCGGAACACGATCCGGTCAGACCCTGTCGGCTTCCTGACTTACCCGCTCGGCGAGGATTCGGTGGGCGATCGAATCAGCGGCCCGAAGGTTGCCTCGGCTCTCGGCGTGGATGACATCGATGTCATGCTGGGTGAACGTCACCGACGGCATCCGCCCGGGAACGTCGGCCGCCGCCCGCAGCCGAGAGTCGAGCACCGTCATCAGTTCCGACGCTGACACCGGCCGAAGGCGGTGGGTGTGAACCTTCAGGCCACTCCGCCGGGCGATGCCGGAGAGGTCTCGGTGGGTGCCGACGACGAGGGTGGCCCCGACCAGACCCAGCTGTTGGAACCAGCGTCTACGCAGGGGAATCGGTAGGCGGTCGATTTCGTCGCCGTAGACAAGCGTTCCGATGGGCGGCGGCCGCCAACGGTCGCGATAAGGCCGCCGTGGGATGTAGTGCAGCGGGCCGGGTTGGAGCCTCCGCCACTCCGCAAGATGTGTCGACTTGCCCATTCCCTGCTCGCCGATGACCTGGACCATCACCCCCGATCCCGGTGGAGGCGGCGGAGCGAGACCCCGATCCACGAACCACGGCCCGGTCGCCGGCTCGTGCGGATCATCCGACCCCGAGGCGCTGAACGGGTTGGCAAGGAGGCCGACGGAGCGATACCGATCGAATGAGCCGACCTCCACACCGTTCACATCGTTCCATTCGCCACCCATCGAGCCATCGTGCCCGAGCACTTCGTCCGTCGGCACCTTGTCCATCAGCGTTCCGTCGACCAGGGAGTCGTCGGCGGCAGGGGATGCGGTTGGCGATAGTAGCCATGGCCACCGACCGGTATCACGACGAACTCGAGGGAGGTCTTGCGGTCGATCCGCATCCGCAGGTCGGTGCGAGCCTCCACCGCCCACCGCACCCGGAACAGTGAACCGTCATAGGAGATCGGCGCATCAGCCGGGACGTCCAGCGAGAACTGCCCGTGGAGGGACCCGTCCACGTTGACATCGAATGCCTCGGCGGGCCCTGTCCAGCGGTCGCGGTCGCCGCGTCCATCGGTCTCGTAGCGCAGACTGACCCGCACCTCCCGGATCCGCTCCGTGGTCGGATCGATCCCCTCGGCACCGGGGAGGATCACCCTGCCCCGAACCTGTCCGGCGATCTCCACGAACCAGTCATCCAACTCGATCTGGGGCGTGGCGGGGTTCATGATTCGGCCTCCGGAGAAGGTTCGCCGCCCCGCCCGCCCTCACCGATGAGGCTGTCGAGGTCGAGCACCGGTTCGACCCTCAGGTCGATTCGAGCGGCCGTTCGCTTTCCGAACGGGTGACCGAGCCGGGTGTCGAGCCGCCAGCGGATCCTGTTGTGATCCAGCTCGATGGTCGGTCCGCCCGCGTCGGACGGAATGGTGAGGGTGAGGACGGCCTCGAGACCGGTACCGTCGACGCTCGGCACAGCGACAGCGGCGGCGTGACGTTTCACCACGTCGTGGGTTTCGGTACGGGTATCGGTGCCGACCGTGTACTCCACCCATTCCTCACAGATCAACGCGGTCTCCACCCGGAGCGGCGTCTGCAGCCGCCTCCGAGTTCGGGGCGAGATCGCCTGCCTCCGATAGAGGGCGGTCATCGTTCGGCCCAACCGGGGCGGCCACGGGGTGAACTCGACGGTGGGGTTCTTCCATCCCGTCAGCCGCTCGGTGAGGGTGACCGACCGGGAGGTGGCGCTCGTGACCAGCAGGGCGGCGAGCGGAACGAACAGCATCACACCCAACAACCGGGGCGCAACGTAGGACAGGCCGGACCCGCCGGTGTTCCAGAGCAGGATCCCGACCGCCGCGGCGGCCACCGCCAGCACACCGCCGACGATGACGACGATTCTCGCCACCGTCGGTTTGGCCTCGACCACGTTCGAAGGGGGTGCCGGCGTAGGGCGTCCATCGTCCATGGCCGCCCACTCTAGTTTGCCGGTCCAATGTTGGGCGGCGGTCAGGCCGCCGCCGGAACGAGCTGAACCACTGCAGCGTTCCGGTGCCGTCGATCGGCCCGGGAACTCGCCGATCTCGTTCTCGGGTGGCCCGAGCGGAAAATCGCACCGCCTAACTCTGGTAGCCGCCGGACGGGCAATGGTGCCCAAACCATGGAGCGGCCCTTCTGTCGGGGTGGTGGCGGCAAGTAGGGTTTGACGTCACGGCGCTTCACTACGGGTGCGACCTTGTTGGGCCTCTCGGGCGAGTAGCGGAGCCACACGATCAACCGCGACGTCAGATGCCTGCGAAAGGGGGGCCCACTCCGATGATGGGCCGGGTCGAAGTCGAAGGCAGACACCTTCGGCTGGATGGAGAGCGATTCGTGGTCCGAGGCACCGCCTACGGCCGCTTCGCTCCCCGGACCGACGGCGCCCGCTATCCCGAACCCCCGGTCGTGCGCGCCGACCTGGAATCGATTGCGACCACGGGACTCAACACGATCCGAACCTGCGATGTGCCGCCGGCCGACGTGCTGCACGCCGCAGCCGAGGTCGGTCTGCGGGTGTTCGTCGGGCTCGATTATCCCGATTGGCGATTCGAGCCGTTCCCAGACCGATCGAGTGGTCGTCGTATCGCAGCGGCCGGTTTGGCCGCCGTCGACCGGCTCTTCGAACGGGTCGACGATCCCGCGGTGATCCTCGCCGTGTCGGTCGGCCGGACGGTCCCCGCCGACCTGGTACGGGTCCACCACCCCGGTGCGGTCGCCAATACGCTGTCGTCGATCATCGACCGGATCCACACGCTCGATCCCCTCGTGCCGGCCACCTACACCGGGCGGACCGGGGGCGACGAGCTCCTGACCGTCGACGGCTGTGACCTTCTCTCGGTCGTGCTCGACACCGAGTGCGGGCAGACCTTCGAGCGGGACCTCATCCGACTCCAGCAGACCAGGCCGGCCAAACCGCTCGTCGTGACCGATCTGCGACCCCCGACCGTCGGCGCCACCGCGACGGTGACGACGTTTCCCCGCGACCTCACCGATCGGCTCAATGCGCTCGACCGAGCCGGTTGCGCAGGAGCAACCGTGGGCACCTGGAGGGGCCTGTCCGCCGTCGGGGAATCCGCCGATACCTCCGCGGACTCCCTCCTGACACCGAACGGAGCCCCTCGGCCCATCTGCCGTTCGGTGGAGACCTGGGCCCGACAGGACGTCAAGGACCTGCGCCGCTCCTGGCCGAGAGTGACCGCTCTCGTCAGCTGTCACAACAGCGAAGCAACCATCGAACGCTGCCTCTCGGCCCTCGAGATGAGCGACTACCACGACCTCGAGGTCATCGTCTGTGACGAGGGGTCGACCGACCGCTCCGCAGCGCTCGCGGCCCGCTATCCGTTCGAACTGCTCCGACCGGGTCGCCCGGGCGGCAGCGGCCGGGCGGCCGGTGTCGAGGCCGCCTCCGGCGACGTCATCGCGTTCATCGACGCCGACGTCGTTTGCGACTCCTTGTGGCCCTGGTTCGTCGCCCTGGCCTTCGATGCGACCGATCAGGTGGCGGTGGTGACCGACCACCTCATCGAGGTCGACGACGACGGCGGTGCGGTGGCCAAAGCAATGGCCAGGTTGGCCGACGTCGGTCGAGCACCGTCGGCGGACCCGTCGGCGGCCGTCGCGGCAGGGTACGGGAGCCTCGCCGTTCGCCGCTCGGCCCTCCGCTCCGGCGATGGGCTGCCCTCGGGTTCTGCGTCGGCTGTCGACATGCAGCTCCTTCGGCGCCTCGCCGACCAGTCGACTGGTGGCGTCATCGGTACCGTCACCGCTGCCCAGGCTTCGTGTCCCGCTCCCGACAGCCTCGGCACCGTCTGGAAGGATGCGGCCGGCAGGGGTCGCGCCGACAGGGAGGCGTCGCAACGGTACCCGACCGGCAACGATCGCCCGAGACGGGTCATCGCCGAACTCCTTTCCGCTGTGGCCGCCGGCGAACGGCCGCGCCGATCCGTCGCCGTTCTCGCACTGCTCGACAGCCTTGTCCCGCTGCTCGCTGCAGCCGTGGCGCTCGGTGGCTTCCTGGCGGTCAGCGGCGTGGTGGCAACGGGTTTGCTCCTCGCCGCCACCTCCATCGTCACGGTGGCGGCCCTGGCCGCGGTCGTGGCCCACGACGCAGCCGTCGCCGATCGGCGGTCGGCCTCGGCGCGAATCGGTTTGGCCGTTGCCGTCATCGTCATCCTCCAACCGCTGGCCCGGACCTGGGGGTATCTCCGTGCCGGCACCCGGCCGCCGGCCCCCGCCAAACGGGCCTGGACGGGAGACCGGGAGGCCTGGCTCAGCGAACTGCGGTGGCGGCTCGGGCTGGAGGGGCTGTCGGTGTTCGCCCCGCCGAACCGGAGCCGCTGGGACGTCGAGGCTCGATGCGGTCTGTTTCTCCGAACGCTGATCGTCACCGCGGTGGCCTGGCAGTGGACGCCTCACGTCCGCACCGCCCTGCGTCCGCGCTGGCTCATCGTGACGCCCGTGGCGGCGGCGACACTCATCTGGTCGTTGTCACCGATGAGCGCCGCTCTGATCGCGTCGGCGACCATCGGCGAGTTGGCGTTCGAGTTGATCACGCTTCGCCGGGTCGACGGCGTCATCAGCCGATCGATCACCGGGTCGCTTCCGCCGGTCCGCTCCGCGATCGAGCCGACGACGGGCGGGCCGGAGGTCGAGACGGAAATCGAGCTTGCGGCTCGGTCGACCCTCGACCTCTGAACGACGTCGAAATCGGGTGAAAACGGTCAAGAGTGGTCGTTGTGGCCCGCGAACGCGCTCGGGCGGGCTGGCCGGACCGCCCCGCCCGGGTCCGCTCCGCGCCTAGGACTCCATCTTCGCCTGAGCGATCAGCACCGGGAGCTGGGTCCGTCGCTTGATGCCGAGCTTCCGGTAGGTTCTCGTCAGGTGCGATTCGATCGTGCGGACCGAGCAGTTCAACAATTCGGCGGCCTCACGATTGCTCAGGCCCAGGGCCACGGCCGCCACCACGTTCTGCTCGGCGTCGGTCAACGCCCGAGCCAGCGAGTCGGGCAGATCGGGGCGGGACTTGACCTTGATGGCCCGTGACAGGCGTTCGTAGATCAGCCGGCCCCGCCGGCTGAACCGCTCCTGGGACTCCGGTGACTCGGCGTAGCTCGCCGCATCCCGATAGGCCTGAATGGCGGCCAGGAGAATCCCCTCGTCGCGATACCGGTCGGCGACCTCGGCGAGGACGTCGACGTCGCCCTCGACCAGGGCGACACACCAGGCGAAGGCTCTGGCCGCGGCCGAGCCGTCGACCGCGGCCGGCCGAAACTCCTCCAGCAGCGGTGCGGCATCGTTGCCCATCGCCATCTCGTGGCGAATCATGTGGGGGCCGAGAATCGCCACGTACATCGGCGTTGCATGGGAGCCACGGGCCTCCCAGAAGTCACGGGCCAGGCAGTCGTGCTGGCGATCGAGATTCTCGGCGAACAGCTGACCGTTCCGCACGAACTCGGCGGCCAGCGCATACCAGACGACACCGAGGTCAAGCCCTTTGATCAGATAGCGAGGGCCCAGTTCCAACGCCTCGACGGCCTGAGCCTCGTCGCCTCGCCACCAGTGGATCAGCGACTTGACCGCCAGGCCGTGCAGGCTCAGCAGCGAGGCACCATATCCTTCGGCGTCGTTCAGATCGCTGAGCGCCGCATCGAGCAGCCCGAGCAGCATCCTCAGCGTGGCCCGCTCGATGTGCGCAACCGGTCGGGTCAACGACTCGTATGTGTGGGGCCGGCGGAGGCAGGCGGTGAGCAAGGACTCCGCCAGCCGGTAGTCGCCCCGGGTCTGGGCGACCATCGACTGAGCGAGGTCCACCAGCTCCGGGAAGCTCTTGGTGCCGAGTTCGGCGATCCGTTCGCAGATCGCATCCGCGGCCGACAGATCGGCCCGCCGGCATTCGACCGACAGAGCGGCGAACAGCTGGATGAGGTAACGGGCCTGCTGGGTCTCGTCGTCGTGATCGTCGGGCGGCGGCGGCAATCTGACGGCGGTCCGGACCGACGCCGTGCCGGGTCTGGTGGCGGCATCGCTCTCGGTCAGGTACCGAAGGAATGCTGTGGTTGGATCATCGATCGTGGGACCCATGTGGGTGAAGTCCGCCCTTTCAGCGCCTTCTCGTGAAGATAGCTGATTTTTCGCCGACCATCGACCGGGGCCGACAGCGGTTCGGGCGGTCGGATCCCCTGCGACACGGCCAATCCAGGAGGCCAAAATGTGGTTTTCCACGACGTCCTCGGTTACTCGTTGTGCTGTAGTGGTGAATCCGAGGGCGACCTCGTGGCTACACGAGTCGGCGCAATGGCAGTAGGAGGGAATGCCCTCCAGACGTCGGATGATTGCGTGGCGACCCTCAATCATCCGACGTCTTTTGCGTTTTGCACGGCAATCGCGGCGCTTCGGGCTCACACTGGGGGGTGACGTCGGACCCCTCGAACTCCTCGCTGTACCTCCACCCCTATCCCTCACCGGAGCTGGCGGCCGCCCACCCGTTCGTCGAACTCGACTTCGATCGCCTCGACGTCGTCGAGCAGCGGCGCCGGGGTGTGGCGTTCCTCGAGCTGATGCAACGTCGTCGCAGCGTGCGGATGTTCAGCGACGAACCGGTGGCTGTAGAGCTGATCGACCTCGCCATCGAGGCTGCGTCCACCGCGCCGTCGGGTGCGCACAAGCAGCCCTGGCGGTTCGTCGCCGTCCGCTCCGCCGAACTGAAGGCCCGGATACGAGAGGCCGCCGAGGCCGAGGAGCGGGTGAACTACCTCGACAACCGGATGAACGACGAATGGCAGGAGGCCCTCGCCCCGCTGGGCACCGACTGGCACAAGGAGTTCCTCGAGGTGGCCCCGTGGGTGGTGGTGCTGTTCGAGCAACGCTACGAGCTCCGCCCCTACGGTGAGAAACGCAAGAACTACTACGTGAAAGAGAGCTGCGGTATTGCCGCCGGGATCTTCATCACCGCTCTGCACACCATGGGGCTGGCCACCCTGACCCACACACCGAGCCCGATGGCCTTCCTGTCGAACGTGCTGGAACGGCCGGAGAACGAGCGGCCGTTCGTGCTGTTCCCGGTCGGCTACCCGTTGCCCGGCGCCCGGGTGCCGGACCTGCAGCGCAAACCCCTCGACGCCGTTCGGGTGTTTGCCGACTGACCTCAACGGGAAGATTCGACGGAGGTGGTCGGTTTGCCAGGCATGGAACCAACAGCAGAAGAACTCGTTGACGTAGTCGTGATCGGTCTCGGACCGGGCGGCGAGGCGGCCGCCGGTCAACTGGCCGAGGCCGGACTCGACGTGGTCGGAATCGAGGGCCGGCTCGTCGGCGGCGAGTGCCCCTACTGGGGGTGTGTTCCATCCAAGATGATGATTCGGGCCGCCAACCTGCTGGCCGAGACCCGCCGGGTCGCCGACCTCGCCGGCACCGCCTCCGTCACACCTGAATGGCGGCACGTGGCCCGGCGTATCCGGGAACAGGCGACCGACGACTGGGATGACACCGTGGCCGTCGACCGGTTCGTCGGCAAGGGCGGTACCTTCGTGCGAGGCCACGCCACGATCAAGGGTCCCGGTCTCGTCGAGGTTGACGGAACCGCCTACCGGGCCCGGCGAGGGATCGTCATCGCCACCGGCACCCGGGCCGCCGTGCCGCCGATTCCCGGTCTGGCCGACACGCCCTTCTGGACCAACCACGAGATCATCGAGGCCAAGGATCTCCCCGAATCGTTGATCGTGATCGGTGGTGGCGCGATCGGAGCGGAGCTGGCCCAGGTCATGATCCGGTTCGGGGTCGACGTGACGGTCATCGAGGGTGAATCGAGGCTCCTGCCCGCCAACGAGCCGGAGGTCGGCGACGTTCTCGAGGAGGTGTTCACCGCCGAGGGGATGACAATTCACACCGGACAGTTCGCCGAACGGGTCGACCACGACGGTCAGCGGTTCACCGTGACCATGCCCGATGGAAGCGAGATCACCGGTGAGAGGCTGCTGGTCGCCACCGGTCGCCGGACGTTCCTCGACGAACTCGGTGCGGCGACGATCGGGGTCGACTCCGACGCCCGCTTCCTCGAGACCGACGAACGGCAACGAGTGGCCGACGGCGTCTGGGCTGTCGGCGACATCACCGGCGACGGGCTGTTCACCCACCTCGCCACCCGCCAGGCCGACATCGTTGTGGCCGACATCCTCGGTTGTGAGGTGGAACCCCTCAACCTCGATGCGCTGTCGGCCGTGACGTTCACCGATCCCGAGGTCGGCGCCGTCGGTTTGACCGAAGCGGAGGCTCGCGACGCCGGTCTCGACGTGGCAATCGGCTTCAAACGGGTGGGCGAGACCGCCCGAGGCTGGCTGCACGCCGCCGGCAACGACGGTTTCATCAAGCTGGTGGTCGACGCGGAGCGGCAGGTGCTCGTCGGCGCCACCTCCGTCGGCCCGGCAGGTGGTGAGGTGCTCGGGCTCCTCGCCCTGGCCGTGCACGCCGAGATCCCGCTGTCGACCCTGCGGTCGATGATCTACGCCTACCCGACCTTTCACAAGGGCATCGAAGACGCCCTCGCAACATTCGACTGACCGCTCCAACCCCTGGCGAACTTTTCGGACCCGTCGACCCCCTGACCGGGTCGACGGGTCCGAAAACCTGCTCGAGATGGGCCGACAACCCCGAAAAGTTCGCCGGGGGTGTCGGGTGGGCGTGCCGGTGCGAGTGGAGTGAGGATGCCAGCCGTCACCGGCCGGCGCCGCGCTCCTGATACAGGCGGTGGATCAGCTCCTCGATGTCGGGTTCCTCGATGGCCAGGTCCCGGACCGGTGCCAGCGCCGTGACCCCGGCGATGACCTCGGCGGCTGTCGTCGCCCGCCGGTCGAACCGCAGCCATTGCCTCGGTCCCTCCACCCGAACCACGGTGGTGGCGGCAACCTCCAGCGGGTCGCCGGCCTCGATCAGGTCGACGACCACCGTGCGCTCGGTTCCGTGTTCGGCCTTGAAGTCGGCCACCGGACCGTCGAGGAGCACCCGGCCGTGATCGATGATCATCATGCGGGGGCAGAGCTGTTCGATGTCGTCGAGGTCATGCGTGGTCAGCAGCACCGTCGTGCCCCGCTCGGCGTTCACCTCCCGCAGGAACTCACGCACCGCATACTTCGACACCACGTCGAGGCCGATGGTCGGTTCGTCGAGCACGACCAGCGCCGGATCGTGCAACAGCGCCGCCGTCACCTCGCCTCGCATCCGCTGTCCGAGCGACAACTGCCGTACCGGCGTGTCGAGCAACGGGCCGAGATCGAGGCGGTCGACGAACTCGGCCACATTGTGATCGTGGCGATGCCGGTCGGTCCGGTACAGGTGGTGGAGCAGATCGAACGAGTCGCGCAGCGGCAGGTCGAACCACAGCTGGGATCGGTTGCCGAAGACCACGCCGATCCGCCGGGCCAGGTGCCGTCGCTCGGCGGTCGGGGTCAAGCCCAACACCGTGGCCCTCCCGGCCGAGGGGGTCAGGATGCCGGTGATCATCTTGATCGTCGTCGACTTGCCCGCCCCATTGGGGCCGATGTAACCGACCATCTCCCCCCGCTCGATCGTGAACGACACGTCGCTCACCGCATCGACCTCACGCCTCTGCCGCCGCAGCGGATTGCGGCCGCCCTCGGCCCGGGTCCGGACGATGTAGGTCTTGCTCAACCCCTCGACCGTTATGACCGGCCGGTCCCCGGTGGGCTGCTCGGTGGTCATCGTCAGCTCCCCGTGCTCTGATAGTGGGCGACCCCGGTCCGCCAGACCCAGCGGGCGATCAGTCCGATCACGACCGCCACGGCCGGTGGGGTGAACGCCATCCACGACGGCAGGTCCAGCGGATTGGCGGCATCGGCCAGCGAGATGGCGGGCACGTAGGCCACGAACGCCAGCGGTAAGGCCCAGCCCATGATGGCCCGGATCCAGCCCGGATAGATGTGGAGCGGGTACTGGTTGGCGAACTGGCTGCCGTAGGTCATGGCGTTGGTGGCCTCCCGTGACGCCACCGCCCAGAAGGGTATCGATCCGGCTATCACCCAGAGTCCCGAATAGATGGCGGTGCCGCTGATGACGGCGACGGCGAGCGCGGCGATGCGGCCCACGGTCCAGTCGACGTCGAGGTTCGTGGCCGACCAGGCGAGGGCGATCGCCGGCGTCAACAGCTTGCCCGCTCGACGCAGCTCGAACTCGAGGGCGAGAATCTGCAGCAGGGCGGAGGTCGGACGGAGCAGCACGACGTCGAAGTCGCCGTCGCGGATGTAGCGGTAGGCCAGCAGCTCGACCTCGCTGATGAAGACGTCACCGATGCTGAACGGCAGGGTGGCCATGGCGTAGAGGAACACGACCTGGGCCCGGCTCCAGCCGCCGAACTGCGGCACCAGCTCGATGAGGAACAGCAGGGCGACGAGCTCGAACACGATGATGAGGCTCTGGGAGACCATGAGCAGGAGGAACGACGTCCGGTACTGCCAGTCGGAACGGATGCGGGCCGCTACGAGCCGCCGGTAGAGACGGAACTCGTCGGAGACCAGCGAAGGTTGGGCCGTCACACCGTCACCCTCCCTGCACCACCAGGCGGCGGGTGGCCGACCCCAGGATCATCCGCCCGGCCAGCAGCAGCGCCACCGCCCACAGCACCTGCTGACCCAGGATCCATGCCATCTCCCACCCGGTGTAGCGTCCGAGAAAGATCTCCACCGGAAGCTGGATCATCGAGGCGAACGGCAGCGCCCGGGCCACCGACTCCAACCACGCCGGGAACAGATTGATCGGCAGGATCAGACCGGCGAAGAACGTGACCGAGATCGTGACCATTTGATCGATGCCACGGATATCCAGCAGCCAGAACGCAACGAGGTTCGAGCAGAATCGCACGGCGAAGCCGACCATCGTGGCCGCGATCACGCTCAGCCCGAACACCAGCCAGTGCCACGCCGGATCCGGCCAGCGAAGGTCGAACGCCAGGGCACCCAGCACCACCGGCGGCACGCCCCGTAGGAGCACCTGCAGGGTCGATTCCCCAAGCCAGTTGGCCAGCTCCCACAGTTGGAGATCGGCGGGCCGGTACAGGTCGACCTCGATGTCGCCGGACCGGATCCGTTTGGGGAGATCCAGGCCCCGAAAAGCTCCGACGATGGCGATGAAACCCTGCGACAGGAAGGCGAACGTGGCCAGGTCCTGCCCGGTGAAACCTCGCACCACGCCGCCGCTGCGGGCGGCGACATAGATCAGCACGGCCGCCCGGATGTAGCCGAAAACGGTGTTGACGAACGCCCCCGACAGCGTGGCCAGCCGATAGGTGGTCGCCCGCCGAAAGCTTCGTTTGCCGACTTCCCACAGCAACCTCAGCACGGCCGACCACACTACCCAATCGATCCTCGCCTGTCGATTCCTTCTCTGGTTGGTTGTCGTTTACTCTCGAAGATGGTTAACGTGTCCAACGGCGATTGGTTCTCGCCGCTCGTGGAACCCCTCCACCGGAGTTGATCACGATTCGGGTTGTCGAACCCGTTCCGGGCGGTGGGCTCGATGGTGTGGTGTTTCTGGGGATCGAAAGGCGGGGCAGGCTGTTCGGTGGTGGCTGCGTCGGCCGCCCTGTTGAGTGCTCGCCGGGGTCCCGTGCTGCTGGTCGATCTGGCCGGCGGCGACCAGGCGCGCATTCTCGGGGTCGACCCGAGCGGTCCCGGACTCGCCCGCTGGCTTCTCCACCCGAACCCACCTCCCGATTCGCTGGCCCGACTCGAGCTGGCGATCGCCGACGGTGTCGCGTTGCTGCCGTTTCGGGGGTCGGGCGAGCATGCGGCCGGTTCGGCCGCCACCGACGGCGGTCCCGCCGACCTCGACGAGCGACTGCGGCTGCTCGCCCACCTGCTGGTTGCCGACGAGCGTCAGGTCGTCGTCGATCTCGGCCTGCCGGAGCGGCTCGTCTCGGGTGGGGCCGCTGTCGAACTCGAATCGGGTTGCGGGTCGCCTTCGACCTTTCCTGGGATCGCCGGCGTGGCCGAGCGGTCCACGCTGGTGACCCGGCTGTGCTACCTGGCACTGGCCCGTGCCATGGAGCGCCCCGTTCCCGACGACCTGATCGTCGTGGTCGAACCCGACCGGGCTCTGGGTGTCGCCGATGTCAAGGCCGCGCTACGGGTGCCGGTGGCCACCGTCCGTTGGGACCCGGCGGTCGCCAGGGCGGTCGACGCCGGTCTGCTGACGCGCCGATTGCCGCGAGCTCTGCATCGGATTCCGTTGGTGATGCCGGGTGGTGCTTCGGATGCTCCGATGGCCGCCCGTTCGGGCGGTGAGCTGCGATGATCAGCGCCCGGTCGACGGATCGGAATCGGCAGCGGATCGGAAGGGCCGGTGGCTCCCCGTTGGCGGTCGAGGTCCCGTCCGAGCCGACGTTGGTCGAGTTGACACGCCGCCGGAATCCGCTCCTGTCCGGCGCCGAAGCCCACCGCCGCGCCCGCGCCGAGCGGTCGCGGTTCGCCGGGCTCGGTGTGGTCGACCGGCTGCTGGCCGAATCCGGGGTCAACGAGATCATGATCAATGGGCCCGGATCGATCTGGGTCGAACGCAACGGTCGCCTCGAGAAGCTCGACGAGTCGCTCGGCGCGGGAGACCTCGACCTGATCATCGAGCGCATGCTGGCACCGCTGGGTCTGCAGCTCAACCGCCTCAATCCGATCGTCGACGCCCGCCTTCCGGACGGCTCGAGGGTCAACATCGTCGCCCCGCCGCTGGCCGTCGACGGCCCCGTGCTCGCGGTTCGCCGGTTCACCGATCACCTGCTGCCGTTGACGGCGTTCGGTCCGCCCGAGGTCGCCGATCTGTTGACCGGCATCGTTCGATCTCGTCGATCGTTGCTCATCGTCGGCGCCACGAGCTCCGGCAAGACGACCCTGCTGAACTCACTGAGCGCTCGAATCACGGCCGGTGAGCGGATCGTGACGATCGAGGACACGGCCGAGCTCCGGCTCGCCGGGTCGCACGTCCTCCGATTGGAAGCGCGTCCGGCCAACAGCGAAGGGGTGGGTCGAGTGTCGATGCGGCAGCTCGTCACCACGGCGTTGCGACTACGCCCCGATCGGCTGGTGATCGGCGAGGTGCGAGGGCCCGAGGCGTTCGATCTGCTACTCGCCCTGACGGCGGGGCACGCCGGCTCGCTGTGCACCTGTCACGCACTGGACGCCGCGGCCGGGCTGCGCCGGCTGCAGATGTTGGCCTCTCTGGCCGATGCCGACTTGAACCCCGAGCTGATGCGTCGTTTTGTTCTCGATGCGATCGACGTTGTGGTTCAGGTGGCCCGCCGGACCATCCCCGGGCGGCTGTCGTCGCGCCGAGTCGTCGAGGCGGTCTGGGCCGTCGATGGGCCGGCCGGCTCGGGCGAACACGGCCGCGATGTCGCCGGCGGTGTCGGGAGCGATGGCGTGACATTGCTTTGGCGGCGGCCGCCCTCACCGCAGCCGGCGGAGTCGGTCGATGCTCGGGATCCGGGTTTGGGAAGGCGCGATGGTTGACCCGGGTCTTGGTTCGCTGGTCGGTGGGGGAGTCGGCTGTGCCGTCGGCGTGGCGACCTGGCGGATCACCAGCCGCCCGCCGGCATCCTTTCGAACGCGCCCGGTGGCGGGCGTTGCCGCCGTGGCGGCGGTGTTCGTGGGGCTCATGTTCCGGGTCCCGATGCTTGCGTCGGCCGGGCCGGTGGCCATCGGGTTCCTGGCCGTCGAGTTCGAGCGACGGGAGCGCCGAGCCCGTGACCGGCGACGGCAGGCCGGCCTGCCGATCGTGGTCGACGCCATGATCCAACAACTCCGATCAGGCACCGGTTTGCGGGTCGTGTGTGCGACGCCGGTGCCCGTCGGGCCCGAAGTCGACGACGTGCTTCGACCGTTGGTCGATCTGCTCGGACGGCAACGTCCGCTGCGTGAGGCCGTGCAGGAACTCCAGGTCGAGGCGTCCAAGCGGGGCTGGCACGATGCGCAGCTGTTCGCGGCGACGCTGGCCGCCCTCGTCGATCGGGGCGGTCCCGCAGTGCCGGCGTTGCAGCGGCTCCGGTTGACGCTGACCGGCTCGGTCCAGGCCCGGTCCCGGGCCGCCGGTCAAGCGGGGCAGGCTCGGGCGTCGGCTGCACTTCTTGCCGGGGCGCCCGCCCTCTTCGCGTTGATCGTGGCCCTCGTCGATGCCGACGTCGGACACCTCTATCTTCGTGAACCGCTGGGCGCCTTCTGCGTCACCGCGGCACTGCTGCTCTCGCAGGCCGGCTGGCACTGGATGAACCGAGAGGTCGATCGTGCACTCAACCGGAACGAAGCGGTCGCTCGTCGCGGGCGGGAGCCTCGGCCGTGACCGCCGCCTTGCTGATCGCGTCGACCGCGGCGGTCGTGATGGTGGCGGCCGTTCGACGCCGCGCCACCGTGGATCGCATCCGATTGGCGGGCGCGCGGCAGGAGGCGCTGGCGCCGACCATCGACCTCATCGCGATGACCATCGGCGCCGGCGGAACGCCCGCCGATGGCGTGATGCTCGTCGCCGAGCGGGGTCCACCGGCGGTTCGGGCCGCGTTCGGTGCGGTTGTCGATCGCCAACACCGGGGCGACGTGCTGATCGACGCCCTCCCGCAACTCACCGAGGTGCTTGGAGCCGACTACCACCCGCTGGTCACCGCTCTGGCGGCCACCGAGCACGGCGGTGCGCCGGTCGGCGCCCTTCTTCAGCGACTGGCCGAGGAGGCCGAGCGGGCACGACACCAGTCGATCGAACTGGCGCTGGCCCGGCTTCCCGTCAAGCTTCTCGTTCCGCTCGTCTGCTGCCAGCTGCCGGCTGTCGTCGTCGGTGCCGTCGTGCCGCTCACGATCGTGGCGCTTCGCCACCTCCGAGGCTGAAGCCTCGCCCAGAACAACGATCCGGAAGGACAACACCCCATGTCGACAATCTCCTCGTTCATCCACGCATTGCGCCGGCGCCGTCTGGCCAGGTCACACCGAGGGTCCACAGCCCGGCCGGGGCGGCGGCGGTTGGAAGCCGGGCAGGCCACGGCGGAGTACGGTCTCGTCATCCTTGCCGCGGCCGCCCTGGCCGGTGTCCTGCTGGCGTGGGCAACCGGCACCGGAGGTGTCAACCGGCTGATGGACGCCGTGATGGACTCGATCATCGCCGATGTCACCGGTTCCTAGGCTCGACGAAACCCTGACCGGGAAACGGCGGGCTGTCACGGCAACGGCGGACGCCGGTCAGAGCACCGTCGAGTTGGTGCTGGTCCTGCCCGTGGTCGTGATGGCGATGTTGGCCGTCGTGCAGATCGGGGTGATCGGCCACGACCAACTGGTCGTCTGGCACGCCGCCCGGGAATCGGCCCGGGCGGCTGCGGTTGCGCCCGATCAGGCCGTGGCGCGCCGCGCCGCCCTGTCGGCCGGGGCCGCGCTTGATCCGGCCCGGTTGACTGTCGGCTTGCGCGGCGGTTCGAACACCGGTGAGTTGATCACGTCGTCGCTCACCTACCGGGCTGCCACGAACGTACCGGTGGTCGGTCGCCTTGTCGGCGATGTCACGCTGAGGGCGGAGGTGACCATGCGGGTGGAATAGACGGGGCCGAGCCCCGGAACCCTGGATCAGAACGGCTCGGGAAGACCGAGCGTGTTGACAAGCAACGCCAGCGCCGCCATCTTGTCGAGCGGTTCGTTGCCGTTGCCGCATTTCGGCGACTGCACACACGACGGGCAGCCGGTCACGCACTGGCAGGCGTCGAGGATGTCGGCGGTGGCCGCCAGGTGCCGGTCGGCGGCCGCGAACGCCAGGTCGGCGATACCGGCGCCGCCGGGGTAGCCGTCGTAGATGAAGATCGTCGGCAGCCCGCTGTGGGGCGCCGACGCGATCGACACGCCACCGACGTCCCAGCGATCGCAGATCGTGAACAGGGGAAGGATGCCGATGGCGGCGTGCTCGGCGGCGTGGAGTGCGCCGGGCAGGGCGAACCCGCGGATCCCGGCTTGGGCGATCAGCTCGTGCTGCCACTCGTACCAGATCGAGGTCGTCACCAACTCCTCCGGTGGCAGATCGAGATCCTCGCTGGCCAGCGTCTCCCGGCTGCCGGTGGCTTTGACCTGGTAGCCGACGACCTGGGTGGTCACCCGAACCCGCCCGAGGTGCAGCGTCGACCGACCGACATCCTTGGCCGAGCCGGTGTCGAGCACCTCGATGTCGATCGTCGATTTCGCCTGCGTCCACGTCGAACCGTCGTCGGGTTCCACGGTAGCGGTGCGGGCGGCCAGATCGAGGTCGAGCACCTTGAACGACTGACCCCGATGGAGATACACCGCACCCGGATGGACGAGATGAGCCGCCCGGGTCTTCTCCACGGTGCCGATCAGGTCGCCGTCGTCGTCGACGATTCGGAGCTCGCCGCCCGAGGCCGACCGCAGCCCGATCCGGTGGAACGGCCTTCCCGGTCCGTCCCACACGGCGCGGGGCAGACGTCGACCGTCGGGGCGGATCCGCATCTGGTCGGCCAGCACGTTCCGGTGCACGGCGTCGTCGAGGTCGGGCCACCACTCGTCATCGTTGTGTTTCAACGGCCATTCGTAGGCGGCGCAACCGAGATGGGGATCGAGAATGTTCGGGTTGGCCACGTTGACCACCGCCGGCTCCGGCGGCCGCTCGAACAGCTCGCTCGGGTGGGCCATGAACCACTGGTCAAGCTGATCCTCACCGGCCACCAACACCGCGAGCGAATCCTGCTGAACTCGACCGGCCCGCCCGATCTGTTGCCACATCGAAGCCACGGTGCCCGGAAAGCCGCACAGCACGGTGGCATCGAGACCGCCGATGTCGACACCCAGTTCGAGCGCACTGGTGGTGACCACCGCCCGCAGCGAGCCACCCGTCAACTCCGCCTCGATCTCCCGCCGCTCGGCGGCCAGGTAGCCGCTGCGGTAGGGGCGGACCATCTCCCGCAGCTCGGGTGGCAGGTTGCGGGCCACGCCGGCCGCGACCCGTTCGGTGAGGGCCCGGCTGCCGCAGAAGGCGATGATCCGCCGGTCCGCCAGCACCAGGTCGGTGATGACCCGGATCGTCTCCGTGGCCGGCGATTGGCGGATTCCCCGTTCGGCGTCGATCCACGCCGGTTGGACAAGAGCGATGTGGCGGCGACCGTAGGGCGAGCCGTCGTCGGTCACGGCGACCACGTCCTTGCCGCACAACTCGGCCGCCAGTTCCTCCGGCCGACCGATGGTGGCCGAGCAGAACACGAACGTCGGATCGCTCCCGTAGCGCTGACACAGCCGCCGCAGCCGCCGCAGGACGTGGGCCAGGTGGGTGCCGAAGATGCCCCGGAAGATGTGCAGCTCGTCGACCACGATGTAGTCGAGCCGCTTGAGGAAGGTGGCCCACTTGCCGTGGTGGGGGAGCAGGCCGTGGTGCAGCATCTCGGGGTTGGTGAGCAGGACGTTGGCGTTGTTGCGGGCCCAGGTGCGCTCATCGCGGGAGGCGTCACCGTCGTAGGCGGCGGCCTTCATGCCCTTGACTTCCATGTCGTTGAAGGCCCGCAGCTGATCCTGGGCCAGCGCTTTGGTCGGGTACAGCAACAGCGACGTCCCCGACCTTAGGCCGGTCACGATCGACTCGGCGATCGGGATCTGGAAGCACAACGACTTGCCCGACGCGGTTCCGGTGGCCACGACCACGGAGCGGCCACGTCGGATCAGATCGATGGCCTCGGCCTGATGCCCGTACAGGCCCGCTTCGGGCAGGCAGTGGGAGACGGCCGCCGGCAGTTCCGATTCCAGGTCGGCGTGGGCCGCGGGCCGGGGGTCGATGGTCTCGAGGTGAACCAGCCTTCCGTCGGCGAACAGCGATTCGACGACAGACCCGAAACCGGAACACTGCGGCGGCTCCACAATGGCCGGCTCGTCGGCTGCGGTGACACGAGGAGCAGTGTCATCAGCGACGGTGTCGTCGGCGACCTGTTCAGCCGCATCGACGCCATCGAAGGTGTCGATTGCCGTGGTTTCCACAAGACCAGGTTAGTTGCACCGTCGGACAGCCATCGTCACCATGCGACACAGGCGCTGAAGACCCGCATTGCACAGCGCCTTACTGGTTCAACTCCATCTGCACGGTGGTGCCCGTCGCCGCCGACTCGAACGTGACGGCGGTGCTCAGGCGCTGCATGAGCGGCACACCGAACGCCCCCTCGATGAGCAGCCGGTCCGGGTGGGTGATGTCGGGTACATCGTGATTCTCGGGCATACCAAGCCCCTCGTCGCGCACCGACAACTTGACAGATCCGGAATCGACCTCGCAGCTGACCGCAACGCGCCCGACGGGATGCTTGGCCAGGTTGGCCTCGATGGCGTTGGTCGTCGCTTCAGAGGTCACCCAGCGCAGGTCGTCGAGTCGATCACCCTGCAGCGCCTCGACGGCATTCGTGGCTGCGGCCACGATCATGCGCACCACAGCGACCATGTCGACACGTGAAGGAATATCGATCTCTACGAGTCCGCCGTTGTGGGTCGAGCTTGTTGATTCCACGTGAGTCCAAGATTAGCCCATCTTTTGCAACATCGGAATGTCGCGGGCCGCCGGTTCCGACGGTCGATCGTCGAGCGCATGACCCCACAATTCCCGGTACCAGCCTGCGAACGAGGAGATGTCCCCATCGGACGGTCTGCGTAGCCACGGCCATGGATGAACGACGTCGGGTTCGACGGCCGCAGCGTGGCGACGCCAACCCGGAACCGGAGCGAAGGTGGTGGCAACCCGACGCCCGTCGAGCGCCTCGGCCGGTGTCCCGAGATGTACTTCGAGCGGACGGGTGGTGGCCAGTTCCGCCAGTGTTTCGACCATGAAGGTGAGCCGCTTCGCCGACAATTGCAGTTTGGCCAGTAGCGGACGGTCGAATACGAAGACAGCCGGCAGCTCGGGGTGGGCGAGCAGTGCCGGATCGTCGTTCCCCATCGACTCGGCCGTGATCCAGACAACGTCCGGCGCACCGTTCGAAGCCGATGGAGCCGACGGCGTCTTCGACCTCGCCTCGGGCGGACCGGCGGTTCGATCGGGGTCGGGATCGCTGAACAGGAGCGGGTTGGGGGTATCCACCGGCTGTGTCGGCGGCCGATCGGGCCAGCGGTCGATCGGGCAGTCGGTGTTGAGATCGCAGCTGGCGCACAGGCCGGGGGCCCTCGTCTCGACCTGCCATCGGGAGAACGCATACGGACGCTCCGACATGAGCCCGGCCGCCATCTGCCAGCCGAGCCGGTTGGCAGCCCGGGAGCCATCGAGCAGGTGGGTGAAGAAGAGACTCTCACCGGCCCGCCAGTCCCGCCCTTCCCGCACGGCCCACTGGGATGCCATCCACAGGCGGGTCTGCCCGACCAGCCACCCGTCGTCGAACAGTTCGCCCGACGTGATCTCCATGCAGCCCATCGACTCGTTCCAACCCGGGCTTGGGTCGTGGTGGCCGTGTCCGATCGACACAGAGGTCGGAATCGGCTGCAGCGATCCTCGACGCTCCTGACGCTGGAAGCGGAGCGGCTGCCTGGTGTGGACACCGAGGCGGGCATACCAGTGCCGGGCGTATTCCTGCCAGAGCAGTTCGACGCGGAATCGGTTGAGTTCGTCGGTCGGCCCGGTGACCTCGTCCCAGAGTCGGGGCAGGCTCAGCATTCCATGGCGAACGTAAGGGGACAGGCCGGTCGCCGCCCGCTGGGGGCGGGGGTAGGCGTGGTTGCGGTCGCGGGTGTAGCCGCTGAGATCGAGATCGGCCAGGGCCTTCTCGGCGTGGCGTTGGCCGCCCCGGAAGACGGCGGACGACAGCGGGGAATCGGCACCATCCAGATCGCCGACCAGATCGGCGAAGTGTCGGGTCATGAACTTCTCCGCGTTCTTGCGACCCGGTTCACAGATAGTGAGTTCGGCAGTGGCCATGGTCCATTCATCGGTTGGCGTCCCGGTGCACTCAACACGATCAGGCACAATCACCCACGGTTCCGGTCGTTGATCTCCGGTCCCGGCCGCCGCCGAGAAATCCATTGGCCGTGGAACAGCCCAAAGGCGCCTTAAACCTCGTATGATTGCACCTCGGTGGATCCGAACGGGCTCCCACGTCGAGCCGGTCGGTCGCCCTCGAAATCCCCAGGAAGCGCTCGCGTCACGGCGGCTCGGATCCCCTCCGAATCGCTCGGGCCCCCGCAGAGATCGTTGAAGTAATTGGCTGAAGGTTCAATCCAAGTCCGTCCGGAAACCTGGAGTGGGCGTGACACCCCGGTCGCACGCAACCTGGCGCGGCCGATGGTCCGCTTTCTGGCGCAGGAGACCGCATCCGGCATCCTCCTCCTGATCGCCACCGCAGCTGCACTCATCTGGGCCAATCTGCCGGGTGAGTGGGGTGAGTCGTATCACGTGCTGTGGGAAACCCACGTCGAGATGAATCTCGGCAGTTGGGTGGTCATCGACAAGTCGCTCGAGGCGATGGTCAACGACGCCCTGATGGTCCTTTTCTTCTTCGTCGTCGGCCTCGAGATCAAGTCGGAGCTGGTGGTCGGTGATCTGTCGTCGAGACGGGTGGCTGCGCTGCCCGCCGTCGCCGCCCTGGGTGGGATGGTCGCTCCGGCTCTCATCTTCCTCATGGTGACAGCCGGATCGGAGGGCTCCAACGGCTGGGGTGTACCGATGGCCACCGACATCGCCTTCGCCGTCGGCGTGCTGGCCCTACTCGGCCCCTCGATACCGCAGGCACTGAAGCTGTTCCTCCTGACCCTCGCCATCGTCGACGACATCGGCGCCATTCTCGTCATCGCCGCGTTCTACACCCGGGAACTCAAGTTCACGTGGCTCGCCGCCGCAATCGCCCTGTGGGTGCTGGTGGTGGTTCTGACCAGATACAAGGTCTGGTTCACCCCGGTTTACGCGGTGATCGGCGCAGTCCTGTGGTACGCCATGTTCAGGTCCGGCGTGCACGCGACGATTGCCGGCGTGGCGCTTGGTCTGGCGGCTCCCGCCCGCCCCCTGATCGGGCATCGGCGGTTCGAGTCGGTCGAAGACATCCTGTCCGGTGAAACCGCCGATCCGGCGATCTACCGTGACGCCCGGTGGCGGGTGCGGGAATCGGTTGCGGTGACCAACCGGTTGATCCTCGTGCTCAGCCCGTGGACCAGTTTCGTGGTCATCCCGATCTTCGCCCTGGCCAATGCCGGCATTCACCTCTCGACCGACTCGGTTAGCAACCTCTGGTCGTCGCCGGTCTCCCTCGGGGTGGTGTTCGGTTTGGTCGTGGGCAAACCGCTCGGCGTGACGGCCGCCGTCTGGCTGGCGCTCAAACTCAATCTGGCCTCACTGCCGAACGGATTGACCATGCGCCATGTTCTCGGCGGGGGAGCCGTCGCCGGAATCGGCTTCACCGTGGCGCTGTTCATCGCCCGGTTGGCCTTTGTCGACGCAGCGGGCCGCCCGACCGATCTGCTCGATGAAGCGGTCATCGGGATCTTGGCCGCCTCGGTGCTGGCCAGCATTATCGGCTGGTTGATTCTTCGTGATGCTGCGCCGCAGACCCCCATCGTCCCCGACGATGACAGCGATCCGGTGATGGCCGAAGCCGCCGCGCCATAGCAGACTGCGAAAAACGATCTCGAGGGCACCCCACCGGATCGGCTGCCTGATCGTCGCTCCAACACGGGGACTTTCGCAAGAAACCGACCGTCAACTGGTGCGCGGCCCGAGCATCAACATACCTTTAATAGACGAAATTCCGCCGATGTGACGGCAAACCACCAAAAGCCCAAACGAGGCGCACTGCGCCGAAGCCGCTAACCTGCCGAACGTGTCCCAGACCCTTGTAATCGTCGAGTCGCCAGCTAAAGCCGACAGCATCGCCAAGTACCTTGGCGATGGTTATGTGGTCGAATCGTCGGTGGGTCATATCCGTGATCTCCCGGCTCGAGCGAAAGAAGTGCCGGCCGCCTACAAGAAGGAGAAGTGGGCGTCACTCGGTATCGACACCGACAACGACTTCAAGCCGCTCTACGTGGTCTCCGAGAAGCGGCGGGATCAGGTCAAGAAGCTCAAGTCGCTTCTGAAGGACTCCGACGAACTGGTGCTCGCCACCGATAAGGACCGCGAGGGCGAGGCCATCGCCTGGCATCTCCAGGAGGTCCTGAATCCCAAGGTGCCGGTGAAACGCATCGTGTTCACCGAGGTCACGCCGGAGGCCATCCAGCGGGCGATCCAGAATCCCTCCGAGATCGACTACAACAAGGTCGAGGCCCAGGAGGCCCGGCGTCTGCTCGACCGGCTCTACGGTTATGAGGTCTCGCCGGTGTTGTGGAAGAAGGTCCGGCCTCGACTCTCCGCCGGGCGGGTCCAGTCGGTCGCCACCCGCATCGTCGTGGAGCGAGAGCGGGAGCGGATGGCCTTCCGGTCGGCCAACTACTGGGACCTGACGGCGACGTTCACCGCCACCGACGCCAAGCACGCTGCCGAGCGTCCGTTTCAGGCCACACTGCTGGAACTCGACGGGGCCCGCGTCGCCACCGGCCGGGAGTTCAACCAGGACGGCACCCTCAAACGCGACGACGTCGTCCATCTCGACGAGCGCCGAGCCAGTGCGCTGGCCGCCGCGCTCGACTCACAACCGGCCACCGTCGAGAGCCGTGAGGCCAAGCCGTATCGGCGCACCCCGGCTCCGCCGTTCATCACCTCCACCTACCAGCAGGAGGCCAGCCGCAAACTCCGCCTCGGTTCGCAGGCCGCCATGCGCATGGCCCAGGCGCTGTACGAGCGGGGCTACATCACCTACATGCGAACCGACTCGACCACGCTGTCGGAGACGGCGCTGGTCGCGGCCCGTTCCCAGATCGCCGAGGAGTTCGGCGCCGAGTACCTGCCGCCGGAGGTGCGCACCTACCGCAAGAACAAACAGACGGCCCAGGAGGCCCACGAGGCCATCCGCCCTGCCGGCGATCGGTTCCGCACCCCGGCCCAGGTGGCCGGCGAGCTGACCGCCGCCGAGCTGCGCGTCTACGAGTTGATCTGGAAGCGGACGCTCGCCTCCCAGATGACCGACGCCACCGGCGAGACGGTCACGCTCAAGCTCGCGGCGTCCACCTCGGCGCCCGTCCCGGACGCCAACGGCGAGGCCGCGGTGCGCCAGGCACTGTTCTCCACCTCGGGTACCGTCATCAAACACCAGGGTTTCCTGAAGGCCTACGTCGAGAGCGTTGATGACGACGACAACGGTGACGCCGACGGTGCCGTGGACACCGACAAACGTCTCCCCGCCTTGGAGGAGGGTGATCGGGCCGACATCACCGACGTCTCGGCCGACGGTCACGACACGCAGCCTCCGGCCCGCTACACCGAGGCGTCGCTGGTCAAGAAGCTCGAGGAGCTCGAGGTCGGCCGTCCGTCGACCTACGCCTCGATCATGGGCACCATTCAGGACCGTGGCTATGTGTGGAAGAAAGGCTCGGCGCTTGTGCCGAGCTTCCTGGCCTTCGCCGTGGTCACCCTGCTCGAGCAGCATTTTCCCGATCTGGTCGACTACGCCTTCACCGCCCGCATGGAGGACGACCTGGACAACATCGCCGCAGGCGAGGGCGAGATGGTGCCCTGGTTGACGCAGTTCTACTTCGGGGTCAACGAGGAGCCGGGTCTCAAGGAGAAGGTCGAGGAACGGTTGGGCGACATCGACGCCCGGGCCGTCAACTCGATCTTCATCGGTACCGATCCCGACGGCGTGCCGATCGTGGCCCGGGTCGGCCAGTACGGTCCCTATCTGGAGCGCGGTGACGACACCAAGTCGATTCCCGATGACATCGCCCCCGATGAGCTGACCGCCTCCCGCGCCATCGAGATCATGGCCGTGCCCGATGTGATCGAGCTCGGCGCGCACCCCGAGACCGGTCTGCCGGTGTATGTGCGCGACGGCAAGTTCGGCCCCTACGTGCAGATGGGCGACATGCCCGAGAAGGTCACGGACGACAACAGGCCTCGGACATCGTCGCTGTTCCAGGACATGAAGATGGAGGAGCTGACCCTCGATCAGGCTGTGCAGCTGCTCACCATCCCGAGGGTCATCGGCGTCGATCCGAACGACGGCCGCGAGATCGTGGCCCACAACGGCCCCTACGGACCCTATATCCGCAAGGAACCGGAGGAGGAGGGCAAGCGGGCCGACACCCGTTCGTTCGACAACGAATACGACCTGTTCACCATTGATCTCGACAAGGCGGTCGAGCTGTTCGCCCAACCCAAACGGCGCCGGGGTCAGGCCGCTGCCGCCGGTCCGCTCAAAGAACTCGGCGTCGATCCCACCACCGACCTGCATGTCGTGGTCAAGAGCGGCCGCTTCGGTGAGTACGTGACCGACGGCGAGGTCAACGCGTCGTTGACAGCCGCCGACTCGGTCGATCGCATCGACATCGGCCGGGCCTCGGAACTCCTTGCCCAGCGGCGACGCAAGATCGAGATGGAGGGCGGTACGGTCAAGAAGGCCACGAAGAAGGCCGCAAAGAAGTCGGCTGCGAAGAAGGCGCCGGCAAAGAAGAAGGCGGCTGCAAGCAGCTCGACCAAGAGCGCCGGCGGCTGACCGTTGGCCGTTTACATAGCGTTCGAGGGGGGCGAGGGCTCGGGCAAGAGCACGCAGGCGTCGTTGTTGGCCGAGCGTCTCGACGCCGTGCTCACCCGCGAGCCAGGCGGCACCGGCCTCGGCTCCCGTCTCCGCGAGTTGTTGCTCAACACCACCGACGTGCCGATCGGTGCCCGCTCGGAGGCGCTGATGATGGCCGCCGACCGGGCCCAACATCTCGATCAGGTGATTGTGCCGGCGTTGGCGTCGGGCCGCCACGTGGTGTCGGATCGCTCGGCGTTCTCGTCGATGGCGTACCAGGGCGGCGGCCGCAAGCTCGGCGTCGACAGGATTCAGCAGCTGAACGACTTCGCCATCGACGGCCGCTGGCCCGACGTGGTGGTGCTGCTGACGGTGCCGCCCGATGCTGCCCGCTCCCGGCTCGACCGGGACCTCGATCGCATCGAACAGGCCGGCGAAGGCTTCCATCAGCGCGTGGTTGATGCGTTCACCGAGATGGCCGCCGCCGACCCCGATCGGTGGGTCATCGTCAACGGTGAGGGCTCGATCCACGAGGTGGCCGAACGGGTTTGGCAGGCCTTGCAGATCCGACTGGCCCAGCCCGCGCCGTAGGGCCTCATGGCCCGTCATCCGCTCGCCCGGATTCATCCCAGGCAAACCAGTGGGAGGCCAGCCGATCGACGAAGCGTTTCGGCTCTTCGGCGTAGAGCCGAGCCGCCAGCGCTGTACTCTGCCGCTCCAGACCGACGCGGTGCTGGTCGAGGAACGCCCCTGCCGCCTCGACCATCTCGTAACCGCCGAATGCTTCGGCTTCTGCGAGGAGTTGGTCCTTCAGCACGGCCAGATCGTGAGCGTCTCCGAGCGTGTCGGACAGATGTCCGAATGTCGCATCGAGCGGTCCGAGAATCGACGGCGCCGCGTCGTGAAGCAGGCGAACGTGGTACCAGGTGTACTTGACTCGCTTCCGCAGCTCGTGGAACAGGTCTGGCGTTGGCGTGCGCTCGACGGCGTCCAGGGCTTCGACGCCTCGTCGATAGGTCCTGGCCGCGCCTCCGGCGGCGGCTGCCCAGCCTTGATGTTTGAGAGTCCAGTTGTCGATTCCGGCGTCGCCTCTCATCAGGAGGTTGCGGGCGCGATCGATCGGCTCGGAGTCATCCGCCGCCGCTTGTGTCGCCGCCCGGGCCCGCTCGGCCAGTTCGGCCCGAACCGGTGCGAAGCCGCCGGCGGGAAGGCGATCGTGGGATCGGGCAACGAGTTTGTCGAAGGTGGACAAGAGTGCTTGGGCGTCGCGGTACTCTGACAGCTCCCGCGCCGCGTCGCGGTAGGTACGGTTGACGGCCAAGTACTGCTCGCCGAGTGCCGGCCTGACCAGACGAACCAGCCCGCGGACCTTCTTGCATCGCTTGCGGCAATCGTGGATGTTTTCAACGGCCTGCGGCCCCTCCAGATAGCTCAGACGGTCGAGGGCATCAGCCGTCTCTTGATGAGCTATCCGGCGGACTGCGTCGGCCAACGTCTCCTCGGAGGAGAGCCGGAAGGCCATATCTCGACGGTAGTGATCGGATCCGACGACGGCAAACAGCGACGACCCGGCGACTCGCCCTAGAATCCCGAAGGTGGATCCATGGACTGCCGTCGTCGGTCAAACAGAGGCTTTGACCCGTCTGGGACAGGCGGCGGACAATCCGGTGCACGCCTACCTTCTGCTGGGCCGACGAGGCTACGGCACCTATCAGGCGGCGCTGGGATTCGCCGGCCTGATCCTGGCCGCAGCCGTCGAACACGGTGACAACCATGCCGGCCGCGAACGGGCGCTTCATCTCGCGCTGGAGGCCAACCACCCGGACCTGATGGTGTTTCGACCGGAAGGCGCGGCACTGCGGGTTTCGGAGGCGGAGGAGATCATCCGGGCCGGGCTGCGGACACCACTCGAGGGAAAACGTAAGGTGATCGTCGTCGACGGCGTCGACACCATCCAGGAGGAGGCCATCGGCAAGCTGCTGAAGGTGGTGGAGGAACCGCCGTCGTCGACTGTTTTCGTGATGCTGGCCGACACCGTCCCGCCCGAGATCGTCACGATCGCCAGCCGATGCGTACCGATCGAATTCGGGCCGCTGTCGTCGGCCGAGCTGGAGCAGGCGCTGGTGGCCGAAGGTGCCGACCCGGAGCGGGCGTCGGTGGCAGCCATGGCCGCCGGGGGTGACGTCGACCGGGCCCGGCTTCTGGTGACCGACGACGCCCTGGCCGAACGGGCCGCCCTGTGGCAGTCGATCCCGGCCGAGTTGAACGGAACGGGATCCAGGGCGTGCGAATTGGTCGATCAGGTCCGGGCCGGGATGGACGCCGCCCAGGGGCCGCTGGAGGCTCGTCAGGCCACCGAGATCGAACAGCTGGAGGCCCGGGTCGAGCAGCTGGGGGAGCGGGGCTCGGGCCGGGCCGACCTGGTCGCTCAGCACAAGCGGGAGGTCAGGCGGTTGCGGACCGACGAGCTCGTGTTCGGATTGGCTGTGATGTCGAGGGTGTATCGGGATCGACTGGTGGCCAGCTACGACCCGGCGGCGGAGTCAGCCCTCGACGCCATTCAGACCGCAGCCGAGAGTCTGATCCGCAACCCCAACGAGACGCTGCTGTTGCAGGATCTGTTCCTCAAGCTGGCACCGGCCCCGGTCTCCCGTTAGCAGGGAGGCCGAACGGCGGACGACGTCGCACGGGTCAATCGAGTCGATGATGCCGGGCCGATCGGGAGTGGCGAGTCCTGTTGAACCGTAGGCTGTCGGAGTCGTGGTTTGGATCTCACGTGGCGACGGACGCCTCGGTTTTCAGGTTGTCGGCCTGGTCGCGACGGCGATCGTGATGCTCTCGGCGCAGTGTTCGTCGACCACCGATCCAACGCTCCTGGTGTCCAAGCAGGCGGAGGCGGACTCTTCGCCGGTCACGTCGACGACCGGCACTCGAGGTGCTGATGCATTAATCATCGAGGCGACGGCCGCCGACGGAACGACATCGACTGCCGGCGACAGCGGCGAGCCGAGGTCAACCGAGACAACCGAGACAACCGAGCGCAGCGATGTTTCGGCCGACACTTCGGCCGAGCCTTCCGCCACGGAGCCATCGG
>Ga0224512_10000722_pt1 | contig 33928 bp, 34 predicted proteins | sample SF_May12_sed_USG_4_FD_169103 | JGI IMG/M metagenome (GOLD analysis project Ga0224512, IMG submission 169103) | Sediment microbial communities from San Francisco Bay, California, United States - SF_May12_sed_USGS_13 | ecosystem: Environmental > Aquatic > Marine > Sediment | place: USA... | reverse complement strand
TCGATGCGATGGGAGCGCTCGACTTTGCCGTTGAGTCGTGGGGTGGCGGGTTTGATGTAGACGTGTCTGATCCCTCGGTCGAGGACGTGATAGTGGAACTGGGATCCGAACTCACCACCATTGTCGGTTTGGATCACGTCCACCCGGAACGGCAGCTTGGCCAGCAGGTAGTCGAGGAACTGGATGGCCGTTTTCTGGTCGCAGCGGGGATAGCAGTGAACTGATAGAACCGCTTCCCGGCACCGCCAATCGGGGTGATGAACTTGACGTCGACCTGGACGGCGTGCCCCGGCTTGGGTTTCTCATAGCGTTTCCACCGTTTCTGATAGGTCTTGTGCTCTGGGAGGCCGGCAGCCGGTTCAGCTCGAGACGCTCCAGGATTCGCCACACCCCCGACTTGGAGATGGTGATGTCGTGGTAGCGCTGCAGATACATGGCGATCTTGCCCGGTCCGAAGTGGTAGTTCTGCCGCAGGTAGATGATCTTGCCCACCACCTCCGCCGAGGTGGCATTAGGGCTGTAGTGAGGGCGCCTGGATCGGTCTCTCAGCCCTTCGAGCCCTTTCTCCTCGTATCTGCGGAGCCACCGGTAGAACGTCTGGCGGGTGATCCCGTAGTAGCGGCAGGTCTGGGCCACGTTTCCGGTCACTTCCTCAACATGGCGGATGATCGCCAAACGATGGTTCACCAGTCGCTGTTGTTCTCGCTCCGTCATCGGTTCTCCTCGTCGTGTTTGGAGAACCCAACGTGTAACCAATGTCCGTCAGTTCCAGAGCGCAAGATTGTGTGGCTTGCGGACTCATTGCGGACTCTTGGAGGACTCAACCAGCCAGACGAGCGCCAAGGAACGCAGAATGCCAATGAATACAGCGTCTTCTCTGGTGGGCCCGGCAGGACTCGAACCTGCGACCTACGGATTATGAGTCCGCTGCTCTGACCGACTGAGCTACGGGCCCCGCAATCGGAGATTGTAGGAGGTTGCCGGGGCGCACCCGGCCGCTCCAAGCACCTTGCCTATTTGCTCCACCGAGGATGACGGGAGCGGCAATATCAATCGCCGAACACGTCGTGATAGCCGGGGATGTCTTCGCCTACGACCCACAACCACATGTAGATACCGGACGGACCCATGAACTTGAACTCTCTGCGGATTGCCTTCTCGAGTTCCGTGTAGGACTCGAAACCACGCAACCAGCCCTGCAACCCCTTCACCGTGCCGCCGCTAAGTCTCAAGATCATGTCGGCGTTGTGGATCGTCGCTTCGATTTTGCGGCGATTGCGAATGATCCGGGTGTCTGTGGCAAGGTCATCGACGTCGTGCTCGTCGAGACCGGCCACAAGCTCCGGGTCGAACCCTGCAAAGGCCTCTCGAAAACCGTCCCACTTGGCTTCGACGACCTTCCAGCTCATCCCGGACTGGAACGCGGCTTTCGTCATGATCTCGAGATAGTCGTTCAAGCCCTTGGGATCGATCCGTTCCGGTTCGGTTGGCATGCACCACCTCCGTCAGACCAATCTACCCAACAGTTGGATCTCCGGACTGGCGACCATGTGCCCACAGCGCCCGAATCCGACTCCCGGATGCTCCCGCTAGCCGGAGCTCGAGGGGCTGCGCCCGCCGGAGGCGCTAGGGCCTCCGAAAAGTCCCCTCGACCCGGGCGACTGCGACGTCTGAGGGCACGGCCGCCATGATCTCCTCGGCGGTTCCGCCCAGCAACACGATGGAAGTGGCACCCGCTCCGCGACTGGCCACGGTGACGAGATCGGCGCCGCGCCGTCGGGCGGCCTCCCCGACGGCCTGCGAGGGCGGCCCCTCGACGATCAGGTTGCGGACGGCATCGCCCCAAGGGGCTGAGAACTCCTCGAGCGCTGCCTCAGCCCGCGCCAGGCGGTGGCGGGCCCGGACTGCGTCATCCTGTTCAAAAAGACGGCTCTGCCCAAACAGCACATCTGAGCGGGGCGACAGGGCATAGACGACGGTGAGTTCGGCTTCGGGAGCAAGAATTGAAGCCAGCTCGACGGCCTTTCTGGAGTGCTCTGACATATCCACTGCGGCGACCACCCGCCGATAGGGCACGCGCGGTTGCCGGCGAACGGCCAGCACCGCCGAGCGAGCTTTGCGGGCCAGCCGCCTGGTCACCGGGCCGAGGAGGGCGGCGTCAATAGAGGAGGTTCCGGCAACAAGCAGGTCTGCTTCCCGGGCCCACCGGGCAACCTGGGTAGATGGAGCGCCTCTGATGACTTCAAAGTCGATAGGAACGGACGTCCGACCCGCCACCCAATCGACGAGCGCGGCGGCGGTCGTGTGGCGATGGTCGGTGAGGAACTTCGCTTCGTCGTCGGAAAGGAAGGGATCCGCGCGCTTCTCGAGAACGTGCAGCAGCCCGAGATGGGTGTTGAACTGCTCGGCCAGCAATCGGGCTCGTTCGACCACCCGCCGTCCCACGGGCGTGAGATCGAACGCCGCCATCACCCGACGCATCTCCCCTCCTCCTCCTGCCGTCGGTACCTTAACGGTGGCGAGAGAGCACTGGCAGAACGGGAAAGTTAGGGCCAGTTGAGTGACGCCGGAGCTCCGGCAGGCACTACCGGTCGAAGGGGCGCTACCGGTTCCAAACGCTGATATGGATCGCCCACCGGCGGGCGGAGATCGGGTTGGCCCAGATTGGGCCACAGGGCGATCGACCGCTCAGCCATGGCAGTGATCGTCAGGGAAGGATTAGCACCCAGATTGGCGGTGATCGCCGAACCGTCGATCACATGTAGACCTTGGTAGCCATAGACACGATGGTATGCATCGATCACACCCGTGTCGGGCGAGTCACCGATGCAGGCTCCACCCAGCAGATGAGCGGTGACGGGAGTATCGAGCAGCACTTCGTTGATGCTGCTCATCGGCCGTCCGCCAATCCGCGCCGCGGCCACCCGGGCGGCCTCGTTGGCGACCGGTATGTAGGTCGGGCTCGGTTTTCCGGTCTCCTGCTCGGTCACCGGCCTCCGCCCCAATAGGCCCTTGCGGAAGCGCAGCCGAAGGCTGTTGTCCAGACTCTGCATGACCAGGAAGATCACCGTTCGCTCCGACCACCGGTACACGGAGAGAAAGCGCAGGAAAACGATCGGGTGTCGCAGACCGGCGACTAAGAACCGCATCCATCGTGGAATGCCCCCGCCTCCGTCAACGAGGATGGTCCCCAGCAGGCCCATCGCGTTGCTACCGGCCGGGTACCGAACTGCTTCGATGTGGGTCTGCGGCTCAGGATGGATCGAGGACGTGATCGCAACACCCTTCGAGTAGTCCACCGATGCATCCGAGGCGACCGCCCCCAGAATCGTCTCCGAGTTGGTGCGCACGTGGTAGCCGAGTCGACGCGAGAGGTTGGGAAGCCGGCGGGTGTCCCGCAGAGAATGCAGGAGCCGGGCCGTGCCCAACGCCCCGGCGGCGAAGATCACCTGCCCGGTGGTGAACGACCGGGAACGCTTGAAGAACCACGCTCCGGGTCGTTCGGTTACCACCCGATACCCTCCCCCCTCCAGCGGCACGACATCGACCGCCTGATGCTCGGGATGGACCACCGCCCCGTGTTTCTCCGCCAGGTAGAGGTAGTTCTTGTCCAGCGTGTTCTTGGCGTTGTGGCGACACCCGACCATGCACCCGCCACACTCAATACAGCCGGTCCGGGTGGGGCCCTCACCACCGAAGTAAGGATCCGGCTCCTCGACGCCCCTTTCGCCGAAATGCACCGCCACCGGGGTCAACGTGAACGTTTCTTCCACTCCGAAATGCTCAGCTACTGAGCGGAGCACGCCGTCCGAAGCGGATTCGGTGGGAATGGGCTGGACGCCCAGCATCCGTCGCGCCTGGTCGAAGTGAGGGGCCAGTTCGCTCTCCCAATCGGTGATATGACCCCACTGAGGATCGCGCAGGGCGACCCCGTGGGGTTCGTAGCAGACGTTACCCCACACCAGCGATCCGCCGCCTACCCCGGCGCCGGACAGGGCCAGCGCATGGTTGAGCAGGCTCAATCGTTGCATGCCCCTCAATCCGAGCTTCGGGAACCAGAGGAACTTTCGAAGGTTCCAATTGGTGTCGGGCAGCATGCTGGCATCCCACCGTTTGCCGGCCTCGAGCACCCCCACCCGGTAGCCCTTCTCGCTGAGGCGCAGGGCCGAGACGCTTCCGCCGAAGCCGCTGCCGATGATCAGCACGTCGTAGTCGAGGCTCATCGGGGTCCCTTTCGGCGGACGCCCACCATCCTATCGGCACCTCCATCCCTTTCGACGGGGTCGCACCGGACCGCCCCGACGGTGCTCAAACTACGCCCCGTGCCCGCAGATCGTTGATCTCCGTGCGCTCTAAACCCAGCATCTCGCCCAGGATCTCGGCGGTGTGCTCGCCCAGCCCCGGCGGGTGAGACCTGATGGTTGAGGGAGTGCCGTCGAAACGCAGGGGAATGCCGAGCATCCGCACCATGCCCGCCAGGGGATGGTCCAGTTCGGTCACCATACCCCGGGCCAGGGTCTGCGGTGAGGAGAGCGCCTCGGCGACGCTATTGATGGGGCCGGAAGGGATACCAACCCGATCCAGTTCCTCGATCCACTCGGAGCGCGTGCGGGCGGCGAACTTCTCCTGGATAAGATCGTCGATCGCCTCCCGGTTCTCCACCCGATCCCGATTGCGGGCGAAACGCGAATCCTCGATCCAATGGGGACTATCCAGCAGGGCCGCCAGCTTGCGGAACTGTTCGTCGTTGCCCACCGCCACCGCCACCTCACCGTCCGAGGCCCGGTAGGTCCGGTACGGCACGATGTTGGGATGGCCGTTGCCATACCGTCCCGGCACCTCACCCGACGCCAGGTGGTTGGCGGCCACGTTGGCCAGCATCAGGAGCCCCGTGTCGTGCAGAGTCGCCTCGGTGCGTTGGCCCCGGCCGGTGGATTCCCTCGCCGCCAAAGCGGCCAGTACGGAGATGGTGGCCAGCAACCCCGTGCAAATATCGACGATGGCAACGCCCAGCTTCATGGACGCTCCGTCCGGTTCGCCCGTGATCGACATCAGCCCGCTCTCGGCTTGGAGGATGAAGTCGTATCCCGGCATGCCCGCTTTGGGCCCGGTGGACCCGTAACCGCTGATGGTGCAGCACACCGCCCGCGGGGCATGCTGGGAGAACCAGTCATCGTCGAGACCCCACCTCTCCAGCGTCCCCAACTTGAAGTTGTCGATCACCACGTCGGCCAGCGGGATCAGCCGGCGGAGGATGTCCCTACCCTCCTCGGTGGAGAGGTCGAGGGTGAGGCTGCGCTTGTTCCGGTTCACGCCCAGGTAGTACGCGGACTCGCTGCCCACGAACGGAGGGCCCCAACCTCGGGTGTCGTCACCGGTGCCCGGACGCTCGATCTTTATGACCTCGGCACCCATGTCGCCCAGCAGCATGGTGCTGAGCGGCCCCGCCAGCACGCGGGTCAGGTCCAGGACCACCAGTCCGTCGAGAGATCCCCTACTCACTTGGCTCCTTCCATCGTGTGCCATCGTTGCAGCACGGCCAGTTCCTCGCCGGAGGGTGGCGTCAGTTCGACTACCCGGTCGGCATGAGGTACTTCCCACGAGAACCCATCCACCGCCAGAGCGGCATCCATCCCCGGTTGTAGCCCGGCCAGGGTCATCTCCCCCGTTTCGAAAGTGAACCAGGCCCGCGGCGTCAGCAGGTCGGCCGGTCCGGTCCCTCGGGTTCCGGTCGGACGGCCGCCATCCTCGCCGAGGCCGGGGGCGGTCACGAAGTCGACCCGTTCGACAAACCGGCGCGGGTCGTGAGGCATCACGATCACCAGCCGCCCGACCAGAGAAGCGATGTCGTGAGCACCTCCGCTGCCGACCATACGGACCTTCGGGGTACGGTACTCGCCGATCACCGTGCTGTTGAGATTGCCCCGCCGGTCCACCTGGGCGGCCGACAATACGCCCACGTGGATCCGCCCGGCCTGCAACTCCCCGAAGACCAAGGTGCAGTCACCAAGGCAGGCGGCGCCGGACGCCACCGATGGGCTCCCGGTCGACATCGGCAGGGTGGCTGGGTCGGCTCCGTACGCTCCCGACTCGTAGATCAGGCTCAAACCGGGGGCATGGGTATGGCGGGCCACCAGCGCCGCCAGCGAGGGTATTCCTATCCCAACGAAACAAGCCTCACCATTGCGCAAACGGCGGGCGGCCGCGATCGCCATGCGGGCCGTGTCGTCGATCATTTTCCGACCCCGTCGGCCAGCGCCTTGGTGTCAATCATCGACAGGTAGCGTTCCCGGTCGACGCCTCGCACCCACCGGTCCAGATGTGCTTCAGTACCCTCGGCGGTTCTCGACACATCACCGTATTTGCGGAAGTGATCGTCGTCGCGGGTGTAGTAGCCCTCCACGTAGGAAGGATGAGCACCCCACGGCACCACCGCCATCGCCGTTATCCGATGGGCCGGGATGATCGTGAGGTTGGGGGAAGAACGGATCACCGCCCCGTCCACGATCTCCTCGACGGTTACGACGATCCGCCGGGCGGCGAGCACCCCGGCCGCCGTGTCGCCAACCACTCCCCACATCTGAGTGTTGCCCTCCTCGTCGGCTCGCTGGGCGTGCACAATCGCCACGTCCGGCTCGAGCGCGGGGATGGCGGCCAGCGTCTCGCCCGTGTAAGGGCAGGTGACCGTCTTCAGGCCGGGCAGCTCATAGGGGATGTCCCCGGCCAGAAGGACCCGTCCCGGCAAGAACGGCACGCCCATGGAGGCGGCCTGCATCCGGAGAACCATCGACCAGTTAGTCCATTCCTCCCAATCGATGGACCCGGCGGCTACCGCCCGGCGGAACGCGTGGGATAGCCCGATGTCCGGGTTCCCAATCCACCCGAACACCACCTTCTGCACACACCCGGCAGCGATGAGCTGATCGGCGAGGATGTCGGCGCCGCTCCGGCAGATGGTGAGGCCGCGCCGCCCGGCCCGGATGAGCTCGTGGCCCAACGCGAACGGGACCGCATGGCCGAAACCGCCAAGAAAGACGGTATCGCCGTCCGAAACGTGCTCAGCCGCGCAGTGCTCGAGACTTGTCAGCTTGGTTGAGTCCACGATCAAAAGTGTCCTTGTACTGGTCCATCTCTTGCTTGTTGCGCTCGCGGAACTTCTGAAAATCAGGCTTGCGCTTCTCCAGGAAGGCGCTCATACCTTCCAGCGACTCTTCGGTGCCCCAGATGTTGGCCAGCAGTTCCATCCCGTGCTGCCAGGACGGATAGAGAGCATCGGAATCGAAGTTGAGGGACACTTTGGTAGCTCTGATGGTCTGTCCGCTGTACCCGACAATCTGCCGGCACACCTCCTCGGTTTTGGCCCGCAGCTCTGCTTGCGGGACCGCTATATTGGCCAAGCCGATCTCGGCGGCTTCCGCCCCCGTGTAGGTCTTGCAGAGAAAGATCATTTCCTTGGCCCGCCGCTCGCCGATCAGCTTGGCGATGTACTGAGTAGCGCCGACCGTCGGGCACGCACCCACCCGGGCTCCCGTCTGTCCGAACGTGGAATCTTCGGCGGCAATCACCAGGTCGCACCAGAGCATCAGTTCATGGCCACCACCAACGCAGGGGCCTTCGACCATGGCAATCACCGGGATGGGCAAATTGCGGATGGTCATGGCCACTTTGAGCATGCGGTCGTTCCACATGGGGGAGTTGGCCTTGTTGAGCTTCATCATGGCGTGGAAGTCCCCGCCCGCCGAGAACGCCCCACCGGCACCCGAAACGACCGCACACGCGATCGAGGGATCTTCGCGGGTAGCCGAGAACGCATCCGCCAGATCGTCCAGAGTCTGTTCGCGAAAGGCGTTCCGCACTTCTGGCCGGTTGATGGTGATCCAAGCCACGTTGTCCGTCACCTCGTAGATGATCTCGCGATAGGTATCCGGCACCGAATCCTCCTCATTGGGCTTCCGGCATCATATGCAGCCAGGGATCGGCGCGCCTCTCCAGCGTGGTCTTTGCCCCTTCCGATGTCAGACGGCATCGCCTCCACCGACATCGCGCAAAGGTCGAAAAGAATCTCGTGACGTCGTGCCCATGATTCGGCTCGGGACCTCCCGGATGCGCCGCCGCCCAGAGGCATGCGGAAGCGTTGCCGGAGATTCTCCGGGCCTTTGCCGGTCCCGGCCCTTCGGGGGTTCAGGGGGTGCCGGGCACAACCGTAGGGAGGTCGCCCGTGCCCGGTCCCGGCTCCCAGCTTCCGATTCCGCCATCTACCTCAACTTCGGCGCCGCCGAGTAGCTCGGCCGCCCACCGGTTGAACAACTCGGGGCCTTGCCTGTCGACGGCAAACTCGATTATCTCTTCACTTACCTCGTCTGCCGCCGGCGCCTGACGCTCGGTCACCACTACCACGTAGAAACCGCCTGTCTCCGGATGGCGAGCGTAGGAACGGCCCACCTCGGCGTCGAGCGCTACAGGAGCGAGCTCCACGCCGTGCTCGAGCGGGCTGAGACATCCCATGTCGAGGCGGGCGGTCCGGTCCGGGTAAACAGCGGATATCGCTTCGAGGCCTTCGCCGTCCTCGACTCGCCCTTCGATCTCAGCGGACAACGTGGTGTCCACCAGAGTGAGCACCTCCAGGCAAGCCCTCGAGTTCACGGCCAGGAAATCCCGGTACGCCTTGTCCAGGTCGACCCCCGGCCAGTCGGATCGTACTATCTCCTCTTCGAGTCGCCCCCTGACCACATCGAGCTCCGCCTCGAGCAGCACTCTTGCTCTGGTGACGCCGCGGCCGGTGAGAACCGCATCGACGTCATTGCCGGGCCCGCCGGCGCGAAGGGTAAAAGCCGCGTCGAGCTCGCCTTGAGTGACCGTCACCCCGAAATCCTCCTGCGCGCCGGTGGTGACGAGCTGGTGCAGGATCAGCAGGAAAAGACTCGAGGCGCGCTCGTCGTCGGTAACCGAAGCAGCCGAGTCGTGAAGTGCCTCTAGTTGAGCTTCCTCAATCCGAATCCCGTCGACAACGGCGGCCGGAGCCGAGCCGGAACACGCGGCCATCGCGAGCAGCAGGCCAATCAGCAGGGCGGTGAGTCTCAACATCGGGACGCGAAGGATATCTCCGATCGCGGCGTACCTCAGCAGGCCCCGCAGGCTCCCATCACATATCCGAGCATGGTGTAGTAGCCGACCGTAGCGCACAGCTCAACTACGCCCGGCTCCCCCAGATACGCCCGCGCCGTTGCGAAACGTGCAGACGATACGGTGCTCTCGGCGCACAGTTCACGCACGAACCCGATCAGGAGCAGCTCGGTGTCGGTGAGGTCACCGGACCGCCCTCCTTCGAGGTATTCGACAACTTCGGGCCGCACCCCGGCGGCGCGGGCGAGCGGAAGATGACTGTCCCACTCGAAGCCGCAACCGTGCACCGCCGCGGCTGTGATGATCACCAACTCCCGGTCGTGATCCGACAGGGACGAGCCGAAGCGGATCTCGGCGCCGAGTTCGGCGGCATGACGGGCGATCTTCGGCGTGTGGAGCATCACCTCGAAAGGGCGGATCATCTTGCCACGACTCTCGACCACCCAGTCGAAGGTCTCCAATTGGTCCTCCGTCAGGTCGTCGGTACGGTCTGTGATCAATGGGATACGTGCCATGTCTGCCTTTCAGGTCTCGATCCGAAAAAGTCGCGCCGCGCTCCCCCCGACCACCAGGTCCCGCTCGGCTTCGGTGAGCCGGGCTTCAGCGACCAGGGCAAGCGGATCCGGTAAGCCCATATCGAATGGATAGTCGGTTCCGAGCAGCACCCGGTCGGCGCCGTAGGTTCGGACGAGATGCTCGACCATTCCGGCGTCGAACACGGTGATGTCGAAATAGAGGCGTGAGAGGTACTCGGAAGGAAGACGATCGATGTGACGCCGCATCTCTGGACGGTGGCGAAAAGCATGGTCGGTGCGGGCCGGGTAGAACGTAAAGTATCCGCCGCCGTGCACGATGAGCATCTTCAGTTCCGGATGGCGTTCGAAGACTCCGCCGAGAATCATCCGGGTGACGGCCACGGTGGAGGACAGCGGCATCCCGATGACATTGACCAGGTAGTAATCGGTCAGCCGTCCTCCATCGGTGAACCCTGCGGGGTGGAGCACGACGACCAAACCCAGCTCCTCCAGTTCCGCCCACAGGCCCTCGAACATTTGATCGTCGAGATCGATGCCGTTGACATCCGCTCCAATCTCAATGCCGGGAAATCCCAACTCGCCTGCGACCCGCCGGGCTTCGGCCACGGCCGCGTCGGGGTGGGCCATCGGTAGGGTCCCCAGCCCGACAAAACGGGTCGGATGAGCGTGTACGACTTGGGCGATCCGGTCGTTCTGCAGGCGGGCCACGCGAGGCGAGAGCGACACATCGGCCCAGTAGAAGTATTGGAAGGGTGCCATCGCCACCACCTGGACGTCGATGCCGAGGGCGTCCATATCGGCGATCCGGACTTCGGGGTCGGTGAACTTGCCGTGGACCGCCTGGTGGAACTTCTGATTCAAGGACTTGGTCTCCGGGGAGGAGAAGAAGGTCCTGGGATCGCTCTCGGGCTGGAAGTGGGGTCGAGTAAGCTCGGCAGATTCGGGGACCGCCAGATGCGTGTGCACATCGATCGTCCGCACCGCGGGACGGGGCACGGCGCTGGGACCCCACCGTCGAGCCCAGGTCTCCCACGGTTCAGCGGTCATTCCCCCACCTCGATCCGCCCGATCCCGGCCCGGCGGCGCACCACCTCGGCCACTGCGGAATTGTCGGCGTCGGCCAGCCCCGATTTCTCTGCTTCCTCCAGGGCGGCCCTGACCACGTCCACCAGCGCCGTCGGGGCGCCGAGAGCGCGGGCATGCTCGGTGATCAAGCGGGCATCTTTGTGACTCTGGCGAACGCGAGCCGAGGGTGGGTAATGATCGCCCGCGATGATCCGCTCGCCCCACAAGTCCATTGCTTTCGAGTAGGCGACCCCGTCTTTCAAGACCTCGAGTATCCGGTCGAGGTCGAGACCCGCCATCTCGGCGACGACGAGAGCCTCGGCGAGCGCCATCCGGTTGATCGTCAGCGCATGGTTGACGATGAGTTTGGCTCGCGCCCCGGCGCCCACCGCGCCGACATGATGATGTGACCGGCCGATCGCTTCGAGGATGGGGCCGGCTTGCCGGTAGTCATCGTCATCTCCGCCGACCATCACTACCAGCTCACCGCGAGCAGCTACCGGAGCGTTTCCGCTCACAGTGGCGTCGGCATATCGGATCCCGACCTTCGCCAGCTCATCACCGATCTCTACGGCGTCCTCCGGCCGCCCCGTAGTGGCGTCGAGCACCAAGAGCGAGGCGGCTCCAGAGGAGCTGATGCCGCCCTCCCCGAGACATACCTGTCGGGAGACCCCAGAGTTTGGCAAAGAGAGCAGAGCAATCTCACACCCCTGAACGGCCCCCGCCGGGGACGAGACGGGGTGCCCGCCGGCGGCCTGGAACTCTGAAGACCGCGCCGGATCGGGGTCGTATCCGCGCAAGGTGAACCCGGCAGCCAAGAGTCGAGCGGCCATCCGCGAACCCATGATGCCCAGACCGATCACGGCGACGGGGCTGGCCATAGTTCAGAACCGGTACAGATGGGTTGGATTGTCGACGAGGATGCGAGATCGCATCGCCGGATCCGGCGCCCACAACTCGAGCTGTTCGATCAGGTCCGCGTCGTTCGGTTGCGAGCCGTACTTGTTCGGATGGGGCCAATCAGTTGCCCACACCATCCGATCTGGATTGGCCTCGATCAGCGCATGGGCGAGCGGGACTACCTCCGGCCAGGGCGGAAGATCGCCGACCCCGAGACGGTCGGGTCCCGACAGCTTGATCCAGGTGTTGCCCTCGCGTACCAGGTCGAGCAGCGTCTGGAAGGGCGGATACGAGACGCCCTTCGTGGCGGGCATGTAACCGAAGTGACCTATCGAGATGGGAACGGGCAGCGACCGGAAGAGAGGAACGAGTTCCGGAAGATCGTGACCGGCGAACAAGAACTCCATGTGCCAGGAGAGGTCCGCGATCCGGCGGGCCAGAGCGGGCACGTCGGACAACTCGATGGGCATACCCCCCTTGTTGTCGAGGTTGAGCCGCACACCGCGCGCCCCGCGGCGGTCGAGGTCCGCGAGCTCTTCGTCGGAAGCCGACATGTCGAGGGCGACGATCGCCCGGGCCCGGTCGGGAATCTCACTCATCGCATCGAGAATCGCCGAGTTGTCCGTCCCGTACACGGAAGGCTGAGCGAACACCACTCGGTCGATGCCGATCTGGCCGTGCATGTGGAGCATGTCGGCGAGGGTCGAATCAGGGGGGGTGTACCCGCGGTCCTTCGAGAGCGGGTACCCAGAAACGAACACATGCGTGTGGCAGTCGACGGACCCACCCGGAGTTGTCAGTCGGGACACCCGCGGCTCCCGGTCGGGGGGCAAACAAACGGGAATCTCGCTCAAGGCCTGCTTCCTCTCTCGGCTGGGACCTGATCATATCGAGCCCAAGATCGCCGTGTCGAAGCACGCTCCTTCGGCGTGATTGGGCCTGGTGACCGGGTCCCGCCGCCGTCCGCCAGACATGTTGATCCGAATAACCGACGGCGTCACACCCCGGGGCGAGGTCCTACTAGGCCATTGCCCGACCGGCGAAGGACCTGATCCGCCGCCACGAGAGCACAGCAATCAGCATCCCGAGAGAGGCGATGGCGAAGGTGACCCTCGGCCCTATGGTCTCCGACATCCACGATCCAGCCGGAGGCCCGATGACCTGCGCGACTCGAACGAAGGTCACCCAGGTGAGAACGGTGAGGCCGCGGTAGAGAGCGCCCCCGATGGTGGCCGCTCGTTCCTGAGCCAGCGGCACAAAAAGCCCGAACCCGAGACCACTGGCTCCAAGACCGAGAGAGACCGCCCACCACCCCGGGGCGAGCGCCGCCACGGCGCTTCCGAGTGACATCAATACGAAAGCCCATCCTATAAGCCTGCTTCCCGAAGATCTGACGCGAAGTCGTCCGATCTGAACGGCGGCCAGCACCGTCCCCACCTGGAAAGAGGCGATGATGAAACCTCGACCCGACGACGGCACCCCGAAGACCGAATCGAGGTAGAGCGGTGTCGTCGTATAACCGAATCCATGGAGAAGTACTGTCACCCCTATAGTCGCCGCCAGCACCCCTGTATAGTCGGCGAGATGGCGCTCCCGCCGCAGCATCGCCAGCGCCGCCCGTCCATGCCGGACGGGCGACTCGACCGCCCGGGTAGGGTCGCTCGGCAATCGACTCGCCCAGAGCGCCAGCGGGAACCCGATCAGAAAGATGAGAAAGGGTCGGAACACCCCGCCGGCACCGACCAGGCCTGATACGACAGGCCCGAGCATGTTGACTGTGGTCACCCCCGTGAGGTTGAAGCCCATCGCTCGCGTTCTGAGCGGTCCCTCGAAAAGGTCCCCCACCAGGACAACGCCGACCCCGAGGATTCCGGACGTCCCCACACCCTGGACGAACCGGACCGCCACCAGACCCCAATATGACCGAGCCCAGAACCCGGCGGTGCCGAACGTGGCAAACAGCAGGAGGCTGGCCAGGACAACCCTGCGACGCCCGAGACGGTCTGCCAGGTACCCGATCATCACCGAGAGGATCACCCCCGGTACCGAAACCGCCGCCTGCACCAGCCCGATCGATGCCCGGCTCACGCCCAGGGCGTCGGCGAGATCAGGCAGGATAGGCGCAGTGATCGAAAACCCGAGCGTCCCCATCGCTCCGACCGAAATGGCAATGGCCAGCCGTTCAGAACGAGACCGGGCCTCTCCGACCGGGTGCGTCCACCGGGGCCCTTGGCCGGATCTATCAGCGACAGGTTTCACCGCCGGCCGGACGCGTCAAAGGAGGTCGAGAATCTCGACGGGCAAGCCGCCCACAGCGAGACCGCGGTCAACGCCGCCAGTCGCACCCGCGTGGGGTCATGCACGGTGAAGCAGACCAGTCCGAGCGGGGAGATCGTCATAGTAAGTAGGTTGCATGATATCCGCCACAGAATCCCGGGGAGAGCCAATGAGCATCGCACGTCGGTACGCCGAGTACGCCACCGAATTGCGGTTCGAAGACCTTCCTCCCATGGTGATCGCCCATGCCAAGAAGCTGATCCTCGACATAGTCGCCAACGCCATCGGCGGCTACGCGTGGATGGATTCGGGCCCACCGATCATCGCCGGCGTGCGACACCTCAACCGCGACCGCACGGGTGCCACGGTGTTGGCTACCGGTGAGCCGATGGCCCCGGAGTGGGCGACGCTCGCCAACGGATCGATGGCCCACAGCCTCGACTACGACAACCACCACGCCCGGGGCGTCATTCATGCGGGTTCCTCGGTGGTGAGTTGCGCTCTGGCCGCCGGAGAAGAGACCGGCGCCGACGGTCGCGAATTGATCACCGCCGTCGTGATCGGGTACGAGATCGCCTGCCGCCTGGCCATGGCCCTCGGGCCGCACTCGTCACATGAGTTGGGGTTTCACCCCACCGGTACGTGCGCAGTCTTCGCCGGGTCGGCCATCATCGGACGCCTGCGGCGGCTCGGTGTCGATGTGATCGAGAACGCGTTGGGACTCAACGGGAGCCAGGCGGCCGGCTCGATGCAGTACGTGGCAAACGGCGCCTGGAACAAACGCACCCACCCCGGGCTGGCCACCCATGGGTCCTTCGTCGCCGCAGCGCTGGCCGAGGCCGGCTTCGTCGGATCGGCCGACGTTTTCGAGGGCTCCCGGGGTTTCCTGCAGGGCTATGCCGGGCGGCCGGTTCCGAAGCTGGCCACGGCCTCCCTCGGCGACCGGTACGAAACCCTCGACGTGGCGATCAAGCCCTACTCGTTGTGTCGCTATACCCACCAGACTCTCGAGCTTCTCATCGGTCTGCTGCATGAGGGGCTCGATCCGCGCCGCGTCACGACCATCACGATCGAGATGCCCACCTACGGAGTCGACCTCGTGGGTTCACCGATCGAGGAGAAGAGAAGACCCGTCTCTGCGGTGGACGCCCAGTTCAGCGCCCCCTTCGCCGCCGCGCTGGCTCTCACCGAAGGGCGGGCGAGCCTCGAGGTGTTCACCCGGGTTCTGACCGACGGGTTCTCCGAGGAGTTCGCTCGGCTCATGGCGATTACCGACGTGCGCTCCTCCGACGACCTCGACGCCATTCATCCCGAGTTCTGGCCCGGACGAGTGATCCTGGAGACGACGGAAGGAAAGATCGAGCGGACGGCCCGACACATACGAGGCGAGGCAGAGATCCCGATGAGCTTCGAAGACGTCGCCGCCAAGCTCACCGAACTGAGCCCCGCCCACGACGAGGAGACCCGGGCCCGGGTGGTAGCAGTTGTACGCGACCTGGAGAACCGCACCGTCGACGAACTCATCGAGCCACTGCGAAGGTGACGGCACGAGACGAGAAAGTCATGTCAGAGCCCTGGTGGCAGGAATTGGGCCCCCGCTGGGATCCGTCCACGGCGCACAAGCCGACCGGGATCGTCATCGACATCCACAGCCACGTATCCGTGCCGGAGGCTGCCGAGATAGCCCGGCCGCTGTTCCGGCCGGAAATGGACCCCAGAATGCGGTTCCAGCCGGAGGAAAGCACCCGGTACAACCGGGAACTGCGCGCCACCCAGGAAGACAAGTTCAACACAACCGGGGCGCGCCTGGCCGACATGGATCTTCAGGGAGTCGATCTCCAGGTCCTGGCCATCGCCCCTCTCCACTACTTCTACTGGCTGGACGGCGTAACCGGCCCCCGCGTGGCGTCGATGCAGAACGACCGGATCGCCGGCCTGGCCGCCGAGCACCCCCAACGGTGGAGTTGCGAACCTACCGATGGACCATCCCGAGGCGGCCGCCCGCGAACTAGATCGGGCTCACCGGCGGCTCGGGTTCAACGGCTTTGAGATCAACGCAGACGTGAACGGGGGCGACCTCGACGACCGCCGCTTCGACCCGGTATGGGCGAAAGCCTCCGAGCTCGACATGCTGGCGATCCTCCATCCGCACGGCTGGACCGAGCCGCGCCGGATGGACGACTACTACTTGATCAACGTTGTGTGCATGCCGCTCGCCTCCACGGTGGCCGTCTCCCGCATGATCCTTGGTGGGGTTTTCGAGCGCTTCCCCGACTTCAAGATGCTCGTAGTCCACGGTGGCGGCTACCTGCCCTTCTATTACGCTCGCACCGACCACGCCTATCGGGTCCGACCTGAGACCCGCAGGCACATTCCCCGGCTACCCAGCGAATACCTCCACAAGTTGTACTTCGACACGACCGTCTTCCGCCCCGAGGAAGTCGAATACCTCGTAACGGAATTCGGGGCCGACCACGTCCTCATGGGAACCGACTACCCGTTCGATATGGGACCAACCGATCCGCTGGCGTTTCTGGCGGGAGCCCGGCTGACCCGGACGGACCACGATCTGATCGTCGGCGGCAACGCCGCCCGGTTGCTCAAGATCGCCCGGTGATCAGAGTCCGATTGCCAGGTATTTGGATTCCATGTACTCCCGGAGCCCCTGGCGACCTCCCTCACGGCCGATGCCGGATTGCTTGATCCCCCCGAACGGTGCCACCTCGGTCATGAAGACACCGGTGTTAACGCCCACCATCCCGTAGTCGAGCGCCTCGCCCACCCGCCAGATCCTGCCGTTGTCGCGGGTATAGAGATAGGCGGCCAGCCCGTAGGGCGTAGCGTTGGCCAATTCGATCGCCTCCTCCTCGGTGGAGAAGGTGAACAGCGTGGCGACCGGGCCGAAAACCTCCTCGTTGGCGATCGCCATGTCGACTCCAACCTCTGTCATCACGGTGGGCTGATAGAACGTGCCTCCCAGCTCATGGGGCCCTCCGCCGATTATCGTCTTCGCCCCTCCGGCGACGGCGTCGCCAACCAGGCGGTTCACCTTGGCGAAAGCATCCTCGTTGATGAGAGGACCGACGTCGGTGCCCTCTGCCGAGCCCGAACCGACGGTGAGCAAGGAAACCGCGGCGGAGAGACGCTCGGTGTATTCGGCAACGATGGTGTCCTGAACGAAGACCCGATTGGCGCAGATACAGGTCTGCCCACCGTTGCGGTACTTGGAGATCATGGTGCCCTGCAGGGCCGCCTCGAAGTCCGCATCTTCGAACACGATGAACGGCGCGTTGCCACCCAGCTCGAGGCTCACCTTCTTGATCGTGTCGGAACTCTGCCTCATGAGCAACCGGCCCACCTCGGTGCTGCCGGTAAACGACACCTTGCGCACCAGGGGATTGGTCGTCAGCTCGTATCCCACCGTCACCGGGTCGCGAGCGGTGACCACATTGAATACTCCGGCCGGGATCCCGGCCCGGTCGGCCAAATCCGCCATGGCCAGCGCCGCCAGAGGTGTGTCCTCGGCGGGTTTGACCACCACCGGGCATCCGGCCGCCATGGCCGGGGCGACTTTGCGAGCGATCGTCGAGAACGGAAAGTTCCACGGCGTGATGGCCACGGCGACGCCCACCGGCTGCTCGATCACCACGAGCCGCATCCCCGCCTCGTGGCTGGGGATGACTTCCCCGTAGGCTCGCTTGGCCTCCTCGGCATACCATTCGACGTAGTCGGATCCGGAGCCGACTTCGCCCCGTGCCTCGCGGAGCGGCTTACCCATCTCGGCGGTGATGATCCGCGCCAGATCCGCGGCGTGCCGGACCAAGAGGGCATGCCACTGCTTGAGCGCGGCGGCGCGCTGCTTGCCGGTGAGAGAACGCCAAGCCGGCCAGGCAGCCGAGGCCGCTTGGACAGCGCTCCGGGCATCAGAGGCGTCTCCGTCGGCGACGGCGATGATGGCCTCACCCGTGGCCGGGTTGAGGACATCGAAGGTCCGGCCGGCCGACTGCCACTCGCCTCCGATGAACAGCTGATCTCTGAGGAGGGTCTGATCCTCAAGCTGCAACCGATCCCGATTCGTCATGCACGCCTCCCCTGGTCCGAAACACGTCCGGCAACGACTTCAATCACGGCCCCGAGATCGGCCCCGCCCAGGCCGGCCTCTTGAGCCTCGCGCACCATCGCCGCAGCCACCGAGGCCATGCGACCGGATGGTCGCTGCTCCGCTGCCAGCCTCAAGTCCTTGTCCATCAGGTCGACCGTGAATTGAGGGGAGAAGTCCCTCCCCGCCATCGGTCCGGCCTTGTAGTCGAGGAGCCGGGGCACGGCCCCGGCCCGCAGCAAATCTAGACAGGCCTCGACCTCGAGCCCCGCGGCTTCCATCTCGACGATCGCCTCAGCGATGCCGACCAGGTGCGTGGTCAGAAGACGGTTGGTGATCAGCTTCATTTGCAGGCCGGAACCGCTCGGGCCGATGTGATGCACGGATGAGCTGAAGGGCTCCAGGTACGGTCGAGCACGATCCACGGCGGCGGCAGCGCCGCCGACCATGATCGCCAACGTTCCGGCCTCGGCATGGATGGCCGTGCCCGAAACGGGGGCGTCGACAAAGTCGATGCCCCGCGGTGATGCAGCCGCCGCCAAATCGCAAGATGCAGTAACCGAAATGGTGGACAGGTCGACGCAGAGGGAACCGGACGCCATCAGACCCAGCAGACCCTCCGGAGCCTCATAGACCCGGCGAACATCGGGCGTATCGGGAAGGGAGCTGAGCACCACCGGTACCGCACTCAGGGCCGAGACGTCTGCAACCTCTTTGATTCCGGCCGCCCCGGCCCGAGCGCGGGCTCCGGCCGAAACGTCCACCCCCGTCACGTCGAAACCTGCCTCGACGAGATGCCGGGCCATGTGAAAGCCCATCTTGCCGAGACCCACGAACCCGACCGATCGACTCACCCGTCTCCTCCATTCCGGGATTTCACCGCGCACTGCGCTCGAGCGCATCCCACACCCGGGCCGCGGCCGACCTCAACGAGGCGTGCGTTGGACTCAAGCCCAGACGCGGTCTGGGGGCATCCACCTCAACAGTCTCCAGGAAGGGCCCCGGCGTGCTCTGCATCACGGACACACGGTCGGCGAGGTGCACCGCTTCCTCGACGTCGTTGGTCACCAGCAGCGTAGTGCGAGGATCGAGCTGCCAGTGGGTCTCGACCTCGTCGTAGAACCGACTTCGAGTGATGGCGTCAAGATGAGCGAAAGGCTCGTCGAGCAGGATGACATCTGCGTCGTACGCGAGGGCCCGCCCGAGCCCCGCTCGCGTCTGCTGCCCGAAAGAAAGCGTGTCGGCGAGACGGTGCAAGAGGCCGCCCAGCCCTACCTGCTTGGTGTGGAAATCGGTTAACCGCCGATACATTTCGGCCGGTTTGCCCGAGAACTCGGCACCGATGCCAACATTGCGCTCCACCGTCCACCACGGCACCAGATGCGGTGTCTGGAAGACGATGGCAGTGAGGTGCTCGTGACGGCGCTCACCGATGAAGTCGATCCGGCCGTCGGATGGCGTCTCGAGACCGGCGACGAGTCGCAGCAGAGTGCTCTTGCCGCAACCGCTCTTCCCGACCACCGCATGGACACTCTGATCTTGGATGGTGGCGCTGAGTCCGTTCAAGACCTCGAGGAGTCCACCCCCGCTTCGGGAGTAGGAGAATCGGAGCGATCGAATCTCGACCCGCATACCAACCCCGGTTTCCTTGGCAATTGCGAACGATTGCAATTTCTCGTTGCATCGTAGACGTCATTGCATCTACCATCTTGTGGCGTCGCTCACAGTAGTGAGCCGTAGAAGCAGCAACCGGGAGGTTTGACAGTGCAACGAAAAGGACTTTGGCGGTTGGTCGGGATCATGGCCGTGATCGCGCTCATTGCCGCTGGATGCGGTTCGGACGAGGGCACGACCAGCGGCGGCACTGAGGGTGGAGCGTCGATCATCCGGTTCGCTTTTGCTCCGGACCCGGCGTGGGACTGGCTGGCCGACACCGGCGAGTTGGCGCTGTGGGAAGAGGAAAACAACATCCGCATCGTCACCAGCTCGACGTGGGATGAGTTCACGTACTTCGCCGGCGGTCATGGCGACATCGTCTCCATGGGTACTCAAGAGATCCCGGTTCTTGAAGGGGAAACCTCGATCGAAACCGTGACGTTCGGCAAATACAACTTCCAGCGCTCACCGATGATGACCCGGTCCGACACCGGATACAACGAGCTGCCCGACATTCCCGCCGGATCACCGATCTGCGTGAGCAGCCCGGTCTCGAACACCCAGTTCTGGTCCGTGGCGATGAACGAACTGCACGGCATCGACTATCGGGTCGGTGGTGGTGACTACGAGCTCATCGTCAACGATCACTTCGTCAACCCGCAGAACCTGCTCAACGGGGACTGTGAGGCGGCGGTGATCATTCCCGAGGCTGCGGCCCCGTACCTGCGCACCGGCGAGTTGGTGCTCATGTACGACGGGGTGATGCCCTTCCAGCTCTACAACGATTTCTCGGGCTTCAGCGACGGCGAGAACCACGTGATGTCGAACCTGTTCACGGCGACCGAGGCGTACTACGACTCCCATCCGGATGAGATCAAGGCGTTCCTCGCCCTGTGGCAGCGTGGCGTCGACCTCTGGAATGCCAACCAGGAAGACATCATCCGGGCCTACCCACAGCACTTCGCCGTGGAAGAAGAAGAAGACATCGCCTGGATGGTCGATTTCATGAACGTGCCGGGCAATGACTGGTTTGTCGAGTCTGTCTACCTCACCGATGAATGGGTCGAGGCAGAGCGGAAGATCTGGGACTTCATGACCGAATTGAACCCGGAAAACGACAACTACCTGGAGCCGGGCTTCTCGCAGCCGCGGTTCGAGGTTGTCAGCCCGTAAAGGGCCAATCGAATAGCTAGATGGGGGGCGTCGGAGCGGTCCGGCGCCCCCTACCACCACCGAGCCGGGAGGTTCGAGACATCGTGGTGACAACGCAGGAGAAACCCCAGGGCGCCGACCGCTCGGCTGAGGAGGAGCGCCTCCTCGCCGAACAACGGCGCGAAAATCGCAACAAGTGGATTTGGCGAATCACCGGCTACGTGGTGGTGTTGGCGGTGTGGGAATTCCTCTCCGGCCTGATCCTCGAAGAGGCCCTCCTCCCCGGGCCCATCCGTATCTTCCAGACCTTCCCCGACATCTGGGAGGGTGGCACCTTGTTGGATAACTTCGGAGCCACGCTCACCAGGATCGGCATCGGCTTCGGGTTGTCGTTCATCGCCGGCGCCGCCATCGGCCTGTTCACCCAGAACCGGTGGCTCGACAGCTTCTTCCGGGACGCAGTGGTGGTGAGTCTCACTTCTCCGGGCTTGGTGTGGGCGCTGACCGGTTTGATCATCTGGGGTTTCAGGCCACTGGGATGGATCTTTGCCATCTTCATGACCACCTTCGCGCTGGTTTCGGTGAACATCTCGGAGGGGATCCGCGCCCTTCCCAAAGATCTGCTCGACATGTCGAAGGCGTTCGGGGTGAGCGCCTTCGACCGCCAGCGACACATCGTGATACCCCACCTCGCTCCGTACATCTTCACGGCGGTTCGGTTCGGATTCTCGATCGCCTGGAAGGTCACAGTGCTCACCGAGGTGTTCTCGTCCAACAAAGGAATCGGATTCCAGCTGCGAGTCACCAGCCAGGTGTTCCAGCTCGATGAGTTCTTCACCTGGGTGCTGTCGTTCTTTGTGTTCGCTCTGTTTCTCGAGAAGGTCGTCCTCCAGAAGTTCGAAGATCGTTTCTTCAGGTGGCGCCCGGAGGTGTCGGCGGCATGACCACCGGAGTTATCACCCCGAAGACCATTATCCCGAAATCGGGTCCGCTGGCGCAGTTGTTGAAGGCCTCGCTCACGGCACGGCTCCTCATGCCCGTCTTTGTCATCTTCATTTGGTACGTGATCTATTGGACCCTCGATTCCCGGATCTTCGTACCGCCCCACGAAGTGGCCCAATTCATGTGGGCCGAGCTCACCCTCAACACCTTGCTCAAGTACGGGAGCGTGAAATCGAACGTCTACGAGATGTTCGGGATCACCATTTTCCGCCTGCTCACCGGATTCACCGTCTCGATGGTGTTGGGCACGGTGATCGGGCTGGCGATGGGCCTCTCCAAATCGGTGAACGCGTTCTTCCACGACTGGGTGATGGCCATCCTCGCCATGCCGGCACTGGTGTGGGGGTTGTTCCTGGGGCTGGTTTTCGGGTTTGGCCATCAGGCTCCCATCTACGCCTGCATCCTGGCCGGGATTCCCTTCGTCATCGTCAACGTTCGTGAAGGCGTGCGCAACACGCCCCGGGAGCTGTTCGACATGGCACGGGCCTTCGGGGTTCCCCAACAGCAGATCACCCGGAACGTCCTCCTTCCCTCCCTGATGCCGTTCTTCTTCGCCGCAGTGCGGTATGCCTTCTCCATCGGCTGGAAGGGTCTCGTCATAGCCGAGGTATTTGGATCCGCCAGTGGAATGGGTTGGACCATCAAGTTCTGGTACGACGCCCACCGCACTCAAGGAGTGATCGGAACCGGTCTGTTCTTCGTGATTTTCGCCCTGGTCCTGGAAAAAGTGGTGTTTGAGCGGTTCGCCAAACGCGCGTTCAAGTGGCGTCCGCAAGCCGGTGATATCGACGTCGTCGAAGAACAATTCCTGTTCGACCCGACCATCGAGGGAGCGGGCGAAGCAGAGTACGTTAGCGAGGAAGGCATCAATGGCTGATATCCGGGTAAAGAATCTCCACAAGGAATTTGGGGTTGGCGACGACAAAGTGGTTGCGCTCGAGAACGTGAATATGCGTGTCGAGGGCCACGTCTTCGTGTCGATCGTCGGCCCATCGGGTTGTGGCAAGTCGACCCTGCTCAACATCCTCAGCGGAATCGAGACGGCCAGTTCCGGCGACGTGACGATCACTCAGGATGCCCACGACGCCAACCCCGGCTACGTGTTCCAAGCGGCCCGCCTGCTTCCGTGGCGAAGTGTGATGGACAACCTCCTCTTCGTACAGAAGGAGCGGGACGACGCCGCCCGGGCCCGGTGCCAGCACTACCTCGACATGGTCCAGCTCGGCGACAAAGGCGACAAGTACCCCGGTGAGCTCTCCGGTGGTATGCAACAGCGGGTAGGGATCGCCAGGGCCTTCTCGATCGAGCCGGACGTGCTGTTCATGGACGAGCCGTTCAGCCACCTCGATGCCATCACCGCCCGGTCGTTGCGCCGTGAGCTGCATGAGATGTGGAAGGAAACCAAGAAGACGGTGCTCTTTGTCACCCACGACGTGGGCGAGGCGGTCGAACTGTCGAATCGGATCCTGGTGTTCGCCAAAGGCGGCAAGCTGGAGGATGACATCAACATCGACCTGCCGTACCCCCGCGATGGAGCCGACGAGGCGGTCGCCGTGGCCAAAGCTCACGTGCTGAAGAAGTTCGAAGATCTGGATCTCGTCGCCACCTAGCGGCAGGCGAGCTACTCCCAAGCAGAAGGGAGAGACGTGGTCGCCGCCGCCCTTCCCCAGGGAACCGTCCGGATGCCGGTGGACTACGTCCGTGCCTTCGTCACCGACGCCTTCCAAGCAGCCGGAGTCCCGCCCGACCATGCTCTGCTCATCGCAGACGTTCTGGTGAGCGCCGATTTGCGTGGTATCCGGAGCCACGGCCTCGCCCGAATGAGCTACTTCATGGTCCGGCTGGAGCAAGGAACCATCGAGCCCGACCCCCGTCTACAGCTCTCTCCCGGCAGCGAAACCACCGCGGTCCTCGATGGAGGCAACGGGATCGGAATCGTCGTGGCGGCCCGCGCAATGGACGAAGCCATCAGGATGGCCGCAAAGCACGGCGCCGGCTTCGTGGCGGCCAAGAACAGCAGCCACTTCGGATATGCCGGCTACTGGGCGGAACGGGCCATGCGGAACGGGTTTGTCGGGGTGAGCATGTCCAACAGCGGCAGAAGGGTGACCCCGACCTTCGGAGCCCAATCCCTGCTCGGCACCAATCCGATCAGCGTCACGATCCCCGGCGGCGAAAACGCCACCGACTTCTATCTCGACATGGCCACCTCGGCTGTTGCGGTCGGCAAGGTGGAATTGGCTTTGAGCGATGGCCGCGAGATCCCGCCGGGATGGGTGGCCGAGGCGGGAGACCCACCGGAACTCGACGAGTACGGCATCCTGACCTACGACGCGCCGCTGTTGCCGCTGGGCGGGGAGGGGGACGAGACCGGCGGCCACAAGGGTTACGGATTGTCCCTCATGGTCGAACTGCTGTGCGGCGCCCTCGCCGGAACCGGGCTGGCGGACCGGATTGCCGGGGCCGCCGGTGAAGCGCCGGCCGCCATGGGACATTTCATGGGAGCCATCGACGTTGCCGGGTTCGGCCCCCCGGAACTGGTCCAGACCGAAATGGCAGAAACCTACGCAATCATCCGAGGCGCAACCAAGGCCCCCGGCCACGACCGCATCTTCATCCACGGTGAGCCCGAGACGCTCGCCGAGCAAGCCAACCAGTCGCTGGGCATTCCCATCACGCCCGGCACGATGCGCCAGCTGCAACGGTGGAGCGACCGGTTTGACCTGAGTCTCGAGCCGTCGTGAGCGAACCAGGGGTGAGTGCTGCGGGCGCCCTGGCGGCCCTCCACACCATCGCCACCACCCATGTGCTGGCCATACCCGACAGTGAGAACCGCCACCTCTACGCGGCAATCGACGACGACCCCGACATCGAATTGATCACCCCCTGTCGGGAAGGAGAGTCCATCGCCATCGCCGCCGGGCTGTGGACGGGAGGGTGTCGGCCCTTGGTGCTCATCCAGAACACGGGTCTGATGGAAGCGGGAGACGCCCTCCGGGGATGCAGTGTGGGGCCCAGCATTCCCCTCCGGCTCCTGGTCGGCTGGCGGGGCTACCTGGGCGCCCGTGCAAGACGTATCCCGATCGACTCGGCATATCCCTTCACCGAGCCACTTCTGCGCGCCTGGAACATCCCCTATTCGTTGCTGATGAACGACGACGACCTGGGGGCGGTCGCCGAGATGGACCGGACGGCCGAGGAGTCTTCCTATCCGGCCGCCGTCCTGTTCGGAAACGCCTTTCGGCCATGAGCAGTATCCCTACCGCTCCCAGGCACCACCAGGTGATCGATCGGATGGAGCTGTTCAGAAGCCTGGCGGCTCGCCGGACCGATGAGATCATCGTTACCACCATGACGGCCACACTCCAATGGCCGCTGGTTTCTCAACATCCGCTCGACTTCGATTTCCTGGCGTTCGGGATGGGTCACGCCTCTGACTTCGGTATGGGCCTCGCCCTGGCGCGACCGGAGAGAAAGACCATCGTTCTCAAAGGAGACGGTGGGCTCTTGATGAGCCTGGGCTCGCTGGTCACGATGGGCAGATACGGGCCGGGCAATCTCATGGTGCTGCTTCTCGAGAACCGCAGCTACGAGATAACCGGGGGACAAGCTCTACCCCCCCGGGCCGATTTCGCGGCGCTGGCCCGCGCCGCAGGAGTTGAGGGCGGGGGACGAACCGGAACCGGCAAGGTCGAACGTATCGAGACGCTCGATGCGTTCGAGGAGAGGTACCCCGTATTGCGGCGCGAGCCGGGCCCGCATTTCGTGGTGCTTCCGGTTCACAACGCGGAGCCGCTCCCGCCGGTCGCCCACACCGATCATGCCGGCCGTATCCGGAATCTCCGCTCTGCGCTGGGCGTTACCGGAGAGGTGTCACAAGGCACATCCAAGGATCGCCGGCCTGCGCCGTAGGTGGGCCGGGTGAAGGACGGAGAGTGACCGTGAACGCCGACGGATCAGCAGACTCCGCTCAAGTGATGCCCGACGGGTCGAGAAGGACAACTCCCCGGCCTATCCCCCGCTTCCGGATCGGCCTCGCCGCGGCGCTGGTAGCCGGAGCGATGTTTGTGTTCTTCCTGATGGGCTCCAACCGGGGCGCCCCGATCGTGTGGGAGGCGATCGAGCCACCTGCAGGCGTGGTCAATATGGAGAGCCTGATTGTAACCCCGGACGGTTTCAGCGTTCTGTCCCAACCGGGAGAACAGGGCGTCACCCTCTGGTCATCGGTGGACGGGAGGGATTGGTCCGCCAATTCGCTGCCCGGGGCTCCCTTTCGGGTGGTCGTCGCCGGGGACCAGCTGATCGGGTTCCGGGGAAGTTCGGCAACCCTGCTCTCCCGAGAGGCCGGCGTATGGAACGAAACCGCCTCTTTTGATCTCCCGGAACCCGTCAGGATCGGGTACGGGTCGGGCCGTTCCGGGTTGGTCGCCGCCGGGGACTACTTCCTCCCGTTGACGCTGACCGGTGACGTCTACTGGTCCGAGGATGGGTCCAGTTTCGAACTCGTTGTCGCAGAACCCGCCTGGGGAGTCGAGATAGGCATGCCGACCCGGCGGGACTGTCAGCCGCCCGTCGCCGTGTCGCTCGACGTGCCACCCGTTGTAGCGACGCCCGAAGGGTTCTTTGCCCTTGTATCCCGTCAGGCTCTCGATCCGTTCGGGGTGTGGCCCGTGTGCGAACCCGAAGTGTGGTCATCCGCGGACGGGCTCAGGTGGACGCCAATCACGGAGGAACCTCCGTTTGGCCCGGGAGCCTACGTCTACGACATCGACTGGCGAGCTGGCCGCTGGGTGGCGATCGGTGGAGTGGCCTTCACCGAGCCTGCGGTATGGGTGTCCGATGATGCCCAGACCTGGCGCCGCATCCCGTTCTCCGGCGCCGATGAGCCCGTCGAGCTGCGCAGCGTGGAGGCCGGAGACCTGGGGTGGGTTCTGCTCGGCGAACTGGCCGACCGGCCCGGTCTCCTCGGATGGGTATCGAGAGACGGTGAGTGCTGGGAGCTCCTCCCCAAAGAGGTACAAGGCCGGGTGGCGGCGGTTGGAACCGACCGCCTTCTGATCGCCGACAGGATCGGATTCCTGGAGCCGTGGCTCGGGGTAGTCGAAGGCGGGGTCCTGGCGGTGCGGTGCCAGGGATGAGCACAACCGAACCCGGAGCCGCTCGACCCGACGCAGACGCCATCCGGCGGCGATAATGGGCCGGCAGCCCGATCAGGGCAACCATCGAGATTTGAGAACATGATGACAACACGCTCCGGCGCACACGTTCTCGTCGAGGCCCTCGAGTCCGAAGGCGTTACCACTTTGTTCGGAATCCCGGGCGTGGGAACCTTGCCCGTCTACGACGCACTTCTGGACCACCCGGACGTCCGGCACATCGAGGTCCGCCACGAACAAGCTGCCATCTTCATGGCCGACGGATATGCGCGGGCAACCGGTGGAGTCGGGGCGGCGTTCACCTCGGGCGGGCCGGGGGCGTTGAACACGGTGACGGCGATGGCGTCGTCGTTCAACGACAGCGTGCCAGTGCTCCATGTGACAAACGAGAACCCGGCCGCCGTTCGGCGGAAGGGCAAGGGCCACTTCCACGACATGTCCGACCAATTCGGTGTGTTCCGATCGGTGAGCGACTTCGGCGTTCAGGCGACCCTCGCCGATGAGATCCCCGCGGCGATTCACCAGGCCATGTTCGCCCTTTGTAATCGCCGGCCGCGTCCCGCCCTGGTCGAGATCGCGGCAGAGGCCTTTTCAGCCCCATCGGATGTGCCCATCGGGCCCGCCGCCGAACGCCTGCTCCGGCCTCCAACGCCGGAGGACGTCGCCAGGGCGGCGCAGTTGCTGGTGAGTGCCGAGCGACCGGTTATCTGGGCGGGCGGCGGCGTTGCTACCCGTTCGGCCGCGACGGCACTTGCCTGTCTGGTCGAGCGGACCGGAGCAGCCGTGATCACCACCCAGAAGGGCAAGGGCGCTTTGCCAGCCGATCATCCACTCCACATCGGCAACTGGGCCAACGAATTGCCGGTGCGCCGGCTCATCGAGACCTCCGACGTGATGGTGGCGGTCGGTACCCGCTTCTCGTACTTCCCGACCGGAGGATGGTCGCTTGACATCCCGGGCCGCATTATCCAGATCGATATTGACCCGACCAATATCGGCCTCAACTATCGGACAGAGGTCGCGGTAGTGGGAGACGCCGAATTGTCCCTGGCGGCCATCGACGCCGCTCTCAGTGATCTCGGCTACCAAGATCGACCGTGGAGGAACGGCGAGGTGGCCGACGTCCTCGATCACATCGATCGGGCCGTGGGGCATCCGTTGGAGCGACAAGTGCTCGACCAGATCCGGGCAGCCCTTCCGGACGAGTCGCTGGTCTTCAACGACCCAACCACTCTTGCGTTTTGGGCTAGGTCGCTATGGCCGGCCACCCTGCCGAGAACGTGGTTCGTGCCGTCTGGGTTCGGGACGCTCGGGTCATCAATGCCGACCGCCATCGGGGCGAAGGTAGCAAGGCCTGAGGTGCCCAGCGTGTGCATCATTGGTGACGCCGGAGTGATGTTCACAATCCAGGATTTGATGACCGCCGTGCAAGAGGAGGTGCCGGTGGTGATCATGGTGTTTAACGATCGCGGATACGGCGTGGAACGGCGGCATCAGGATCATCTCTATGGGCGACGCAACGCGGTGGACATCACACCACCCGACTTCGTCGCCCTGGCAGAAGCGTTTGGAGCCCGTGGGGTTCTGGTCGACGATCTATCTCGGGTAGGCGAGACACTCGAGTCGGTGCTGGACGCCAAGGGCCCGGTAGTGATCGAGATCCCCAACGAGTTCGGCCACCCCGGCTACGGGTCCTTCGGGAGCTACGAATGACACACAAAGCAAACCACGAGGAGTAACGCCGATGACGACTTACGACGTACACACTCACGCTATCGTGCCCGCGGCGCTCGAAGCGATGGCCGGCGCCCATCCCGAGTACGGGCCATCGCTGTTCGAAAAGGAAGGCCACACTTTCCTCAACTACCCGGGCCGCGCCCCATTGGGGCCGCTACCGCGGGGTATCTTCGATCCGGAAACCCGCGTGAAGGAGATGGACGCCAAGCGGGTGGATGTTCACGTGATCGCCGTCGCTCCGCCCAACTCCTTCTATCATGTGCCGGCTGCGGTTGGCATCGATTTCGCTCGCTTCCAGAACGACGAATTGATAGCGCTGAGCGACTCGAACCCGGAGCGGTTTCATGTGTTTGGTACCTTGCCGCTCCAGGACATCAACGCCTCGCTGTCCGAGCTTTCCCGGATCTCCGAACACCCACGGGTCCGAGGCATCCAGATCGGTACCAACATAGATGGGACCGATCTCGACGCCCCTAAATTCGAGGCGTTGTGGTCTGCTTGTGAGGAAGGGCACCTCCCGGTTTGGGTCCATGGCGACCAGCGATCATTGGCGGGAGCCGATCGTCTCAACAACTACTACCTCCAGAACTTGATCGGGCAGCCGCTGGAATCGACGATCGCCATGGGAAAACTCATCTTCTCCGGGGTCCTCGAGCGCCATCCCAGATTACGATTTGGTTGGTGTCACGGCGGCGGTTTCACCCCCTATCAGATCGGTCGGTGGGACCACGGGTGGGGATGTCGCACAGAACCGAAAGCGGTTGTGGCCGACACTCCGCCCAGTGAGTACTTTGGTCGGATGTACTTCGATTCCCTCACCCACGACCCGCTCTCCTTGGAGCTTCTCGGCCGGAGGGTGGGTTGGGACCACGTGGTATTGGGGAGCGACTACCCGTTCGATATGGCCTCCGCCGACCCGGTGGGTGGGGTGGAAGCTGTCGAACTCCGGGATGTAGACCTGGCCAGAGTTCTCGAGGGCAATGCCCACGATTTCCTCAGGCCGCTACCGGAAGGGCTGAGCAGATGAGAACCGCCCGGATCGGCGCACTCGAGGTTTCGGTAGTAGGACTGGGCTGTAACAACTTCGGACGGGCGCTCGATGAGCGCGGATCGGCGGCAGTGGTACACGAGGCTCTCGATGCCGGTGTCACGCACTTCGACACCTCATCCAACTACGGCGAGGGAAGATCGGAGCGGTACCTGGCCTCGGCGCTGGGTGACCGACGGAAGGAAGTTGTGATAACTACCAAATTCGGGATGCCGGTTGCGGGTGTCCCCGACAGCGGAGGAGCCCGGCCGGAGTACATCCGGCGAGCAGTAGAGCGCAGCCTGCACCAGCTGGACACCGACTACATCGATCTCTACCTCTTGCATCATCCCGATCCCTCGACCCCAATCGACGACACTCTGGCCGAACTCAACCGACTGGTAGATGCGGGCACGGTACGCGAAATCGGGTGTTCCAACCTGGATGCCGGCCAGCTCACTGAGGCACTCGAGTCGTCCCGGCGGAACGGAGGCCGCGCCTTCATTGCCGATCAGGTCGAATACAGCCTGTTGCACCGGAACCCGGAGTCGGACGGACTCAAGAGCCTCAGTGCCGAGGCGGAAGTCGCATTGCTGCCGTTCTACCCGCTGGCGAACGGCTTGCTGACGGGCAAGCTTCGCCGGGGCGAAGCGCCCGAGGGCCGGTTGAGCATGGATCGCTATCAGCGGTTCCTGAGCGAGCGGAACTTCGCCGCCGTCGAACAGTTGCGAAGCTTCGCGCAAGAGCGCGGAGTGTCGATGGTTCAGGTAGCGATCGGATGGCTGCTCGCCATGCCCGCGGTTCCGAGCGTCACTCCCGGCGCCACCCGGCCCGAACATGTGGTGGCTAACGTTGCCGCCGCCGACTGGCAACCGACGAACGAAGACCTGTCGGTCCTCGATTCGATCACGGCCGAGATGTGACGGGCTCCGACATGACTGCGGAATCATCAAAGGGGAGCCTCACCGAGCGAATCATCCGGGTTGTTGAGGCGGTCGTCGACGCCGGTGAGCCGGTGGGTCCACGGGGGCTGGCTCGGGCAGCCGGCATCGATCGGAGTGCGGTCGGACGGATCCTTCAACAGCTCGGCGAGCTCGAGGTGCTCGAACGGCGGGCCGAAGGATACGTCCCGGGTCCCCGACTTTTCGCTCTGGGTCGGGTCTTGTCGGCACTCGACACCCTCCCCAACACGGTCGGCCCGATCCTCGGCGGGCTGGTCGAGAAATTCAACGAAACCTGCTATTTCTGCGCCCTCCACGGCGATGTGGCTGTGTTCACCCACGAGATCCAGAGCACGAACCCCCTCCGATTGGTAGTCGAGCTCGGCAAGCCGGTACCGCTGCACGCCGGGGCGGCGGGGCGAGCCATTCTGGCCGGGCTCCCGGACGAGCTGGCCAAGGAGCTGCTTGGTCCCGGCCCCCTGGCCCGCGTGACCCCCAACACGATCTGTGACACCGGGGAGCTGTTGGAGATGGCGTCCAAGGACCGGATCCGCGGGTACACCGTCAGCATCGAGGAACGGGTCTCGGGTGGGGCCTCGGTGGCGGCCCCATTCTTCGATCACACCGGCCGGTGCCGGGGATCCGTCGTATTCACGAGTCCGCTGACGAGACTCGATCGAGACCGGCTGCCCGAGATCGGCGAGGCCGTCGGTAGCGCCGCCCGGACCCTCTCCGACCGGCTTGGATGGGTGGCGGGATCGGGACCTAATTCGCTATGAGCGAGCCGATCGGACTGGGGATCATCGGTGTTGGCCGCTGGGCCGGAGCGCATGCCCGAGCGGCGGCCCGGAGTTCCGTTGTCCGGATCGTCGGCTGTTTCAGCCGCTCCTCCGAGAACCGGGAGGCTTATCAGAGGGCTTACGAGATCCCCGCGGCCGCCCCCTCGTTGGAGGAACTACTGGCGAACCCGCTGGTCGAGGCGGTGATCGTCTCGACTCCTAACGACGCCCACGCCGGGCAGGTGGCCCGGGTCATCGCAACAGGCAAGCCGGTGTTGGTCGACAAGCCGGTCTCGGTCGACGTGACCGAAGGGATCGAGCTGCTCCGGATCGTTTCCGCAGGCGCAATCCCCGTCGGGGTGGCTCATCACGCCAGGAGACTGGCCGGACATCGCGCCGCCCGACAGTGGATCGAGAGTGGCCGGGCGGGCACGGTCCGCATCGCTCACGCCGACTTCTCCAACCTGGGGGGCTCCAACTTGAAAGCGGAAGCCTGGCACCGGACGGCGCGAGGTTCCGAAGCCGGAGTGCTCATCCAGGTGGGGATCCATCAGATCGACAATCTCCAGTACCTCCTCGGCCCGGCGACTTCGGTCAACGCACGATTCATGTATCGAGACCTTGGGCCTCGTATGCCGGATGCGGCCGTCGTGACGATGGCCCATGCAAACGGAGCCCTGTCCACAGTGACCACCAGCTGGACGACCCCGGGCCACTACCGGCTCGATCTGCAGGGAACCGGTGGCAACCTGGTCTTCTCGCTCGACCACAGACACTGGACGAGCGGTGACGTCGACGATCACGGAGAGCTCTTGCTCCAACCGCTCGAGGGCGAGGGGGGCCTCTTCCCGACCGAAAAGGGAGATCCGTTGCGGGATCAGCTCGAGGAGCTGGGGAAGGCGGCCCGCGTCGGGACGCCCATGATGATCGGAGTGGTGGAGGGACTGCGGGCGGTTGCAGTGGTGCAAGCGGCCGTCCGGTCGGCACGATCCAACGGAGCACCGGTTGATCTGGCCATGTTACTCACCGAGGGGGGCGCCACCCCCGGCGAGATCGACCACCTCCTCAGCCCGTCCGTCCACCCCCGCTGAACCAACACCGGTTGATGCTCAAAAGAGTCCGGCGGTTGCCCCCCCGTCGACCGAAATGGAAACCCCGTGTATGTGGCGCGAATCGGGCAGGCACAGGAAGACGGCGAGATGGGCCACGTCCTCCGGGGTACCCAGCCTCCTGATCCCCTGCTTCTCCACTAGCGACTGCTGAAAAACCTCAGGGGTCACTCCGGCTGCGTCCGCCCGGGCCGCCAGGATCGTGGTGAGGCGTTCGGTCACCGTTTGGCCGGGATGAATTGTGTTCACATTGACGTCATCGCGCAGACCCAGCCCGGCGAGGGCCTTGCTGAAGTTGGCGAGCGCCGCGTTGACCGCCCCGCCGACCATGATGTCGGCGGCCGGGGTCCTGGCAAGACCGCCGCCGATATTGACAACGGTGCCGTGTGACTCGACAAGCGCAGGCCAGAACAACCGGGACAGACGCACCGCAGCATGGAACTTCAGAGCGAACCCGTCCTGCCACGCTGCATCGTCCTGCTCGAGAAACGGTCCCCCCTTAGTGGCGCCGGCGCTATTGATCAGAATGTCTACGCCACCGAAAACATCGATGGCCCGCCGGTGGAGACTTTCGCATCCTTCCATGGTTCGCAAGTCGCCGGCGCACGTCTCGATCCGCGCTCCCGTCTCGTCGGAGATCGACCGCGCCGTTGCGGCTAGATCGGCGTCCGTGCGCGCCGCGATCAGGCAGTCGGCTCCTTGCGCGGCCAAAGCTCCGGCAATGGCCTTTCCAATCCCCTTGCTGCCCCCGGTGACCACCGCCACTCTTCCTTCTAGTCCTGCCATTTCTGGGCTCCTTCCTTTCGTTCGTCCCTCGCATCGTCCGACTTCCCCGCTACAGCGTCGACGATCTCCCAGTGCTCGCCGGTCCAGACGGCCGGGTTGACCTCCAGCTCCGACAAACCCGATGCGACGAACCGCATGCTCATCGCGCTCACCAGGTCCGCCAACGCCACAACGGCCGATCCATCATCGCCGAACCGCCTCAAAGCCAGCTCGAGCCCCCGGACCCGCCCGACCAGGCGCTGCGCGCCGACTGCACTTAGCGGGGCCGGTGCCAGAACCTCAGCTCCGAGCGCCTCCGCCGCCGTACCTCCCAACCCGACCAACATCATCGGTCCAAAAACCGGATCGTGGACGGCACCGACGATGGCCTCGACGCCCGATACCTGTCGCTCGACCCGGACCCCTTCGACCCGGGCATCGGGTCGAGCCGAAGTCACCGCGGCGGTGATCTCTGCATAGGCTCGCCGGGCTTCGTTGGATCCGTGTATTCCCAGCCGGATCCCGCCGACCTCGGTCTTGTGGAAGATGTCGGGAGAGTTGATCTTCACAACCACGGGGCCGCCCAGTTTCGCGGCAATCTGTG
>Ga0224512_10000721_pt1 | contig 33930 bp, 21 predicted proteins | sample SF_May12_sed_USG_4_FD_169103 | JGI IMG/M metagenome (GOLD analysis project Ga0224512, IMG submission 169103) | Sediment microbial communities from San Francisco Bay, California, United States - SF_May12_sed_USGS_13 | ecosystem: Environmental > Aquatic > Marine > Sediment | place: USA... | reverse complement strand
GGCCTACATTAGTATGGGCGCCACCGCCGAGCGCGTGGCCGACCAGTTCAAGGTGACGCGCGAAGACCAGGATCAATACGCTACGAAGTCACACCAAAAAGCGGTGGATGCGATAAAGGCCGGTCGGTTCAAGGAGCAAATTGTTCCGGTCAATGCTCGCGTCTTTAAGAACGGCAAAGAAGAAGACCTTGTCTTCGATACCGACGAGTGTCCGCGGGCCGATACTTCAGTTGAAGGTCTGGCCAGGTTGAAACCAGTCTTCAAGGCGGGCGGAACAGTGACCGCTGGAAACGCCTCACCGATGAACGACGGCGCCGCCGCGCTGGTGCTAACGTCGGAAGAGAAGATGAAAGAACTGGGGCTCAAGCCGTTAGCTTATGCTCGTGATTACGCAGTGGCTGGTACACCGCCGGAGATCATGGGCATCGGTCCGGTACCGGCTATTCGGAAGCTTTTAAAGCAAACCGGGCTCAAGATCGAAGACATAGACCTCTTCGAGATCAACGAGGCTTTCGCGGCGCAGGCGGCTTACTGCCAGCGTGAGCTCAACATCCCCGATGAAAAAATCAATGTGAACGGCGGCGCCATTGCACTCGGCCACCCCTTGGGCGCCACTGGTGCGAAGCTGACCGTGCAATTGATTAATGAGATGAAGCGCCGCAAGGTCAAATACGGCATCGTCTCTATGTGCATCGGCGGCGGCATGGGCGCTGCCGGGTTGTATGAGAATCCGGAAGCGTAGGTTCTTTAGTCAGGAACAGGTAAGCGTTATCGTTTCTTTTTCTTGCGTGGCTTTGGCCGCGGGAGTTCCTGCTCGGTTTGCTGAATGAGGCCGGTGAGCCACTCGGTGTCGTCGATTTCTTCTTCAACGAGAAAGAAGTTCTTCGACCCTTCGTAGGCAGGCGCCTCCGTGACATTGCCTATGTAGGCTCTGCCCGCGTCGGTCGGTTTGACGAACAGCTGGTTGTCACAGATTAACGCGACGACCTTGCCCCTTGAGTACAGCGTAGTGCCGCCGAACATGTGCCGGTAAGATACATCGCATGCGTCATCAATTTGGTCACAAACGTAGTCGATGAAATCGGGATCGTTCGCCATGCACAGCCTCCTGAACTCTATTCTACGAATTGCCACTCCTGATTAGAATAGCGTCGCGAGCTTCCATGTTGTCACTTCACCGTAACTTCAATCAACAAACGATGGCCGAACTGCTGCGGCTTGCCCTGCCCATGGTGGTATCGCAGGGCACGTTCGCGGTGATGATTTTTACCGACCGCTACTTCATGTCGCAAATCGATCCCGCGCACATGGCGGCGGCGCTGGGTGGCGGCGTAGCGTCGTTCTTCTCGTTTTGTTTTTTCATTGGACTGTTCTCATACGCAAACGCGCTGGTCGCACAGTACCTGGGCGCGGGCGAGGCGGAGAAATGCCCGAAAGTCGTCACCCAGGGCATGATCATGACGGTGATGAGCGCACCGTTTCTAACACTGATTACGTTTCTGGTCGCCGGGATTTTCGAGGGCATGGGACACGAGCCGGCGCAGGTCGATCTGGAGCGTACCTACTACCTGATCCTGATGTCCGGTGTGCTTATCACCGTGGCCAAGACCTGCATCTCGTCATACTTTGCCGGCATCGGCCGGACCCATGTCGTCATGATCTGCGACCTGTTCGGCCTGGTCATCAATGTACCGCTCTGCTACGTGATGGTGTTCGGAAAACTGGGTTTTCCGGCATTGGGAATCGTCGGTGCCGGCGTCTCCACCGTCGTCTCCACGGTTCTTGCCTTCCTGCTTTTCATCGCGTTCTACTTTGCCAAGGAGCACCGTGAAAAGTTCAGTGTGCTGCGCTCGTTTTCGCTCGACGTAAAGATTCTGCGGCGCTACTGGCGGCTCGGCTTTCCATCCGGCCTGGAACTGTTTCTAAACGTAGCAGCATTCAACCTGTTCTTGCTCATGTTCCAATCCTATGGCGTTGCCGAGGGTGCCGCGGCCGCCATCGTGTTCAACTGGGACATTCTTTCCTTCGTGCCCATGATCGGCTTGAACGTGGGTGTCATCAGCCTGATCGGGCGGTTCGTTGGCGCGCGCGACATGGCGCGTGCAAACGAAGTCATGACCGCTGCCTTCGCCGTTGCCCTGGCCTATACCGTGGTGCTCGCGACCGCCTACAGCGTATTTCGATATCCGCTCGTCGAGGTTTTTGCGCCGCCGAGCGGTGATTTTACTGCGATCCGGGAACTGTCTGCGTTCATGATGATAGGTTTGTCCAGCTACGTGATGGCCGACGCGGTGATACTCGTGTCCGGCGGTATCCTGCGCGGTGCAGGTGACACGCGCTGGTTGATGATCGCCTCGGTATCCCTGCACTGGGCGATGCTCGTCGCCCAGTTTTTCATCATTCGGGTGTTCGAACTCGGCCCCAAGGTGTCGTGGATCGCTTTTGTCGTTCTGGTTCTCGCCATCGCCCTGGTTTATGCGCTGCGCCTGAAGGGTGCGCGCTGGCGCGACCCCGAAGTGCTGGAAAGGGTTATGGCCGAATAACTATTGTTCGAGATAGCGTCCTGAGTCAGCGGGACCAAGGGCAAGTGTGACATTTTGACTTGACAGAGATCTATATATGAGATATTTTCTCTCACATATGGACAGTAACAAGCAAACAATCCTCACTGCGTTTCGCATGATTTTTCGCCCGATCGCGAAAATCCTGCTGTTGGCGGGTATTACCTGGAAGGAGATAAGCGAGGTCTGCAAGGCCACGCTGGTTGAGGTCGCGGGGGACGAGTTTGGTATCCGTGGCCGCAGGACCAATGCATCGCGGGTGGCGATTCTTACCGGCTTTACGCGCAAAGAGGTCGCTCGTTTACGAGAGCTCCTGGCCGCCCCGGAAACACAGCTGATCGAACGCATGAATCACGCGACGCGTGTTCTGACAGGCTGGTACACCGATGCCGACTTTGTCGCGGCGGATGGGTCGCCGAACGCTCTTGATATGGACGGTGACTCTGGCTCGTTCGAGTCGCTCTGCAGGCGGTATGCGAGCGATGTACCGGCGACGACAATGCTCAAGGAACTGAAACAGGTTGGTGCCGTGGTTGATGGACCAGGCGGTCAGCTGATCGCACAGACGCGTTATTACATACCGCGTCAGATGGACCCGGAATTGGTTCTGAGCTCCGGCAGCGTCATGCAGGATCTCGGCAATACGGTAGCGCACAACCTGTACCGCCAGAATGATCACGCCGCACGCTTTGAAAGGCGCGCACACAACACACGTGTAGCCGCATCGGTAAAACCCGAGTTTCAAGAATTCCTGGAGCAAGAGGGCCAGGAATTTCTCGAACGGGTCGACACGTGGCTATCCGACCATGAAACAGATGACAACGATGCCGAAGAGAGTATTCGACTTGGGCTCGGCACTTACTGGATTGAGCAATGATGAAGATTGAGGGCAGGACTATGAAGACATTAATTAGCGGCGCGGTGGCGGCCATCTTACTCGTGGCATGCGGTGGCGGCGGCAATGAACAGGTCGCCGGGATCGATGGCAGAGGAAACCCGGTCGCTGTAGGCGTTGTGTCGAAGGGAACGATAACCGGCTTCGGCAGCGTTATCGTAAATGGCGTCACCTACAACACAAGTTCTGCCACGTTCACTATCGATGGCAATGCCGGTTCGCAATCGGACCTCGCGGTCGGTGATGTGATTGTTCTGCGAGGCACCGTTAACGATGACGGTACATCGCCAAGCGCAGACAGCATTACGTTCGACGACACGGTTGAGGGTCCGGTTGAAGTAGTCGACCTGGCGGCGAGCACCCTGACTGTGCTCCGGCAACTCGTGCGCGTTGATGCTGATACATCATTCGATGACAACATCAGCCCTGCTTCGCTGGAAGGGATTGACGTCGACGACATCGTTGAGGTCAGCGGCTTCTTCCTGGCCGATGGCAGTATCAGTGCCACGAGAATCGAAGCGAAACCGGCTGGTGGTGAATTCGAAGTAACCGGCCTGGTCAGCAATCTGGCTGGTATGACTTTTCAAATCAACGATCTTGTTGTCAATTTTAGCGGCGCCCAGCTGGACGACTTTCCCGGCGGGTCACCAGAGAGCGGCCAGTTGGTCGAGGCGAAGGGCAGCGGCTTTAACGGCGCAGACGAACTGCAGGCGACGCGCGTCGAATTCAAGGGCAATGACCTGAACGCGGACAACGGCGACCGGATGGAAATCGAAGGATTCATCACAAGATTCGGTTCGGCGACTGACTTTGACGTTGAAGGTGTGGCCGTGACAACCAGCGGTTCCACCACGTTTGTAAACGGAACATCTGCCGATCTGGCTCTCAATCGAAAAGTAGAGGTCGAAGGTACGGTCGATGCTAGTGGACGAATCAACGCGACCAAGGTGGAGATCAAGCTTTCCAACTTCATTCGTATCGAAGGGTTCGTCGACGCGACAACAGCCAACTCGGTAACGATTTTCGGTATAGCAATTAACGTCAATGCACTGACCCGACTGGAAGACAAGAGCGCAGCAGGTTTAGAGACTTTCGCCCTGTCCAATGTCAATGTCGGGGACTACCTCGAAACTCGCAGCTACGAAGACGCCTCCGGTGTCGTTGCTACACGTATCGAACGGCATGACTTTGACGGCGATGTCGCGATTCGAGCCTTTGTCGACTCGGTAAACGATCCGAATTTCACTATCAGGGGTGTGTCGATCGAGACGAACGGCGCAACGGTCTTTCGCGATTTTGACGGCAGCGTTCTCCAGCCAAACCAGTTTTTCGGCCAGGCGATGGGCAGGCTCGTGGAAGCCAATGGTTCGCAAAGCAATGGTGGAATTGCTGCAGCAGAGGTGGAACTACAGAATTAGCAATCGACATCGAAGGAACTGCCGCTGACCTGTCCGTCGCTGGATGACGTCTAGCTAGTAAAACTCTCTGCGTTTGTCGTTTATCATGCGTCATTCAGTATGAGTGGTTATGAAGCAGCGATGTCCCCTGGCTTAGTAGCTTGTCGATCAATCCTGGTCAGCGCTTGTCTCGCTGCAACAGCAGCGGCGATTGCGCAGGTGCCCACCGACGCGCCGGTCGTGCAGGCCGCGGAGATGACGTCAACCCCGGTGCTCGATGGCAGGGTGCTCGGGGACTCAGCATGGACGGGCCTCAGCCCGACAAGCGGTTTCTGGCAGGTGCAACCGGACGATGGCGAACCGGCAACGCAGAAAACGGAAGTCTATGTCGGCTTCTCCGACGACGCGTTATACATCGGAGTTATTGCTTACGACGACGATCCTGATGCGATCCTCGTCACCGACAGCCGACGAGACTCCGGCCTGGGCGACACCGATAGTTTTCAGGTTGTTATCGACGGCCTGCGTGACGGACAAAACGGTTTCGTCTTCGGCACCAACCCGGCAGGCATTGAATATGACGGCCAGGTAACCCGCGAAGGCACCGGCGGTGCGTTTGCCTCCGGTAGTGGCGGGTTCAATCTGAACTGGGATGGAACCTGGGATGTTGCAACGGACATATCCGGGGCTGGTTGGAGTGCGGAGATGCGCATTCCGTTTCGCACGCTTCGCTACGGGCGTGGTGAGACGCAAACATGGGGCATAAATTTTCAGCGCAACATCAGGCGCAACAATGAGATCAGCTATTGGGCGCCACTGTCCCGTCAGCACAACCTGTATCGCGTCTCTGAAGCAGGCAGCGTGACCGGAATTACGCCGCCCGCGCAGAAGAACCTGAAGATATCACCCTACGTTCTCGGCAGTTCCTCGCGTGGTGGCGAACTGGCCGGTAGCGAGAACAATAATGAGCTTGGCTTCGACATCAAGTACTCGATAACACCCAGCCTCACACTGGACGCAACCTACAATACAGACTTCGCACAGGTAGAGGCTGACGAGCGGAAGGTCAACCTCGATCGCTTCAGCCTGTTCTTTCCGGAGAAACGACCGTTCTTTCTTGAGAATGCCGGGCAGTTCGCGGTCGGTGATGCCGAGGCAGCGGAAATGTTCTTCAGCCGTCGCATCGGTATTAGCGATGAGGGCGATCAATTGCCGATCGAGGGCGGCGTCAGGGTCTCCGGCAAGATCGGCAACAGCACCAACGTCGGGTTTCTTCATATGAGCTCTGAAGCGGTAGCCGGCGTTGCGCCAGGCAACAAGTTCACCGTCGCCCGGCTCAACCACGAACTGCCAGGCCGCTCCGCAATAGGGTTGATCTTCGTCAACCGTGATGGCGATGGATCGCACCTTGTTGCTCCCGGCATGGATGAGAATCAGACCTACGCGATCGATGGGCGCTGGGGCATTGGCGAAAACCTGTCGCTGAGCGCCTGGGCCGCGACAACGTCAACGCCGGGGCTAAATGGCCGTGACGAGGCTTTCACGGCGAAGGCAATCTACGACTCGGCCAAGTGGGCTTATCGACTTGAGTACGGGCAGGTTGGAGAGGATTTCAACCCGGAGGTCGGCTTCCTTTCGCGCTCCGATTTTCGCCGCTATAGAGCATTTCTAATGCGTCGTATTCGACCGGACGACAAGTGGGGGTTGCTCGAGATTCGACCGCATGCCTCCTATACGGTCTATCGGGATTTCGATGGTTTTCAGGAGACCGGATTTTCGCATAACGATATTCATTGGGAATTTCGCAATGGATATGAAGTTCACACAGGCATTAACCTGACGCATGAAGGCGTGAAAGACGCTTTCGATATTATCGACGGTGTGACTATCGAGCCCGGCACCTATGAACACTCGGAAGTGGACCTCGTATTTCACACGAACCAGGCAGCACCTATCAGTCTGGAACTGCACACAACCGTTGGCGGGCGCTTTGGCGGCGATCGTGTCTCACTGGAACCAACGCTTCGCTACCGTATCGGGGAGACGTTTAGCTCAGAGCTTTCCTACAATTACAATGAATTTGATCTGCCAGTAGACGGCGGCAAGTTCGAAGCCAATCTCGTTCGTTTGCGTCTTTCCTACTCCTTCACTCCGAAGATCCTTCTACAGGCGCTCGTGCAGTACAACGAACTCGACGACATCCTCGGCACCAACCTGCGGTTCTCATGGTTGCAGTCTGCGAATTCCGGTCTGTTCCTGGTCTATAACGAGATTGATGAGCGAGGCATTGGCGGACTACCGGCCGGCCGCGAATTCATCGTCAAGTACAGTTATATTTTCGACGTCTTCAACTAGAAATAAATCGGCTCGTTACCGGGCTTCCACTTGATGCTGCAGCCGATGCTTGGCACCTGGTGGTCGCTGACGGCAGCGCCGGTGAGTACGGCATCGAGTGCGGCGCGCAAGTCGTGCCCGTCGATCGGTTTGTCATTCGACGGGCGGCTGTCGTCGAGCTGGCCGCGATAGACCAGGCGCTGCTCGCCGTCGAACACATAGAAGTCCGGCGTGCATGCGGCGAGATAATGTTTCGCGACGTCCTGCGCCTCATCGACGAGATACGGAAACGTGTAGCCCCACGTTTCTGCTTCACGCTTCATCTGCTCCGGGCTGTCACCGGAATAACGTTCGACGTCGTTGCTGTTAATTGCGTATATAGCGACGCCCCGCGCAGCGTACTCTGTGCCAATGCGCGCGAGTTCCTCGCGCACGTGCTTGACGTATGGACAGTGGTTGCAGATGAACATGACGAGGTACGCATCCGCGTTGTCGGCGAGCGAGTGGTACTCCCCATCGGGATCGGGCAATGAAAACTGAGGGGCAAGGGTGCCCAGTTTGAGCATTTTCGATTCAACGGCTGGCATTTTTCCTTACCTTTTCGACATTAGGTGCCACAACCCCCACGCACCCCAAAACGCTACGAGCGGCAGAACGATCCAGAAAGCCTCTACATTGGCAGGGTTCCAGCTCGCTACATCTCGCGCAGCGAAGTCCGTAGCGAGACAAGCAACAGGCCAGTAAATCGTGATGCCCAATGCGGCGGCGAGAAGTACGCGTCCCCAGGCACGCGCCATGTAATGCCCTATCAGACCAACGGCAAGAAGCGGAATATAGATAACGAGGTCAGCAAACGCGAGTCCGTACCAGAACGCAGCACCCACCTCAGTGACTGCAGCCGCAGAGTCCTGTGTGCCCATGCGAACACCGAGTTCGTAGTCGATAGCCGCGATGCCTTGCCCCAAGACGAGCAGAATCACCAACAGCCAGCCAGGAATCTGCAATATCCAGAAACCAGTGCCGCGCTCTTTCATTTCTTTAGTCGCTCGGTGAAGTATCAGTATTAGCCAGATACAGATATCACCGAACCGCTGGTTTCGAAATTGCGGAATACCGAGATTCGTCTTTGAGCCGGTAAATAACGCAAAGGGGCAGCCTTAGCTGCCCCTCGCGTCATACACTAACGGTTAGTTGTTAGTCAGCTTCCGGCACATGGTGATGGCCAACTTCAGAGTAACTCTCTGCAATGGCACCGGCGTACTTCTTCCAAATCGCGTCAGCCTGTTCCGCGCCACCTTCTAGTTCGGCCAGTGCAGCAAACCACTTGACGTTGTCCGGGGAGCGATACCATTCGAGGTCCGCCATGCCGCCAGCCATCTGCCAAATGAACGCGGCATCCCATTTGCCGGTCTGGAAATGAATCGCGAGGATGGGAGAGCTCGTGCCAGCCTTTTTTCCAGCGGGCATAAAGTGTTCGGTAATGATTTGCATGGCCATTTCTCGCTGGCCCGGCTTGTACTTGACGTAGCTAACTCTGAGGTACTTGGCATCGTCCCCCTGTGTGATCGGACCTTCATCATCGTCCTGCGCTATCGCCGGCATAGCGAACAAGAACAATGCCGCGGTGGCAACAATCACCTTGCTAAAGATGCTCGTATTTTTCATGGTTGATTCCCCTTTGTTTCTAATTATTAGTTTCCGAACGCAGCAGACTCAGATTCAGTCGCTGGATCGCACTTTCTTGCGTGTTTGACGACGCCAAGTGTACGTATAAATACCTATAAAGACGAGTCCAGGAGACGTCTGCACCATTTATCTTGGCCCTCAGAACACAATGGCTAACCCTTCTCGGAACAACGGTTGCCAGGGGCAGAGCTATTTGCGAGGCAAATCAGAAAAATGGGGACAGTCCCGAAGGGACGGTCCCCAAAATATTCGTGGTGGCCAGGGGCGGAATCGATCGCTCGAAGATTTTCCGCTTACAGCGTGCCGGTCAGGTTCAGGAAGTAACCGTGATGATCGTAGCTGAGGTCGGTCAGGTCGTCCGAAAAATCAGTGAAGTTGTAACCGATGCCAATCTTCAGATGATCACCGAGATAACGCGATACCGCGGCAAGCGCGCCGCTGCGGCTCTCGTTCAGATCCGGCATTGACAACAGCCTGCCCTCGACGAGCACTTCCCAGTTTTCACGGAAGCGGTAATCACCGCGAATGACATACAGATTCGCGTTGTTGTCGAAGAAGTCCTGGCTCTCGCGGTCGAGGCTGACCTGGCCGAGGCGATACGCGTACTTGCCGCCGATACTCAGATGCGGGGTGATGTCGTAACTCACGTCGACCGCCGCGATGTGGCTTTTCTGGATGAACTCCGCTGCGATGTTCTGCAGGGTAATCTGATCGGTCGTTGGCACATTATGGAAGTAGGTGTACTTGACCAGCGCATTGAGCCTGTCGTTGTGCACCGGCCGATACGCGTAGCCTGCAACCGCCTCGGTGAAGCCGCCATCATAGAAGGTACCCAGAGAACTCTCGCTATCGGAATGGTTCAGCTTGCCGACGAACCGCGCCGACGGACTGCTCTGGTATTTGAAACTGCTGCGGAACAACCAGGTTTTTCTTTCGGTCTGCGTCAGATCCAGCTGCTGCGCATCGTCATTGCGGTATTCGATGCCGCTGGAAAATTGCAGTTTACCGAGGTTCAGGCCGAGCTGAACGCCGGTTGCCAGCCGCTCAGTTTCCGCGCCCGTGCGCACATCCTGCAACGTGCCGATGTCGGTCGTGAAACCGAGGTTCCATTTTTGCGACGGCGCAAAATTGATGCCCGTGCCATGCGTCAGGCCGGTCATGGTCTGATTTTGTTGATAACGCTCTTCGAGGAACACGCTGGTACTGTCCGCGATGCGTGATTTCACACCGGCGACCAGGTTGCCTTCGCTACCCTGTCCGCTCGGTAGGCCATTGATGCTGCGCTCGTTCTCGAGTGCATAATTCAGATACAGGCTGGTATGGTCGGAGTGCGTGTAATTCGTGCCGAGCTTACCGCCAGCGCCGAGGTCACCATCCGATAATTCGCCTTCCAGGCGAAGCTTGTCATTGATGCGATACGAACCGCCCACGCCGAGGCGCCCATTTTCGCGGCGATCGCCGGTCGTCGACAGAGTGTCCTGCATGAATGCGTAGACATCCCAGGTCGATTTCGAATCATAGCCTACCTGCAATACCGCGTCGGCGCGCTCGCCCTGCTCTTGTGTCAGCGGCACGATCACCGACGTATCAACACGTTCATCCAGGCGGTATCCGGCACTGACGTCCCAGCGTTCGGTGATCTTGTAACTGAGACTGAATTCGCTGGCGCTCATTTCGATGCCCTGGTCCTGTTCGCGATTATCGACTTTCGCGCCCAGCGAAAAGCGCTCGCCGATCGGCAGCTCGAACGTGCCACCAACGCTCGTCGTATCTGTCAACGCGGTCAGTCCCGGCGCCGAGTAACCGGCGTCGGCCTCCTGCATGTACAGGGTCAGTTTCGCATCGCTGAATTCGAAGAAGTCATCGAGGCTAATGCTGATATCGGCGCGAGTTGCGCCGGCATCTGCATCGACGAACGCCGCCGGATCGTAACCCGTGAATTCATACCCGCCATCGGTCGAGAACTGCGGTATCGCCACAAGGCCTTTGCTGTTCGACTGCTGCAGCTTCAGCCAGGAATCCGCGCTCTTGCGCAGCGTCAAATCAATCGCGTTGAGGCTGCTGTCTGTATCGTCCTGCTCATTCGAATTGGCAGTTACGCCCACCTTGACATGATTGCCAAGCCAGTAATGAGCCTGGCCGCCGGTCGAGATTGAATCAATCTCGTCGAAACCGGGTGTGTACTCGTAACGCACAACCAGATAAGCATGGCCGCCGGATACCGAGCCGCTGCGCACGAGCATATTGTCTTCGGCGCTCGACGCCAGCGGTTCGGCCAGCAGGATGCGACCCTGCAGGTAGTCGACGTCGTAGTCCATGGCTGGTGTCAGGTTGCGCACGCCGATTACCAGCCCCGACGTCTTGTCGCGGGTTTCAATGCGCACACGTTCCGAGCCTGCAAGAATATCCTGGCGTTGCAGGAAGTACAGCGAGCCACCAGTGCCTAGAAATTCCTCGCGGCTGCCAATCGTGCCCGGCTCTGCAGCAAACGCATCGATAACATAGCGCCGCTCGCCGAATTCCGTCGTTGCCTCGGACTGGTAATGCAGATTCGCGCCGTACAAGCCGCGATCTACCTGCGCCAGCTCGTTGTTCATGTAAGCGACCTTGAAATTACCCCATTGGCCGTAGTCGTCGTCTTTACCGAGGCGCACGAAGAATTTTCCCATGCTCGGTGCCATTTCTTCGACGGTCGCGTCGTCGCCGAAGGTCGGATAGTAGTAATCCGCATCGATGCGTCGGAACAGCGCATCGGGCGTCTTGTCCATAAAGTTGCTGAAGAGGTTGTCTATCGACCCCTCGCGGGTATCCGCGCTGGCCGTCAGTTTCCAGTGATTGCCAAACTTGCCATTGACGAAAAACGCCAGCCGACCGTCCATGTTGGAGTCGTACTCGTAATCGGAGTTCTCTCCCTGCAGCAGGTCGATCGGACCGCTTGCCGTACCTTCGGCGAGTGTCAGGTCGGCCATGCCCACGTAGAACCAGTCACGTTCCTTGAACTCGAGGTCACGCAGATACAACTCGCCGCTGCCTTCTTTGTCTACCACTGCCACTTCGACCGTGTGTGAGCCTTCGGGCAGGATCTCCTCGGTCATGAAGTTGCCACTCTCGTTAACCGGAATCGGGCGGCCCGCCACCCAGACTTCCTGCTCTTCGGCAATGCCGCTGCCGCGAACGTTAACCGTGCCACTCGACAGCCCGATGTTGTGCACGCTCAGACCGCTTTCGCCATACGCGGAAAGCAACGCTGCATTCTGTTCGTCTACACTGGGTGCTTCTTCGTTGTCACTACCATTGGCATCGGCGTAAACGACCCACAAGGGCTGCGGCCGGGTCTCGTCGAATTTGCCGTCGGCGCCGTAAGCGCGTAATACGTACGCCAGCTCGCCGACCGGGCCTTCAAAGGCAGCAACCGGGGGTTTCCATTCGCCGGCGCTGTCCATGCCAATCTCGATAACATCGAGTGGCTCCGACTCAGCCGACTGGCCGTTGTAAAATACCCGCACTTCGGCACGCTCAATGAAGTGAGAGTAATTCGTGTACATACGGAAATTGACCGGCGACGCCTCTGTGTACAGCCAGAAACCGGCCGACGCATTGAACGGGATCGAGTTCATCGCCTGCGACAATTCAATCCGATCCGGGCTCGCCGCAACGCTGAGCCGCGGTGCAGAGCGCAAATTGTCGTAGCCGAACCGAATGTCCGCTTTCTTCATCTCGACGTCGGTACAGCGCTGGATATCGGAGGAACTGCGTTGCGGATCGTCGATTGGCACTCCATCAACCGTAATGCGCATCAGGTTCAGGCCGAGCGGGTTCTCCGGTTTGAGCTCGCGAGTAACACGCGTGATGTCGACGCCGTCGTAGTCATCGAGAATTGCCAGCTCGTCATAGACAACCTGTACGGCTACGTGTGACGTCTCACCCTGAATGAAGCCGGCATTGACCACATCGTCCGAGTGCACATAGCCACGGCCTTCGAATTCAGTTTGTGACGCTTCGAGCTGCATGTCACCGGCAACGAGTTCCATCGCGCGTCGCGCCCGAGATGCCGACAAACCAATGTCATCACCGTAGACTGCTGCGGTGCGTCGCGGCAGGCGTTCATTGCGCGTGTAGCCGACAAAGCGCAGCCGCGGATTTGTTTTGTCAGCAACATCGGCAAGTGCGCGCTCGAGTGCGGCCTCATAACCAGCAGCGATAACGGGGTTGCCATTGGCAAAATCAATATTGGCAATGCTTCCCCAGGGCGGATCGTAGACCTTGGTCACTGTTACGGCACCAGCGGACTCGGGACAAAGCTGCGGTTCGTCGGGAAGCTCCTGCAGCGGATCGTCGTACCAGAATTCAACCTCGACACGACGATTGGCGGCACGGCCCTGCGGGGTTGCGTTCGAAGCAAGCGCCCGTTCGGAACCGCGGCCATCGCTTTCGATGACAAAGGTCGGCAGATTGAGGACGTCCTGCACCGCCAGCGCTGCACGACGAGCTCGCGCTTTCGACAGCCCGACGTGATCACCATAAATGCGTTCGGTCCTGCCGCTCAGCGGTACGTCATCCGCATAACCGACAAAACTTATGACAACGTTTTGTTTTTCGGCGAGGTTATCGTAAGCCTGCTTCACCCTGCCGATAAAATCTTCGTCCACGGTAATGCTCTCGGCACCGTAGCGCAGCGGCGCAACCAGGTTCTGTATGCGCGCGCGGCGATTGTGACCGTCGACATAGCGAAGTTTGCAAAGTGTTTCCATACGACACACCTTGACGCGCTCAATCTGGTGCGGCACGAGGAATTCCTCGAGTGCCACGCGCTCCACAACCTCGTCGTACCAGACTTCAACTTCGACACGCCGGTTCAGCGCGCGACCTTCTTCGGTCAGGTTTGTCGCGACCGGGTCAGTGTCGCCAGCCCATTCATAAGAGATTGCCTCGGGTGGCAACGTCAACGAGGTCTGGAAGTGTTCCGCAACCTGGCCGGCACGTTCGCGGGACAGGCCGCCATTGTCACCGTAGATCTCGACGAGCCGTGGCGACAACGGCCGGTTATCCGCGTGGCCAATCAAGTGCAGCCGCACGTTAAGCCGGTCACGCATGCGCTCGAGAATTGCGCCGAGTGACTCGACTGTTTCTGTGGGAATTTGCGCGACACCGGACTCGAAGTGGATCGGCGCGACCAGGCCGGAAAGTTTGACAGTTTCAAGGTCGTCGACCAGCGCTTCGCGCGTTTCGATCTCATCACCCTGTTCACCGCCATCGCGATCCGGGTCTGACAGCCACTGCAAGAATGGCGCATCGTCCGACAGGTGACGCTCAACCGCTTCGCCGATCGGCAATTCCTCGACATCAGCAGCGACAGCCGACATCGACACCATGGCTACCCACGGCAGCAAGAAATACCGGATTCTGCGAACCACGTTCATTGGTCCGCTCCCTTTGGTATCGATGGTGGTCCGCCGAGGCGCCAGAAAATTTCAGGTTCGATCTCGAGTTCGTAACCGCCACTGCGTTCTTCCCAGGCGCTCAGGATGTGATCTTTTATCGCCTGCAGACGGTTCTCGACCAACGACTCGTTTTCGACATCGGCAACGTAGGACAGACGCAGTACCGCCGGCCCCTTGCTCAGCTCCTCGATCAGCAGGCCGACACGCGGCACCCACTGATTGCGCATCTCGATCGAGTCGGGCACGAACACGGCATCGGCGATATCGAGTCCGACAACGCGGTGAATCGAGGCACCAAAGTTCATGCGCAGTGCTTTACCGCGCGTGGCGCGCTGCACCTGTACCGGCCTCGTCGAGGCACGGAAGCCGCTCGGCAAAGTCCGGTCGTCCAGTTTCAGAACAAAGTTGCTGCCACGGCTTTCGTGTGGCGTGATCGCGCAGGTCAGGTGATAGCGGCCGTATGCATCGGTTGTCGCTGCCAGGCCGCGGGCCGTTACAAGACGCACTCCCGGCACTCCGCCTTCATCGTTGTCCTGATAACCATTGCGGTTGGCATCGTCAAATACCTTGCCGGTCACGTCGGTGCAGTCAAAAGTCGGATCGGGCACCAGCCGCACGGTTGCCTCGGCCTCTTCGGACATGATCGTGCCGGTCACCGAGTTGACGGCTTGCGCACGATTGACGAACTCGCCCTCGGTCACACCCGCGCCAACGGCGAGTAACAGTTTGATAGTGTGCCGGCCGTCTGTCGCAAGCATCAGGTTCGACCAGATCAGTTCGCGACCAGCTATCGTGGGTTCGGTTTCCACATCGTCAAAACGGGCAGATCCTTCGACATAACGGAAGCCCGCCGGGAAGCGATCGACAACCGTCACATCCGTGAGGTCGGCACCGAAAGAATTGCTGATGCTGATGACATACGGCACCAGCTGGCCACGGTTGACGTTCAAAAGCGGCGTCGTCTTGGTAATCATGACGGCGCCGTCGAGACGTGGATCAAGCGGTATGTGGTTATTAAACAGCTGCGCGGTGCCGGGCCGCTGGACGTCGTCGAGCCGCAGGAAAGTATGGTAATTCGTTCCCGAGCTGCGCGCCGGTACCGATGCGGGCGGCGCGAACTCTGACTGTTGTGCTTCACAGTGATTTACTGTCGCAATTACCGCGTCGTTCGCCGACCCCGGACATGCGGGCACATCGAACGGCAGCGTTGTCTGATCAGAGGTCGGTGGAATAATTTCGGAGACGCCCGGGATGTAGCTAGCATCCGGCGGCGTTACGACAATCGAATAGTTGGCTGGACTCGGGCAGGCCAGGTCAGAGAAGTTCAGGTCAAACTTGTAGTAGCCGTTGGCGATCGTCACCTGGTTCTGCTGGTTCGGATCGTCGAGACAGTCGCTCAGCACGGGCAGTCCGTTGCGCACGTCAACAAGGCTGACAGTCGCACCAGCAACCGGTGCCCGCGAGACGGAGTTGTAAATAACGCCGTTGGGGTCGACCGGCATGTTCAGTGCCAGCAGATTACTGCCTTCCTGCACGTCGATTGCATCGATGCGTTGCAGGCCATCAGTAAAGTCCGAGTCAGTCTCACCGAGCAACGCTGTGTTGCTGCCAGCACCTGGCGCACTGAATCGCAGTGAATAGGTTTCGCCAGCAATATAGTTCGGCGTGACGTTGGTGAACAGGTAGTAGCCGTCAGCGTCGGTCACCATTGCACGGACGGGCTGGTCGTTAAGCAATAGCTGTACCGTCCATCCTTCGAGCGGCCGTTCGAGGAGTGCCAGGGTATTGCTGTGATCAGCATCGTGCCAGACATTGCCGCTCAGCATGCCGGCGTTGGGCATGGCGCCGACATCAATGGAGACGCTCGCCTCCAGCACTCGTTGCGGATCGTCCCAGTAGACCTGTGCCGTGTTAGTTACCGTAGTACCTTCGACCAGGTTCGGGTCGATGATCGCGCGGAAGCGCAGCACGACGGTCTCATCAGCTTGCAGCGGACCGTAGGTGTTGAAGTAGTCGGCAGTAATAATCGTACCGGCCACGCTGACGCCGTCAGTGAGTCCGTTCATCGTCGCCGACAAATCGACGTAGTTCAGGTAACCCGGGTTTGGAACGCTGAGGTCGTCATTGATAGTGACGTAATAAGCGGGTACAGCGCCGATGTTTCTGACGGTGACGGCATATTCGAGTGTCGCGCCGGCAATAGCTGCGCCGCCACCGACAACCGAAACTTCCTTGATGATCGATAGTTGCTGCACGTCACCGACCACCACAACCGTCGGTTCCGGTCCGGTCGACGGATTGCCGTCGCCATCGGTCAGCGTGGTCGGCACCTCGACACTGTAAACCGTGGCCTGGTTGGTGATCAGCGTGCCGGGCAACGTCGCCGGATCAACCAGCATGTCGAATTCAACGACGGCCGCTTGCCCTGGATTCAGCGTACCTTCGCCGTCAGCCGGCAATGGCGGCGTCAGGTCCGAGGAGCTCACCGCCAAGCCCGCGATCAGCGGGAACACGCCGTTATCCGCCTGCGCCAGCTGCAGCCCATTCAGGCGCAGCGACTCGGCGACGTAACTGGTGTTCGCCGGCACGACGTCGCTCAGCTCGACCGCGGTCGCCGGTACATTGCCATTGTTGTAGATCGTGATCGTGTAGCGCAGGGTGTCGCCCGGGTCCACGATGCCGTTTGCATTGACGTCGGTCTCGAGCGCGGCGCTCTTCGGTGCAAACAGCAGTGGATAATTGCCGACGACGTCACGGGTCGGGTCGTCAACCAGCGGCGTACGCGGGTCATCGGACGGCACGTCCGCGATGTTGTAATCAACAGCACTAACGAAGGCCTGGTTCGAAATCACGGTGCCGTCGGGCACGTCAGGATACACGTCGACATCGAAAACAATCGTCGCAACATTATCGGCAACGCCGGCATTGAGGGCGCCCGGTGTCGGGTCCTGCGGCGCATTGATCAGAATGCCATCCGTCAGTGGCGATACGCCTGCCGCCGGATCAGCAACCGCATTGCCGTTCAGCGTCGTGCTGTTGGCGACATAGCTCGTATTGGCCGGAATCTGATCCACGATGTCGACGTTCACGGCGTTGTCGGTACCAACATTCTGTACGGTGATCGTGTAGCGCAGCGTTTCGCCGGCAAGCAGTACGCTCGGATCGCCAGTGATGTAGCTCGAAACTTTCTCTACCGTGAAGGCGGGTGCGGACTCGATCTGAATCTGCGTCGGGTCCTCGTCGCCATCGATATTCGGATCAGCGGCACCGTTTACATTCGGGTCGTCGCTCACCGCCACGGTGTTGCCCGCATATACCAGTTGTGACTGGTTGTAGACGAAACTGCCGTTGGCAATGACCGGTGCGAGATCAACGACGAACTCGATCTCGATGCTGTCGCCGAGCCCGGCGAGACTCAGATTGCGTACATCCAGCAACCCGGTGCCTGCCGCACCGCCGTTTGCATCGACATTACTAATGTCCGCGGTCGCCGGGTAAACATCGACATTTAACGAGCCCGCCTGGAATCCAGGAATTGCATTGAGACTGTCGAGTTCGTCAACGATGCTGAAGTTTGTTACCGCTGTGTCACTGGCGTTCTCTACGCGCAGCTTATAACGCAAGGTATCGCCCGGAGTGGCGGTGCTGGCCGGGTCAGCGCCGCTCGAAACATTCGCCACGACCTTTTCAAAAATCAGAACTGGTGAGAACTCGACCGCGGTGTGGGCGTCCTCGTGATCGAGCACGCCGACAGTACCGTCGGTCAGGTTGCGCGTGTACTGGCGCGCGTAGCTGTTCGGTGGCGACTGGTCGAGGCTGAACCATTCGGTTGCGCCAGCAATGTTTGTCAACGCTGTATCGGTTTGCGTGTCCGCATCGAGCGATGCGTCGTAACTGACGATCAGGCGTTGATCGACGCCGATCGCCGCTTCCGGCGTCAGCATCTGCAGAGTCAAGGTGCAGGCAGGATCGCCATTGAATATAACCGCGAAATCAGTTCCTGCTACAAGTGCCGGAGCAGCCGGCGTTACGCCGTCAGCCGCGTATAACTGTACAGTAACATTTGCGGGCGCCGCATCGCACATTCCGCCCGTGGCAATGTTTGGCAACAAATCAGTGAGATAGGTTGCGTAGGCTGGCGAGGTACCGACGTTGTGCACGTTCAATGTGAAAGTGCCGGGTTGGCCAACACGCATCTGCACGGGGCCGTCTTTTTCGAGCGTCAGATCGGGCTCGACGATCGTCATCGGCCCGCTCGTGCCTGACTCACCTGTCCTGACGCTCGTCGCGTCATCGTCACGCAGGTTGTAGGTGTAGGCACCTGTATTGGTGAACGTGAGTCCAGCGATATTTGTCGGCGTATCCAGTAATCGCACCGTGACTTCGACAACGGCCTGCTGACCAGCGCGGATGTCGATGCCCGTGACCGGATCTTCAATGATGAGATTCGTCGTCGTTCCAGTGTTCACCGGCGTCCACGGGCCGGGCCCGGAGATTTTTGTCACGCTGACGAACTCGAGGTCCGCGGCCGATGCGTTGAGATCATCGAGTATGCGCACGTCGTACAGTGGTGAGGTATGCGGCGTCGACGGCACGGTAATCGTGTAGCTGAATTCTTCACCTATCGTGGCGGTTCCCTGGGATGTTGCTTTGACAAGTGCCGTCGGCGGCGGCCCTTCGATAATGATTTCGGTCGGGTCCTCGTCACCTGGCACATTCGGATCCGCCTGGCCGTTAACGTACGGGTCGTCACTGTCCGCAATCTTTACTCCGCTGATCAGATCGGCCTGGTTGATTACCGCCGTGCCATCAGGAAGATTGCCCTGCAGCGTGATGTCAAACTGAATCGTCACGTCGCTGGCGAGCGGCAGGCTGAGATTACGAATGTCGAGAATACCGGCGTTGTCGGTGCCACCATTCGGATCGGTGTTCGAGGTATCGGCGCCCGGTGGCAGCGTGCCCGCGATAAGCGTCAGCGATCCTGGTACGAAGACCGGCACAACGTTCATTGCGCCGAGGTCATCGTAGAAGCTGAAGTCGCTCAGTTCACCGTCCGTCGTCTGCAGCCGCAGCGTATAACGCAGCACATCGCCCGGAGCCGCCGTCGTCGTCGGATCGACACCCGTAGTCAGGTTGGCGACTGTCTTCTCGAAGAAATAACCACGTAATTCAACTGTCGTTGTGTGAGCGTCCTCGTGATCGTCGATATTCGTTGTGCCGTTGGTCAACGTGCGCAAGAAAGCGATGCGCTCCGGGTTGCTGTTGTCGCCGTTGAACCATTCGGTGGCGCCGACGACATTCGTCAGCATCGCGCCGTCCTGACTATCGGCATCGAGGCGTGTCTGGTAATTGATAACCAGGTGCTCATCCGGACCGATCGTGGTGGCCGGTGTCAGCATTGTCATCGACAACTCACAGCTCGCGCCGTCGTAATTTACCGAAAAATCGGTACCCGCTGTCAGCGGCCCCTTGCCCGGTACCGGCGTTACACCATCGGACGCGAACACCTGTGCATCGACGATGACGGGTGTTTCGTCGCACATGCCGCCCGTCGCGCCGTCTGGTAACTGATCGAGCAGCGTCACATCCCACGCATCACCCTGGCCGGCGTTGTGCACGTCAATACCGAAGTCGCCCCACTCGCCGAGGTTGAGTGTTCTGCCAATCGATGCGGGACCGGTTTTGTTAACGATCAGGTTTGGTCCTGCGATGGTCAATGGTGGCGAAACGCCCCACTCGCCAGGGAGCGGTTGATAAAACGTACCGTCGATTAACCGGCCGAAACTCCATTTCGCCGTGTTCACGAACTGGTTGCCGATTACGTTCACCGGCGAGTCCTCGAGGACAACAGTGATCTCGATAATGATCTGGCGACCGGCATTGATGATGTCGAAATTGTCGAACGTCAGCACGCCGTTGACGTCGCTGAAAGTGTGGGCGGCCGGTGTACCCGTATCTTCCCAGTAAGCCGAATGTCCGACGTAGCTGAGGTCTGCACCCGTTGCGTTGAGGTCGTCAATGAGGACGACGCTGTGCAGGTCGTTCTCCGAACCGAATTCGTCGAGCACCTGCCCCGTATTTGAATCAAACAGAACCGGCAGGGTCAGCGTATAGGTGAACGGTACGCCAATGGCCGCCGTCGTCTGGCCGGCGGGAACATCCTTGACGATTTTCTCAACGGGAATCAGAAAATTCTGACAGTTCTCGGAAATCCCGGTTAACGAACCATTGACGAGCCAGATCAGGTGCTCGTGAACCGCATCGCACGCCATATTCCCGACATGCACGACGTTGTCGAAGATGATCAGCCAGCGATCGTCGTTTTGTCCCGGCTGCGTAAAGAAGCTGAAGTTTGTATCGAGTTCATTGCCCGCCGGAAAGTTTTGTACCGTGCAGTCGATGTCGATGTTGATATTCGACGGCGGATTGGGGTCCACGAATCCATCGAGTAGCTCATTCGTGAAACTCGAACAGTTGGTCGCCTGCGCCTGGGCTGGAGACGTAGCCACTGATAGCAGTGCGACCGCCAACAATGCTATTACCCGGCGAACGGGTCCGGATCCGTTGCTTGCCGAGCTCGTGCCGCGCAAAGCTCGCGATGAGTTTCCGAGTTGGGCCATGGTCTTCTAACAATCCGTGTTCGTCTCGCGGCACCAGCGCGGAAGGCCCTAATTGAGGCGATTCTCGAGCGGTCCCGCTGCCGTAGCGCTCCGCGCGCCGTAGGCCGGTGACTTTGCGTCCCCACCTTTCGGTGGCTTTGCCATTTGTCTGAATACAAACAGCACTATGTCGCAACGACGGCAATCAAAGGTTGATCTGGATCACATTGTTCGGCACCTGTTGGCGGCGATATTCAACCCTGTGGAAAGCGCATAGCTATGCGCCTGCGGGAGCCCGCAGCGCGCGCGTGAATCGGGGCTTATGTAAAAACCGGGGCGAAAACTCCGGCTTATGAAAAACAGCTCCGCGTTATGCGGCTGGCAGGAAGTCGATCGGGTAGATAATCGTCATAGCCACGATGTCTTCTTTTGCGCCGAAATCGAAAGTCAGTACGCGTTGCACGACCTGGTCCGCCAGAATCGGTGCGTCCATGCTCGATGAGTGCAGCTGACAAAGCGACACCGAACCGTCCGGTTGAATCGTCAGCTGCAGAACCAACTGGCCACGCAACGTCGGATCCTTGCGCAGTTCCCGATTGTACAGCCTGTAGAGTGCTGCCTTGTAACGGTCGAACACAATCTGTATTTCTTCGTCAGTACGACCTGCCATCGCGCCGCCGCTCAGCGGCCGACTCGATCCTTCGTTACCGCCAATTGAACTGGCAACTCTGCTCAGCTGTACGCCTCCCATACCCGGTCCGCCACCGCCAAAGTCGCGGCTGTAATCGGCCAGGTTAATACCGCCACTAGACCCTGGCGCCGAGGTCGACACCATGAGCCGTTCGGGACGACCGACTGAATCCTCGCCGGCATTGCGTACGCGCGCCTGCGAACCGAGGCGCGCAGACGGTTGCGAGTTGGCGCGATCCGCGAAACTGTCGCGGAATGCCAGGATGCCCTTGGTCTTGACCTGTTCCTTGGTACTCGGAGCCGTTGTCTGCGCGAGCTTCGGCTCCTCGATCGATTCCGGTAATTCCTGTGGCGGTGGCTCCTCGTCCACTGTCGGATCCGGCTCTGGCGGGTCTTCCTCTGCCATGAGCGGCTCGATCACCGGCTCGGCCGGCGGCGGTAAAGGCCGCTCCTCGCGGACCAGTTTCGCCACACGCTCGGGCAACTCGTTTACTGTTGATCGCTGTGCGATCGGCACTGCGATCATGCTGACCAGCAGTGCAATTGCCAGCGACGCGGCCAATGAGCTACCGAGCGATCTGCGAAACCGCTGATCCTCCTCGCAGCCCCTCGCCCACGGCATAATCTGCGCGCGGTGCCCGGTTTCGTCGGCCTCACGCTCGATCACCCAGGCGTACTTGCGCATTTCCTCGCGTTCAACGGCGTCGAGCAGTTCATAGTGAAGATAATCCAGGTTCCGGTTCTGCTCATCCACTTTTTCGATAAGGTCTTGCCGCCACTCTTCGACGCGAGCAATTTCTTTGCCGAAGCCTTCAATTTCGTGTTGCGCGTTTTGCAGCTGGTCGTGACGTTGTTCGGCATCGGCGTGTTTGCCCCAGAAAAGATGGGCAGCACCGAGGCCTTCAAGCTCTTGCAATGAATCGCATACCTGAGACAGGAGATCGTATTGCCGGTTTGTTTGCATCAACTCGTCGAGTTCTGCATCAACCACCAGCAATTCGCGATTGAGGTCATCGAGCACTTGCTCGGACCGCCTTACCTGCTGACGAAGTGTTGCCTCGGCCAGCGCTTGCTCTGTTTCAAGGTATTCCGAACTCACCGTGTCACCCTGGTCCTTTAGGTGTTAGTTAGCCGCGACTTGCGATGGCTTCTGGATAACCGCAAGGGAGACATTTTCGAAGCCCTCGTCGGTGCACGTCGACATGATCTTCCTGATCACTACGAACGGTACGGATTTGTCGGCAAGTATTGTTACCTCCTGGCTACCGGCTACCATCAGCGTACTTGGACCAACGACGTTTTCCTTGAGTTCGGCGAGGCGCGCATTGATCGGCTCGATCGTGCCCTCCCGATCTTCAAGAATGTCTTCAACCCTGGCAACCATTACTCCCTGCACCAGCACATCGTCCGCACTAACGAATATGACGACGGTCTCGCGCGGCTTTGACTCTACGCGTGCCTCTGGCAACGTTATGTTCTTCGGCGCTTCGAGCAACTCTACCGAACCGGAATTCACGAGCAGAAAGAACACGAGGATCGTGAAGACGTCCATGAGCGACGTCAGATTCATCTTCGTAATCTTCACGCGATTACGTGACATCCGCTTGATGCGGCGCGAATTTCTCACGGTGCGTCTCCTACCGAGATTTCCGAGAACAGCGCGACCAGTTCGAATTCACCGTCGGCTTCCGCTTCGACCTCGACACTTCTGACGACGTCCATAACCCGAATCAGGTATTCGTAAGGAATACGCGCTTCCATCAGCACGGATGCGGCATCGTGGTTAGCGTATTCCTGTTTGAGCTCTACCATGAAACGCGATAGCGCCTCCAAGTCGAAGTCATCGTCTTTTTTCGGGATCGCAGCAATAATATTCTTGCCATTAGTGATTTCGATGCCCGCTTCCCTGACGACGACCTCAATGCGAAAACTGTCCTCGTTGCTGGCCGGTCCACCGGCGGAACTCGGAAGGTTCAGCTCGATGATCGTCAGCCGCGAAAACACTGCCGTGATCAGCAGGAATGGCACGAGTACCACCATCAGGTTCAGGAACGTGGTTACATCCAGCTCGTGCGCAGGCTTGGTGCGACGCTTGTAATGGTGCCGTCTGGCCATCGTTATCAGGCCTCAGCTACAACCGTGCGTTTTGCCCTTTTCGAAAACACGTTGAGCGCTTTGACGGTCGCCATTTCAAGACTGTCAACGATGTCGCCGGTCTTGCTCGTCAACACTGCGTGCACTACGAGCAGGGGAATCGCAACCATCAGGCCGAACGCGGTCGTATTCATGGCGACCGAGATACTCGCAGACAGCAAGTCGGCTTTTTCCGCCGGATTCGCATTAGCTACAGCGGTAAATGCCTGGATCAGACCCATGATCGTGCCAAGCAGTCCCAGCAGCGTAGCGATGCTCGAGGCCAGCGCAACATAGGGCGTGCGTTTTTCGAGGCGCGGCACGATTTCCATCATGCTCTCCTCCATCGCAATCTCTATGTCTTCACGGCGGCGAACACCGCCTTGCAGCGACAGGCCCATGTTAAGGACCTGCGAGATCGTGGATTCGTCCTCGCTGGTCATGTTCCGAGCCTCATCGAAGTCACCGTTGGCCAGCAGCGGCTGTACCTTGTCCCAGACAGCCTGGTTCTTGTTGGTCACTATCGCCAGCGTAACGTAGCGTTCGACCGCGATCGCGACGCCGAAGGCGAATACGAGCAATATCGGAAACATGAAAATGCCGCCCGATGCGAAGAAACCTACAATCGAATATAAGAAGTCCATTACCACATCCTCATTTAACAAAATGTTCTGAGCAGTACTCAGAGCTGCATCAAGCATAGTCGCCGTTCACAGCAATGAACGTGACGCAGCGCACGTTAGAGACCTATGTATTTTGAGTTCACTCGCCGGAGCGGATTTCGTAGAAGCTCAGCTCGCGCAGAAAAACGTCCTTATCGACCGGACGGGCACGATCGTCGAGTGTGTCGGACAGGCTGATGTCGTCACCGAGCTCGGAGGATTTCCAGGGAATAATGACCAGCGACTTGGGTGCCTCCTCGTTGCCGAGAATCGACATGCCAGACAACGTCTTGGGAGTTTTGAAGCCGTCGCCCTGTTCTTCGGCGGCCTGTGTTGCTTCGCTAGCCTCAGCTTCTGCCGCCGACTCCTCGGCCGGCTCTTCGGCGATCGCTGGCTGCAAACCCAGTAACAGGACAATGCTGATCAGAAATGCTCGCAACATGGCTAGTCTCCCTGGTCCATGCGAAAGCGCAGATCCGCTATCCACATTGACGCTTCGTCGTCGCCCGGAACAGTCGCCATATAGGCTTCATAGTTGTCCAACGCACAGTTCAGGTCGGCAAGGTACAGGTCGCAGAGAACGGCCAGATTGCGTCGCGCATAGTGAAAACCGGGATACGTTGCCAGCGCAGCTTCGTAGCTGCGCCGCGCCTGTGTGAAGCGCCCGGATTTTCGATACAGGATGCCCAGCTCGTTCAGCGCAATCGGATGGCCCGGGTTTGTCTCCAGCGCCTGCAGCAAACTGCTTTCCGCGGCATCGAGGTCTCCGGCTAGATGCTGCGCTATACCGAGATCAACTCTCGGTGCTGCCAGTTGCGGCGACTGTGCGACGACCGAATTGAGAATGTCGATGCCGCGCTCGAGGTTGCCCTGGTTGAGATAACTCAACGCCTCATCGTAGTCGAGCCGCGCCTCGTTGCTGACGCGCGCTTCCTCGATAATCGTGAAACCCACCGCTTCCTGAACTTCGATACGCGCCGGGGTGCTGCGCGATGCCGTAGTGGTCGTCGCGCAACCGGCTATCAGGGTCAGCACCATTGCACACAACGCAGCACAATGCCCAGTACAACAAATTTTTTGCGTGCTAAACATAAATGTCACAGCTCCCGTCAGGGCTCCGTCCGGTTACTGGCCGGCGCATCGAGCACTTGTACCGTTGCTGCCGGATCGGCTTCCGCCTGTTCGCCTTCGAAATTGATTGGCGGTGCAATCGGCATGCGATAGGCATACATGTCAATCGAGCCCAGGTAACCGCCATTGATTTCATTCTTGGCATAACGTCCCGGCATCATTACCGCCAGTTGATCGAGACTCTTCTGCACCCACGGGTTGTAGATACCGCCCGCAAGTAACTCGAAGTTTTCCTCGTGAACGCTGATTGCGCGCTCCTCGAACGGATAGGCCTCTTCCTCGATGACCAGTTCGTACTCGATCTTCTCTCTTTCGCTCAGGCCGGCGGGCCGTTCAGACTGCATTAATGCACTGCTGAATTCGAGGTAGATCTCAGCAATGTAAAAGGTAGCGGCCGCGGTGACGTCCGCAACTTCATACGCGACGAGGTTTTCGAAATCCGCCATCGCCAGGTCCATACGAAGCTGCTTTTCCGCCAGACTTTGTTCGAACGGCTGCGTAAGCCTGAGCTCCGCGAACCGCTCGTAAACCTGCTCCGCGAGCACGAGCGCCGCTTTGGCGGCCAGGTACCTGCTGCGGTCAGTGCGCTCGGCGCCGGCATCCTGGTCTGCCGCAATGATGTCATGCAGTTGCTCGTAGTATTGCGTGTAATCGAGTTCCGCCTTGAATATGTCCGCCAGTCGCATACGCGTTTCCATCGCAATGTCGAGCGGTAACGGATACTCGGCCACGTACTGCCGGTACACGCGAACCGCATCGGCGACGACACTGACTTCGTCGTACAGTTCGCCTGCTGTCAACAGTGCCTCGCGACTCAGCTCCACATCGCTTGCTTCTGCAGCGATACGTTCGTGCTCGGCGGCAGATCGTTCGACCTGTCCGTCCTCGCGATAGATGTGAGCCAGTTGTTTGGTCGCCTCGGCCTGCAATTCGTGCTCGGGATTGCCGATTCGAAAGTCCTCCAGCACGCCTGACGCAGCGGTCCAGTCTTCAAGCCGCATCAATGCTGCAGCCGCGTCGTACTCGGCCGCGCTGCGGATGTCAGAAGTCGGCGCTGCCAGCTTGATACGCAAGAAGTGATTCGCTGCGGCCCGGTAATCTTCCAGCAGGTTTGCCTGCTCGCCTTGTTTGTATATTGCCGCGGCGAGGCTGTCGATGATCGCCGATCGCGTTTCATCATCCTCCGGCGTCATCGCGAGGACATTGCTGTAGCCGTACTCGGCGTCCTCGTATTCGGCGAGGTCAATCGACGAATTTGCAATTACGGCCCAGGCCGATCGCAGCAATGCGGTATCGGCACCAGGATAGCGCTCGATGAGCTTATGCGCGGATGCTATGGCTAGCCCGAAGTCCTGCAATTCGTACAGGTCGTCGGCAGCAGCTCCAAGCACAACAGCCGCCTCGTCATGATCCTGGAACGTGTCAGCAAATCGCAGCGAACTTGTAACCGTTGCCTGCTTGACCTGCAGACGGCGTGCGCCCGTGGCCGCATCGAGGTCCTCCCGATGAGCATAGACTGCGGCATAGCCGGCCGCCGCTGACTGATCGTGGCTATCATATTCGTAAGCTGTACGTTCGTACTCGAGCGCTGCCTGGGCAAAATCCTCGTGTTCGAGCAGCAGGTCTGCGAGACGATAGTTGACCTGTGCTACTTCCGCGTCGGCGGCGAATGACCCCAAAAACTGCCGATACCAGTGCTGCGCCTGGCCAAAATTATCCGGCTGCTCCTCGACCAGATTCACGTCCTGGTACAGGGCATGATAGTGCCCGGCGAGGTCGGTCAGGTTGGTCTTGAGAAAGCCGACGACCTCCGCGGAGCTCTCGACGTCGATATAATTCCAGTAGTCGGCATCCAGCGCATAGTTGGTCGCAAACGCCTTTTTGGCCTCAACAACAAGTTGCGGGAAACCGGCTTCGGCATAGATTTCCACGATGCGCATGCCGAAGTGCGGCGACTCCTTGTGAAACGGATACAGGTCCGTGAATGACCGGTAGACGGAGGCTGCATCTTCGTAGCGCAGCTTGCCAAAGTAAAACTCGCCGAGGTTGCCGTAGATCTTGTCAGCGTAGCTTCGTTGCCCGTTCATCGCGAAATATTCGTCCACGAGTTCGGGCCCGCCGAGGTTGGAAAAGCTCAGGCTGATCACACGAAACGTATCGGCCACACGGTGTTCGTCGTTCGCATCATAGTCGACGTCAAAGTCGTAACCGATCGACATGCGGTAATCGAGCATTGCCATGTAATTGTGCAATGCTTCCTCGTACATCTGCTGCTTGTACAAGGTCCAGCCCAGCTTGTATAACGCCAATTCGTAGTATGACGACGTCGTACCGATACGGGTAATCGCGGCGTAGGCAGATTCGGCATCAAAGTATTTCTTGCGCACAAAGTAATATTCACCGCGACGGAAATGTACTTCGTCGGTGTATTTCGAGTACGGATACTCTGCGACCAGCCTGTCAATAACTTCCATCGCCTGGTCCGGCTGGCCGATCTCGTCGTACGCACGCGACATTTGGTACAGCACCTTGTCGTTGCGTTCGTAATTCGGATACTGCTCGAGAATCTGCTTGTAGGTCTTGATGGCCTCGAGCGGGCCGGCTGGCACGGTCGCAGTGTCTGCGCCCGGTAGTTGCACCTCGAAGTCGGTCGTTGCGGCCAGCAATTCCTCGCGCTGTGTTGCGCGCTGTTCGAATTCCTGCTCGGATTCGGCATCCTGCTGCGGGGCTGCGGATTGTTTATCGGTCGCGGTCGTTACCGCTGGCGCAGCCGTTTCGGGCGCGGCCATTTCCTTTATCTCGCCTGTGCCAATGACACCGTAGGCCTGCTCTAGCTGCAGGTCAGCCAGGCGCCGCATCGCTTCCGGTGTGCGCGCGCTCTCGGAGGTCTCCTCGAGATAGCGGCGATAACTCTGCGCTGCGCGTTCGAGGCTGTCATCGAGGTAAATTTCCTCAACATCGGCCTCGACAAGCTGCAGCTGTGCGAGGGTGCTCTGGTTACTGGTTGGTGTCGTCCCGCAGGACGCGACCAGCAGACAGGCAATCGCAAACAGGGGCTGGTGGCGCAGGCCGGTCATTCGTCCATCCTCGCCTGTGCCTGCGTCGCGCGATCATAGCTGTCCGCCAGCGCGAAGCGCGCCTTGTCACCGTAATTCTCGAGATGGCTGCGCCGCGCAATCAATTCTTCGATTGCAGTAACCTCAAGCAAATGTCCCTGGCGGGTCATCAGCAGCTCGATCCTGCCTTCCGCCTCGCGAACCTGGGCGCGCATGCGTTTAATCGGTTTCTGGTAGCCGACGTAACTGTGCGACGCCGCCTGCCGGGAACGGACATACTCGTCATATTCCTGCCTGACTACGGCCATGGCTTCGTCGAGGCTGCGTATATTCTGGTCGAACTCCGTCAGGCGTTCGTGGTATTCGGTTTCCAGCGTCCAGGTCAGCAGACCCTTGAGCCTCTTCAGGCGCTGCATCGCCGCCCCGGCGGAAGGCGACTCCCTGCCCTGCAGTTGTGTCTCGAGGTGTTCGAGCCGTCGCAACAACTGTTGCTCTGCGCGCGTTGCCAGGAACTCCGGTCGAGGGGTCGTTAAAAGGTCGTCGCGGCGCAGTACCAGCATCTTGTGTTGCTCGATGCGCAAACGCATTCTCGAGTCAAGTTCGCGAAACTCGCTATCAATGTCCGGCAGCAGTGGTTCGTAGTGATCGCGGCGAATATCCGCCATCTCATCGAATGAATCGAAATTCGTCTGCCAGGTCTGCAGCTTCTTGCGCAGGTCAGCCAGGTCGAGGTAGTTCTGCAGGCCCGTCTGGAAGTCGTGCGAGGCCAGCAGCTCCATCAGGTAGTAAGTCTCGGGTGCTTCGGGCAGAGAACGCAGCCGGATAACCCAGTCTTTGTTCTTGCGAATTTCCTCGCGGATCAGCGCTTCGAGGAATTTGCCTTCGCGAATACTTTCTATTGACTCGTTGAGCTTGTCGATTTCCGTGCCAAACGAATCCAGGGCGTGGCCATAGGAAATCGCCGCGCGACCGTGGACGTTGAGCTTGCCGTAGGCATATGGCAGCGCGAGCATCGCCTCCTGTGTCGCCCTGTCGGTTACCTCACGAGCAGCGAGAATTTTCCACGGCACAACGGCTCGGTCGACCTTGTCGGTAGACAGGTTTGCCCAGCCGGCGCTCAGCAGAGCCTGGTTGGAATACGGCCCGTCGAGACGTACCCGGTCCAGGTACGGGATAGCCCTGTCGTATTCCCCGTCCTCCAGCAGTATCGTGCCGAGAACGAGATTGGATTTGTCACGGATGGCCAGTACAGCCGGATCGTCACTACCGATCTGCCCGGCCCGGTCAAGCTGCTCGAGCGCGGCCTGGCGTTGCCCGTCCTGCAGGTAGGCGATGCCCAGATTATAGGCAGCATAAGCGCCAAAGCCCTGTGAACCCTGGAGTTCTGTGAGCACCTCGACAGCGGCTGCGGGCCGCCCGTCCGCCAGGTGGATGTTTGCGCGCAGGAACTCTATGTCATCGCGAATCGACTCGGGCACCCTGCCTTCGATGCGCTGCAACGCCCGCGTTGCATCAGCCATCTGGCCCTTTTGAAAGTGAATGCGCGCCAATCGGTAAGCTGCATCATTGCGTACCAACTCGTCGACCGCACCTTCGAGTACCGCCGTGATGGCGCGACCGGCACGATGATGCATGCGGTAGCGCAGTTCGAAATCACCGAGCGAAAACTCTGCATCGTCGATATGGTAGTAGAGCGTGTCGCGCTCCGGCTCATCGACTTCGTCGTGCTGTTTCAGTTCGGTATCGAGTCGTTCCAGCGCTTCGAAAAACTGCCCCTGATGCGCGTGATACAGCGCCTCGCCGAAGTACAGGTCCTGCAGTCCCTCACCCGTAGCGACGGTGCTGGTCAAGCAGGCCGATAACAGCAATCCGGCCGCAGAAAACGACGCGTGGCGCATGGTTTACCAGTCTCCGACCTGGATCCCGCTGGCGCCGGAGCCGAGGCGGGCCAGCGTGACTCCGAGCGCCTTCGGCTTGACGCCCTTGGCGAAGACGAAACTGTCGGAGGTATTGAAGTCATTGCCATTGTCGAGCTTACCCATCACCGTGATGCGCAGCTGGTGTTCGCCGGTGACGATGTTGCCCGTGTAAACGCGCTGGACGCCGCCTTTTTGCAGCGCCTCAAGTTCCTGAAAGCTGTAAATGTGATGCGTCGCAAGCTGACCGTCTATTTCGACCTGCAATGCATCGAGTCGAAAATCTTCGTTATCGGCGACCGACACGAACAGAGAGATTTGCGTATTTGACGGGAACAGCAAGCGCTCTTCCAGATTACTGAGCTCCGACGCGATACTGAGCACGTCAGATTTGATCTCCTGGACCTGGCCATCAAGGCTGCGGGTATTGTCTCCGGACAATTCCTGTGCGCTCGCCGAAGCCAACGGAGCGCAAATCAGTAAGGCGAGTAGTATCTTGCGGATGGGTCTCGACATGTCGAAATTCCTTTTCAGTTTACATATTCCCTATGTAACAGCCGACAACGCACGGCCTGACCGTACTGTTGCAGGCAACGAACAGTGTTGGCGAAATGCCCGCGGTAATCTGTGATCGGCGTCACAGCCCCAAGGGCACGACACAGACATAGTTCTCGGCAATCATGGGATTCGATGACTTTCTGAAGTTGTTGCGGGACACCGGCAATGCGCTTTACAACGCCTTTGCCTGGCCCGGCGAGTACGCATTGCTGCAACTGGGAAACCTGGCGCCCGACTTCGCGGCGTATATGAGCACGCCGGCCAATCACACGACGGCGGTGGTCGTATTGTCACTGATCTACTGGTACCTGGTGATCGTACTGGCGACGATTTTCGTCCGCGCCTGCCGCGACGTCGCGCGCATCGTTACGGCAGCCGCGCGCACAATTGCGTTTCGCATTATTCTCGAAGCCGGCAATGCCAAGACCCGCATTATCTGCAGGCTGCGGCAACGCTTGCCATGGCGCAAAGCGGCTCAGGATGTGGCAGCGCCAACCGTCGAATTCGACAAGCTCGATCTTGCGATTCTGAAAACAGCGGTCGTCAAGGGGCCCGGCTTTGCGCTGTCGGCACCGGAACTGGCAGAGCAGTTCTCACTGCGACCCGCGCAGATTCAGCGCAGCCTCGACAAGCTGTGCAGCAATGCGATGATGACGACCGTAATCGGCTCGACAGAGGGCTTTGACAATTACCGCCTGACCGATTCGGGCAGCGCGTTTGTTGGCTTATGGGCGCGCCGGAAGCCTCGCGCCGTCGATAATTCCGCGATGTCGAACTCCCGGGTGCCACTCGGCTAAGCGACAGAATTTCCTATGCTTAGGAGAGCCTGGTTGCCTTGGAATGAGCGTAAACCGATGGATGAGAGACTTCGTTTCACAGCGTGCCTCCTCGAGGGCGAAAAGACCCGCATAGGTCGGGTCGAATCATTCGCCGATGCGTTTCCTTTCGTTCTTCTTCGCTTTCTTGGCGGCTTTCTTCTCTTTTGCCGTCATGGCCGGCTCTTTCTTCGTCTCTTTTTTGCTGTTTTTTCCTTTACTCATCACTTTTTCTCCTGCTTTGAGCTGCATGAGCGCGCCGTGTATTTTCGGCGAACAGATTGCACGACCCAGGCTAACCCTGCGTAATGCCAAGGCAGCGATTCTGTTGTCTTAAGAATACAGCAGACGGCGAGTTCGTATCGTAAATGATTAGTGGGGCGCACCGCATTTTCGAGTTCATTGGAAAATCGGGACAGTCCCGAAGGGACAGTCCCCAATGTTCATGCTAGTCAGGGGCGGATCAATTCGCGAAGAGGATCAGGATAAAGGGGACAGTCCCGAAGGGACGGTCCCCAATTGGTAGCCCCTAGTACGGCCCGTTTACGATAGACGGTGTGTGCCAGAACGCCGCCCAGACATCCTCGTCACGAATGTAATAAACGGTGTCGTCGTGAATGAATGACCGGCTCCGTTCCACCCAATCACGCTCGTTCGGGCCGATTGACGGCGGCTCGATCGAACCGGCGCTGTTCAGCGCCGCGAGCGCCGGCATGTTTTTGTCGAGGATCTCGAAGAGGTACAAAGCCGAACCCAGAAACCGGTAGCTGCCGTCCGTCGCGAACACGCTCGCCGGGATCGCGAAGCGATCGAGGCCATTGGCGTCCGCCTGGTACGTGAACGCATGGCGGTCATACCTGGCCTCGCTGTAGGATCCCGGGCCGCCGATCGTTGCGCTGCCTCGCGACAGCGGCTGCGCGATGTCCGAGACATCGAACAGCTCCAGCTTGACGCCGCCATTCGCACCGCTGCCAAGACCAAGCAACAGGTCGTCGGTGACCGGATGCAGGAAGTCGGAAAAGCCCGTCACCTCGAGTTCGCCCGCGATGAACGGATCGGCCGGGTTGGAGAGATCGATGGCATACAGCGGATCGATCCGCTCAAACGTCACGGCATAAGCCGTGTCACCGAGGAAGCGAACGCCGAACAGCGCCTCGTTCGGTTTGCCGATTTCTTCGGGACGGTTGTCATTCGGCAGCGTCGACACGACCTCGAGATCGGGCCGCGTGCTCGATTCCCGTAGGATGTACAGCTGGTGGTCCACGAAGTCCTCATTGCCCCAGTCGAACTGCGAGGCGATCAGCCGCAGATCCCCGTCGTATTCATTCATACGGAAGTCCGCCTGCCCGCCGCGCCAGACGGTGCCTTCGACATCCGAGGAACCCCGGTAATCAATGCTCGTGCCCGCCAGGGCGAACTTGTGAATGCGCGTAATGTCTCGCTGCACGGCCGAATCAGGCCGAAGCTCCGTGAAATACAGCGCATTCTCGGAGACATAAACGCCGTAGGCAGCCTCGTTGTAACACGCAGTCGTGAAGTTCGTCGGGTCATCGATCGGCACGGCCGTGATGCTCGTAATCGCGGCGTAGTTGCTGGTGCTGTCGTCGGTCGTAACGTAGCAGTTGTCCGGCGTAACGAGGGGCCGGGTTTCACCGGCAATCGTAATATTCGGTAACAGGTCGTCGAGCGTGGCGCTGGCCAACAGTGCCTGGTTTTCGGCCTGCTGCTCGGCCGTCGCCACGTAATAATGCAAGCCTTCTATCCAGGGTGTGTAGCGGCTGACGATGTAGACCGTGTTGCCGATGCGCCGGCTCTCGACGAACACGCCGTCGATGCTGGCCTCGATCTCGAGCCCGGGATTTGCGGCGTCAGTAACGTCGTAGACACGGAATCCGAGCTTCTCCGGTGCCCAGATTGCGATGTCGGCCCACAGCTCGCCGTAACTGCCGTAGATCATCTGCCCGGTTAGCGCGAACATCTTGCCGCCTTCCAGGTACATGCCCTGTACGGAGATATCGTTCTCCAGGGGAATAGTGCTGACGAGATCCGCCGCACC
>Ga0224512_10000720_pt1 | contig 33960 bp, 35 predicted proteins | sample SF_May12_sed_USG_4_FD_169103 | JGI IMG/M metagenome (GOLD analysis project Ga0224512, IMG submission 169103) | Sediment microbial communities from San Francisco Bay, California, United States - SF_May12_sed_USGS_13 | ecosystem: Environmental > Aquatic > Marine > Sediment | place: USA... | reverse complement strand
TGTGTATGTTACCTGGCCAAAAGGCTCATAGAATTCTCTTCCTGGAAATCCTCCGTCATACACAACTTTTTCCATGACTGCCTGACTCTTCAGAAGAGGAGTATCTTTTTCAATATAGTTGTCATTTATCAGAACAAGTGTGGGGGAATACTCTTCTAGTCCTGCAATTTTAGGAATGACTATACTTGCATAGAATGAATCTCCAGCCTTCGCATCAAATGAATAAAATTTTTCCTCATTTGGACCAAGATTTTCGTAGATTGCCCATGATATCTTGTGGTCTGGAATCTCTAATGCATTATCCAAACTTCTGTGAGTATCATCATGGGTAATCAGTTTGTGTCCGTATGCAGGACTCGATGAGATGACTGCAATTACAAAAAGTAGGCCAATAATTTTTTTCACATTATTATGTTTTGAAATTGGTATTTTAACTCGGACACATATGTTTCAAATTAGCACTAGAATCTATTTTCATCACTATTGAATTCCTGCCAAAAATAAAATTACTTTACAAATCAGACATTTTCTTTCCTCAAGAAATTACTAGCATGCTAAAATTAGTGGAGAGCCTTATAAATAATGAAAATTGGAAACTAGGTTAAAATTCCAAAAATTAAAATTACAATTCCTATACTAGTTGCCGCAAGTATTTTTGCAATCACCATGATTTCATTTTCTCCAATTAATGCCAGTGCTGAATATAGTCAATTCCTAATCCCAGAAATTTCTGGAACCATTCCCCAGATTATGTATGTCATGATTTATTTTGATTTTATTAGGATATTAGAATATCTTGCAGAATTATTATAGCACTAGAAGAAGACACCAATGAATTATTAATTTTAAGACTCTGGAAATTAATTATTCATAGATTATTTACTTTTCATACTAATCTAGATGGCTGTTTTTGTAGATACAGTCGAAATAATTGAGGAGGCCAGTTTTTTCCTAAAGGAAATCTTGTAAAATATCAAAATTCCTAGCATTTCTGCATATTCAACAAAACCTACCGTGTAAAAATGCATTAACCACCCATCAAGGCTTTGATCGACTGACGCAATACTTGCACTCATTTGAGGAAACGCTGTAAGAAACATCACAGGAGCCATCAAAAATCCCATAACCCAATCAGAAGTATCTAAATCGTTTGCTGACTCTAGAACTTGTTCAGCAGAACTTAAAGAAGCATTTTTTATATTTTGAAATTTTAGATCAGAATAAACTGAATTTCCTTGATCTATTGCAAAAATCATTAGACCTAATATTGAAAGAAGAAATACTGATTCACCAAAAACTACCAAACCTCGCTTGCCTTTTTGGAATTTGTAGATTTGTCGCTCCATCATAGGGCCAAAGAAACCCAGTTTTTTCTTCTTTACAAGTACTATTACAGAAATGGAAATCAAAGTAATTATACCCAATGATCCAAACCAGTTATCTGAAACATATTCTACAAAGAGGAGTCTTGCTGGCAAAAGTAAACCAGTCATCAATCCAAATACGATAAGAGATTCAAATATTCCTCTCAATTTTAGGCCTCCAGAAAAAACATCTTCATGCTGGAATTCATCCTGATTTGTTTTTAAACAAATTTGCCATTTTCTTCTAGTGCTAACTTTTGGATTATTTTTTAATGTATTTCTCAAAGATACAGGATTATGTCAAATAAATTTTTTAGGCTTTCCTCTAGCTTTTGTTCTTAGTACTGCCTTACAGCACATGCATCTTGATTCATCCACATCTAAGAATATGCCACAAAATGTACAACGTTTCTGCCCAATCTCGTATCTTATCCTATTTGGTGCAGGTTCTGCTTGATACCTAAGACATATACCTTTACATGTTCTTCCCACTATACTTCACCACCTGATCTCTTTTACTCGTTCACGAATGGTCACTGCACTAATTCCTGAAACTTTAGAAATTGTCTGTGAAATTTTTTCTTGGTTTTTCAAAGTTTTTTTAAGAGTTATTATTTCTGGCATAACTAAATTAAGAAAATAAATTATTTAAAGCAGAGCATGAAATTTATCTAGTGGTAATTACTCCTGTATACCAATATTGGTTTTTTGAATCTTACGTGATATAAAATAATTCAAAAGTTAGCACCATACAATGATATTCTGATTTTAAATATATGAAAACAGTATATACTAAACTTGATGTACAAAGTTCTACGTGAGAGAATTCTATCATGATACATTTTACTTTAAAGAAGAATTCCAAGGTAAATAGAGGCAAACTCTATTCAGTCAGCATAGATGTTGAAAATTTTCCTAATCTCATGCCGAAATATTTTAAATCCATAAACATAAAAAAATCCATTGGAAATGAAATATTTGTAGATGAAAAAATCCATTTTTTGGGTAGTGTTCTAGATGTGCAAACGAAACATGTGATTATTCATCCTAGAATACATGAAGTTCACATCCTGTCAGGTCTTCTACGAGGTTCTTCTTTTGTTGAATCATATGATGAAACATTGGATGGAACAAATGTAATAATTGATGTGTTAATCAAATTCAATGGTGTTTCAAAGCTGTTTTTACCATTTGGATTTTTCATAAAAAGACAGATGGCTAAAGTTATGGATGAGTTTCTTGACTCTGCTGAAAAACTTGTTTTTGATTTGAAGAAATGACAAAATTAGCACTAGGGTAAAAAGTTAGCCTTATTATAAATACAAATTTCCCCTCAGATCCTTATGAATAAGCATATCTATGTGATTGGGGCCGGAGTAGGGGGACTAACTACTGCCTCATTACTAGTCAAAAATGGCTATTCTGTTACAGTTTTTGAGAAGATGCGTAAATTAGGCGGAAGAACCACATCTACTATCTTTAGAAATCACATTCTGGACAATGGATTCCATATAATGCCATTCTACAAAAAATCAGCTATTTATGAAGTGTTAAAAACATTAGGAATTGAGTCAAAACTAAATCTTGCCAAAGTAGATAAAATTGCATTCTACTCTGATGCGAAATTTCACAAATATCCAAAGGGGATAGGTGACTTGCTTCAACTTTCATTACTTCCCTTTTCTAGCAGAATCAAACTCCTCAAAGTATTACTTCCAATGGCATTTGCATCAATGAAAAAAACTGAAGAGTGGGATAATCTTTCCTTAACTGAAATTACAAAAAAGCTTGACTCAAACACAAATGCATTCTTTGAAGCTGTCTGCATGCTTGCGTTTGCAGACACAGCAGATCATATTTCATTGGGGGAGTTTGCACGAACCATGATTCGTGCAAATCCTTTCAAGGGTGGAACAAGTGAGTTTGCATATCCTAATGATGGAGGTTATGATGTAATATCTCGGGTTTTAGGTGATTATATTATTGCAAACAAGGGAAAAATTCACCTAAACTCACCAATTCAAAGAATTGTTGTAAATAATTCTAGAGTCCAGGGAGTAGTCACAAAAGACGAAACGTTTCATCCTTCAGAATGCGTTGTCATATCATTACCTGCATATCAGGGAATCAACCATCTTTTTGACAATGGTGTATTTGATCAAAAATTTGTTGATAAAGTAAACAAATTAGACAAGACTACTGCAGTAGTTGAAGTACATTTTGCTTTGAATAAAAAAATTGATTCTAGACAAATAGTTTTTCCCGTAGGTGATTTTACCACCAAAGGATTTTTCTTTGTCTCAAATATCACCCCTTCAGTGTGTCCTTCAGGAGAACATTTGATGATTGCAGGAACACCTGTTTGTCCTTCAGTAGCTGAGAATCCAAAAAAGATCAAAGAGATTGTGGGAAAAATGAAAAATGAATTATCTTCAATATATCCCGATTTTAAAAAATCCTTACTTTGGGACAGACCCATGGCATGGAAGTTAGTAGAATCAGTAGTAAAGAAGCCAGGGTTGGTATGGAAATCAAAGATGCCTCATGAGATATCTCAAGTAAGGGGGCTTTATTTTGTGGGCGATTCAACTATAAGCTATGGGATAGGAACAGATTCAGCAGCACACAGCTCAATTCTCTGCTATCCGAAAATAGAGAATTTCTTAAAGCGTTCTAACTAATTGATTTGCGAATTAATTTAGGCAGATCATTCAGAGTTGTATTTGCAAAAACCTCTGCATCAAATTTAGGTAGTTTTTCTTGCTCTAATGCATAACCCCCAACAACAATTGGCACTTTAAAATTGTCTTTTATCTTTTTGATTAATCTTTGTCCTGCTTTGAGATTATCTTTCAAGGTGATTGATACCATTACTAAATCTGGTTTATTATGTTCAATGAAATGCAATACTGATTCTGATGGTATGGAGGTTCCCATGTTGAAAATTTTGTATCCTTTACTTGTAAGAAATGTTTCAATTACATCGCATCCTAGATGATGCTCTTCTCCAACTGGTACGCACAAAAGAATCTTTTTTTTGTTACCAAAAGTAGTCACTTTATCCATAATGATTTTTACAAGCGTTTGGGCAACATTGCTTGCAACATGTTCTGTAGCTATGCTAATTTTGTTGTTGAACCATTCATCTCCTATCTGATACATTACTGGTCTTAGAATTTTATCAAAAAAGTCTGCAGAATTAAAAATCTTTATGTAATCATCATAAATTTGGACACAACTGTTAATGTCACCATCAGTTAGTTTTTTGTATAATTGTTTTATAGATTTCCTTGATGCCTCTTCTCTCTTCTTAATGTCTTCAGGATTTTGTAATGCTAGAACTGACAGAATTTTTGGATTCTCTCTATACTCTACTGGAATATCGTCTTTTATTACTTCAGAGGCCTTACCTAGATATTTTACAATTTCCTGTTTTGATGTGCTTTTCTTTGAATCCCAGATACTCTTGACGAGGTAAAGATATTGCTGACCCTTGACTTTTTTGGCTCTGATGTATACCATAATATGATTTTTGTCACTATCTATTTAACTAATGCCTATTATCCTGACTAATGCTAAATTTTTCTTTGAAATCTAATTTTTATTATTAAAGACTGCAAACAAAATTCCTGGTCTTGTGTCTGCGTATAGCAAAAAGTATGTCTGTCTTGCTAAATATGTATTATTAAATCTATAAATTAATGGACCAATTTCTGATAACATTTTCCCAGTAGTAATTTGCCCTTCTTTGAATTGGTGTAATAATTTATGGAACAGGTCTTTTTCTGATTGACTAAAGTATTTTGAGAAATATCCAAAAATATGCATCATTACGTTGAGATGCGTCTTTATTGTAGGCTCTTTTTTGAGGGCAATTTTGAGATGCTCTTCGTATTTGTCTAAAATATCAGATAATGGAATTTTTTTGTGATCCGCAACCAAGTTTCCAAGTATTTTTAGTTCTTTTTGATTGTGAACCATTAGCATGTACTTGTTCATGGCCTGAAATTCAGCTAGTTCTCTAATTCGTTTTGATTTTTTTACCTGCAAAAACTTATCTAATACAAACTTGATAGCATCTTTTTCAGAGACACATATCTCACCAGCTTCAATGTGCACGAAATCCTTGTTCACCATTTTAGACTTTCATAATTGCTTATAAAGGCAAAAAAGAAAAAAATCAATTATCACTAGTTTTTACCCCCAGCGATAAGAATTTTTGGCACTAGGAAAATATTTAGAACTAGGTTATATAGGATGAATACTAATTTTTCTCAATGAAAGCAACAATCATTGCAATTTCCACAATCCTCCTAGTTGGATCAATTACTTCATTTGCTACTGCACAAGAAGTTCCGGCTTGGGTAAAAAACAATGCTGGTTGGTGGGCAGACGGAACAATTTCTGAGACAGAATTTGTTTCAGGTATTCAACACTTAATCAAAGAAGGAATACTGATAGTACCTCCAACAACAGTATCTACTGAAACTACCCAACAAGGTATTCCAGCTTGGGTAAAAAACAATGCTGGTTGGTGGGCAGATGGAACCATTACTGATGGTGAATTTGTAAACGGAATTCAACACTTGATAAAAACTGGAATTGTAAATACTCCATCACAAAGTACTTCATCGCAACAAGAATCCAATACGCCTTCTGATTCAGAATTAGTAGCACTACAAGCAGAACTGGATAAATGTGCAGAAATAACCAAAGCCTATGATAGACTAAACTGTGAAAGAGCCGCAAAGCATGAGATTACAGCATATCAGATTAAAGGTAATTCTCAAGTATTTCCAATCGGACCCGTTACTTACTATTGGCCAGGATTAGGTTCTGAAGGAAACAGTTTTGAAATAACTTCTTCAGGTCAAGCATTACTAAGCCTGAGAATTTTGGTTGAGAACACAGGTTCAACTCAAAATGAAGCACTTTTCTGTACAGGACCTGCAATATGTAACTATGACATAACAAACGGTGATAAAGTATTCAAATACTCTCAAATGGATTTTACTAGTGGTCAATTAGTTCTAAAGCCTGGTGAGTCCAAAATATTCAACATGATGTTTGGACCAAACATTGGAGGAGGCGGAACAACATTTGAATATGATTCCGGAAAAGATTACTACTTCCAGATCAATGAATCATTTGGTAGTGCATCAATTCCATTAAACTTGGGATAACCCCTTTTTTATTTTGATATTAAAGCCATCTCCATATTTGATTCTCTAAAATAGTCAATCTTCAGTCCTACAGAATTTGATTTTGGCACTAGTTTGAAATAATCATATTTGTTAAATATCTTCAGTAATGAATTTCTTTATTGAGTAAACTTGCAGTCGTTTTTCCATTATTATTTATTGCCACATCTTTGGCATTTGCCGATTCATCTAATGTTGGAACAATCTATTGGAAGCAAGATGTAGTTTCAATTAATTCCTTTGTAGACATTTATGTAACAGATGACGACATGAATAAAAAAGAATATCCTAATTTTGCTGACAAGTTTACAATTACCGTTTGGTCAGATACCTCTCCTGATGGATTAGAAATTCAAGTTGTAGAGAATGGAGTTTATAGTGGAATTTTCAAAGGCACTGTTTACATTGCAGATTCTGGTGAAACCACAAAAAATAGACTAGTATCTAATCCTGGTGATATTTTATACGCAAAATATGTTGATTTTACCTTACCTGATGGTAGTACTTCTGAAATTGTTTCTGCTGCAGTTGTAAAAATTTCAGGACAAAATATGAATGATCTTTTAAACACGCTTGATCCCAATTTGCGACCTATAACATCTGCCCAGAATGGAGTTCCAGATTGGGTAAAGAATAACGCTGGTTGGTGGGCAGATGGTGGCATCTCTGATACTGAATTTCTTTCAGGGATAGAATTTTTAATTAAAGACGGAATCATTGTTATAACTCCAACAAGTGTATCTTCTGAAACATCAGAAGGTATTCCAGATTGGGTAAAAAACAATGCTGGTTGGTGGGCAGATGGAACCATTACTGATGGTGAATTTGTAAACGCAATTCAACATTTGATTAAATCTGGACTAGTCTCCACAAATACAGACCCAGAACAAATATCATCGACTGAACCAAAAGACACAGATTCGGAATCTGCAGTACTGCAAGCAGAACTGGATAAATGCTCAGAGATTATTACAGCGTACAAAAGAATAGATTGTGAAAAACCAATTAAAAAGGTCATGATTTTACACACATACAAAATGAACTCTGAAAAGTTTGATGTAGGACCAATCACATATTATTGGTCTGGTGTTGGTTCTGAAGGAAATGAGTTCTATATCACTCCAACAGGACAGTCAATATTGTCAATTCGTATGCTTGCCGAAAACATTAGCCCAGAAATTGTTGCACTAAACTGCACTAGTCCACAAATATGTGCCTATGATGTTTGGGATGGCTCAAAGGCCTTCAAATACTCTGGAATGGACTTTACAAGTGGACAAATTGCACTAAATCCAAATGACTCTAGAGAATTCAATATTCTCTTTGGACCAAACATTGGATATGGTGGAACAGAGTTTGAATATGATTCCGGAAAAGATTACTACTTCCGTATCAATGAATCATTTGGTAGTGTCTCTATTCCATTAAACTTGGAATAAGCACTTTTTTTCTTTATTTTCTTAATGCTGATCTATACAGGATTAACCAATATCCTCTAAACGCATCTTAACGTGCAAGCCTCTCTTGAGCCATTTTCACTCCTAAATCAATAAGGGCCTTGAACTAAATTGACAAGTCCCCTCGAGGGCTCTTCTCGTTAATCCTTTGAAATTCCTCTCGTTATCTTCATTTTCTGATCCAATATGCGGGTGAAACCTTAAAAAAGAATACTAGAATGGTGGACCGAATGGGATTTGAACCCACGACCTTTGCGGGAAATGACTTCCTTACGCAGTGTGAGTGCGTCATCCAAACCAAACTAGACGACCGGTCCAAAGATTCTACCAAAAAACGAGTTTTTTTGTCTTTAGGTTACGTGCTTATACTGTTATTACCTTGACTTTTTCTACTGACTCTGAAAATATTAGACGTGTCTCTGCAAGAGTTTGATGTATTAATTGATAGGATGAAATTGGCGTATGAGTATGCTGAAAATCTGGGACAATATGTGGAGGCAGCCAAAGTCCTTTACCAAATGAATGATCAACTGCCTGATGATCTTCAACTGATCCTAGAAGATTTAGAAAATCCAGAATCTGCAAAATCTTTTATCATAAAACACAATAATGAATTACAATCTGCAATTGTAAATTATAGACAAAGATTGATGAATTTTTAATTCTATTTCTTTACACCTAGGTTTCTGTTCTTTAATCTCAAGTATGGGTTTCTGCATTTTCTGCATCGTGTAGCATCAATATCATTTCTGCATCCACATTTGAAACAAATTCTCATTACAAGACGCGCCTGTTGCGCAATTCGTTTCTTTTCTGGATCTGTGATGGGCATTTAATTGACTCCTGTATGTCTCTCTTTTATTCTAATCGGATTTTTCCATTTTTCCTGCTAATAACACTGGCACTTCAGCAGGTCTTTTTGCTACAGGGATGTTTGCTTTGTTAAACATTGAAATTTTAGATTCTGCTGAACCATAATTCCCCATAACAATTGCCCCTGCGTGCCCCATTCTCTTTTCTTTGGGAGCTGCTCTGCCTGCAATATATGCTACAGTAGGCTTGTTAAATCCACTATCAATAATTCTTTGAGCTAACATTTCTTCTGAATCTCCTCCTATTTCACCAACTACTACCATTCCTTCCAAATCTGGAATGTCTTTCACCATATCAAACGCATCAATCAGCCTTGTTCCGTTTATTGGGTCTCCCCCAATTCCAATGGTAATTGATTGACCAAATCCTGCGTTGGTTAATGCATCTGAAATTTCATAGAGTAATGTTCCGCTTTTTGATAACACTGCAATTTTTCCTGCCTTGAAGGGCATTGGTGGCATAATCCCTACTTTGATTAATTCTGGAATCATGATTCCTGGCGTATTTGGTCCAATAATCACCGCGCCTTTTTTGTTTGCTAATTCTAATGTCTCCATGGTATCTCTAATTGGAACGTGCTCTGGAATTGCAACTAACAGTTTGATTCCTGCCTCTAGTGCTTCTTTTGCAGCTCCGAGAAAGAATTTTGCTGGAACAAAAATAATTGAAATTTTTGCATTTGTGGCATCCACTGCCTCCTGCATGGTATTGTAAATTGGTACACTGTCATTCCATGTTTGCCCACCTTTGCCTGGAGTAACCCCTGCTACTACATTGGTTCCATAAGATACCATGTTGGATGCATGCAGTGATCCATATGATCCCGTAATTCCTTGAACGATTACTCCTTTCTTTTCATAATCTGGGTCTTCTGGTTTTCCTTTTAGTAACCCAAAAATATCAGTCATTTTTTTACTCCCATCACTGCTGCATTGATTGCCTCTTCAACTGAATCAAATATGTTGGTTCTAGAACCTTGTAACATTTCTTTTGCTTTATCTGATTCTGTTCCTTTTAATCTTGCAAATACTGGCAAGTCAATTAAATTATCCTCATATGCTTTCAGAAATGCTTCTGCAACTACTGTTGTTTTTACGATTCCTCCATATAGATTTACTAGGATTCCTTTTACTCTGTCTAATTTACTGATCAAAGTTAATGCTTCATAAACTGATTCTGTAGTTGCACCGCCTCCAACATCTAAGAAACATGCTGGCTTTCCGCCATTATCTGATAACATGTCTAATGTGGACATTACTAATCCTGCACCATTTCCTACTACTGCAATATCTCCATCCAATTCTACTAATGAAAATCCACTTTTTTCAGCCTGCTCCTCAATCTCTGTCTTTTCTTGATATTTTTGCAATTCTGGATGTCTAAAGTTACTGTTATCATCTGTCACAAATTTACCATCAAGTGCCATGATTGAATCATCTTGCATGATTGCAAGCGGATTGATCTCTACAAGTTCTGCCTCTTTTTCAATGGTAAGTTCTGATAATTTTTTCAAAGTATCTACAAATTGTTCTGCTGTGTTTCCTTCCAATCCCATCTCTTTTGCAACTTCTTTTGCAAGTTCATCTGAGACTTCTCCCAGACCCACTTCTTTGATGATCTGGTTTTTTACTGATTCAATCTCTACTCCTCCCTCAGCAGATGCAATTATTGTGTAGCATCTTTTTGAACGGTTCAAAAATAGTGACAAATACAACTCTTTTTTAATATCTGCCATTTTTTCAAGCAAAATTGCTCTGGCCTTTTCTCCCTTGATTGTCAAGTCCATGACTTGAGGATATTTCAGTTCAAACTCATCATCATTTTGACATTTTTGAATCCCGCCGGCTTTGCCTCTGCCGCCAACTGGTACTTGGATTTTAATTACAAATGGATATCCTAATTCTTTTGCATGCTTTCGTCCTTCTTCAATATTTGTTGATGATATGCTCCTAAGTAGATTGATTCCATATTCTCGAAAAAGTTCCTTAGCCTGAAATTCTAGTAATTGCATGTAAGAATCATGAAATTTAGGGTCTTTATTAACTATGACGTCATTTTAATTGCTCTTCAAGAAAATCAATCATTTCTAAAAAGCGATCTTTACTTTTTCGCAATAACTCTTCAGGATATTCTTCAATTGTAAATACAAATTGTTGATGAAAACTTGGAACTAAAACACCCCCTGATGTAACCATCTGTTCAATGACATATTCCTTGGTAAGAGTACATACAATTTCTTCATAGGACTCTTCTTCTTCTTCAAGAGTTTGTCTGTAGAGAATGATAGGCCTGTTTGTCTTTGCAACAATACTTGAACCTTTTTCTAACAGATCTGATAGCTGCTGAATTTGCCAAGCATCCAAGCTAATCTGTTTTACCATATTCTTTATGGTGGATTTTTCTATTTAACAGTGATAAAACAACGCATCTTCACAATTTGTCGTCAATAAAATCACCATTTGTAATCTAAAAGAAAGAAATTGATTTGGCCTTAAGCCATATCAAGTGCTCTAGAGTGTTTTCTAGTGTGTGGTCTTTCACCAGAATATTTTCTTCTCATGTGTCCTGATGGTCTTCCATAGATTAATTCTAAGAACCAAGACTCATGTTCAATCTCTTCAGCTAAGATGTCTTTTGCAATGTCGTATGTGGCAGGATCTTTACCTAAAGTCATTTTGCAAATTTTATCCCAATTGACAATTGCCCCCTGCTCTGCTTTGAGACATTTCTCTAGAATTGCTTTGTGATCTGTTGGATTTGGTGGAAGTTGTAAAAATTCACAACCAGAAATTTTGATAAATTCTGTTGCGTCATTTGGGAGGGAGCCTCCTAATTGATAGATTCTCTCAAGACATGATTCAAAGTGACTAAGATCTTCCAATCTTGCATCTTCGATAATTCCTTTGAGCCCTTCTCCTTCCATACCTGTACAATGTGCCCTGAGGTTGGTAAAGTAATAGTATGCCGTAAATTCAACTGCTGCATTTTTGATTAATTCTTTTACCAATTCATCCACGTCAAGGCCATTTTGTTTTAGAACATTAATTCCAACAACATTTGGTGTTTTTGATTCGGACATTTGATTTTACAATCTTTGATTGTAATAAAAATATTACATTGAATTTCAATATCTATTCTACAGATATTCTAATTTTTTGTCCATCAATATCATCATCTTTGTAATCTTTGCAGGATTCTGTAAAATTCACCTGTTTCACTCTTACCAAAAATGCCAAATCTTCTGCTTTGTCTTGAATCATTTCAAGTGATTCCTCATCCAAATCAAGAATTGATGCAATCTCTAAAACATCTGTGGGGTTGTAACCTCTCTCTTTTCTAAGTGTTTGAAGTCTTCTTGCAATATCTTTAATCAGCCCTTTTGCCATCATCTCCTTGTTTCGTAATGTTGAAATGAATACAACATAGTTATCTCTTTTAGATACTGCAAAATTTTCATTTGCATCAAAATCTACAATACAATCTCCTTTATCTAATGAAATGACTTCTCCGTCAATATCAAAGTCATATTTTGAATTATCTTGTAATGATGAAATAATTTCTTCAGGATTTGTTTCTGCAAATCTTGAAACTAGATTTCCCATGTGTTGTTTTGCCTTAGGACCAATTCTTTTTCTTTCTAATTCTAATATGGGTTTTACTGGTAATCCTAGCTGTTTTAATTCTAGAATTTGTTCTAGTCCTGAATCTTTATCCGTTTCTACAATGGAGACTTTTTCTACATTTAGTTGGGATTGCAATAAATCTGATAATGATTCAAGCTTAATCTTTTGACCTTTTTTGACACAAATTTTTGCTTCATCTAATGGCCATCTTCTTTTTAGTTTTCCTTTCATCCTTGCTGCTGATGAAATGGATACAACATCCTTCATAATGTCAAATGATTCTTCAATCTCTTCGTTTACAAGTGATTTTTCATACTGAGGCCATTTGTCAAGTAGGATGCTTTGTTCTCCATGAAACACCGTCTGGTACAAATGTTCACTGGTAAATGGACAAAATGGATGGATCAAAATATCCAGAGTTTTGAGTACTTCACTTAGTACTGCATAAATTGACAATCTTCTATTTTTCTTGTCTTCATCTTCATCCCACAATTCTCCTCTGGTAATTGGAATGTAAATTTGACTCAGATTGTTTATGATAAAATCATCAATTGCTTTTGCACTTTCATGGAATTTACATGTCTGATTTTTAACTGTGATTTTTTTGATTAGTTTTTGCAGTTTTGATAGTAGCCATATGTCCGGTGATGTGAGTGCATCATTTTGCTTTGCCCATGCAATTGTGTTTGATTTGTCAAAATTATCGTATTGGCTATTCTGTTTAAAGTATAAGTGGAGATTGAATAATGTGTTAATTACCTGATACGGCCTTGACATCAATTCATCAGTACTGAAACTAAGTGGCTCAATCGGACTTGCCTTCCACATAAAATAGAATCTTATCAAATCCACTGGATATTTTTGCAATAATTCTGCACCTTCCAAAACATTTCCTTTACTTTTGCTCATTTTGCCACCATTTTCATCAAGTACATGTCCTTGAAACAAAAATGACTTGTAGGGTGGAGTAGGACCGTTATTCAAGATTACATTTTCTATTAGCAGTGTATATGCCCATCCTCTTGTTTGATCAATCCCTTCAGTGAAAAATGGAGCTGGAATCTCATTGGCATATTCCTCATCAGTTAACGACGAATATGGGGCAGAGCCACTATTGTGCCATGTGTCCAAAACATATTCTTCTCTTTTTGTTTTTGGACTACCACATTTTTTACACTTTATTGTAATGTTATCAATCCATGGTCTATGTAATTCAAAGTCAGGACCATCAGGCAAATTGTCAGCTGCACTCACAATTTCTTTTCTTGAGAAGAACCAGTTCTTCTCACCGCACTCCTCGCAGCCCCAAACAGGTAATGGACACCCCCATATTCTTTCTCTTGAAATACACCATGGGTGTTTTTCCTTGATAATTCCCAAAAATCTGTTTTTTGGCTGCTCAAAAAAGTATTCTACACTTTCTGCTGCATCAATTGCCTTGTTGCCTAATCTTTCTAACTTGTAAAACCATCCTCTTCTTGCAAGCCATACAATTGGATGGTGCGATCTCCAACAAAGAGGATACTTGTGTTTTATTTTTCCAATTTTTACTAGCGCACCACATTCTTTTAGATCTTCTACAATTACTCTATCTGCATCTCTTACAAACAATCCGTGGTATTTTCCAGCTTCTTTTGTAAATTTTACTTCGTCATCAATAGGGCTAAAAATTTTTACATTTCTTTTGTTAGCTATTTTAATATCCTCTTCTCCATTTGCCGGTGATAAATGAACTAGACCGCTTCCTGTACTTGCATCAACAAATGTCTCTGAAACTGCAACGTGAAAATTGTTTAATTTTGAGTATTCATTTAACTCTGGAATTAGATCAAGTAATGGATGGATGTATTTCTTTCCTTCAAATTCTGAACCTTTTGAAGTTTTTTCAATTTTATAATCTTCAATTTTCATCTCTGTCATGAATTCTTCCAATCTTATTTTTCCAACAATCCACGTTTCGTTTTCTACTTTGACATATGCATAGTCTTCTTCAGGTTGAAAACCAACCATTGCATCAGTAACTAGAGTAAATGGCATGGTAGTCCATACTATCAAAAACGCATCTTCATCAACTAGTTTTACTTTATAGTATAACGAAGGATCTTTTACTTCTTCATACCCTTGATTTACTTCTGCATGACTAAGTGATGTTTGGCAACTAGGACAATATGCAATTACTGTGAAATCTTCTTCTAAAATGCCATTTTCATGTGCTTTTTTTAGCACTTGCCATTCTCTTTCAATAAATTCATCCCTAAAAGTCCAATATGCTTTATCATGATTAAATGACATACCAAGCTGCTCATCAACTTCTACCCATGATTTGTTGTATTTTTTTACAATTTTTTTACATTCAGTGACAATTCTCTCTATTCCAAATTGTTTTACTGCTTCAGTTTTTCCACCAGATACACCTAATTCTTTTTCCACCTGCAATTCTACTGGAAGACCTTGTGTGTCCCATCCCCCATTAAATTCGATTTTTTTTCCTTGTAATGTATTGAATCTATACCACAAATCTTTGATGACTCTACCTCTTAGATGTCCTGCGTGTGGAATACCGTTCATTGTTGGTGGCCCTTCAATGAATCGAATTTTTTCAGGTTTGTCTGAAGCAAAAATCTGTTTCTCTAAATCAATAGTTTTGATGTATTTTTTTACTTGAGTCTCTATTGATTTGGCATCAAACTTTGTAGAAAGTTCCATCTGGATTTTTACGTGTATGTGGCATTATAAAGATAAATTGTTTTTTTGAGACTTGGATTATATAATTGAGTAAAACATGATTTTTGTTGGTAAATATCCTGGTAGTTGGCTCTGGAGGTAGAGAACACGCGTTATCTTGGAAATTATCTCAAAGCGATAAAATTGAAACAGTTTTCACAGCTCCTGGAAATGGTGGCACTAAAAACAATGTCTCAATTGATGTCGACAACTTGGATGAATTAGCTGATTTTGCCCAAAAAAATAATTGTTTTACAGTAGTTGGCCCTGAAGATCCCCTAGCTGCAGGAATTGTTGATAAATTTAACCAGCGAAATCTCAAAGTCTTTGGACCTTCTCAAGTGGCTGCACAACTTGAATCAAGTAAGATTTGGGCCAAGAATTTCATGAAACGCAATGATATCCCAACTGCTAGGTTTGAAATATTCGATGATGCTAATAAGGCTCAGGACTATGTTGAATCACTTGATTACAACGTGGTGATAAAAGCAGACGGTCTTGCTGCAGGAAAAGGTGTCATTGTTTGTAATAGTACAAAGGAGGCAGTAGACGCAATTCAAACAATTCTTGTCAAAAAAACATTTGGTGAGGCTGGAAATAGGATCATTGTAGAGGAAAGAATTGACGGCATTGAGGCATCATACATTTCACTTTCTGATGGGGAAATAGCCATACCAATGGCCTCTAGTCAAGATCATAAGAGAATTTTTGATGATGACAAAGGCCCCAACACTGGTGGAATGGGCGCGTATTCCCCTACTCCAATTATTACAGATGAATTGGCAGAAAAGATACAAAAAAAAATTATTGATAAAACTATACAATCCATGAAAAATGAAGGTATTCCTTTCAAGGGATTTTTGTATGCTGGAATTATGGTTAGAAATAATGAACCATATGTTCTAGAATACAATGTCAGGATGGGTGATCCCGAATGTCAGCCAATTGTAATGCGAATGGATTTTGATTTGTATGATTACTTTGTTGCAAGCATTGAAGGTAAATTATCTGATATGCCTTTTCCAAAATGGAAAAATCAATATGCTGTATGTGTTGTTTTGGCATCAAAAGGATATCCAGAATCATATGCTAAAGATGAAGAGATTTCAGGTTTTGATTTTATTCCAAATGAATCCTATGTTTTCCATGCTGGTACAAAAAAAGTAGACGGAAAAATCCTTTCAAATGGTGGACGTGTTTTGGGAGTTACGGCTCTAGGTGATACTTTAGAGGGTGCCATTAACAATGCATATAGTGCATCTGATAAAATCTCTTGGAAAAATAAGTATTGTAGACAAGATATCGGTAAAAAAGGATTATCTTATCTCTGAGTCTGAAAAAATCTGTCTTCTGTCACGATCCAATCAATAATTACATCATGATCTGATTTTGGAATATTTTTCACAATTTGTTTTTCTAAAGTCAAGGCAATTGTTGTTGTATTACTTTTTGCTAGAAACCTATCATAAAATCCATGACCATATCCTAATCTTACCCCGTCTGGTGAAATGCCAACCGTTGGAATTAAAATCACATCTAGGTTGTTATCTGTCGGGCAGTTATCTTTGGGCTCCATAATGTCAAATCTGCCTTTTTCTAGGCTCGAAAAATCCTTTATTTTCCTAAACTCTATCTTTTCCTCAATAACTTTTGGTAAAAATACCTCTTTTCCATCACTGATTAATTCTTGAATAATGTCCTGTGTAAAAATTTCACTTTGAATTGGGTAATAGACTCCAATTTTTTTAGCATTCTTGTATGCGTAAATTTTTTTTATTTTTTTTTGTATCTTTTCACTTGCAATCTTTAATAGATCAAAAGACGTATTGTCTCTTTTTTCTAAAAGAAGATTTCTCAGTGAATCTTTTTTAGGATTGCCTTCCAATTTGATTACTCAGTGATGCTGCTGTGATTGTATTTTTTAATAGCATAGCAACTGTCATGGGGCCAACTCCTCCTGGAACTGGTGTTGCAAAAGATGCCTTTTTAATAATTTGCTCATAATCTGAATCTCCTACTAGTTTTTCTTGAAATCGTGATATTGCAACATCAATAACTATTGCACCTTCTTTTATCATCTCTGGTGTCAATGTGAATTTTTTTCTATCTCCTACTGCTGTTATGATGATGTCTGCAGATTTACAAAACTCAGTTAGATTCTTTGTTTTAGAGTGGCATGTAATCACAGTTGCATTCTTCTCTAACAATAAATGATAAAGCGGCTTTCCTACGAGATTGCTTCTATTAATTAGAACAATATTTTTACGTTCTAAATCAATTTTATGATATTCGAACATCTCCATTACTCCAGATGGTGTGCATGCAACAAGTGCTGCTTTTTTCATAGCTAGCAATCCTGCATTGTATGGAGTCAATCCATCTACATCTTTTAGTGGTGAAATTCTTGATGTAGTTGTAAATTCGTCTAACTGTTCAGACAATGGCAGTTGAACTAAAATTCCATGTACCGAATTATCTGTGTTTAGACTATCGATGATTTTATTCAGTTCCATTTGAGTAATATCTGAATCAAGCTTGTAATCTTTTGTTGCTATTCCTACCTCTTCACATGCAAGGTGCTTGTTTCTTACATATGTTGCAGACGCTGGATTGTCTCCAATCAAAATCGTGGCTAAGCAAGGGCTGATTCCTTGAGATTTGAGTTCTACTGCTGCCTTTTTGACCCTGTCTTTTACTGATTGAGCAATTACTTTGCCATCAATCTTGATGCCTGCCATGTTCTGATTTTGATTTGTAGATATTTAATCCTTGGAATTCTTTGGTAGAACTCTTGGCAAAGAAATTTAATGGTGATATTTCTAGTCACAACATGTTTGTAATGATGGCAGATGTTCAACTCAAAGACGGTGCTGAAGATAATTTCAAAAAATGGTTTTCAGAATCAAACAAAGTACTAGCAAACTTTCCAGGGTTTATCTCTAGACGCTTCCTAAAAGCTAATGATGGAAGCTATAGAATAATTGTTGAGCATAAAAGCAAAGAAACTTTCATCCAGATGCACAATAGCCCCGAGCATGATAAACTTCATCCTGAGGGACATTCCTACATGAGTGCCCCGCCTGCACGAAAAACATTTTCAATTGCTGCTGAGTAATTTGAAACTTGATTATGATTTAAACTCATATCTTGAAAAAATCAAAAAAAGCAATTCTTATTTTCATACTTTTATTAATCGCGATAGTCTTGCTGCAGGTATTTTGGTTTTACAGCCTGACGAGGAAGACACTCAAGAACCACATGATAGTGATGAAGTATACTATGTCATTTCAGGTGATGGTTTTTTGAAAATTAATGACAAAGATTACACAATTTCAAAAGATAAACTATTTTTTGTTGCAAAAGATGTAAAACATTTTTTTCATGGTAACACAAAAGAGATTAAAATTCTGTATTTTTTTGGTGGCCCTGATTCTTAACTTATGATGGTTCTTCTTCCAGAGACTTTGACTTTATTTCTTGCAATTAAATTTACAGCTTCTGGATAGATTCTGTGCTCTTCTTTTAGGATTCTTTTTGATAATGACTCCTCTGTATCGTTTTCCTTGATTTTGACTATTGCTTGAATTATTATTGGTCCAGTATCCATCCCTGCATCAACAAAATGCACTGAGCATCCTGAATACTTTACTCCGTATTCCAGTGCTTGCTTTTGTGAGTCTAGTCCTGGAAAACTTGGGAGCAGTGCTGGATGAATATTGATTATTCTGTTCTTGTATTTTTTTACAAACTCTGGACTGATTATTCTCATAAATCCTGCAAGACATACGAGTCCATTCTTTGGAGTAACCCCATGTTTTGTCAGAATTGAGATTATTTTTTTATCGTATTGCTCTCTGGTTCCCTTGAATCCTTTACTTTCTATAATCTCTGTAGTGATGCCTAACTTCTCTGCAATTTTTAGACCTTTTGCATCATGTTTGTTTGAAATAACCACTGCGGCATTAATTGGAATCTTTTTTTTCTTAATTGCTTTTAATATAGATTCCATGTTGCTTCCACGTCCTGAGATTAAAATTCCTAGATTTAGCAACTAGTTAACAATTGATCAATCCTGCAATTTATATCAAATTCAATTATCTTGATTTTCATTGCCTAGAAAAGTCAGGATGACTAAAAATGGAATCCTATGTGAGGCTAATGAAAACCGTGTTTACTTGGATCCTAAAAACAGTGATGTAAACGGAATCAATTTTGTATCTCATGCTCACTCTGATCATCTTCCAACTAAAAATGGTGGCATCATTTTGTCATCAATTGAGACAAATGAAATCGCTAATCTTCGAGGCTTTAAAATGGAAAACCATGTAGAATCACTGGAGGATTTTTCTCTAATTAACAGCGGCCACATTCTTGGTGCCAAGGGTTTACTTTTTGATGATATTTTCTATACTGGTGATATTTGTACAAGGGATAGGGGTTTTCTAAAAGGCGCAAAAATTCCAAAATGTAAAACATTGATCACTGAATGCACTTTTGGATTGCCTGAATTTATTTTTCCAAAAATGGAGGAAATTCAAAAACAAGTAAATGAATTGATTTCCGAGCTTTATGGTAAAGGCATACCTGTAATTTTAATGGGATATCAATTAGGTAAAGCACAAACCATCACACAATTATTTGGTCATTGGGGTCCTCTTTACTTTCATGATTCTGTTAAAGATATGAATTCACTTCATCAAAAATTTGGAGTTTCATTAAGTGATGGAATTGGTCATTCAGATGCTGAAAAAACTGGATTGCTTGAAAAAAAACCATGGGTGATGGTGGCACCAATGATGTCAAGCAAAAATAAATTCATTCAAGATATGAAATCAAAATACGGAGCAGTAACGATTGGGTTTAGCGGTTGGGCTCAATCTTCTAGGTTCTCTTTTGGAAGAAGAACTGATTATTCAATTCCAATGAGTGATCACTGTGATTATAATGAACTTGTAGAAATGGTGATAAAATCAGGAGCAGAGCAAGTTTACACAATTCATGGCTTTGTAGATGAGTTTGCACAGCAATTACGAAAAATTGGCATTAATGCTCAACCACTATTAGAAAATTCTTTAGACGACTTTACTTAGTTGAAAATTTATTGCACTCACAACTCTCGATTAGACATGTTTCGGCATTTCTAATATGATCATGTGAAAAATGCTTACATTTATCGTTCTTACATATCCTTCTTTGAGATTCCTTTTGTACCACTGATTGGGCAATTGCATTTGCCTTTTCTTTTGAATACCCTTTCTTATCCATGTAAAAATGAACAATACTATTATACAACAAATCTGGATTGAATTGTTTTTCAAGCATCTTTTTCTTGGTTATATTAGCACTTTATTCTATTAAAAGATCATGTGAAGGTAATTTTTTCTAAAACTTTATGTTCATATGATTTGTACATCTGACTTTTCATATTTAAAATTCTGTTTAAAAAATGATGAGGAAATTCATGTCTAGGAAACATCAAGAGAATTTCACTTATGAATACTAGTAATATCAAACTTGAAAATTATGATTCCTCTAATATGTGGTGATTTGTAATTCATGTTATGAGTGATAGAGATGATGAAATAACAAAAGAGTGGAAGAAACTAGAACAGGAAGAAATGAAAGAAGAAGATCATCAACTTGAACTACAAGACAACTACATTCAGGATGAAAAATACGATGATTCTGAGGATTAAATACTAAATCCTTTTTTAAAACAAACTAGCAGTTAATTTTATGGGATTTTTATCAAACCTCAGAAAAGATTTACAAACTCAAAAAAGAAAAAAAGCATCTGAAATTAATGGAAAAAATCTCAAAGGTCTACTGAAAAAACTCAAAGAAGAAAGAGATAGAATAGAAAAAGAGCTGGTGTTAGGCCACAAATTGATGATACTACACAGATGTTTATGCAAAAAATTCTAAATGTATGGATTGAAGAAGGAAAGGTGATTGATGAAGAAAAATTCTGGCAGGAAGTTGATTATAATAAACAGTTTTCTCATCCTGTAGAGTATTATGAAAAATCGCGATAGTTTTTGAACTTTGATTTACAATAGTTTATTTTGATATGAACATCACAAATCTTTAGTGATATAGTTGGATAGAGAATGGCTACGAGTAAAAAATGGAAGAAGTAAAGGTTGCAAGGATTGTATTGTTCATAGATGTGTGCCAAACAGCTGTAGTTGTGATTGTCATAAATGAAGTTCTGTACCTTATCTCAAAATAACGCCTATATCCATTAGATTTGTATGTGTAAAATCTGTGATAATGTTGCCTTTTTGCTTTTGAAAGAATCTGCCTGAATCACTATTTTTAAGAAATTCCTTCATCACATTCAAATCTACTTTAACATTTTCTGTAATTGCTCCTGCAAACCTGGAATTCCCATCTATTCCATCTGTTCCCATTGATGCAATGACCATTTTTTTTGATTTTTGAGTATTTTTTAAAATTCTTAAAACTAATTCTTGATTTCTACCTCCTATTCCTTTTCCCAAAACTTTCACTGCTGTTTCACCACCAAAAATCAAACAGGTGTTTTGACTGTCTGAAATATTTTCAAGAATTTTTGGTACTGCCTCTTTAATGTCGCCAAAAATTTGCATTGTGTAGGTTTTGTATCTTATAGCTTCTGCTTTTTTTTGCATTGCTTCTAAACAATCCTTGTTATTTGCAATAATGTAATTTTCAATTTGGGCTTTTTTTGGAGTTTCATCAGTTTTCTCATTTAATCCCTTTTCTAGAATCTGTAGAACCTCAGTTGGTATCTTCCATCGAATTTTGTACTTGTCAATAATTTCTAATGCATCTGCATATGTTGTATTATCCATGTATGTTGTACCTGATGCAATAGATGAAAGATCATCTCCTTCAACATCTGACATCACCAGACTTATCCCCTGGCATTTCATATTTTGAATTAATTTTCCACCTTTGATTTTTGATAGGTGTTTTCGAATACAGTTAAACTCTTGAATTGTTACGCCCGTTTTTAAAAGTAATTTTGTGACATGGATTTTGTCATCTAGGGTAATTTCATCAGGCATTGCAAGAAGTGAGGATCCTCCCCCTGAGACAAGAAAAATGATTAATTCATCACTTCGCTTATTTTGGACAAATTTCATTACTTCTTTTGCCGCTTTCACACTTGTTTTATCAGGTTGAGGATGTCTAGAATTGAAAATCTGGAATTTCTTTCCTTTAATTTTTGATTTGGAGCCTTTGGGAATTACCACTATTCCACTCTTTATCGGCACTATTGCATTTAATGCCCTTGTCATGGAGTCTCCTGCTTTTCCAAATGCCACAGTATAGATGTTTGAAAATTTCCCAATATTGAACACTTTATCATTTATCTTAATTTCATTTGATGAGACATACTTTGGAATGATATTTTGAGGATCTGCTGCTTGGAGACCTGCCTCTAAAATCTCAAGACAATCTTTTTTCTTATCTGTAGTTGCCAATTCTTTGAAATTTTGAATTATCATGATGAAACTCAAGAATGCAAGATATAATAATAATCAATGATGCCTTTGATTCATGCACACAGTACGTATTCCAAAAGTTATTAACTTTGGAGAAAACGCACTTGGCGAAACAGAGTATCCAAAAAATGCACTCGTTGTGACAACCGTTCCACCAGAACTTTCTGATAAATGGTTGGCAAAAATGGGCATCAAGGATTATCTGTTATATGATCAAGTGAAACCTGAACCATCAATTGACGATGTCAATACTGTGATTTCACAATTCAAAGACAAAGATCCATCTGTCCTAATTGGACTCGGTGGTGGAAGTTCAATGGATGTAGTAAAATATGCTGCACCTGAGATGAAAAAAGAAAAAATCTTAATCCCAACGACCTTTGGAACTGGAGCTGAAATGACAACTTATTGTGTTCTAAAATTTGATGGAAAAAAGAAATTGTTACACGAAGATAGATTTTTAGCTGACATGGCTGTGGTCGATTCATATTTTATGGATGGCACTCCAGAACAAGTCATCAAAAATTCTGTCTGTGATGCATGTGCTCAAGCTACTGAAGGCTATGATAGCAAACTCGGTAATGACTTGACTAGAACTCTATGTAAACAAGCATTTGAGATTCTCTATGATGCAATAATGAATGACAAACCAGAAAACTATCCTTATGGTTCTATGTTGTCTGGAATGGGATTTGGTAATTGCTCTACAACTCTAGGACATGCTTTGTCCTATGTGTTCTCAAATGAAGGTGTGCCTCATGGCTATTCCTTGTCATCTTGTACTACAGTTGCACACAAGCATAACAAGTCAATCTTCTATGATCGATTCAAAGAAGCTATGGAAAAACTTGGTTTTGACAAATTGGAACTCAAAGCCGATGTTTCTGAAGCTGCAGATGTTGTAATGACTGATAAAGGACATTTGGATCCAAACCCTATCCCAATATCCAAAGACGATGTCGTTAAATGTCTTGAAGACATCAAAGCAGGTAATTTGTAAAAATTTCAAATTTTTTTATCTTTTTTCTATTTTCTTGAAAAACTGCGAAATTGGCAGCTTGAGAAACTTTTTATGCTAATACTCTAAGGTAATTGTACTTGGCTTCAAAGAAACTCAAATTTGGAATTCAAAATGGATTAAATGTTGCAAGAGCTGGTTACACTGAAGACCAAATTTTGACAGCTTGTATGCTTGCTGATAAAACTGGATATGATTCAATTTTCTATATGGATCATACAAATGTCCCACAATGGAAAAATGCCACTGTGTTAGATCCATGGGTTATGCTATCTGCAATAGCTGCTGTTACAAATAATGTTGAATTAGGAACTTGTGTTACTGATGCAATCCGAAGACATCCATCTAATATTGCACTAGCTGCGATTACTCTTGATAGAGTTTCAAAAGGAAGGGCAATACTTGGAATAGGTGCAGGTGAGGCTCAAAATCTAAAAGAATTTTGCATTCCATTTGAAAAACCAGTATCAAAATGGGAAGAGCAAATTGAAGTTATCCATACATTGTATGACTCTACTCCAGACAATACTGTTGATTATACTGGAAAATATTATAAATTAGAAAGTGCATGTTTGCAAGCACCACCAATTAGAAAACCACGACCTCCAACTTACATGGCATCTGGTGGTAAGAGAACATTAGAATTAACAGGAAAACTTGGTGATGGTTGGTTACCAATAGGTTACACTCCTGAATTATTTGAGGATCATAAAAAACAAATCGAAGGTGCAATGGATAAACATAACAGAACTCAGGAAGAAAAAGACAACTTCCAGATGGCTTTAGATATTGATGTGTATTTTTCAGAAGATGCAGAAGAGTCCTGGGCAAAAATGAAAGAGGCCGTCAAAGTCAGTTTATTCAAACCAGAAGTATTGAGGGTACATGGATTAAAAGAAATTGAAGGTTTTGATTTTGTAAAATACTTTACAGAATACTCAATGTCTGATCAAAGTTGGATTGTAAAAATGAGAGAAGCAGCTACAAAAATCCCAGACAAAGTAGCACGTTCATCTACAGCAGTTGGAACTCCAGAAGATATAATTCCAACATTTGAGAGATTCATGGATGCCGGTGTTAATCACTTTGTCATTAGATTCTGGGGTAAAAACTACTTTGGCTCAATTGATAAATTTGCAAGTCATGTAATGCCTGCCCTTCGAGAAAAAGCCAAACAATAATCAGTTCTATCTCATAACCCATAGAAAGTCATTTACTTTACCTGTTTTAATGAAGCATTATGGATGATGAACTTCCTGAATCAATTAAAAAATGCCTTGATATTTTAGATGAAAATGTGGAGATCTTGGCAAATCTAGAATTTTATTTGGATGATGAACAAGAAGATGAATTGACCCCAAACATGGAACTTCATAATTTATATGATATGACTGAAGATGTTGCCGAGTCTGCAAAACTCAAACGTGCTGAATTTAATTTTTCACGAAGACAATCTGAAGATTCTTTATGATTTATGAGGTCTTTTGTTTTTAGCTTTTGTAAACGCCTTGGCTCTACGTTTGTTTTTCTGTTTTTCTAATCTTTTTCGTGTACGCTCTATAGCATTTGTTGAACCTTGAATAATTTTTGTTTTACTTCCATCCCTTAACATGATCTCCTTTCCTTTGAATCTAAATTCCACATCTCTGCATTTGACATAGTATTTTTTTAGACAAAAAAATATTCTATTATTTGTGCCATGCATATCTTTAACTTCTTTTGATTTTTTTAATTCATTGAGTATATTTCGAAGTAAACCCTTATCGATATCTGTAATTCTATGTATTTCTCTAAACCAGATGAATTTTGACTCTGAGCCCCACTCTTCTAAGAGTTCTAGCACTTTTTGAGTAGCAATTTCATATTCTTCATTAATTCCATTCATCTCTTCTGCTGCATTGCCCCTAAATTTAGCAATTTACATTAACAAAAAGTATGGATGAAAAAAATCAATTTTTAGAATGTTTGTTATTTTTGATTATTTTTTAAATTATTTACTATATCTACTAAATCAAAAAATGAGTGCATAGATCTTGAATGCAGAATTTTAGATATTAAAAAAATAGCCAAAGAATTGGATAAAAGTAGAATCACTTTTTTGATTTTTTCTTCATTTCTTTTAATCTAGATTTGTTTACTTTGACTGATTGTTTTTGATTATGTTCCATTTTGTTTGCAATGGAATCGATCTGCTTAATAATTTTTGATTGTGATTCTACAGAATTTGTCTTTAGTAGTTTCTTTTTCAATTTTCTTAATCGCTCAGAATAATTTTCAAAATCATTTTTTAATTCATCAAGATAGGGATCATCCATAATAATTTTTTACCTATGTTATATTTTAGGTATTTTTTATGATCTGGATTTATAATATTATTTATTTTTATTAATTTATGCAACTAGTTGGTATTCTTCAGATAAGATCATATGATAAAATTAAAGAATTTTTACATGAAGAACATGTGGGTCGTCTATCCAGCATTGATGCAAGTGGGTTTCCACAAATCGTTCCAATGAATTTTGTATTTCTAAATGATGTAGTTTACATGCATTCTCATGTAAAGGGTGAAAAATTAGATAACATTTCTAGAAATAATAAAGTTGGATTTGAAGCGGACAGAGAGCTAGAGTTTTTGCCCTCTTATTTTGAGGATCCTCATAATGCGTCTCTTGCAGATACCCTGTACATTAGCGTAGTAATAAAGGGACTTGGGATATTCGTATCTGATAGAGATGAAAAAACACTTGCACTTAATGGATTGATGAAAAAATATCAGCCCGAAGGACAATATGATCCAATTGAATCTGATATGCAAGTGTTAGATGCTGTTAGCATAATCAAAGTTGTTCCTCAAACTGTTCGTGGTAAATACAAAATTGGACAACACCTGAAGCCTAAAAATAGAATGGAACTTGCAAAAAATATTTTGAAAAAAAACTCTCCAACATCTAGACAAACTCTAAAAATTATGGGTTTTGAGGAAACCCCTGATGGTTTAAGAATGATTGATGAACCCACTTGGTAATTTAATATTGTCTTCAAAACTTTGTCTCAATTTATCCAAATCAAACATTGCTCAGATAAAATACAATTTAAAATTATTTTAAAATATGGCTGACTATTTCACATACTCTGACTTGGTAAATATTATATCTGCCCAACCACTAATAATGTCTAATCTTTAATGGAATAGTGTCACGTGTTGATTAGGCACAATCTCTAGATATCAATAGGATGTGAAACAAATCCTTTTATCAATAAAATCATTGAAGCATCCATTTTCATCTAAAAATTATTTTTTTAATTTTATGTCCTTGTGACTATGAATTGTTTTTTGTTTATCTTTGGTTTTCAATTAAAAAACGCTAGCTATAAGTTCAGTTTTCAAGGATTATAGATGTTGGAACAAACATCCAGTTTTGAATTGATATCTGACTATTCTCCTACGGGGGATCAACCTCAAGCAATTGATACCCTAGTTGAAGGAGTAAAGAAAAAGTCAGTTCAAACATTACTTGGAGTTACAGGAAGTGGAAAGACATTCTCTATTGCAAATGTAATTGCACGAACAGGAAAGAACACCCTTGTAATTTCTCATAACAAAACTTTGGCTGCTCAACTTTACTCAGAACTAAAGCAATTCTTTCCAAAAAATAACGTGGGTTATTTTGTTTCGTATTATGATTATTATCAACCAGAAAGTTATCTTCCTCAAACTGATACCTATATTGAAAAAGATACTCAAATTAATGAAAAAATTGAAAAATTAAGACTAGAGGCGACTGCAATGCTCCTCTCAGGAGAACCCACCATAATTGTCTCTACTGTTTCATGTATTTACTCTCTGGGAAATCCAAAAGACTGGGAGGATTTGGCAATTACGATAAAGACTGGGGATGAAATTAAACGAACTGAAATAATTAAAAAATTCATTGATGCAAGATATGAGAGAAATGATACTGAAGTTGCACCAGGAAACTTTAGAGTAAAAGGTGACACCATTGATGTCACTCCTGCATATTCTGAAGATCTAGTGAGAATTTCTCTGTTTGGTGACGAAATAGAAAAAATTACATTACTTGATCATGTTTCTTTAAAAGAAAAAAAGAAAGTTTCTCAGATGAAGATTTTTCCTGCAAAACATTATCTTATTGCCAAAGATGTTCGTCAAAAAGCTGTCAATTCAATTAAAAAAGAATTACAAAAACGACTACCTGAATTAAATGAACTAGAAAAACAAAGACTTGAAATGCGAACAAAATATGATTTAGAGATGATTGAGGAATTAGGTTATTGTTCTGGGATTGAAAATTACTCTCGACATTTTGATGGAAGATCTGCAGGAGAAAAAGCATTTTGCTTGATGGATTTTTTTGGAGATGACTATCTTTTGGTAATAGATGAATCTCATGTTACATTGCCTCAACTTCATGGGATGTACAAGGGGGATTATTCAAGAAAAAAAGAACTTGTAACTTATGGATTTAGGCTGCCAAGTGCATATGATAATAGACCTCTAAAATTTGAAGAATTTGAAGAATATCTTACAAATACAATTTTTGTATCTGCAACTCCTTCTGATTATGAGGAAAAAATTTCATCAAAAATTGCCGAGCAACTTGTAAGGCCCACTGGTCTGCTGGATCCGATAGTGGAAATTAGGCCCACCCAAGGACAAATGGATGATTTAATTCATGAAATAAACAAAAGGGCAACCAAATCTGAGCGTGTTTTGGTAACTACTCTTACCAAAAGAATGGCCGAAGATCTGGCAGAATATCTTTCCAAAAAACAAGTTCGGGTTAGATACATGCATTCAGAAATTGAAGGATTGCAAAGAACTGAATTGATTAGGCAATTACGCCTGGGAGAATTTGATGTTCTTGTTGGAATCAATCTACTTCGAGAGGGATTAGATATTCCTGAAGTATCACTAGTGGCAATTTTGGATGCAGATAAGGAGGGATTCTTAAGAAATTTTACAAGTTTAATTCAGACATGTGGTCGTGCAGCAAGAAATGAACATGGAACTGTGATAATGTATGCCGATAATAATACTCAGTCTATGATAAATGCAATGAATGAAACCAATCGTAGAAGAGAAAAACAAATTCAATATAACATCAAACACAATATTACCCCTAAAACTATCAAAAAATTAGTAGCAGAACAGGAAACTACGTTAGATGAATCTAAATTAAAATCTCTTCATGATCTAAATAATGATGTTATTGATCTGGAATCTCAAATGAAAAAATATTCTGAAGATTTAGACTTTGAGCGTGCGATTGAATGTAGGGATAGAATAAAAAGACTAGAAAAGGAGATTCAATTCAAAGATGGCAGAAAATAAATTAAAAATTCGTGGAGCTCGACATCATAATTTAAAGAATTTAGATGTTGATATTCCAAAAAATAAACTAGTTGTAATTAGTGGATTATCAGGTTCTGGAAAATCAACGTTAGCTTTTGACACAATTTATGCAGAAGGACAAAGACGATACGTTGAATCTCTTTCTGCATATGCGCGACAATTCCTAGAAATGATGGACAAACCTGATGTTGATTCTATTGAAGGATTGTCTCCGGCAATTTCCATTCAACAAAAAACTACCAGTAAAAACCCTCGTTCTACTGTGGGTACGACAACTGAAATTTATGATTACATGAGATTGCTTTATGCACGAATTGGAATTCCCTATTGTACTAACTGTGGAAGAAAGGTCTCCACGCAATCAGTTGAGAGAATATGTGATTCTGTACTGAAAGATTTTTCAGGAAAAAAGATCCTGGTTTTGGCTCCCATCGTTCAAAGAAAAAAAGGAACGTATGAGAAACTATTTGAACAAATCACAAAGGACGGCTATTCTAGAATACGTATAAATGGTGAAATTTTGAGCCTAGATGATGAGATTCCGCCACTTGATCGTCAAAAATGGCACAATATTGAGATTATAGTTGATAGAATTACCACTGAAAAATCTGAAAGATCTAGAATTTTTGAGGCAATTCAAACTGCAATAAAAGCGTCAAAGGGGGACGTAATGATTGCAACTGATAAGGCTGAAAAAATTTTCTCCCAAAATAACGCATGTCCATATTGTGGATTAACAGTTGGTGAGTTAGAACCGCGCTCTTTTTCTTTTAATTCTCCGTTTGGTATGTGCAAAACTTGTAATGGTTTGGGAGTCAAGATGGAATTTGATGCTGATTTAGTAATTCCCGACAAGTCAAAATCAATTTTAGATGGAGCAATTGTTCCGTGGAGTGGACGATTCTCATCATTTAGACGACAAGCATTAAGATCTGTTGGAATGAAATTTGGTTTTGATTTGATGACTCCTTTGGAGAAAATTAAACCAAAACATTTTGATATTATTTTACATGGCACATCTGATTTGATTGATTTTAAATATCGTTCAAAATCTGGGGATTCCTCTTGGCAGTATACTGATGCATTTGAAGGCGTACTTGTGAATCTTCAACGAGTATTCATGGAAACTGATTCTGAATCAAAACGAGAATGGCTAAAACAATTTATGCGTGATACTCCATGTACTACATGTAACGGCAAAAAATTAAAACCTGAATCTCTTGCAGTAAAAATCAATGAGCAAGGAATTATGGATGTTTGCAACATGTCTATTGATCATTGTTATGACTTCTTCTCTGCTCTAAAGTTAACTGAAAATGAACAATACATTGCAAAAGACGTTCTAAAAGAAATCAAAGAACGCCTAGAATTTTTAATGAATGTTGGATTAAATTATTTATCATTAAACAGGCTGAGCTCCACATTGTCTGGAGGTGAATCTCAAAGAATTCGATTGGCTACCCAGATTGGTTCTAACTTGACTGGTGTTTTGTATGTTCTTGATGAACCGACAATTGGATTGCATCAACGTGATAATGCTAGACTCATTAAAACGCTACACAAACTACGAAATCTTGGAAATTCTGTTATAGTTGTAGAGCATGACGAAGAAGTTATACGAAATTCAGACTGGATATTGGATTTGGGTCCTGGCGCAGGCGTTCATGGAGGAAACGTGGTTTTTGAAGGAACTGTGAAAAAAATTCTTAATGAAAGTGATTCTGTTACTGGTGCATATTTAATAGATAATTCTTTGATATCCTTACAAAACAAAATTCGCAACAGAACTGGCTCATTAATAATAAAAAAAGCATCGGAAAACAATCTTAAAGATATTGATGTTGAGATTCCATTGGGGCTTTTTGTATCTATAACTGGAGTTTCAGGTTCTGGAAAATCTACTTTAATCAACGATGTATTGCTTAAAACTTTGGAAAGTCATTTTTACAAAACAAATGTCAGACCAGGTAATCACAAAGAGATCACTGGTTTAGAAAATATTGATAAAGTTATTGCAATTGATCAGTCTCCAATTGGAAGAACACCTCGTTCAAATCCTGCAACATATATCGGTGCATTCACACCTATTAGAGAACTATATGCAAATACAACATTATCAAAAGAACGTGGTTATGCTCCGGGACAATTTTCATTTAATGTCGCAGATGGTAGATGTTTTGCATGTGATGGGGATGGTGTCAAACAAATTGAAATGCAATTTTTATCTGATGTTTATGTAAAATGCGATGAATGTAAAGGAAAACGATACAACACTGAAACACTATCTGTATTATACAAGGGTAAAAATATTTCAGATATTTTGGATATGACTGTTTATGAAGCATTAAATTTCTTTGAAAATATTCCTTCAATTAAACGAAAATTACAAACAGTATATGATGTTGGATTAGGTTATATCAAACTAGGACAGTCATCAACCACCCTTTCTGGTGGTGAAGCTCAAAGAGTTAAACTTGCATCTGAACTATCTAAACGTGGTACTGGAAAAACTCTCTATGTTTTAGATGAGCCTACCACAGGATTGCATTTTGCAGATGTTCAAAAATTACTTGAGGTTCTTAATAGATTGGTAAATTTGGGAAATACTGTTGTAGTAATTGAGCATAACATGGATGTAATCAAAAATTCAGACTGGATAATTGATCTTGGACCTGAAGGAGGAGACGAAGGTGGCAAAATTGTGGCTACTGGAACACCTCTAGACGTATCAAAAGCACCCGGGAGCTACACTGGAAAGTTTTTGAAGAGATTATTAAAAAAATGACTTTTGATATTTCTACCATTAACATTCCTACTAATCCTGGAATTTATTTGATGAAAGATTCTGATGAAAAAATAATCTATATTGGTAAAGCAAAAAATTTGAAAAATAGAGTTAAATCATATTTTACAAAAAATCAAAATTACAAGACACAAAAACTAGTAGAAAAAATTTCAGACATTGAATTTGTTTTAACTGATAATGAAAGTGAGGCTTTTCTCTTAGAGTCAAATATGATCAAAAAACATCGTCCAAGATTCAATATTGAATTAAAAGATCAACAAAGGTATACCTATCTTAGAATCTCTGATGAGAAATACCCTCGCTTACTAGTTGCAAGAAGAACTAGGGATGGAAAATTTTTGGGTAAGGGGAAAACTTTTGGTCCCTTTACTCAGGGCAGTTCAAAATTACTCACCATTGGAACTTTACGAAAAGCATTTCAAATTAGAATTTGTAAAACTTTACCAAAAAAAGTATGTCTTGAATATCACTTGGGAAATTGTGAAGGACCTTGTGAATTCAAAGATGCTCAAGAAAGGTATGCAAAACATGTTTCCTCCTTGGAAGATGTTCTAAAGGGCAAAAACCAAACGAAAATTTTTACAAAAAAACTAGAAGAAGAAATGCATCAAGCAGCAGAACTCCAACAATTTGAGCGAGCAAAGGATATACGTGATACTTTGATTAGGCTTGGAAGTCTTCAGACTAAACAAAAAATGGAATATGTTGACAAATCTGATGAGGAATACTTTGGAATCGGTATTCAAGAACAATCTGCAACTGTGATGAATTTTAGAATGATTAATGGCGTGATTCGAGATAGCGATAAATTCTTTTTTGATCTAGTTGCTGATAATTCTTTTTCGAATTTCCTTTTTCAATATTATTCTACTCACAAAATCCCTAAATTCATTCTGGTTAGCGAGATTCCAGAAAATAAAGAATTATTGGAGTCTTTACTTTCAGAGCAAGCAGGATTTAATGTGCAAATTTCTACTCCAATCAAAGGGAAAAGAAAGGAGATCATAAATCTGATTTTAAAAAATATTCAATTAATTCATTCGAAAGGGGGGGATCCTGGGTTGGTTGAATTAAAGGAAATTCTCAATTTGCCTTCAATTCCTAATATCATAGAATGCTTTGATATTTCTAATCATGGCGTAGATTTTGCCGTAGGCTCAATGTCTAGATTTGTAAATGGAATGCCAAACAAATCTGGATACCGAAAATTCAAAATTAAAACTGTTTCTGGAAGAGATGATTTTGCAATGATTGGAGAAATTATCAAAAGACGATATTATAGATTGCTAGAAGAAAATTCTCAGTTACCTGATTTGATAGTTATTGATGGTGGAAAAGGTCAACTTAACGCTGCAATTAATTCTTTAGAGTCATTGGGATTGAAACTACCATGTATTTCTTTGGCAAAAGAAAATGAAGAAATTTATGTTCCAAAAAATAAAAATCCTATTGTAATTTCTAAAGAGAAATCATCTCTGAAAATTTTACAATATGCTAGAGATGAAACTCATAGATTTGGTGTGGCATATAATCGAACAATACGGAAAAATCAAATAAAATAAGAAAAAAGGAATTTTTTTGGTTAGTTCACTGTAACACTGCCGACCATCCAAGGATGAACCATACAGAAGTAATCGTAGTTGCCTGAATCATTAAACGTAAATGCATATTCTGCACTTGCCATGACTAGACTACTATCAAATACACCAGATGGGCCATCTGCTGGACTTCCACCAGTTACTGTATGAGCTGCTGTGTCTATGTTAATCCAATTCACTGTATCTCCAGCATTGATTGTGATGTCTGCTGGTAAGTAACATGCATTAGATTCTTCACACCCTGGTACTGAAGTACCTGCTGGAATATCAACCGTATGTGTTGTTGGTCCTGCTTTAGCTTTAGCTGCCATAGCTTTTTCAGCTGCCATAGCTTTTTCAGCTGCCATAGCTTTTTCAGCTGCCATAGCTTTTTCAGCTGCCATAGCTTTTTCAGCTGCCATAGCTTTTTCAGCTGCCATAGCTTTTTCA